>Ga0315543_1000698_pt1 | contig 39551 bp, 30 predicted proteins | sample SalMarSW160210MG_2_FD_203098 | JGI IMG/M metagenome (GOLD analysis project Ga0315543, IMG submission 203098) | Salt marsh sediment microbial communities from the Plum Island Ecosystem LTER, Massachusetts, United States - Salt Marsh Sediment SW1601-210 ...
CAACATAATCAATAAGATATACAATAATGTCACGATGTAATCAGAATATTTATTTAGGTAAACGTCCCTAGTTTTTCCTTATAAAATTACTCACCGAAAAAAGCCTAACTTTAAATAAATAATCAATTGAAGAACTTGCTCGCTCAATGTTGCTGTCTGAAATTATATCTATCCTTTTAGAAGCCGCAAAGTAAAAAACATGGTTTAGGGGATGGGGTATCGGGTACACACTAACCACCGGCGTAAGACATCCCTGCCGTCAGGCATCACCAAGGGATTACAGAACAACAACTCACTGTTTACGGAACATGATAAATTGTTTACCCACTCGATGTCTTAGCACCGACCTGGTTTATAAAGCTCATCATGTCGAATATTTCCCACGTTTCGGCAATCTTGCCATCCATGATGCGGAATATACTTATAATTTGCAGCGTTACTTCTTTTCCGGTCGCAGTAACCCCCAGTTCTTCAATATCACCCTTATTAGTACCTCGCCAAAGCTCACGGATGACTACCTTATCACCTTCGGCTATAATGTCCTCTATTGTAGCACTGCAGTCGGGGAAGTTGGCTACGACATCGCGGAAAGTTTGAATCGTTTCCTCGAGCGTCTGCGGATTAGGACTGAGCGTCGAATGACTGATATAGTCGGGTGTATACAGTTTTGCGTAATTCTCCCAATCTCGTTTTTCCATCAACTCGGTACAACGACGGACAAGTGCCTTGTTTTCTTCCAGTTGGTTGTTCGAGGAAGGCTTGCAGCCGGGACAAACAAAACCGGCAAGAATCAGACATAACAAAAGCTTCGTGTTTACATTTTTCATTTTTGTCTCCTTTCTTTAATCTTGAATCTGCTGTTTTTCATTGCCGAACTGACTCCGGATACCTGTTCGAAACAGATTTCTTAACCAACGTTATAACGCTGCGATAGTTACGTCTATTGTGGTGACTACGTATTTTTTGCCGTGAGATAGGCTAAAACCGCCACCTCATGGGGTAAATAAGAACCCACAGCTATGCTGTGGGCTAACAGCTAATAACAAACGACTATCCACTATATAAGGTGTATCTCACTTGGAAAATATTGATTATTTTTTTTGGATTTGGCGAGTAAGGATTAGGGTTTATCGTGTTAAGGGCAATTTTGTGAAAATCTCCGATATCGCATCGGTTTATGCATGATGGTGATATGGAATCTTTTGCAACTGCACTCCCTGAGCCAACTTATCGCGATGTATATGACAGTAATCTCCATGGTTATAGATACTCAAGATACGGTTGCAGTTCGGAAACGCGCATTTCCTGCCCTCGGCCGAAGTCTTTAGTTTTTTTGCCATTATTGCTCCTATGAGATAAATCACGATACTGAAAAGCTGGAAAGGTTAGTACTCTTCGTCTGGGGCCTAAAGATTTCTAATCTTTTTGTAGTATATCGATTGTACCATATTATTGGTCTTTGTCAAATAATCATTTCATATTTCGGCTCAGATCCCTTGATCATCTCGCTGCTTATGGTAGCAGTTGAATTTTTTATGTATTTTCACTTGACAGATAACACGTTATATTGTTTAATATATAACTAACAATTGAATATGGTATTTAGTTTATCGTATGTAGTATGTCGTATAGCGGAGAAAGGCAAATCATATATCGTATGTTGTATTCAGCATATCAATAACATTTATTTAGCCCCAAGGCCAGCCTGGGGGTTAACCGAAGCCGTACCGGCTACGGCTAAACAATTAATTTACAACAAATCTTTATATGGGGAGAACTATCATGTCAAGCATAGAACAAATTCTTGCCAACCGTCAAAATGCGCAAAAGTCAACTGGGCCGCGAAGTGTCGAAGGAAAGGCAGTCGTGGCGAAAAACGCAATCAAACATGGCCTTTTTGCACTGGAGACGCTGATAAAAGGCGAAAACAGGGAAGATTTCGACCTTTTTCGGGACAAATTATTAGAGGAATTTAATCCACAAGGGGCAGTGGAGGTCATGTTAGCAGAGCGGATTGTCAGCCTTGGGTGGCGGCTGATGCGGATTGTACGCGTCCAGGACCAGGTTTTCGATGTTATGATCGAGAAAGATGAGCCAAGCCCCATGCAAAAGCAAATCAATTCGATGAAGCCAAGGCAAATGCGGGATGATAAAAGAGGTACCGGCCCGGATTTGGTGTTGGGAAGGGCGGCTATCAGCGATATGTCGAATTCGCGGGTGTTGGATAGACTGTTGATGTACGAGAGGCGGATCGAAAACAGCCTGCACAAGACTATGGACGAGCTTCATAAGCGTAAGTTAGTACGGGAACTGGAAAATGCCAACAAGGCAATCGAATCTGCAGAATATGAAACCATTGAAACGGTCCAGGATGAGGTTACTACAGGGACAAAACAAAATTTGAAAAAACAAAGCCAATTTGCAGCAGGCCAAAATAGCATAAGCTCTTTTACAAAAGTTGATTATGACAATAATTCTTATCCGGCTGCGGATGAAAACAAAGCCAATTTGCCGGCTTTCAGCCGGAAATCCGAAACGCTAAATCCGAAATCCGAAACAATTTCAAATGTTCAAAAATCCAAAATTGACAAAACAATTCCGTGTAATCCACGTTGATCCGTGGAATCTGGGATCGAAACAACATGAACAGCTTATTAGTCTGCCGTTTTGCTTCCACGAACTGTTTTGTAGAGCCAATACGCAACGCCGATTAGCAGAATTGTGCCGAGCCAGCTACCGAAAGGCATCACATCACCGGTGATATGCTTGATAATCGGCAAATCGATGTCAAATTGCTTGAGGATAACGATGGGGATAGCCAGCAGAATACCCATAAGTGCTTCGCCGGTAATCAGGCCGGATGCGAACAGAAGGCCGTTGCGATTGGAACGCTCAATTTGTTCGCGGGAGGATTTCATTCGCTTATGAAAACGATGAACTACCCAGTGAATAATACCGCCGCCGAAAATCGGGACCGCCAATTCAAGAGGCAGATATATTCCGATTGCTACGGCGAGAACCGGCATTCGGAAATTGCTTTTTCTGGCTTCCAGAAAAAGATCCATCGCAATAATCGCCACGGCGACAGCCATCCCGATATATGCGAATTTCCACGGCATATCTCCCTTGAAAACTCCACGGGAGACCGAAGCCATAAGATTCGCCTGGACGGCAGACAAAGCTCCGGCCATTTTTTCCTGCGGCAGTCCGGGTTGGCCCTTAAAACCATACGCTTCCTGCAGGAGCATCAGCACGGGGGCAATAACGATTGCCCCGGACAATGTCCCTACGATTTGCATTACCTGCTGTTTCCATGGTGTGGCCCCGACGATACGGCCCGCCTTCAAGTCCTGCATATTGTCACCTGCGATTGCCGCGGCGCAGCAAACCACGCTGCCGATGATGATTGCCGCCGCCGGGCCGTTCTCGGCGCCTTTGCCCATAAGAACCAGCAATAAAAGTGAGGAAACGACAATGGTTGCAATAGTTATTCCTGAAATCGGATTGTTGGACGAGCCGACCAGCCCCGCCATATATGCGGCCACGGCGGAGAAAAGAAAACCGGCAATCAACATAACGACCGCCATCGGCAGAGATATGGATACTTTTCCAACGAAGAGCTGGTACACGAGGAACAGCGGAATTATTGAGCCTATGATCAATATTAAAATCCATTTCATGGGCATATCTTTCTCGGTTCGTTCGATTTCGACCTGTCCTTGTGTCATTGATCGATATGCTTTCAGGCCGCTTTTAATGCCGCTCAGGAGCGAGCCTCGCATTTTGAAGATGGTCCACAGGCCGCCGATTAGCATGGCCCCGACTCCGATGTAACGTGTTTGGGACGACCAGATGGAATAGGCCCTCTCGACGGCGTCACCGTCTGCGGCGGCATCGGAAAAAGCCGCACAGATTGGAATAGCGATATACCAGTTGGCGACTCCGCCGAGAAAGATAAGGACAGCGATATTGAGCCCGACAATATAACCTACCGAGAGCAGGGCGGGGGACAGATTCGAGCCGCCGTAAAGAATTGTCCTGCCGACGCCCCTGGCGCCTTCGATTGCTTCGGGCCAAAGGCCGATACCTTTGGCAGAGATCTTGAACAACCCTCCCACGAGAGAGGCCTTGGCGATTGTCCAGACTCCTTTGCCGCCTTCCTGTCCGGTCTCGAGGACTTCCGCCGTGGCGATTCCTTCGGGGAACTGGAGGTCGCCTTCGACGATGAGCGAGCGTCTCAGCGGTATCGTAAAAAGGACTCCCAGCAGACCTCCGAAGGCGGCGATGATTGTAATCCACCAGAAGTTCTTTCCTCCGAAGCCGTCCCAGTAACCGAGGATAACCAGCGCCGGCAGAGTGAAGATGACACCGGCGGCCAGCGATTCGCCGGCGGAAGCAGCGGTCTGGACGATATTGTTTTCGAGAATATTGCTTTTCCGGAAGAGCCTGAGCACGCCCATCGAGACGACCGCCGCCGGTATCGACGCCGAGACCGTCATACCGGCGAAAAGACCCAGATATGCGTTGGCCGCCGCCAATATCATAGAAAGCAGGACGCCTAAAATGAATGCCTTTATTGTGATTTCAGGTAACGACCGATTTTCCAAGTTCATGGCTCACCTTCGGAAAGTTTTGACGTTAACAGGCTCAATATCAGTTTATAAACTGGGCGACAAAATATTTCGGTGTCAACGGCTCGCCCGTTGCCCGTTCGATCATCCGGTTCCATTCGTACACGTCACTGACTTTGTATATCTTTTCGGAGATAAAATCACCGGCCTTCTTTTGACCGACGTAGCTGACGTCCTTGTCCGATTCGAGTTTCAGGACATTATGAACGAGATGGTTATGCAATTGAGAGGCAAACAGCTCGCCCAACAAATAATTATGGTAGTAGCACGGGGCTATGGTGAAATGAATTTTGGCGGCCCAATCCGGCATGTCACGGCCGGGGGGACTTTTAACCAACTGGTATTTTTCTACAGTCCGCCACCACAGCTTGTTCAGGTCCTGGTCAGGATTGGCGTAGAGCTTCTTTTCGAAATCGTACATAACCATTGCCCATCGGGCGAAAATAATCTGCTTGAGCTGTGCATATTTGAAACTGACTTTTTCGATTTCGGCCCGCTGTTCATCGGTCAGTTCCAGCATCTGCTGCATCCATGTGGGATTCCGGCTGAGCCGTCCGAAGAACATGGCAATTCCTTCGGTTGTAAAAATGTGTGCCGGTCGCCTGAGCAGGTAAGGCACATCTTCGCCGTGCAATTTATCGTATGTTGCATGGCCAAGCTCGTGCAGGATTGTCTCCATCCAGGTCTCGTTATTTTTGAGATTGCACAGAATCCTGACGTCACCTTCCCGGTCGATGTCCGTGGAAAAAGCATGGGGATTTTTACCTTCCCGTTCGTAAAGGTCGCTGTTGGCCAGGATGGATTCGACCGGCAAACCTATGCCGGCATAAAACTTTGTGGCCAGCACTTTGACGTCTTTGTCCTTGTAGTATGTGTCCAGGTCCACATCATAAACAAGGGGAGTTTCCTGGAAGAACGGGTCGTGATAGTGCCACGGCATCAGCTCGGAAACGGCTACATTGCATTGCCTGGCAAGTATGTGGTCCAGCTCCGCCTTCAATTCGGCGAAAGGTTCGTTGGTCAGCTCGTAGAGTTCGGCGAAGATTTTATCCAGCTCCTGAACGTCCTGCTCTGCGGTGGCAAGAGAAAGCGTATGATAGTTATCGAAGCCGAGTTTTTTCGCTGCCTGATTTCGCAGCTTAATCAATCGAATTATGTCACCGGAGACCACCGGGCCGACTTGCTTGCCGGCCAGCCATGCTTTTTCTCTTTTAACCGAATCGGTTTCTGTTTTGAGGATTTCCTTGATCCGGTTGTCGGTGACTTTTTCGTCGTCGATTGTGCCGCGGAACGTGCTGAAGTTCTTTTCGATTTCCGTGCCCAGCTCGACAATCTGTTTGAGCAGGTCCGGCTCGATCTGGTTTTCCAGATAGGCGTTGTACAGAACATCCATTTGCCTGGCCAGCAGGGGGTCTTTTACCTGCCCGGATTCTTTTGCCTCCTTGATAAAGGCAAAATCGCACGGGTCACTATAAACCTGTCGGATTTCCAGGGTCAGGGTGCTGACTTTGTCGTAGTCGGCTTCTTTGCCGCTGTTGGCCGCGTTCCAGTAAGCAAGGTTGACTTGTTTCTCCATCGGTTTGATTTTTTCGACGTGTGTTTGAATAAATTCTTCCATTTGTTGTTCTTTCTGATTGGATGCGCATCCCAATAAAATGAAACTTAGACTCGAAAACATTAGAATTGCTGATAAGGTCTTCATCGTTCATACTCCTGTTTATTTTGTGTTGTCATTTTGTCACCGGCCCCCTTTGTTATTTGAAGGATATTATCGGCAATAAAACAAGAAATCAAGCAGTTTTTAGGCATTTGAGACTTCGATTGTATTTTTTATATTCGGTTATTTCTCATTTGTATCCATGGTGCATTATTTGTACTATATGGACTTAAAAAACTGAAAAACATGTTGCTGTTTCAGGAATTGGCAGGATTTGATATGGCGAAAACAAAATATCTCACTGCACCGCTGCCCTCCAAAAAAATGCCTCGTTCGATTCCTTATATCATGGTCAGTGAGGCCACCGAGAGATATGCTTTCTATGCTTTTGATGCTATTTTGGCACTGTTTCTTATAAAGAATCTGATGGACTGGAATGGTAATCCTGCGGATCTAACCGAAGAACAGGCAATAGAATGGAAGCATTACTTCAAAGCTGCTGCTTATTTCACGCCGTTCATAGGTTCTCTGATAAGTGATGTATTTCTTGGGAAATACAGAACTATCATTGCCTTTTCGATAGTGTACTTCCTGGGTTTTCTGGCAATTACAGTGGATCAAACATATCTCGGAACGATGATTGGCCTCGGGCTTATTGCATTAGCCTCCGGAATAATTAAGCCGTGTCTATCGGCAAATGTAGGCGATCAGTTCGGACAGTCCAACCAGCACCTGATTACCAGGGCATATAATATATTTTACTGGGCCGTCAATTTAGGGGCTTTTTTCTCCATGGCCATATCACCGTGGATATATGACAGATACGGTGATGTCAGGATAGCTTTAGGCATACCAGGTATCTTTATGTTGCTTACTACCATAACTTACTGGGCGGGCCGAAAATCTATGGTTCATATTCCCCCGAAGGGTAAGGTTTTCTTTAAAGACCTGTTTAGTATGGAGGGAATTTTAGTCATTATTCGTTTATCATTTTTTCTGTTTATCTTCGTGGCCGTTTTCTGGTCGCTTTTCGATCAGACCACGTCCAAATGGATATACCAGGCAGAAAAAATGAACCTTACCTTCTTAAAATGGAACATATCCGACCAGACATTTTTTGGCTCGATTCTGAGCAAATTAGGTGGAATTAACCAGGTAGAGTGGGAAATTCTTCCCGCCCAGATGCAGGCGGCCAATTGCATCCTTGTCCTTATTACGATCCCGTTTTTCAGTTATATCGTTTATCCTTTGATAAATAAATTCTTCCATCTTACTCCGCTGCGGAAAATTGCCATCGGCTTTTTCGTTGCCATCCCGTCTTTTGCTATCCCGGCTCTGGTCGAGAAATGGATACTGGAAGGAATGCAGCCGACTATCTGGTGGCAGATGCTTGCTTACTGGTTTATCACGGCCGGTGAGGTATTGATTTCTATACCTGCTTTGGAATTCGCCTATACCCAGGCACCCAAATCGATGAAATCGTTGATTTCTTCGTTATATCTGCTGTCGGTTTCATTGGGAAACCTGTTCATTTCGCTTGTAAACAAATTCATCCAAAATCCCGACGGCACCGTAAAGCTGAAAGGCCCCGACTATTACTGGTTTTTCACAATCCTGCTGTTGGTCACTGGTATAATATTTTGTTTTGTAGTGCAGTTCTATAAGGGAAAGACATATATCCAGGGCGAGGAACCGGCAGAAGCCAAATGAAAAGGATAATCTCGGTATCACGGAGAACCGATATACCCGCCTTTTACGGCGACTGGTTTATGAACAGGCTCAAAGAAGGTTTTGCAGGCGTGGTCAATCCTTTCGGCGGGCAAAAATATATCGTCTCGCTTAAACCGGAAGATGTCAGGTGCTTCGTATTCTGGTCCAAGAACTTTACGCCGTTTTTCGAGAATCTCAAGGTAATCGAAAGCCTCGGATATAAATTCTATTTCAATTATACCGTTACCGGCCTGCCGAATATTTTTGAGAGGAATCTCGATAAAGAATCTGCAGTTGAGACTCTCAAGCAACTCAGCCGGATATATTCACCAAGGCATATCAACTGGAGATTCGATCCTATCATTATTTCGAATATATGCGACAGGAATTTTTTCATAGGGGCGTTTGAAACATTTGCCCGGGATTTTGCCGGTATGGTTGAGCGGTGTTATTTCAGCTTCGTGACCGAATACGGTAAGGTTATTCGTAACTTCAAAGAGCTCGAAAGAACAACAGGGGCGAAAATTCTAAACATAGGCGAGAAGTCCAAGATAGGACTGGCAAACGAACTGGCTGAAATCGCCGAGGGCTTTGGTATCCGGATGTATTCCTGTTGCGGCGATTATTTGATAAATGAAAAAATCAATAAAGGCCATTGCATTGACGGCGAAGTTATCGAAAGTCTTTTCTTCCCGGACGGTTTCGAATATAAACAGAAGCCCACAAGAGCGGAGTGCGGCTGCACCGAAAGCACGGATATAGGGACATACGATACCTGCCCGCACGGATGTATTTATTGCTACGCGAACTCGAACAAGCGCAGTGCCAATCAGGCGTATGAAAATCACGATGAGGATTCCGCCTTTTTGGGCTACAGTAAATCCCAGTCGGACAAATGGCTCGACGAGATACGAGCATCTTTGAAAAATAACGAAAAACATGATTCTGAGCTGTATAGATATATTTGAGACGGTTTTTCAGTTAGCTAATCTTAAGACGAACTGTTCCATTTCAATTTGTGCTTTTGCCCGGCCGGTTTTTATGGCATAGTCGGTTTCCGCTAAAAACTTGAGATATTGGCCGATTTTCTTTAAGGGGATTTTCCGAAGCTGGGCAAAAAAACCGTCCTGGTTGCCCCAGATACGAAGTTGTTTGCTGATTTCATCGGGTCTGGTGCCCTTTTCCAGCAGGACCTTGGCGTTGAACATCCTGCGGAAATGGTAGGCGAAAGCACCTATAACGGTGTATTCCGAAGATCTGTCATCGGCGAACATTCCCCTGAGTCTTTGGACTGCTGTTCCTGTCTGACCGGCGATGACGGCATCGATGACGGCGAATGCGTTGAACAGGCGATTGTAGCCGATGAGCGATTCGATGTGCTTTTCTGTGATGGTTTTGTCTTTGTCGGCATAGACCGAAAGCTTGTCGATTTCGCTGTACAGCCGCGGCAGCTCTTCGCCGGTAAGTTCGACTAACAATTCGGCTGAATCTCTGGTGAGATTTTTGCCGTGAGCATCTTTTGTGTATTCGATAAGGCGCTGCGGCAGTTGCCATCGTTTGGGCTGTGTGACGTTTATCAGCTTGCCGACGCTTTTTAGTTTCTTGGCCAGCTTGGTGCGGGAGTCCCAGCTTTTGACGGTCATTACCAGGCGTCCCGTCGGACACGGAGAATCGAAGTACTTTTCGAACATCTGGCGGTTATTAGAGATGAAATCGTCGGCCTTTTTTAAGACAATAACTCTTTTTCCTGTTAGAAACGGTGCGGTCCGCAGCTCATCGAGGCAGTCGGTGACGGTGACATCGGCCGGGTCCGGTGAAAAAAGACCGGTTGCTCTTTGTGAAGGCTCGATCAGCTCGTCGAGCAGCTCCCGGCATCGAGCGTTGACGAGAGATTCTTCTTTACCGGCGATAACATAAATTAAACTGTCCATAAAAAGCAGGATGTTACTTCGGACGTTTTTTCTTTGCTTTGGATTTCTTCATATTATTTTTGTTGTTGTTATTTGATTTTTGAGCATCGCTATTATTTTTGGGAGAAGATTGCTTTGGGACATTGCTGGTCTTTGGATTTTCAGCTTCTTCGGAGATAATCTTCGCTGCGGCCACAAGCTTGTCGCCGGACTTGAGCTTAATCAAACGGACGCCCTGAGTATTTCTGCCTATTGAGCGAATCTGGTCAAGTCCGGTGCGGATAATCATACCGTTAGCGGTAATCATCATTAAGTCGTCCGTATTCTGTACCGCTTTGAGGGCGACAACTTTACCGTTGCGGGTGGATGTTTTGATGTTTTTCAGGCCGACTCCGCCCCTGGATTGCGAGCGATAATTCTCGAGGCCGGTCCGTTTGCCATATCCGTTTTCACAGATTGTGAACAGGGCGGCTTTTTCCTCGACAATCACCATCCCGACCACGGTATCTCCCTGGCGCAGCTTGATACCTCTGACGCCTCTTGAGGCGCGGCCCATGGAGCGGGCCTGTTTCTCATCGAAGCGGATGGTCATGCCGTCGCGTGTCCCGAGGATAATATGGTCGGAGCCTGTAGTCAGTGCCACACCGATCAAATCGTCGTTAGGGTCGAGATTGATGGCGATCACGCCGGTGGCTCTCGGATTTCCGTAGGCCGATAATTTAGTCTTTTTGATAACGCCGTTTTTCGTGGCCATCAACAGTTGTCGCTGCTTTGCCGGGTCATCGCTTTCGTCCTCGAAGCTGCTGACGTTAATAATGGAAGCGACCTGCTGGTTGCCTAAGTTGAGCAGATTGACGATGTTTCTGCCCTTGCTTTGTCGTGACATGCTCGGGACATCATAGACCTTCAGCCAGTAGCACTTGCCGCGATTGGTGAAGATAAGCAGATAGTCGTGCGTCGAAGCTATGAACAGATGCTCGATGAAGTCGCCTTCCTTTGTATCCGAGCCGATGATTCCTCTGCCGCCTCTTGCCTGCCGACGGTATGTATCGATCGGCATTCTCTTGACATAGCCGGTGTGACTTACCGTGACGATAACTTCCTCTTCGGCAATCAGGTCTTCGATGTCGAATTCCTCGGCCTGGGCGGCGATTTTTGTCCGCCGGGCGTCACCATATTTTTCCTTGATTTCGTGTATGTCTTCCCGAATGATGTCCATGAGAATTTTCTCATCGGCCAGGACCGCCAGATAACCCTCGATTTGTTCGATCAGGTCGGCGTATTCCCTGGCGAGCTTTTCTATTTCCAGGCCTGTTAGCCTTTGCAGCTGCATGGTCAGGATTGCATCGGCCTGGGGGCCGGTGAGGAAATGTTTACCCTTGCTTTTTTCACTCACGAAAGCCTTCGGCAGAATTTTCTTCAAGGTTGCAAGCTCGGCCAGCCGCAGAGGTTTTTTCATGAGGCCCAGCTTGGCGGTCGGGGTATCGGGAGATTTCTTTATAAGATCGATGATTTCGTCGATGTCACTGACCGCCAGAAGGAGGCCTTCGAGAATATGTGCCCGATTCCGGCACCTTCGCAGCAAAAAGCGGCTTCGCCTGCGAATGACGACCTTGCGATGGTCGATGAAACAGTCGATCATCTCCCTGATATTCAGCGTTTCGGGTCTGTTGTTCACCAGGGCGATATTGGCGATTGCAAAGGTGCTTTGCAGCGGAGTGTAACGGTAGATTTTGTTCAATGCGATTTCGGCATCGGCGTCTTTTTTCAGGTCCACGACAATCCGCAGGCCGTGTCGGTCCGACTCGTCTCTTACATCGGAAACTTCCGGGAGCGTATTATTCTGGACACATTCGGCTATTTTCGAGACAATCGTGGTTTTGACCACCATGTAGGGAATTTCAGTAATAATAATTCTGTCTCTGCCTTTTTTAGATATTTCGATGTCCACTTTTCCGCGAACCTTCAAGTGTCCTCGGCCGGTTGTATAAGCATCCATGATGCCTTTCCTGCCGCAGATGATTCCGCCCGTCGGGAAGTCCGGGCCTGGAAGGCGCTTAATGATGTCCTTAAAACCACAACCTGGATCGTCAATCACCAGCAATATGGCGTCGCAAACTTCAGAAATATTATGCGGCGGGATGTTAGTGGCCATCCCGACGGCAATGCCCGTGGAACCGTTGACCAAGAGATTGGGAAATTTTGACGGCAGAACGGTCGGCTCCGTGCGGGTCTCATCATAGTTCGGGACAAAATCGACTGTTTCGTACCGGAGATCCTCGAGTATATCCGTTGCCGGTGAGGCCATGCGTGCCTCGGTATATCTCATGGCGGCCGGCGGGTCCGAGTCGATACTACCGAAATTTCCCTGGGGATCGATCAGCGTGTAACGCATATTCCATTCCTGGCCAAGCCGTACCAAAGTTCCGTATGTGGCCTGGTCGCCGTGTGGATGATAGTTGCCGCTCGTGTCACCGACGATTTTTGCGCACTTGCGGTGCTTGCTTCTCGGACCGAGGTTCAAGTCGTTCATCGCGACGAGAATTCGCCTCTGCGAAGGTTTCAGACCGTCACGAACGTCCGGCAGGGCACGCGAAACAATAACACTCATCGCGTAGTTCAGATACGAGTTTTTCAGCTCGTCGAGGATGCGCATATCCTCGAATTGTTCCTGTATTTTATTGATTTCTTTCATAGGCCTTTTTCTATCCTTAATACTGAAATATCCTGTGTGAATAGACTATCCTGAACCGCCGAAAAAGTCAAGAAATACTACGATAGTGATTGTAATATTAAAAATTTTTTTATACCTCAAAATTAACCGAACCCGGTTGGTATGAGTCTGAATTTATGGCTGTTTCAGACCTTTGTATTAATGGATTCTGAGAGGGACGGTTCAAAAGACTTTTTCAATTGATTGAGATTGGCGGCGCTTCCAACAATTGCTCTCTTTCCCGGAGCCATTCGGGATATTGGTCCGGGGTGACGTTTTGCCATAGCCCTTTGTTGCCGGTGCGGGCGCGGGATTCCAGTCGCTTGTATTTATTGTAAAGGCTGTGGTGAAATCTCAGGTCGGCGTACGCAAAGCCCCCGCTAAGGAGAATTTCATTTAAGAATCTGCCGTCCGGCAGTTTCACGTAGGCTAAAAGCCTTCCGTATTTGCCTCGCGTATCACTTGTTTCATCCAGGTATATTTCAACCTCTTTGCCGAAAGCGGCCTTTTTTACGAATTCTGTGGCTTCAGCGGCGAAGTACATGGCGCCGGATTCGGTGGTTTTTTCCGGAGCATCTATTCCCAGCAGCCTTATTCTCGTATGTTCCGACCGCCCGTCGGGTGCGTCGATATCCAGTGTATCACCATCGACGATATTTATAACGGCAAAAGTTCCGGTGTGATATTTTTGGCCGTCGGCGGCCTGGGTCTGTTTATCATCCGGAGATTGAGACTGCCAGTTATGTTTAATACAGATATTGTCAAACAGGACCAGAAAAACCAGCACCGGCAGGCACAGCAATAGCATGATATTGCGTTTGCACCTGCTCATTGCATGAACGCAAGTTGTCTTTTCGGAAGACATTTTTCATTAAAAAAACGCCAAAAGATTTACGAGCCTCGATGTTTCGCAGGTCTGTCCAGTTCAAAGGCATTACAGACCGCCTCGAGGGCTCTTTCGGCCTGGTCTTCATCTACGGCACAACTGATACGAATCTCACTGGTGGTAATCGAGTCGATATTGACCTTGGCTTCCGCCAGTGCGCCGAACATTTTTTCCGCCACACCATAATGCGTTCGCATACCCACTCCGATAACCGAAACCTCGGCGATATCCTCACGGATGAAAATATCTGAGAAATTGACTTCTTCTTTGATTTCAGCCATTGCTTTTTTGGCGGCGTCCAAATCTGAAATTTCAACCATGAATGACAAATTCGCTTTTTCCGGGCTGATTTCCGTTTGGATAATGTCATTAACGACAACTTTAGCCTTTGCCAGATGTGCGAAGATTTTAGCTGCGTTACCCGGCACGTTATCAACACCTACCAGACCAATCTTGGCCATATCTTTTTGTATTGTTGCACCTGAAACTACTACACCTTCCATTTGTGGTACCTCATGAGTAATGATTGTTCCCTGTGTTTCATTACTACTGCTTCTTACATGAATTCTAATATCATATTTTTTACCAAATTCTACGGCTCGCGGGTGCATCACACCGGCTCCGAGGCTTGCCATCTCGAGTATCTCGTCGTAGCTGATTTGGTCCATTTTCACAGCCTTATTGTATATGCGGGGATCGGATGTGTAAATTCCTTCAACATCGGTATAAATTTCGCATTCCTCGGCACCGAGCGCCGCCGCCAGCGCTACGGCGGTAGTATCCGAGCCGCCCCGACCGAGCGTAGTGATATTTTCGAATTCATCAACGCCCTGGAAACCTGCGACTATAACAATTTTACCCTGGTCCAGTTGATTGTGAATTCTCTCGGCGTCGATACTTCTTATTCGTGCTTTGGTGTGGACGCTGTCGGTCATCATTCGGATTTGACCGCCGGTGAAGCTGATGGCTTGTTTGCCCATTGCATCGAGCACCATCGCGAAAAGTGAGACCGTTTGTTGTTCACCGGTGCTGAGCAACTGGTCCATTTCCCGTTTGGGCGGATTGGGATTGAGCTCCAGAGCATCCGCAACAAGCTGGTCGGTTTGCTTGCCTCGAGCCGAGGCGACAACAACGACTGAGTAACCATCTTCTGCCGTTTTAATAACACGCCTGGCGGCTCGGCGAATCTTTTCGGCATCGGCTACTGATGTGCCACCATATTTTTGTACAATTATTGCCATATTCGACCCATTAAAAAAAACTTGTTTTTATATTTTAACCTGACGGTTAAACCGTTAACTTTTCAGGAAATACTCCATCAGTTCATAGCCGTTATTTATTCTGAAACCTGATTTCGCAGCATTGGCTTCGCTGAAAGTTGTATTTAAAATGCCGCTTATATTGTCACCTGCCATAGCAAAGGGAACCGGCTCCGGCGAATGAGCACAACTGCTGATCTTGGTAGGATGGTCCGGCATGACAAGAATTCGCCAGCTTGGGTAATGATGCAGTGCCTCAAATATCGGCCCTACGATGTGCTCGTCGATTTGTTCGATTGCCTTTTTCTTCAATTCGGCGTTGCCGCTGTGGGAAGCTTCGTCGGGCGCTTCGATATGCACGAATACCATGTCATAATTTTTTAGTGCTTCTATCGCCGCCGTTCCTTTACCCCGGTAATCGGTGTCGGTAAAACCGGTTGCGCCTGGGACGTTTATCAAGTCAAAGCCGATTAATTTAGCCAGCCCTTTGACAAGATCGACGGCGGTGATTGCAGCCCCTTTGATGCCGAAACGTTTATGGAAGCGTTCCAGTTGAGCCTGTTGGCCCTGTCCCCAGAGCCAGATGGAGCTAACCTGGTTTTCTCCAAGGTCTTTTCTTACTCTGTTGATGTCATGATGAGCAAATAGCTGCTGTGAACGGGCCATCAGATCGATAAGCATATCGGAGCCTTTGCCGCGGGGTAATATCCTGTCGATATCAGTGCCTATATGGTCGTGGGGAGGATAAGTTTTTATATCGAAATTTGTCTGTTTGAAAACTAATAAGTGCCTGTAACTTACACCTGTATGGAACTGTATTTGCTCGTTGCCGAGCTGGTCATTTAGTTCCGTAACAAGCTTTGAGCCTTCCGCGGTGGAGATGTGTCCGGCACTGTGATCGACCATTTTACCGTCGGCAATAGTCACTAAATTACATCTGAAAATCCAATCGCCCAGAGATAGTTTGATATTGCGTGCGGCTGCTTCAATGGGCGCCCGGCCGGTATAATACCGCACGGGATCGTATCCCAGCAAACTCATTTGAGCCACGTCACTGCCGGCTTCCATTCCATCAGGGATAGTTCGAACGAGGCCCTGCCTTCCTAATGTGCTGATTTTATCGATATTAGGTATCCTGGCGGCTTCGAGAGCGGTTTGTCCGTTTAATTGCTCGAGCGGGTCATCCGCCGCACCATCGGGGATTATAATCGAATATTTAGTCACTAATCTTTATCCTCCGGGATATCTACGATCCTGATGCAAACGGGTTTTCCCCCGATGACGTCAAGATTTTCCATGTCTTTCAGGGCGGCGGTAACGTTTTTTTGCCGGGTCAGATGGGTTGTTATAACGACCGGAACGGTATTGTCGGGGCCAATACCTTCGTGCTGTAATGCGCCGGAGATACTTATCTTATGTTCCGCCAACACTTTGCTCCACTGTGCAATAGCACCCGGCTGGTCTTTACACATGATCCGGATATAATATCTGCTGACGAGATTATCAATTTTATCGATCAAAGGAACGACTTTATCTCTCGGCTGTAGATTCAAATGGCTAAAAGTCTTGGCTGAATTACCAATAGCGACATCAATAATATCCGCCACGATTGCGCTTGCGGTCGGCATCATACCGGCACCTCGGCCATAAAACATGACACGGCCGACTGAGCTGCCGAATATACTTATGGCGTTGAAAGGACCTTCCACTCTGGAAAGGGGATTATCTTTGGCAATAAATGAAGGATGAACCCGAAGGGAAATCCTGTTGTTTTTGTCTTTTTGTCCGATTGCCAGTAATTTCAGACAATATCCCATTTCACCACCGTAATTGACGTCATCTTTCGATATTGCTTCGATACCCTCGACGAAGATATCCTCAAACATGATTTCATATCCGAAAGCAATAGAAGCAAGGATTGCGAGTTTATGAGCGCTGTCCTGTCCGTTAATATCAAGAGTTGGATCAGGTTCGGCGTAACCTTTTTCCTGTGCCTGAGTCAGGGCCTGACCGAACTCCTCGTTTTTAGATGTCATATTCGAGAGAATATAGTTACAAGTACCATTGACGATACCGTATATAGCAGTGATGTTATTTGCCGTCAGCCCCGTTCGAATTGCCGAGATGATGGGTATTCCACCTGCACAGCTTGCTTCGAAGGCTATGCATCTGTTATTTTGTCGGGCGACTCTGTAAAGTTCATTGCCGTGTTCCGCCAATAAGGCCTTATTCGCAGTTACAACGTTTTTTCCGGCCTCAAGCATTTTGAGCTGTATTTGCTTTGCTGCGTCGGTTCCTCCCACAGTTTCTATACCTATCTCAATTGTATCGTCGTTCAGCAGCCTGTTGAAATCGTCGGTAAGAATCCCATCGGGAAGTTTTATAGGACGTTCGGATTTCGTATCGATATCAACGACGCATGCCAGCTCCAGCCGAAGACCGGTCATGGTAGCTATCGAATCTGCATCTTCTAAAATAAGCTTTGCAATCCCGCTGCCGATGGTTCCGAAACCGACAAGCCCGATTTTTATCCTTTTTTCATCCATATTAAGACACTAATCGCCTTATTTTTGTGTATATATAAGCAACTATAGGTATTAAATAATCTGTTTGTAAGGATTTTTCTTAACAGAATCCCGCAATTTAATCGAAATCATTTAATTTGGTCAAGTAAAAACCGACAAAATCCGGATACGAAACACATCACAAAGACTGGATTAATATTGACTTATCTGCCTGATATATGTTAGAATAGGTAAAATTCTGAGGCTGTTTATATAAACATAACCTTAACAAAAGGTTAACAGAGCCGGATGATAGTGTTGTCTTGGGTCTCTTAGAGATGGGGTAAGCTTCCTATAACCAGGGGCAGTGGGTATAAATGCATAAAGCAGGAAGGACTGACCGATTTCGCTACCTCGGATATTTCGTTTGGTAACTGAGGTTTTTATTTTTTTTGTATAAATCGATAGAATACTTTTTCATGAAAGAAAAATGTGATCAATCCAAGGGTGCTTCCGATGCTGCTCGGATGGCGGTTAATCTGCCTGATCGTACCCTCAGATGCCGTCACGAGATTAAATATCGTATCAGTGAATCAGAGGCCGAAGCCATTCCCCGGTTCATTAAACCTTATATAGAGATGGACCGGTATTCCAAACTGCACAGGAAGGGTGATTACCCGATTGTCAGTCTTTATTTGGATTCGAACGAATTGCAGCTTTGCAAGGAGAGTTTGCGTGGTCATAAGAATCGTTTCAAATTACGAATACGCAGCTACACGGACGAGACGGATTATCCCCGCTTTCTCGAAATAAAACGCCGGATAAATACCATCATTGTCAAAAGCCGCGCGCGCGTCCTCGCAAGCGACGTGCCGACTTTGCTTGCCGGTTTGCCTCTACCGCCGCAAAATTATACCGCTGATACGGACTCTATTAACCAGTTCCAGTTATATATGAACAGCATTCAGGCAAAACCTGCTGTTCTTGTTCGTTACATGCGACGTGCCTACGAAGGCAGCTTGCACAACAGGGTAAGAGTCACTTTCGATAGGGAGCTTGCTTATTGTGTCACAAAAGTTCCCGAGGTAAGACTTTCCGGCGGGGGCTGGCAGAAAAATCCCCTTACTAAAGGCGGTGTGATATTAGAGGTTAAATTTACGGGCTGTTACCCGGCATGGTTGTCTCAGATGGTCAAGTATTTTAACCTGCGGCAGAAATCAATATCTAAATATGCTTCGTCGATTCAGGACTCATGTTTATTAAAGTTTTGCGCGCCTCAGGTTGCAGGATAAATATTTATGGACAGGATATGGGAAATATTGGAGGGTGTTCCCTCGGCCGGCGGACCTTTTACTCCGGAAGCGGTATTGTTGTCGCTTCTGCTGGCTTTTGTTTTAGGGCAGGTCCTGGCCTGGGTTTATTATTTTACTCACAGCGGATTATCCTATTCGAAATCTTTCGTACAGTCTCTGATTGTCATCACGGTTGTCGTGGCAATGGTGATGGCCGTGATTGGCACGAGTATCATTACCGCTGTCGGTTTGATGGGCGCTTTGGCGATTATCCGTTTTCGCAATATTGTTAAGGATACAAGGGACATTGCTTTCATTTTTTGTTCTCTTGTTGTAGGGATGGCCTCGGGTTCTCAGCGATATGCAGTGGCAATCGTCGGGACAGGCATTCTTAGTTTAATCATAATATATTTGTACCTGGTCGGCTTCGGTACACATCAGCCTCATAACGGCTTTTTACGATTCGTCTCCAGGGGTCATATGGGACCTGAAAGCCCGGTTCCCACTATTCTCAGACGTTTCTGCGGAAGTTTCACCCTCATATCGGCACAGGATACCGGTTTCGGCACGAACGAAGTTGAGTATGCTTATCAGCTAATGATTAGGGATGCCGCAATGAATCAGCAGTTATTGTCGGAGCTGCAAAACGTCGAGGGACTTGAAAATATCAACCTGACGATGCAGGAACAGTTACTGGAGGTTTAAGGAGCGTATGAAAAGGATAGATATCAGAGGTTATCCATTTCGTTTGCGCCACCATATACTTCCGGTCGCGGTCTGGTTGTTTGCCGTGCTTTGTGTCATCGGACTTTTCTCTCGTCGCTCACAAAGGTTCGAGGTTCTTGGAATCGCTCAGGGCAGGGTGGTTCAGATTTCCGCCAATTGCCCGGCTCGTCTTGTGAATGTCCCCGTACAGCTGTTCGATAAAGTGACACAGGGACAAACCCTGGTGGTAGTCAATACGGTGCTCGATAACGAGCAGCCGCGGGGCCGGTTACAGGCACAGCTGGCAACAGTATTGGCTGAAATCGAACATTTAACGGCTCAGTTGGTTCCAACGCAGGATAGCCTTAACGCGGAAAAAACGGACCGCGAAGCAAACCGGATTATAGACAGCAGAAGATTTTCAGTTGACGTTGAGAATGCGAGGCTCGATATTCTCAGATTCAGAGCTTTGATTGAAACCGACCGGATCACTCTGAAGGATTTGGAATTGGAAGTGAAAGTTACCGAGGAGCTTCTCAAACAAGATGCCGTCGTGCCGTACGAGCTGCAGAAAGCACAGGCACAGCATGATACTCTTGCAACGAAGATTTCAGAGAATGAGCAGTTGCTCGCCCAGGCGAATACCGCTCTGGAACAAGCCATAAAAAGACGGGATGAATATTTTCAACATGAGCCGTACCATCCTTCGGTTGAAGGGGCCCTGGATGTTGTCCGTAAAGCAATAAGAGTGCAGGAGCGGCGGATGGATGAGGTATTGCTGCAGATCGAGGCATTGGACGTAAACCAGGCTGTTGAGTTAAAGGCCCCGTTCGATGGTGTTATTAGTCAGATTCTGCGTGGAGCTTCGGAGGCGGTTTTGGCTGGCGAGCCGATTCTTGCGTTGACCGAAGCCGGTCCGACCGAGATTGTTGCCTATGCGAGCGAAGAACAGGTGAACAATATCCGTGAAGGGATGGAAGTCGAGCTTATCAAGAGCAGCGAACCGGCACGAATTATACGCTCCCGGATTACTTATGTGGGGCCGGTTGTGGAACAAATGCCGGTACGGTTGTGGCGAAATCCGAATTTTCCACAATGGGGCCGGCCGTTTTTGATTGAGGCTCCGCCTGAAATAGGGTTGGTAACCGGTGAGCTGGTCGGAATACGAAAACTGTAATCGCCGAATAAATAATGTGCAATTTCTACACCAGACATATTGTTGTTTTGATGATATGCAGCCTGATTGTTTTATATGGCCCGGCGGGATGTACGCAGCATAATTACAAAAATGAGGCGGACGAGCAGGTCTATAAAATCATCGACCAAAAGTGGAGGGATGATTTCGGCACCAAAGCAAACTACAAGGTCGGTGACACCGAGCCGTCGGCCGGTGACATTCGAATTGCTAAAGCCGTTCCAGCTTCGGGCGTTCTCACCCTGCCGCAGGCCGTGGCAATAGCGACCGCTTATAATCGCGAATATCAGACTCAGAAAGAAGAGCTTTACATCAAGGCCCTGGACCTGAGACTGACCAGGCATGATTTCGAGAAACAATATTTCGGAGTGGTCACCGGCGGATATAACGCGGATCGTAACGATGAAGTGGTGGGAATCGAGGCGAATTTCGGTTTTAATCAATTGCTGGCACAGGGAACTATCATCACTACAAGAGTGGCCTTGGCCTGGGCCGATGTGCTGACCGGTAATATGCGCAGCGGTTTGACGTCGATCCTGAGTGCGACGATAACGCAGCCTTTGCTTCGCGGCAGCGAACGCAAAGTCGTCCTGGAAAATCTCACACAAGCCGAGAGGGACACATTGTATCAGGTCCGTGCGTTCAACCGGTTTCGGCAGACCTTTGTCGTCTCGGTGATTAGCCGGTACTATGGCGTTCTGCAGTTATGGGATGTCATGGAGAGCGCTCAGAAAAATTGTGATACCCTGGGTTTGCTCATCGGTAAGGTCGAGACACTGGCGAATGCCGGGCGCATCCCTAAGCTGGAATTGGAAAGAGTTCGCCAGGAGAAACTCAGGGCCTATGACGAATATATTCAGGCCCGGAAACAATATCAACAGGCCCTCGATGAATTTAAGATAACTTTGAGCTTGCCCACCAACGCGGAATTTCAGTTGGATACGAAAGTCCTTGAAGCTTTGAAAAATTCGGAAATGAAAATGCCGAATTTCTCCGATACTGAGGCCATCGAGACGGCATTACTTCGACGTCTTGACCTGGTCAATGTCGCCGATGCCGTCACCGATGCCGAGCGTAAAGTTTATGTCGCCGCAGACAGTCTCCGGGCGGAATTAAACCTGGTTGGAAGTGCCGATGCTTCTTCGGCGAGACGGGCCGACCGCCAGACGCTGAATCGAACCAGAGAAGATTATAGCCTTGGTTTCGAGCTTGACCTGCCTTTGGATCGTGTGCCGGAGCAAAGCGTATATCGCAAGGCCCTTTTGACCCTGAACCAGCGGCAGCGGGAATATGAGCAGGCTTCCGATACGGTCAAATTGGAAGTTCGCAATGCCTACCGAGATCTGACCGAAGCCGCTCAGCGTTATAGCGTGCAGACCGAGGCTTCTGAATTAGCTGAAAAACGTTATAACAATACCCTTACACTTCTTCAATACGGCCGGGCGAGCAGCCGCCGTGTGCTTAACGCCCTGGAAGACATGCTTGATGCTCGAAATAATTCGACACAGGCACTTGTGGCTTTTGCGGTTGCGAGTTTGAATTTCTACAGCGATACCGGCGTACTTTACGTCCGCCCGGATGGCATGTGGGAACGCTGATTTCGAGTTCGTTTCAAGATAATGTCAAAGAAAGGTAGATTCTTTTTATTTGTCATCTGATATGGTGCTTGCTTTCACCGGTATCACTATTTCAGATTTGTTGACATCGTTAGTTGCTAATTTTATCTCGGAAGAATAATTCTCGCCTTTGATATTGGTATTCAGGAAAATCCTCAATTCGTATAACAATGCATCTTCCTGTTCGTATTTAAATAGCTGGGCGGTTGCCGGTTCTTTAGGTGCAGATGCTATCTTAACTGTAAAATCCGGCTTGTCAGGCTTATAAATGAAAACGCTCTTTTGTATTTTCCGCCCTTTGGACACATTCCCAAAGTTGGCACTATCCGGTGCCACTTTCAAGCCCACAAGCCATTCTGGTTCCGTCTGGCTTTTACCGGTAATTCCACTGGAATGTTCTTTAATCAGTTCCTCCAGCTCCCATGGAACGACCGGCGACGATACCGAACGAACGTTGCCCTTAATATCAATCAGAAACGGCCTGGGGATCGAACCAACGGCGTATTTCTGAAACGTACGCCCACGGAAATATTCTTTTTTTAGGCCTCCCGCGGTGTCAATGCATACTGGATATTTTACATTATGTTCGGCCATAACACTCTTAACTTCTGCAATGTCATTGATATCATCAGTTGGTAAGTGTACCCCGATCACAATAACAGGTTCGGTTTTGCCGCGTTCATGAATCTTGTTCAAGCCTTCGATGTCACCCAGACATGGCCCACAGGTTATTGCCCAGAAATCCAGCACGACGACTTTGCCGTGTAGATCAGCAAGCTTTAACGGCTCGGATCCAATCCAGGTTGTTACTTCCAGCTCCGGCGCTGGTTTGTTCATAAGCGCATATAGATTATGCGAATCTTCTCTTGTGCTCTTACCGTCTTTTATTGCCTGGAGGATATTTTTCGCCTGCTCAGGAATCTCATCTTGAGCTTTTTCAGTCGGTTCAGGTTCTTTCTGCGAAGGGTTGGAAGGGCCGCCGTATATATAATTGACGCCCAGCCGCATATCATAGATTCTCGTTCCCTGTGAAACTCCGATTGCCTCCCAGGTAAATTCATGGTCGAGAACTTCAAAAGTAAAGTCAAAATTCTTAATTTCTATTTCCTTTTTGCTTCGCAACGTTCCCTCCGGTCGATAGCCGACGCTGGAGAACCTTTTCAAGTACCAGCCTCCATTACTCGTAGGCTGCATCTCAGCTTCATTTTGTGAGAGCAAAACATTTCCTTCGCCAAAATCGTGATAGCTCTCAAACTTCACAACGGAACCGCCTTTAGCAAGGTTTATATAATAGCGAAGTAAATCTTGCGGGCGTTTTTTATATACTACTTCCAAGATGTAAACCTCGTTTTCAGGGACTGTTTTTTTTGTTATCTTTATTGAAGCAACCGCTTCATTAGGATATTCCAGGAAACTATGCCAAAAAGCAGTGTTTCTCAAAGGGAGAAATTCTACATAGACATTAATCGATCCGGCCATTTTGGGATCTCGCAGATAAGCGTCCCTTTCTCCCGCGAAGTATTCTTTGAAGGAATCTTCTGTTGCTACAGCCTTCCATGTTTTGTTGCTATTACCGACCTGCATTACTGTATCTAAGCGAATTTTCTGACCTTTGAAAACGGCTCGAACTTCGTGCTCCGTTTCACGATTTTTCTGCCCTTTCTCATCATAGGAAATATACCGGACGGTTGCCTGGATGCGGCCAAAATTCATAAGGGCCCTGTTAGCCTTGGATGCCTCATTGAGCTGCTTAAGAACCTCGCCTGGATTTGTGACTTCCTGTGCCAATGCATCCGATGGAAAGAATAAAATAGCGACGGAAAATAGTATTATAGGTTTATGCCTCATAAGAAGCCTCCCTGGTGTTTTTACCCGCTTTACTTCACAAAACTAATCAATTTTATCTTATATATCTCGAATAGTCAATGTTTTTATCTCACTATTGTAGATTAAGCGGGGATTCCAGCAAAGTGGTTAACTTTTTTTGAGGTTTCAATAATATCTGTTATTTTAAATCGTTATCAAACTAAGGGAGCCTGAATTGATAGACGGTTGATTTTTAGTGGATTTTTATGGATTTTTGGATTATTGTGTAGCTCCGAAAGACAAACTTTAACTTTGACTGGAAGCTGAAAGGATAAATCTATTCGATGAAGGGACTTTACAAATTCAACGAAATTGAGAAAAAGTGGCAGCAGTTTTGGGAACAATCCAGGACGTTTAGGGCACATGACTGCGACGATTCTAAGCCCAAGTATTATGTTCTGGATATGTTTCCCTATCCTTCGGGTCAGGGTCTGCATGTAGGCCATCCGGAAGGTTATACCGCCAGTGATATTGTCGCCCGGTATAAACGGATGAAAGGTTTCAACGTCCTGCACCCGATGGGCTGGGACGCGTTCGGCCTGCCCGCCGAACAGTACGCCATCCAGACCGGCACTGCCCCGGAACAGACAACGCAGAGAAACGTGGATAATATCCATAAGCAAATTAAGTCCCTCGGTTTTAGCTACGATTGGGATCGGGAAGTCAATACCACCGACCCGAATTATTACAAGTGGACGCAATGGATATTTCTGAAAATGTTCAACAGCTTCTTCGATGAGGCCGGGCAGAAGGCAAAGCCGATCGAGCAATTACCGATTCCGGAGGGATTGAGCGAGCGGGACCGGCAGAAATTTATCGATGATAATCGTCTTGCGTATGAAGCCGAAGTTGCCGTTAACTGGTGTCCGGCATTGGGAACGGTCCTGGCAAATGAGGAAGTAGTAGGGGGGCTGAGTGAACGGGGCGGGCATCCGGTAATCAGAAAGCCGATGCGGCAATGGATGCTTAGAATCACAAAATACGCCGAAAGGCTGCTGGATGATTTAGCAGAAGTGGACTGGCCCGAATCCATCAAGAAGCTGCAGGTGGACTGGATTGGAAAAAGTATCGGGGCCGATGTGGATTTCAAGGTTAATGGCTTCGATGAGACGATAAGGGTTTTTACGACCCGCCCTGATACGCTGTTCGGAGCAACGTATATGGTCATGGCCCCCGAGCATCGGCTTGTGGATATTCTGACGACCGACGACAAAAAAGACGCCGTTAAGAAATATCGTGAAGAGGCGGCTCGCAAAAGCGATTTGGATCGTACCGATTTGGCTAAAGATAAGACAGGTGAATTTATCGGTGCTTATGCTATCAATCCTGTAAATGACGAAAAAATTCCAATCTGGATTAGCGACTATGTCTTAATCAGCTACGGGACCGGTGCGATTATGGCTGTGCCGGCCCACGATGAGCGTGACTTCGAGTTCGCTACGAAATTCAATCTGCCGATTATCCCGGTTGTCGATCCTTTGGATAAAGAGCAATCCGAATTGGTCCGGCTGGGAAAGCTGTGCTTTATCGGGGACGGCAGGGCGATTAACAGCGGGCGGTTTGACGGCCTGAGTACCGCCGAATTCAAGGAAAAGATTACAAACTGGCTGCAGGAAAGAGGACAAGGGACAAAGGCCATCAACTACAAGCTGCGTGACTGGCTATTCAGCAGGCAGCGTTACTGGGGCGAGCCGTTTCCCATTTTGCATACCGAGGACGGCTGCGTCATCGGGCTTTCGGAAGAAGATTTACCTTTGAAGTTGCCGCAGGTTGAAAATTATGAACCGACAGGTACGGGTGAGCCGCCCTTGGCTAATGTGACCGACTGGGTAAATGTCACCTTGCCGGACGGCTCGAAAGCCAAACGTGAGACAAATACAATGCCACAGTGGGCGGGCAGTTGCTGGTACTATCTGCGATACCTGGACCCGGACAATAATAAGCAGGGATGGGCACCCGATAAAGAAAAATACTGGATGCCGGTTGATTTGTATATCGGCGGCGCCGAACATGCGGTGCTGCATCTATTGTACTCGCGATTCTGGCATAAGTTCCTCTATGATTTGGGATATGTCACGACCAAAGAGCCGTTCAAAAAGCTCGTTAATCAGGGAATGATTCTGGGCGAGGACGGTCAGAAGATGAGCAAGTCCCGCGGCAACGTTGTCAATCCCGACAAGGTTATTACCGATTACGGTGCCGACTCGATGCGGCTTTATGAGATGTTCATGGGACCGCTGGAGGCGATAAAACCCTGGAGTATGCAGGGAGTCGAAGGTGTGCATCGATTTTTGCAGAAGCTCTGGCGGTTGATTGTGGATAAAGAGACAGGTGAGCTTCGGGTCTCAGTTAAGCAGGCCCAGGCGGATGAAGCGACACTCAGGTTATTGAATCAAACGATAAAGAAGGTCGGTGACGATATCGAGAGTTTCGGTTTCAATACGGCGATAAGCGCAATGATGATTTTAGTAAATCACTTAGCCAGGCTGACGGTTATACCTAAAGAAGTTGTTGAAAAGTTTGTCTTTATTCTTTCTCCCTTTGCACCTCATATTGCCGAAGAACTTTGGGCCAAACTCGGCCATACCGAAAGCCTGACGTATGAGAGCTGGCCCGAATACGATAAGGAATTAATCAAGGAAAAAGAAATCGAATTGGCCATCCAGGTCAACGGCAAAATTAAGGACAAAATTGTTGTTGCCGCGGATTCGAGTGAAGAGCAGATAAAGCAAAAGGCATTAAGCTGCGAAAAAGTGATTGCCGCAATGTCCGACAAAGAGCCTAAAAAGGTTATCGTAATCAAGTCACGTTTAGTGAATATCGTTATTTGAGAAATTCAGAGTACATTATCTGAAATAAGGTATCTTATATGCTCCGATATATTTTTTCCAAAACCGAACGGATATTTTTAAAAGCAGCATTAATATTAGTACCTCTGTTGTTGTTCACAGTTTCTGTCTTTGCTAATAGCAAAGTTGATACCAAGTCTGATATTGCAGATATAGTCCGCCGGGCTGCTGCGGAAGGCAAGCTTGCATATAAACTTTCTACGACTGAGGAACTCAAGGCACTACTTGGGCCTGCCTCGAAGGAAGCGAAGAAGAACGATGGTGGGATGGAAATTCTGGATATTACTTTTTCTGATGTGAAGGCCAGATTCGGCAGAATGAGGGATTACTCAACACCAATGACCCTGCTCTGGATCAAAGCTGGAAGGAGGGAGATCGATATCGGTCAAGAACGACAGATCGTTCTTAGGAACGAAAAGGATTTAAACCGCTTTGATTCCTTCTTGGGATTTGCTAACGTGTCGCTGGCTCGTCTCGATTTGAGAGAGCACCTCGAACTGCTTGATAAAATGCCGTTCGACGGTCAAACTCTCTGGCCCGAATCCGACAAAATGCCGGATGGATTCGATCCGGTGACGTTGCTTGAAGAAGGCAAAAATCCCGGGCTTGGTATCCGGAGTTTACATAAACAGGGAATCGATGGCAGGGGAATTACTATCGCCATCATCGACCAACCATTATTACGGGATCATGTAGAATATGCTGATCGACTAACAGAATATGAACCTGTCGGACTCTTAACAGCAATGACCTCCCCGCAGATGCATGGTCCGCCTGTATGCAGCATAGCTGTCGGAAAAACATGTGGCGTTGCTCCTAAAGCCTTGCTACGTTACTTTGCCGTCCAGATGTGGGTGCCGGACAATAAACCGTACTGTTACGTCATCGATAAGCTCATTGATTTTAACAAAGATAAGGATATTACGCAGCAGATTCGAGTCGTGAGTATTTCTACCGGGATGTTCTCTCAGCAGGCCAGCTTCGACCGCTGGCAAGAGACACTCGCCAGGGCTGAGAAGAACGGGATATTGGTCGTGACGTGCCATCCAGCCTTTTTGCAATACGGAACACTCGAACGCGTTCCCGGTAAGGATCCCAATGAACCATCGAGCTATCGTCGGGGAAGATACGGCCGAAAGGAAAAAGTCCTCCACATACCCGCCGGTAATAGAACCATTGCCAGTCACCGTGGACCGGATGTTTACACGTACACTCGCACAGGCGGTATGAGTTGGGCGGCGCCTTATCTGGCAGGGCTGGCAGCTTTGGCGTATCAGGTCAATCCGGAGATCGATCCGAAGACCATCATCGATCTATGGCTTAAAACCGCTACCCAAAACGACACCGTACCGATGATTGTCAATCCTGTGGATTTTATAGAAGCTGTTCGCGAACTCGATAAGGAAAATATCTGATAAATGTTTACGGAAATAGAAGCAAAGCTAAAAGTTGATTCGCTGCAGAAGGTAGAAGAAAAACTCCGGGAACTGGGCGGCCTATTCGTAGCGGAGCAATTGCAGAGTGATATTCATTTTGACGACTCAAATTCAACCTTGACTGATTCGGACCAATGTCTTCGCTTGCGACGGCAGGTTGTCGGAGAAAGCACAGGATATTTTTTGACATATAAAGGTGCCAAAGAGAAGAGCAACTACAAAAAAAGGCAGGAAATCGAAATCCAGGTCAGTGATGCCGATTCGATGCAAAAGCTCCTCTCGGCGTTGGGTTATGAGCAGAAATTATGCGTCGAGAAAAAGCGCCGTCTCTGGCGGCTCGGCGAGTGTGAAGTTGCTTTGGACCAGTTGCAGGAGCTGGGCAGTTTTGTTGAGATAGAAGGGCCCGGTGACAGACAAATCGCCCGTGTACAGGAGAGTCTGGGGCTGACAGAGCTGCAGCATATTCCAAAAAGTTATGCGTCTATGATTATGGAAAAAATAAATCCGGCAAAAAGTAAATAATGACACAATACTTTTAATTCTATGAATCCGGAAGACGGCTACATTGCATATATTGTCAATCCCAAGTCCGGTGCTACCTGCACGAAGATGATGGGGCGCCGGTTCGAGAGATACCTCGTAAAAAGAGGATACGAAATCAGAGGCTCTCTTACAACGTCTTTGAGTCATGCCTGCGAGCTGGCTACAGATGCAGCGGTTGATTATGATTGCGCAATGGTTGCCGTTGCCGGTGGTGACGGCACGGTCAGGGAAGTGGCGCACGGTCTGGAAGGAAGTGACAAGCCGTTACTGATAATGCCGTCGGGGACGGAAAATCTGCTGGCAAATGAATTGGGTTTCGATGAAAAATTAAAGACGCTGATAAGGACCTTCGAAGCGGGATATATTCGACCTCTGGATTTGGGAAATGTCAATGGGAGGTGTTTCACTTCGATTGCCGGGTTCGGTTTTGACGGTGAGGTGGTCAAGCGGGTCAGTGAGCAGCGGGCCGGACATATCAATCACTTCGATTACTTCTGGCCTATCTGGCGAACGTTCTGGGGATACGAATTTTCTCCGATGAGAGTCGAGGTTGACGGGGAGGAAATTTACGATGGTTCCGGGCTGGTATTTGTCGGGAATATTTCAAGGTATGCAGTGGGTCTGCAGATTTTGCATTATGCCGATTTAAGTGACGGTCTGCTGGATATATGTATTTATAAATGTGCCTCCCGGATTCACCTGATTAAGCATTCGATAATGACGGTATTAAAACACCACGCCGATTGTCGCGATGTAATATATCGTCAGGGCAAAAATATAAATGTCAGCTCTAATGTTAATACTATAAGGACTGAAATTGACGGTGACCCCGGGCCGGTGCTTCCGGTCGAAATCAACGTGATACCACATGCAGTTAATTGTATTGTACCGGAAGGCGCCAGGCCGGCGGGTATTAGAACAAGAATTATCAGGGCGATAGGATAAAGAAGGTGCCTAAAGTGACAGCTTGCCCCTAAGAGGCGAGCTGTCATTCTGAGCGAAGCGAAGAATCTCTTTTTCGATGCTCAGATCCTTCGGCTGCGCCTCAGGATGACAAATGCGTGTAACTTTAGTTCAATATAGGTACTCTGAAATAGGATTTTAAATAAAATGAATTTCAAAATTGGTAATGTGAAAATTGGCCTGGATTCTCCATTATTCGTGATGGCCGGCCCCTGCGTAATTGAAAGTAAAAGTAATTGCCTGGATATTGCAGGCAGGCTGCTGGATATCAGTCGCAATACCGGTATCGGGATAATTTTTAAGGCAAGTTTCGACAAGGCCAACCGCTCCAGCATGGCCAGCTTTCGTGGTCCGGGATTGGAAAAGGGTTTGAAGATTCTCGATGCGGTTCGTCGGCAAACTAATCTTCCTGTTATGACTGACGTGCACGAACCGGCCCAGGCCGCTGTTGCCGGTGAAGTTGTCGATTGTTTACAGGTACCCGCGTTTCTTTGCAGGCAGACCGATTTGTTATGTGCCTGTGCGCATACCGGAAAGCCTGTGAACGTTAAAAAAGGACAGTTTCTCTCACCGGACGAAATGAAAAATGTGGTCGATAAGATTCGTGCTTGTAATAATAAAAAAATTATACTGACTGAACGCGGTACTTTTTTCGGTTATAACCGATTGGTGAACGATATGACCGCTATCGAAGCAATGAAAAAGCTGGGCTGCCCGGTAGTTTTTGATGCGACTCATAGTACCCAGCAGCCCGGTGGTCTCGGCCATGCCAGTGCCGGCAGAAGGGAAATGGCTCCTGTTCTTGCCAAAGCGGCTGTAGCTGCGGGTGCGAACGGATTATTTATCGAAGTCCATACCCGGCCGAAGAAGGCAAAATCCGATGCCGCCTGTATTATGCCGGTGGACTGGCTCGAAGATTTGCTTAAAACCTGTAAAAAGATATTCCAGCTTGTACGGAATTAGCGTAAGAAATTTTTTCGAAAGGACCTGACAATTGACAGGAGAAAAAAAATATTTTTACGGCCCGGTACCTTCACGAAGGTTGGGAAGGAGTTTTGGCGTTGATATTGTGCCGTTCAAGGTCTGTACGCTGGATTGCATCTATTGTCAGCTCGGAAGAACTACAGAGAAAAGTATCGAGCGTAAGGCTTATGTGCCGGCCGAAACGATCATTGTCGAACTTAAAGATGCATTGGGTCAGGGGTTGAAAACCGATTATATCACTATTGCCGGTTCGGGTGAGCCGACTCTGAACTCGCAGCTTGGTGAAATCGTTGAGCAAATAAAAGGAGCTACCGATATCCCGGTAGCCATATTAACCAACGGAACTTTATTTTACAGGGATGATGTTCGTGCCGACTGTGCGAAGGCTGACGTTGTCATGCCTTCGCTCGATGCCGGTGACGAACGGACTTTTCAGAAAATTAACCGTCCACATCGGGATATTAGTATTGAAATGCTCATTTCAGGTTTATGTACATTCCGGAAAGAATTTGCGGGCCAGTTGTGGCTCGAGGTTTTCTTTGTGGATGCAATCAACACAGATGCCGAGCAAATAGCCAAAATCAGGGCTGTTATAGAGCGCATTGGTCCCGACAAGGTTCAACTCAATACTGCAGTTCGGCCGACGGCTGAGACTGCTATCAAAAAATTGGATGCTGAAAAACTTAGTGCCATAGCCGAACACCTTGGTCCGAACTGTGAAATTATAGCTGATTTTTCGCCGGGATTGGATTACGAGTTTTTACGAGGCGAAGACAGTGATAGTTTCGAGTCGGATTTTGCGGTGAAAAGCACGATTAAAACCCTGTTTTCAATGCTGAAACGCAGGCCTTGTTCGCTGGATGATATATGTTCGAGTATGGGCATCGCTAGGAACGAAGCGTTGAAATATGTCACCGACCTTCTGAACAAGGGAATAATTTGTTCGGAAAAAAAAGGAGATAAAATCTTTTTTAAGATTGTTTCCTGAAAGCGGGTGAGTCAGCGACTTTTCAGCAAAAAAATCGCTGCTTACACTTGCTTAGAGTGACCTGCTGATAAAACAAATATCAAAATTTCCTCTTAATTTATATCTATTCTCATTCAAATTTGTAAAGCCGTAATCCTTATTGGCCGATAAAAGCCTTGTAAAGTTTTCGATACCTTTGGTTTTATCGCAAGTTGCGAAAACGATTCGATGGCTGTGTTTTAGAATGCTATGAAAAAAATGAAAAGACAACTTGTTTTGAATAAGGGAACGGAGAAGTTCATATTCCGTTATGAAAACGGCTGCGAAGACGAATTATTGGACGCCCTGATAGACCAGGCCAAGGACGAAAGAACGAACTTCGATTGGTTTGATGCCGCGGTGCTCAGTTTCAAATTAACGCAGTTGTTAGTCGTCCAGGCGGACGAACTATTGGGTGAAAACAAGGATGCTCAGTTCAGTGCGAATTAATACGACTTGTGTACCGGATTGTTAAAGACAAGTGACGTTGTAATTTTGGAAATATTAAGTTAATTAAAATTGTAAAAGATAGGTAAATTATGATGGAAGAAAGCAAGATTATCCAAAAATTCTTAGATTATTTGAAATATGAAAGACGTTTTTCCGAACACACAGCAAAATGTTACGGCGCCGACCTAACACAATTCGGCGAGTTTCTGTGCGGTGCATCCGAAGGTCACCCGGGTGACGGTGATACGGTATCGTTCGATCAACATGAAGGTACTGCTACGGCCGTGGCGACGAAAGTTCATGTCAATATCGATCAGTTACTTCTTAAAACCGGAACCGATTCAGTCAGGGCGTATCTTGCTCATCTCAACGAAAAGCAATATTCACGGGCGACGATAGCACGCAAGCTTGCAACGTTACGCAGCTTCTATAAATTTCTTGTTAAAAGAAATCAAATCAGCACTAATCCGGTTACGGCGGTTAGAACACCCAAGCAGGACAAAAAGCTGCCGCGTTTCCTCGAATACGAAGAAGTCAAAAGGTTGCTCGAAACGCCTCCGATGAATACCTGGCTCGGAGCAAGAGACAGAGCGATTATGGAAACATTGTACAGTACGGGCATAAGAGTCAGTGAGCTTGTTGCACTGAATATGGAAGATATCGATTTCCTCGGCGAGGTCGTACATGTCAGGGGTAAGGGAAAGAAAGAGAGAATAGCCCCTATCGGCGCATCTGCTCTGCAAACTATCCAGCATTATATGGAATTCAGAAACAAACGGGCACAAAACAACAACAATTTTGACTCGAAGGTTCTTTTCGTGAATAAGCACGGCCGAAGATTGAGCACCCGCAGCGTTCGCCGGAAAATGGACAAGTATTTGAAAATGGCCGGCCTTGATCCGGCAATCAGCCCGCACACGTTACGCCATAGCTTTGCAACCCACATGCTCAATAACGGCGCTGATTTGAGAAGTGTGCAGGAGCTGCTCGGCCATCAGTCACTGTCCACGACGCAGGTTTACACACACCTGACTACCACGAGGCTCAAGGAAGTGTATGAGAGTGCTCACCCGAGAAACGACAACGACAGTCATAATCCGTTGAAGAACTGATCTCGGTGAAATATATTTTGGTGATAGAACCCCCGTAAATGAGCGGGGGTTTTTTTATACGTATTATGGATTCGGGACACTTTCTCTGTCAACACGTTCGGGGAATTTTACTTATACAGGGTATGACGAATAAAGATTCTATTTCATAAGGCTGTTAAGATTGTCTGTGATTTAGAATCTGCAGAGGAAACTCAGGCCGAATGCATCGGCACTACTCGTGCGTTGGTATTCGACGTTAAGAAAAGTGTTTTCTGCGATATACAGTTGGGTACCGAGATATCCTCCGAATGTAGAAGACTCATCGATGTCCCATGTAAATTCCGGATTTACTCCTGGTTCGAGGGTGAATTTATCTTCTATCTCGCCGTCAACAAAATGGAGAAAAGGTCCGCCATAAATCGAAGTGCCGTTCGGGGCAGTGTAGGTAGCTCCTATGGCGAACTGGACTTCCAGAAGGTCGATATTAACAGAGTCGGGTTGTGGCCACTGTGGTGCTTTCAGGTCTCCGTCCAGATTGGCCCAGCTTAGTTGAATCAGTCGGCCTATCTTAAGGTCGCCGATTTCATAAAAGGTTGCTCTGGAACCAAGACAGAAAGAAAAGCTTGTATCACCGTCAAATTTTTCACCGGCTTCCCAGATCGAATCGCCAAACTCAGTACTTACTCCTCCCAGACGTAAATACAATTCACAGCCCTCCCAGATACCATAACTGAAATTGGCATATATTTTGTTTGTCTCGAAATCCTTAAGCTTGAACGATTCTGCTTCTCCTGCTGATGGTTTGTCGGGGCTGGGGTAATTACTATATTTGCCACTGTTCAATTCAATATCCATAGTGCTGCTAATGTAATCGATCCCGATTTCAGACTGACCTTGCCTCAAACCGGCAGTTGTTGGTCCCATCGGATCTAAAGCGAAAGCGCCTGAATCGGCCAAAGATATCAATAAAAATACAATAGTAACAAGCTGGACATAGTTTTTATTTCCGTGTTTTAATACAAATGTTCTTTTTTGCATAATCAACCTTCTTTTTTGCCTATTTGGCTAATAGTTTTGGACGGTTAAAAGAAAATCCTCCCGCTAATTTTAGACCGGTTACTTCCTTCGATCTTTTCTTCCTATTGGAGCTCCCGGAACATTGCCCGGGGAGCTTGATTCGGCTAACTCTGAGAAATCTATCTCCTGAAAGTCTTCCGGTAATCCACCTCCCTTTGACAGCCCCACAATACCGTCGTCTGAATCAATCCCAAGCCAGGAAAGTTGAATCCTGCCGTCAAAATACATCTCGATCTGGAATGTATTGGAATTGCCCGCGCCGTACTCCGGAACATTTTCCCACGTTACAGCGATACGGTCGGACAATTGCTTTTTGCTAACCATTCCCCCCCAAGAAGGATCGAGGTCCTGGAATAAACAAGATATCCGCTTTGTACTAAGATGATTAATCAAAGTATCGAAATTAGAAGTATCTCCTCTGGTGAAGGTTATATAACCATTGCTGCCGACGTAGAACCTGATATAGCTGAATCCGTATATATAAACTCTTTTTTGGTCCTCCGGATTGATTTGATAATCCAAATTGACGAGAGTATAACCATCATCACCCAAATCCAAGTATGTCCCACCGGCTGGATCGGTCGGTAGCTGTGAAATTTCCCTTAAAACAGCGCTATAAGAGCTGCCGTCTGTTGTAGGAGTAAAAATTACCGATTTATACGTTAGATCGAACGCATCCGAGCCTGAAAAGAACTGCTCTGTAAAGTATTTGGTTCCAGTCGAAGAGTCGTCGGAGGCTAACTGGGCAACCGGCTCACTATTCTCTACGGAAAGAGTTGTTTCGTAATAGTTATCGTCATCGATGTCTTCGGCAGATTCCCACCACAATCTGGGATAATCCTGACCTTGGTCTATCCACCATGAATCATCCGTTCCGTTTGTTGTCTCGTCCACGAAGTCCCAGCCTGAATCCTTATAAGTATTAGGGTCCAGCATTTCGGCTGTTGTCTTACCGATTCCGCCATCGCTTAAAATACAACCTGAGGTTTCGATGTCCCAGAAGGAGCCGATTACATTACTCCAGATATTACCATCTGACAGATCATCTGATTGCAGACTTCCAAAACCTGCCAAACCACCGATATCTCCGATGCCGTTAACAAGACCATTGCTGTAGCAGTAAATCACGATGCCGCTGTTGCTGCCAACAAGTCCGCCGACATGGAAGTTTCCATTGACATTACAGGATGTGTGACTGCTCATGATGGTGCCGAGTTGTGTATTACATCCCACGAGCCCGCCGACGTATTCGATACCGTTGACGATACCTGTGCTGTAGCAACAGATAATATTGCCGTTGTTCTCTCCGGCGAGTCCACTGGCATAGTTGCCGGAACCGACTATGTTCACATCTGTTATACTCAAGTTGTTTATCTCTGCTCCGGGATTCAATCTGCCAAACAGACCAAGATTACTCTGACCTGTGATTGTTAAATTCGAGATTGCCAGACCATTACCGTCAAATATTCCATCAAAGCTCGGAATCACGGCCTCGGAATATGTGATGCCGGACAGATTGATGTCAGCCATTAGTTTGAATTGCTTGTCCCAGTAATTTGGTTCAGAACTTATAGTATTAAGATGTTCTGCCGTATAGATCAGGTAGGGATCATTCGGTTCTCCCGTGCCTCCGCCGTACCTTGCGTAAGAAGGAAGAGTAAATAAAGCGAATAATACTATTATTACTATTTTAATTTGTGTGTTTCCTAAAACCCTCATATCTATGACCTCCTATTCCGAATATTAAGGATATGTGAGATGTAAAAAATCTTCCCTTAATATGTAGTATGATAACATATTTCTAAAAAAATGTCAATTTGGGTAATTACGTATTTTTTATAAATTTTTTAAATTAGGAATATGGGATAATATAGGAAATATATAATAAACGCGACAGCATTTAAATGGAATTGTTTAAAGTTCTTTTTTGCTGCCTATGTTCCGATAATCAATCTGATATATTTATAATAATCCCTATATTTGCTCTGATTGGTTGTAAAAGGTCTAACGTCTTGTTTTTAAGATACTTGTACCATCCCGAATATGTAATTATTCGTAAGCTTATCCAAATATATATTTTTAGGGCTAAGAACCTGAATTTTGTAAAAAAATTATCTAAAATATCTATAAAAAGGGGTGGATTTGCTGTTTTAGGCTTTTGAATGACGGAAATTCATTTCTAAATGGAATTTGGGCCGGTATATTCCGGGATAAGTTCTTTAATTTTTCGGATGATTTGGTCGCGATTGAGTGTTTCGGCGATAGTTGTAAGCTCGTTTATGCCGGCACGAAGCTTGTCGCGTTCCATCGGGATATTTTTCCAGATACTGATTTTCGGGTGCCTCGTACGCTGCATGTCTTCACCCTCAATGGATAATTCCTCGAAAAGCTTTTCTCCCGGTCTGGGACCTGTGAAGTTTATCTCGATATCTTCCCCGGGAATGAAGCCGCTGAGTGTAATAAGCTCTCTTGCGAGATCTGCGATTTTGACCGGCTCACCCATATCCAGGACGAAGATTTCACCGCCCTTGCCCATTGCAGCAGCCTGAAGAACAAGCTGGCACGCTTCCGGTATGGTCATAAAATACCTTTTCATTTCGGGATCCGTCACCGTCACGGGACCACCTTCGGCGATTTGCTTTTTAAATATCGGGACGACCGAGCCTTCGGAATTCAATACATTACCGAAACGAACGGTGACAAAATGTGTTTGACTGGTCTTGCTGAGGTCCTGAACATACATTTCGGCGATCCGTTTGGATGAGCCCATTATACTGGTCGGATTGACGGCCTTATCCGTACTAATCAAAACGAAATTAGTTGTGCCGAATTTGTCAGCGGCATCCGCCACTATTTTTGTGCCTGTTATGTTGTTTTTGATGGCCTGTCCGGCGTTTAGCTCCATTAAAGGAACATGTTTATGGGCGGCGGCATGAATAACTACCTGCGGCTTATACTTTTCGAAAATTTGCTCCAGGCTGTTTTTGTCCGTTATGTTGCAGATCAATGATTCGAAGTGCACCTCCGGGAATTTTCTTCTCAATTCCCGTTCTATATAAAATAGGGGATTTTCCGCCTGCTCGACAAGAAGAAGCAGCTTCGGCTTGAAATTGCACAATTGCCTGCACAGTTCGGAACCGATAGAGCCGCCCGCGCCTGTCACTAAGATTGTTTTTTCTTTCGTATAAGCTTCAATCGAATTCGAATCGAGCTGTACGGCTTCTCTGCCCAATAAGTCATTAATGTCAACATCTCGAATCTGGGATACCTTATATTTGCCGGAGGCGATATCGGTAATATGAGGGACGGTGCGAAATCTGATTTTTGTGCCCTGGCAGACCTGAATAACACGTCTGAGCTGTTTATGGCTCGCTGAGGGCATTGCTATGGCGATTTCGTCGATATTTTGGTCCTTGCAGATTTCAGGCAATTGCTCCACCGTTCCGAGCACCGGTATTCCGTGTATGTGTGTGCCTTGTTTGGCGGGATCATCGTCTATAAGACCGATTACCTGGTATTGGACGACAGGCATTCTGTGTATTTCCCTTAATAATGCTTCACCGGCATTGCCCGCACCGACTATGAGAAATCTCCTGAGACGCCCGACTTCTACGGTTCGGGACGATTCGTAATATAACCTGATTATCATTCTTAATCCGGCTAAGATTAACACCGTGGCAAATAAATCTGCGATACATACGCCTTCGGCAGGCTCCACCATTCCCGGCGGCAGATATGTTCGTCCAGTGTGGGTATTACCAACCAGGAACCATATAACAACTATGATTAGTGTGCTTGTCAGTGAGGCATGTACTATCGCAATCAGGTCGGAAATCCCCACGTATCTCCACCAGCCGCGATATTGTTTGAAAAGTCCGAAAACAGGCAGCTTTATAATGAGCATAAACAGGAGTAATGTCGGATATATATCGACAAACCAGGCACGCTTAAATTGCATGTTATGTATCACAAGGAAAGAAAGCATCAGGGAAGCCGCAAAGGTGAATATGTGTGTCAACACAATCAACGGCTTACGAAAGCGAAGCAGAACGGCCGGCGGTGCGGTCAGAAATTGCACCAGGTTCTTCACCTTCTTGTCGGGCGGTTTTTTTGCATCTGTTTCGGGCATAAATAGTTTATCGTCATATTTTTGTGCCGGATTTACTCACAACTTTAACTCCGGCAATAGTTTATGTATCTTAAATAAAGAAGCTCGAACACCACGAAACAGGAGAAGTCCGAATTTGCGATGTTATTGTAACTGTTTGTTTTAACTGTGGTTGTGAGATTCGAATAAAAGGTGCATACTTCTTTGGTGATTTTCACGTTGCCTTCTTTAGCCTGTTGGATATAATTCTCAGCTAATAATGAAAAACATCGAGCAGCCGTTTTTTTGAAGGTTAGACCATGATTATTAGAGAAGAGACCGAGTCCGATATCGAGGCCGTCACAGAGGTGACAATCGCCGCTTTCAAAACATTGGCCATCAGCCACCACACCGAGCAATTCATCATCAAGGCCCTGCGGGCCGCCGGGGCCTTGACAATCTCGCTGGTCGCGGACCTCGACGGCCGGATCGTGGGTCATATCGCCTTCTCACCGGTTACCCTCACGGACGGTTCCACGGACTGGTACGGCTTAGGGCCGGTCTCCGTGCTGCCTGAGTACCACAAACAGGGCATTGGGATATCTCTGGTCAATGCAGGCCTGGACCGGCTCAAGGCCATGGACGCTAAGGGTTGTGCCTTAGTGGGTGATCCGAACTTCTATCGCCGCTTCGGATTCCGCAATATCCCGACCCTGGTGCACGAAGGGGTCCCGCCCGAGGTCTTTCTCGTCCTGCCGTTTACAGACGCGGTGCCTAAGGGAACTGTGGCCTTCCATGAAGGCTTTTGGGCAGAGGCCTAACCCCTCAGGCTAACGATGATCACCTACATCGATGTCCACAGGCACTAAGGCGATGAAGACCGAACCGATTCTTGGCATCCAGGTCCCGTCCAGGCAATACGGTCCTCGGTCAGGGTGTCACTGTCCCCGGCTGAACAATCTATAAATCGGTCGTCCCAACCCCTTCCTTCATAATCATAAAATAGGGACGTTTACCGAATGGCGGGACTTTAAGGTTATTAAGAAAAAAGGTCTCCTGCAACCGATATAGAAGTTAACGCTAACTTTAATCGGAAAGGAGACCACAATATGTTCAAGGAC
>Ga0315543_1000699_pt1 | contig 39513 bp, 38 predicted proteins | sample SalMarSW160210MG_2_FD_203098 | JGI IMG/M metagenome (GOLD analysis project Ga0315543, IMG submission 203098) | Salt marsh sediment microbial communities from the Plum Island Ecosystem LTER, Massachusetts, United States - Salt Marsh Sediment SW1601-210 ...
AATTCTGTTTAATTTTCTGTGTGAAAAGAATGGGCAAGCATAGAAGCAGACTAAAGATCTTGGCAAATATTCTTTCTGTAGTTAGTGATAACAATTGTGCCAAGAAAACTCAAATTATGTATCAAGCATATTTGAGCTATAAACTCTTGGTTCAATACCTAAACGATGTAACAGAAGCAGGGTTAGTGATTTGTGGAAACGAAAATTGTTACAAGCTTACACCGAAAGGCGAGAAGTTTTTGGCTAAATTTGGTGAATACTACAAATCTCGTGAGACTGTTGAGAAAGAATTGGATTGTATTGCAGATCAAAGATTAACGTTAGAGGAGATGTGTCCTAACACAGAAGTAGCAAATGTTGACCCAAGCACTCTGGAAAGAAATATCAATGTAGACACGAAAAGAGGTAAACTGTTATGATTACATGGTCAAAACTTTTGATGCTTTCAGCTTTTCTGTTTTGCTTGCTTCCAGTTTCTATTCCTTGGGTTAACGCGGCGAGTGACGATGTGTTTACTGTGTCCCTCACCGAAGCTGAAGAAGCTTTCACCTCGGCTTATGAAGCTGTTTTTGAGGCGGAACAGGCTGGAGCAAACGTCAATGGTCTGTTTGGTCAATTGAATATTGCTGGCGAATATCTATCTGAGGCATATGTCTGGTATCGCTCAGGGGATTCTGAGAATGCTAGCCGTTTTGCTGGTCTTTGTTATGATGCTGTGAAAGATTTGAAGAGTGAGGCTGTTGAGTTGAGGGGTGAAGCGAAGAGATTGGGGGATGCTGAATTTGTTGTAACGATGTTTGGATCCATTGTTGGTATGATTGTCGTTGTTGTGTCGGGCTATGTTGTTTGGCGTGTTTTTAAGCGTCGTTATCGTAGGCAGGTTTTGGGGTTGAGGCCGGAGGTGGTTTCTGGTGAATCTTGATGAGTATCGTACCGTGTTTTTGGTGGTTACGTTGGGATTGGCTTTGGTTGCTGCTTATCCTGCGCTTGCTATGGTTGTGCCTTTTACGGGTGGTTCGGAAGAGTTTTCTGAGTTTTGGTTGTTGGGTCCGGGGCATACTGCTGCGGATTATCCTTTTAACGTCAGCGATGGTGAGATGCAAAGTATTTTTGTTTGTTTGGGTAATCATATGGGTTCTTCTGAGTATTACATGGTTTATGTGAAGTTTGGAAACAGTACTCAGCTTGATTTTGATAGTTCTAAGCCGGGTTCTTTGCCTCCGCTATATGAATTTCGAGTTTTTGTTGGTGATGAAGATGTTTGGGAGTCGCCTGTGACCTTTGGGTTCCAGAATGTGTTTATTGGGGATACTGTTCTGATTGTGGACAATGTTACAATGAATGTGCCTATTGAGGATGCTGTTTTATCTGTGGACGATGTCATAATTAATGGGATGGTTTTTCCTGTTGATGCCTCTACGACTTGGGATTCTGAAAATAGTGGATTCTATTTTCGTTTGTCTTTTGAGTTGTGGCGTTATGATACGATGTTAAAGAGTTTCAGGTTCCATAACCGCGTTGTTTGGCTTCAACTCAACATGACGGGATCTTAGTCAGCAAAACTTTTTGCAGAATTCTTTTAGCCACCATTTATTTGGATCCAGACATCTTCGCTTTGTGTTTTTGGTTAAGCGTTTGACGTTATATGAGCTTTTGTTATAGAAAATTTGGTGTATTGTTCTATAATGTTTTACCTTAAATGTTTTTATAGCCTTTTTTCTAAACGTGCTTAATCGAGGCGAAACGAGCGGTTACCGTGTATTAGAGTTAACAATGGTTTAAGTGTTTGGTGGAGAAAGTGGAGAAGACTGGCAGTTTTCCCTCAGTTCTGGTGATCCTTGCGGCCTTGAATGAGGAGGCAGGTATAAGGCTCAGCTTAGCGGAACTGAAAATGGTTTTGGGTGATTCGAAGCATTTGGTTGTTGACGGCAACAGTGTAGATAGGACAGCTAAGTTTGCTGAAGAGATGGGAGCTGAGGTTCTGTTCCAGAATGGGTCCGGCAAGGGGCAGGCTATTGCGCAGGCGATTAAGCATGTTAACTCTGATATACAATATGTGGTTTTTACTGATGCAGATTATACTTATCCTGTCAAGTGTCTGCCTGAGATGATTCGGATTTTAGAGGAGAATCCTGAGGTTGGTATGGTTACTGGAAACAGGTTCACTCATTCGCTTACGTTAAGTGCGATGAAGAGCTTTTTCTTTGTTGGAAACAGAATTTTGGCGTGGACTCAATGTCTTATTAATGGTGTGCATCTTAATGATCCTTTGACTGGATTGAGGGTTATCAGATGGCGCATATTGAAGAATTGGGAGCCGAAGTCAAAGGGTTTTGACATAGAAGCAGAGATAAATCATCGGGTGGAAAAGAAAGGATACAGAATCGTGGAAATCCCGATACAATATCGAAATAGGGTTGGCGCTAAAAAGCTGAGGCTGAGACATGGCTTCACGATTTTGAGGAGAATTTTAGCTGAGAGCTTGAGTTAGTTTTTTTCGTTGCCTAACCAGAACATTGACATTAGTGAGCTTCAATTTTGTGTTGGAACCTGTTTCAGAAGATACGATTCCATGTCTTGTCAGGTGAAAGGAGGTTATCCTTTTGGTCATTGATGTAATGGTAATAGTTGGTACTCGCCCTGAGATCATCAAAATGTCTCCTGTGATTAGGGCGATACAGAGGGACTCTGATTTGAATTTACTTTTTGTTCATAGCGGTCAGCATTATGACTATGAACTTTCGAGGTTGATTATTCGAGAGTTGAAATTACCCGAGCCTGATGTTAATTTTCGTATCGGTTCAGGTTCGCATGCAACACAGGCATCAAAAATGAGGACACAATATGAACGTGTTTTCGATGAATACAAACCGGATGTGGTACTTGTGGAGGGTGACACGAACACTGTTCTTGCAGCTGGAAAGCTAAAATTGCGGTAATTTACGATGAGAATGGAAGACCGTGTTTTCCGTCTTTGGAAACCGTGTACAAAAAGGTTGGTCAATAGTACTTTTTGGAGAATTCTTGTGAAACTTAAAACCAATTGGTGGTTCATGAGGTTAATTTCATGAGAGCAAAAATTTGCGCAAGCGAACCTCTTAACGTTATCGAACATGGGAAGATGGAACCGTTTTTCTTAGTTTTAGCTAGGGACAAAAAATATGTTGCTGAGAAAATTGAAGAATTAGAAAATCTTGGAGTGCCTTACTTAATTGTATGTGGCGAAAAGTTGAGTCATCCAAACGTCATTTATCGGAAACCTAGTGGTAAATATGATGCAATCAATTTTGGGTATAGACTTGTTCCTGAATATGCTCAAATTGTTGTTTTGAATGATGTGGATACAAAAATTAATAATTTGAATGCTGCGCTGGAACCCTTTAGCTCCGAAGAAGTAGCTATGGTTTTCGCAAGGGTCGCTGTAAAAGTAGGTCCTCAGAAGAGTTTTTATGGTTTCCTTGATTCGATCAGAAGAAAGCTTCTCATAGCTGCTAGTGGCGAGTTGATGCTAGTCAGGCGTGATGTGCTGGACAAAACTCTCCCAATACAATCTTGTAAAGCGGAGGATAGCTACATACTCTTCAAAATTTTAGAATTGAAGCATAAAGCTGTTTTTTGTGAGAAATGTTATGTGGAGACAGAACGAACAAAAACTGCCGAGAAAGAGGAGGCTTACAAGAGGAAAACGGTAGCTGGTATATACCAAGCGTTAGCATATACGAATCCTCCCCCTTCCATAAAGCTATTTTACGTGTTTCTTCCTTTCGTTTGTCCATTACTACTTGTTTCTGGGAAAAAGGGTTTTTTTTGGATGAAAGGAATATTCCTTGGTTTAACTGATTATTTGTGCGGTGACAAAACAGGAGTTTGGAAAACAGATTATCTGGATTAAAAAGCTGTAATGAAACAATTTTGAAGCGAGCATGAAACTACATGCATATTGTTTATGTTAGTCCTAGACACCCTTATTCAATTGGAGGCGTGGAATATACTGTCCAAAAATTGGCTGAGGGCATGGTGGCAATGGGTCATCAAGTAAGTGTAATTTGTGGAAATTCGGCAACAAAGAAAGCGACAACCGAAGAAGTGAATGGAATTGAAGTGCTTAATGTTCCCGCTTATTCGCCTAGAAACGCTTTCCATATACCAAAGGACAGACTGGCTATTGAAAACTTTCTAGCAAAAGACATAGACATTGTTCATGCCCATAGTGCGCATGCAATAATCAGCACACTGCCATTAAACTTGAAGAAATCCATGAATCCAAAGTGGAAACTTGTTTACACTCTGCATTTTTCTACTCCCGGATACACCTTTCTTAAAAGGACTTTGTGGAAGCTTTTTTGGAGACGACACATTAACTCAAGTCTGAAGAATGTGGATGCAATCCATTCAACTTCAGAGGTTGAGTCAAGTCTAATAACAGATGTTTTTAGTAACGCTAACGGAAAACTGACGCTAATCCCGCTAGGAATAGACAACGACATCTTCAGTTATCGTTGGAAAGGGCTTGAGAGCGACTACATTATTTATTGCGGAAGACTTGAAAAATACAAGCGCATAGAGCTCGCTGTGAAATCAATCGATCTTGTTCGAGAGCAAGGATATGACATTAATTTCATCATAATTGGCAAGGGCTCAAGAGCTGCTTATTTGAATAAACTGTCAAAAGATTTTGAATGGATAACTTGTATGCCTCCTAAGCCACGAAAGGAATATTTAGAGCTTTTATCAAACGCTCGAGCAGCCATCAATTTAAGCTCAGCAGAAAACTTTAATCTTTTCTTAGCTGAAGCATGCGTAATGGGCGTGCCCATTGTAGCAACTCATGAGGCTGCCGCGTTTTGCTCCCGATTTGCTAACATCCACAAACTGGAATCAAATGCCATTGCGAGTACTATTGTTAATGCTCTACTGCAACCGAAAACCTGTATTTTCCCAGAAACCTGTGCACCACCATCATGGAACGATGTTGTTGGACGATTCGAAAGTTTTTACATGAATATTTTGGGTAAACAAAGCAAAATAACTTTGAGGGAAATGTAATGAAATTCAGTTATGCACTATTGTTATTCACCGCAATTCTTACTGCGGTTTATTTGGTATTGATGATTGTTCGTTCTAAAACAAAAAAAGACCTAGATCGTCCTGCAGAAAAAAGTGTTCCCGCAAAGCCAATGCTTCTTGCGGCATATGCGTTAGCAGGATTGTTATCTGTTATTAGATTCTTTTGGGAGACCTCTCCAATCTATTTTGTTCTAATTCCAATTTTGATTACGCTTTTGTTAATCCTGATATCAAAAACCTCTACATACACGACTTATATTATTGGCTTAACAATTTTCATTCATCTCATTGTAATCTCGTTAATTTTTCCACAATCTGGTCTTTTCATTACCGAAAGAACCCCCGCCTTGATAATGCTTGAACGTGCACAAGTATGGAATACCGAATGGGAAATCCTTAACAATTATTATAACCCATTCCCAATGGAACAGGGCTTGTATTATGTTGTCTCACAAGTAACCAGCCTCAGCTATGTCAGTTATTTCTTTTCTTGGATCGTCAACGTGTTTTTTGTTATCGGATATGACCTCGCTCTCTTCTCAATCGCAAAGAAGCTGTCAGGAGATTGGCGTGTAGGCTGTCTTTCCATTTTCTTGCTGAGTTTTACCCCTCCGTTAATAATTAACGCGCAACCCCAATGCTTGGGTAACCTTTTCGTATTAGTGTTCATGTTTGGACTTTGTAAAGCCTTGAAGGATTCTCCGTCACTTTCAAGCATAATTCTCATTAATCTGAGTTATGCTGTAGCCATAATAATACATGGTACAGCTGCAATAGGCCTAGTTTTTGTAAGCATTCTTATTCTGTTAATGCTCTTTGGGCGCACATTCGGTGTTAACATAGCAACAACACGACCTCAGCGTTCATTCGTATACTCTGTTTTCACATCCATTTCTCTGATAACCCTAGCGAGATGGATAATGTTTGGGGGCATTCAGTCAGTCACAAATCCCTTGAGGGGTCTTTTCAACGAAATTTTTGGTCAAATTGAAACAACTTGGATTGGTGCCGAATATGTGCCACTATATGACCAATTTGCTTCGCCAATAAGTGCATATGCTTGGAGCATCCCAATTTCTTTAGTCATGACCTATGTGTTGTATCAGCTTATCACTCGCAAACAGCGAAAAACATTGAGTCATGTTTTTTCTTCTTCCATGGGCATAACTGCCGCTGGACTATCTATAGTTGGTTTTATGGGCAGCATGTTTATGGCTCATGGGAATTTACAGCGTTATCTTGGATATTCAGGTATGTCTCTTTTTATTCCAATCGCTGCAATTGTCTGTGTGAAATTTCTACGATCTTCATCTGTGAAGGTAATAAGTGTCGCTTTAATTTCTCTGGTGTTGTTTAGTGGAATTGCAGTATTTGATCCTACTTTGTCCCCACAGCTTTATGGAGACTTTAAATCGGTTAATCCAACAGGGTCTGCGGATATTATTGAGTCGGAAACTTTTTACAAAATTTTTCCTGATGGGACATCTATTATTTCAACTTATGAAATTTTGACTGGTGTTTGGTATTTGTCGATGCTTCCAGAATCTCCTGATAAAAGAATTGGTGGTTATGCGTCATCTTTGAAAACGCATAGACTTATGATTGATAAACTGATTGAAGAACACTACATTTTACCTGGTGTGACGTATATTTGGTCTCCTGACCTTGTAGAGTCAGTTGCAGACATTCCAATAAATGTAATTTACACTAGTGGAAGACATGTGGCTTTTGGACGGTAGAATAAATGAAAAAAGGCAATTTCACAGCTTCAATAGGTCTCTGCGTTAGAAACAGTGCAAGAACTATTGCAAAAAACATTGAGAGCATCATAAACCTAGATTATTCAAAGGATCAATTTCAGTTAGTCGTTGTAGATGGGCACTCAACTGATAACACTGTTGAAATAATCAAAGATACGCTGAAAGGTTCAGATGTTAACGCCATTTTCATGTTGGATAATGGCAAAGGATTATCTTACGCGCGTCAACTTGTTGTTGGCAACTGCAATTCCAAGTACATTGTTTGGGTTGACGGGGACAATGTTCTTCCAAAAAATTTCTTGAAAAGCCACATTGACTATATGGAAAACCATCCCAAAGACGGTTTTTCTGGAGCAAAAATAATTCCTCTGGGTAAAAGTGTTGTTTCACGACTTCAAGGTTATCAATGGGTTATTCCCGCGTCTAATTGGAAAGATGCGGGCTATAAAATGGGTAAAACCGGAATACAGGGGACCATTTGTAGAGTAGACGCTATCAATAGTGTAGGCGGATTTGATCGATTTATTGACGGCGCAGGCGAAGATGTGGACCTTTTCATTAGAATGAAACTTGAGGGTTGGGGAATAGGTGGTACTAAAGATACGCGGATTTACCATTTCATGCGAGACACTTGGAAAGGTTTGTGGAAAGAGTCTGTGTGGTGGGGCTACGGAACATCTTATGTAACAAACAAACACAAAACATTCTTTCCAAGTTTAAAGCGTCGTGCAGGTTTTGCTATACTTGACTGTTTTAAATTAACCTTCAAATCTTTCAAGTTAACCAAAGATTTGGGGTGTATTTTGATGCCGCTTCATTACGGTATAAGGCGATTGGGATTTCTAGTGGGACACTGGTACGCCATGAAAAATAATTATTACCCTTCTACGAATTAAGAATTGAATGAAATCCCTATTGTTTGGACTATGGCATTTTCTATACTTGTTGTAAGCTACTTGGAGAATTACTTTTTTGAGAATTGTCCTAACTCGTTCACATAACTTGTTTAACATAGGTGGCATAAACACGTATGTCTGGAACATAGCTTGTGAATTAGATCGAAGAGGCTACGATGTCCATGTTATCAGCGGTTGCGGAAACATTAGCGTGCTCGACAAACATTGGCTCGAAAAATTCAACGGCAAAATTCATGTTTTAAAGGAAGCAAATTTCACTTCGCAGTATGAACAATTCTCTAAGTGGATTATAAATGGCTCCAGATTATTGCGTCGCCTAAAGCCTGATGTCGTTCATTTTAACGGAATGGTACCATTCGTATTCAATAGGGCACCTTCCGTTGCAACCTGTCATGGAATATTGAATAAGAACATGAACGCCTCTTACATCTTATACGATAAAATTTCTTACGCACACTTCGTGGATGCAATTATCGCTGTTTCTGAAAAAGTCAAAAATGAGCTTACTGAAGGATTAAACGTAAATCCCGATAAGATTAGAATCATACCTTGCGGGTTTGACATGAGCGCCTTTAATTGTCTCCCTTTTGAAGAACGAGAAAACTCGCTTGTTTGCGGTTGGGGGCACATAAAAAATCCTGAAACTTCTTTAAAAATATTTCACGAACTGAAGAAAGATCATCTACCCTGCAAACTTTACGTAGCTGGTCTAAGCCGTGAACAAGCATTATCTGTAATGCCTGAACTTGAGCAGCTTTCTCAAGATAAAGAAATAATTTTTACAGGTAAATTGGATAGACATGAAATAGCTGAACTTTTTAAAAAGGTGAAATGTGGTTTAATTCCTTCAGTGTATGAATCCTTTTCATATGGAACTCTAGAATTGCTTGCTAGTGGCACACCTGTAGTTGGCAGTTCAACAATTCCTGAAAATGTGCTTCGTCATGGATGCTGGGGTTTTACTGCATCTCCAGAAGATTTTGTTTCAATGACAAAATATGTTCTGAATCTGTTCCTGGATGAACCCTTATGGAAAGAAATGAGCCAAAATGCAATGCAACATGCCAACCTGTTCTCTATACGCGAAGTAACAGATACGCTGATTGATGTTTATCAAAGCCTTTGCAGATGAACACAAATTAATCTCAGACAGACGTCACAACACATTATATTTTTTCAATAACTAGAATGTTAAGGCGCGCTGTAAGCAAATATTCGGGTGTATTCTTCCCAAGTTCTTGTTATTGTTACTGTCTCCGACTCTGGGATGTCAACAATTTCTTCACTAGCAACATCATAGCCATAGAAATTATTCCACTTAACAAGCCTAACTTGACATGGACCCTGAATCGTGACAGATGCACCACCCGGAAGCTCATAGAAACTACTACCCCAACGGTTGTAACCAACTTCTCTACGATTCCAGTCCACAGTATAATCAAGCATATTGAAAGGTTTAGGATCAAAAGGCTTAGGAATATCAGAAGAAACATACTGTGACGCGTAAGGTGTTGGAACAAGATAGTCCCAAGGATAATTCTTTTCCATCATCCATACGCTCCAAGGGATGCCGTAGTCATCACACATGTCCATTATGTTTATAACATGATCCAAATCATTATTCGGAGCGGTGTAGTTATAGCTTCCAAACTCTCCAGCCCAAACAGGCACTTGCAGCTGCTCCCTAAGATAAAGCATGAAATAGACATACTCACTTGCTGCACAATAATACTTGCTCATGTCATCTGTGACCCCTCTTGCTAAACCCCCCGGCCAATGATGCACCTGAACCATCGTGTTAGAATCTAATATCTGCCCTGGACCCCAGAACCGCCTCATATCTTGATACTGATCCATTTCGCTCTCTACCCATTCATAGGTCCATTTGGCAAATTCAGGAACAATTATAATATGATTATCACCTGTTGCCCTGATTGCATCCGTTATTTCTTGCATGTACCCTCTAAGTTCAGAACCTCCCAACGCATAAGGCTCATTCATAAGCTCATACCCCGCAATCTGAGGCTCGTCTTTGTATCTAATAGCAACGTCAACCCATAACTGCTTTAAGTCATCAAACCATTCAGGCCATTCACTGTAATGATGACAGTCAATTATCGCGTAAAGTCCGTACTGTTTACAAAGTTCTAGAGTTTTATCCATGTTTTCTGGAGTATAGACACTTCCACCACCAAGCTGATGATTTGGAACGTTTATCGCTAACCTGACAAGATTACAACCTTTACTGCTCAACGTCTGGAAGTACGATTCCAAACGAGCATACCAGTTATACCCCGTATAGTCACATCCTGCCCCTCTAAGTTGAACCCTGTTGCCGTCTTCATCTACAATATATTCTCCGTCTACACTAAGCCACGACATCCATTTGATTGTGCCGTGAGAACGGATGACTATTGTGCTTGATAGTTGTGCTGAAGTGACAATAATCAATAATGAAAAAATGAGTAGCGCAGTAGATAGTTTAACCGTTTTGTGTAACATGAGCCAACCATCTATATCTTATGTGATGTAACGTACACATGTCTCTTATAGAGTATATTAAGACGTAATAAACGTTTTCGTTCAACTGTACGACAGACACACACTTCCTCATTATCAGACTACACATACACGAATTTTAACATTTTTGTTTTCTAAAAAATGCTCACTTTCTCGGGTATAAAACAAATTCTCATCGGAACCAGAACGACAAATCTTGCTTGCGGCATCCAAAGTGCAATATCCAACCGCTGAGGCGATAGCTTCAGCGTATAATGAACCGTCGGGGAAATCTATATAGTGCTTTGCGAACTAGTTGAAAAGTTTAAACAAGCCTAAAAAAGCAGGGTTAATTAAGAAAGAAATCGCAAATTTCCAAGATAAGCCAATTATTTATATGGTGAACCATAATGCCTATACGAAACAAAACCGTTAAGGTGGCTGAGTCCACATGAGCGTTAAAGGGAAACTACCGATTCTACTAGGTGTCTGTTTTCTTATTTCTGGAATATTTCTCATATGGCAGTCTATGCTCTACGAATCAACAATTTTGATGTTCATCAGTTTGGCTGTAACATTTTGGGGAAGTTTATTGATGTTTGTTAGTCCAAAACGCTCCACCAAATCAGTTCTTCTAGATGCTACTGCAACATCATCTCTAGAGTCCCTTGACAAGATAATAAAAAGTCTAGACTATAATGGAAAACCGGTTTATTTGCCTCCCCAATCTGGTAAGGACAGTAAATCTGTGCGTGTTTTCATACCAAAAGATGGCAAGTTTGTGACGTTACCTGTAAAATCAGATGAGCAAGATACTGTTTCGAGAAATCCCAATGGACTATATATTATTCCACCTGGCCTAGCTCTTCTAAACCTCATTGAAAATGAGCTTGGAAAAAATTTCACCAAAGTTTCCTTAGATTACCTTGTATCACATCTACCCAAAGCGTTAATTGAAGATCTAGAAATAGCCAAAAAATGTGAAATTTCCATAGAAAAAGATTTGATGACTGCAAAACTCGCTGGTGTAACACACGATTCTCTCTGCCGAAGACTATTTGAAACATCAACAATCTGTAGTACAATCGGATGTCCTTTTTCCAGTGCAATTGCATGTGCTATAGCAAAATCCGCCGGTAAACCTGTTGTTATCGAAGAGGCAAATTTCTCCAAGAAAGGTAAAATCGTTCAAATTACTTACAAGCTTTTAGGAGCGTAGTTACATGTTCTTTCTGCCCTTGGACGATTTAATCTTGTTGATACTGCTCCTTTCAATTATTTTGATTATTCCATCACAGCTTTTATTTCCATTCCACGACTTAGACCTCAATATCAACAAAAAACGTTTTAGAACTATAGCCCAAATTATGGGTGCATTGTCAATAATTATTCTATGTGCTCAAACGTATCTGACTCTACTAGCCTGACTCTTTTTAAAGGAAAGTGCGTAAATGCCAAATGTTTTATTGGTTACTCAGAGGTTTTACCCTCCATGGTCAGATGGTACTGTATCTTATGCCCGCGGTTTGGCTGACGCTATTTTAGAAACCAGTAAACTGGGAAAAAACGTGGAACTCACAGCCCTTTCTTTAACTGAGAAAACGTGGTTCCCAAAACTGCATCATCAAGAACTGAAAAATTATCTAGAACAAAGAAAAATGGGTCTAAACTGGTTTCACACGCCTGAGAAAAGATATCAACTAAGCCTCTGGAAAATTGTTAAGAATTTGTCTCAAACGAACGATTACGACCTTATCCACCTAATTTGCCTTGGCTTGGACCCACTTGTGATGCGAATGGGAATAAATAACAAACAAAAAAGCCATGTCGCCAAACACCTGTTTGTCTTTCCATTTCATTCGAGTTTTCCAGCTGAAAAAGTGGCATACAACTTTTTCCAAAAAAGTAGTGCCTTCAAAAAACTGAATATTGATTTGGTTTTTTCTAGCGAGGTATTGAGAAACATGTATAGCGCCAACGAAGCAACTGTTTTGCCTCCCACAGTTGACATTAATCTCTACAGTCCCAACTCAAAAGTGAATGATGCATCTGATGTTTTAATGGATTCACCAACAAAATTTGGCAATGCCGCTGATGTTCTGCAAAGAGATTCGGTTGTGCTTTACATGGGTCCTTTATCTCCTGAACGGTTTGATTGGAAAAGTGTTATCGGCGGTTTTACAAAGCTTTGCAAAGAATATGGTGTTAATGCCGGATTAATGATTGTGGGAAGAGGCTTTGAAAAGCTCTCCTTTTTTGAAGAAATAACGAGTTATGTTCACAAGAACAATCTAGAAAACCGTGTTTTTCTTTGTCTACACGATTTGACTGAAGCAGAAAAAATTTGCCTTTTTAGTAGTGCACATGTTTTTTTGTATCCTTTTTTTGGAGCACTGCGCCGTATGAGCGTTGTTTTTCCGCCTATAGCTCTTCTTGAAAGCATGTCAGCAGGTTTGTGTGTAGTAACTGGTGGTTTGCCACACCTAGATGCATTAATTCGAAATCATGAAAATGGGATACTCCTCAAAGAGCGAATTACCGAGAAAACCATTGCAGATGCTATGTGGGCAGCTATCACTAACAAAAAGACTGTTTCCAAAAACGCAAGACTGACAATTGAAAACCGTTTTTCGATTCAAAGTGTTTCCAAAATGTATGCGAAATTCTTGTCAAAACATGGGATGTAAGATGCTGCAAGATTTGCCTTTAGTAAGTATAGTGGTTCTAAATTACAATGGTTTACAACATTTGGAAACTTGTTTTTCATCTGTTTTCAAGACCAATTATCCTAGATGTGAAGTAATCTTTGTCGATAACGGTTCTTCAGATGGGAGCGTTGATTTCGTTAAAACAAACTATTCCAGTGTGCGGATAATCCAGAATCCAAGTAACCTGGGAACTGCTAACGGCTTTAATTTGGGAATCATTAACGCTAATGGTAAGTATGTTGCAACATTGAATAATGACATCGAACTTGATCCAGACTGGCTTCTGCCCCTAGTGAAAGTTATGGAAAAATATGCTGATGTTGCAGCTGTTGATGGCAAATACCTCAACTATTTTGACCGATCGAATCTTGACACAAGATCTGCTGCCGGTAGATTTCTTGACTTTTTAGCAAATCCTCTAACAAGAGGTGCAGGTGACAAGGATCAATTGCAGTATGACAAAAATTTACGCGTGTTTTACAGTTGCACTATGTTTAGACGTGATGCAGTAATTGATGTAGGCTTGTTTGATGAAGACTTCTTTTATTGGTATGAAGACGCTGATTTGGGCTGGAGACTTAATTCACGAGGGTACAGAGTTATGTATGTTTCAGGCTCGCGCATTTATCATAAGGGTGGAGAAACAAAATTTCAGAGTGCGGTTAACCCAGAAACGAAACTTAGGCCTAATTTTTATTTTTTGAACAAAAGAAACAAGCTTTTCATTCTCATAAAAAACTACTCATTAACTACCCTGTTGCGTCTCTTTCCATTAATTTTGTTTGAACACGTTAATTACGTAGTATATTGGTCCGTTAAGGGTGACAAGCAGTATTCTTTAGAGTCACTTAAAGCCTTACTGTGGATTCTTAAATCCTTTAAACAGGTATGGAAAACACATCTGCGTACTCAGCGCTTAAAGAAAATAGATGATAAAAAAACTATGTCTCTAATGAGTCCTTATTATGGGGACTCTGTGAAATTTGTCCAATCTTTGTTTGCCAAAAAGTGAAATTAGTGATATATAACACGAAAATAAGGTTGAAATGATGCTTGACAAGAAAAATGTACCTATGTACAAGTTATTAGATGAGACTATAGTAAAGGCTGTTGTTTCAAAAAAGCCTGAAACTGTTGACCAATTGGTCAAGATGGTTCAGCAAGAGACTAATGTCTCTGGCAAAACGATTTTGGATCATATATTGTTTCTGCAAAAAAATGGAAAAATTAAGCTTGAGGTAATGTCGAGTAATGTTACAAAGTCAGTTTCTTTCATAGTTTCTGGTGAGGCAAAATGGTATTGGGCAACATTACTTTTTACAGCTATAAGCCTATTTTTTATTCTTCAAATTCCTGAAAACGCGTACCCGCTGGTTTATGGCAGATATATTCTCGGTTCTTTTTTTGTTCTTGTGGTACCTGGCTATGCTTTAGTTAGAGCGCTTTATCTTGGAAAAGAAATTGATAACGTTGAACGCCTTGGTTTGAGCATATGTATGAGTATGGCACTTTCGGGCATAGTTGCCTTTTTTCTCAATTTTTCTCCGTGGGGAATCTTGTTTTTACCACTTGTTTTGACCCTTTCAATGTTAATGATGTTTTTCGCTACAATAGCCATTGTGAGAGAAGTTTTGCAACTGCAAGAAAGTACTAATTGAAAAACAAAACGATGAAAACACTAGGTCCTAGCAGAGTTATTCGCTGTAATGTTTCTATAGTGTGCCCAAAATAAATTCTTGAACAACTAACAATAGTAGATAAAATTGCACTTGGATTGTGGTGAAGATCGTGGTAAATCAGAAATTATTAGTAATTAATTTGCTAAACGGTAATTTCTTCCAAAACTTGATTTGGTATGCCGTCCGTTAGATTCTAAGTAAGAAGCTTTCGTTACACATGGAACAACGGTTTCATCGATAAAATTTTCTTTCCTAAGAACTACTGATGTTAAGAGCATTACAAAAAATAAGTTTCAAAGGGAAATGAAGACTTGAAAGTACTAGAAGTCAACGATTTTCAATCGTTAGAAAGTGAATGGAATACTCTTCTAAAGAAGAACACAGTTGATAATAATATCTTCTTAACGTGGGAATGGCAATCCATCTGGTGGAGTCACTTTGGTGAAAAAAGAAAACTGCTACTTTTACTTATTGAAGATAGAAACAAAATCTTGGCGATAGCGCCCCTTATGTTATCAGAATACAGATTGCGAGGGCCTCTCCATATAAAGAAAATAGAATTCATTGGAGCACATCACTCTGATTACCATAATTTCATTCTTTCCAAAAAGAAAACCGAGTGTTTAAAACTCTTTGTAAATTATCTGAACGAGGAAATTGCGGATTGGGACTGGATTGAATTAACGGAAATATGTGACAATACAGTAACTGTTGATCTTTTAGAAACATTATTCCCTCAGGTTCAATCCAAACTAAAGATGAAGAAGAGCTTTTGTAACGTATGTCCTTACATCTCGTTACCCGATTCTGTTGACCTGCTTATCGCCGGATTTAGAAGAAACTTGCGACGAAACCTGAAAAAATCCTTAAAACGAATCAAAAAAGACCACAAAGTAGATTTTATGAGCTATGATGAGGCGGGTTTCTCGGTTGAAGAAGCAATGAAACTCTTCATAAACTTGCACAAAAAAAGATGGGGTGAAACCAGCTTACTTGGGTCCCTTGAAAGTGAAGGAGAAAAATTTCGGGATTTTCACATTGATGTAGCTAAACGTTTTTCTGAGAATGGTTGGTTAGGCCTCTATTTTCTTTTAGTAGACAATGAACCTGTCTGTGCAATATATGGGTTTGAGTATGGCCAGAAAATGTATGACTATCTTAAAGGATTTGATCCTGACTATTACAATTACTCTGTTGGAAATCTTACACTAAACTTTCTCTTAGAAGAACTCATTAACAAAGGTTTTAGGGAATTAGACCTGATGAGAGGTTCTGAAGAATATAAAACACGTTGGACAGATGACTATCGCCAAAATTTTGAACTGCGACTTATTCGCACAGCTCCATTGAGCCGGTTCTATGAGTGGACTACGGGTGTCCACCTTCCACATATACGGAAATGATGTGGGACCGCGTCAGTTTGAGCATTTACTCCTGTAAACAATGGGAATATAATTAGGTTGAGAAATGCTATGAGCCTTCTTAACCGATTTAACAGTGAATGATAAAACAAAACGCCGAGAATAACCTTTGCTTACGTTGATCAACAAACTAAATTACTGTGAAAAGGCGTTAACTTTTGCCTAGAGAAGTATACTTAACGTTTGATGTGGAAGACACTATCAACGATTCTTCGATTCTAACTCTTAAAAAAATACTTGATTTGTTAAAACAAAAAAAGTTGAGAGGCATCTTTTTTATAACCGGAGATCTTGCCGAAAAATTAAGCTCTTTCAAAGACGTTGTATCTGCCCTAAAAGAGCATGAAATTGGTTATCACTCTAGCAGTCACTCTGTGAGACCGATAATCGCTGAATACACTGATGTACAGGATTACCAAGAAGCCCTACGAGTGTCGCTGAAGAGGGAAACATCACACATTAATCCTTTAACTGGTGAGCTTGAAGGAAAAGGGGGAATATTAGCTCTAAAAGAGCTTTTCCCGCATAAACGTGTTGTTTCTTTCAGGGCTCCCGGATTCTCTTGGTCACCTCCCCATTTAGAAGCCCTTAAGACTTTGGAAATCGAATACGATTTCTCTGCAGCCATCTCTTCAAAAAAAGTATCGCACAAAGGAATAACATTCTTTCCTTATCCTTTAGAAATAATGCCTCCCGAAGGCAGACCACTAAACTTTTCGATGTACCGCCTCCTGCTATATCGAATTTTTTCGCGCAGAACGGTAGTTATCGTTATGCATCCTCATTCGTTGATAAATGCTGAACCTTGGGATGCTGTTTATTGGCGGAAAAATCCACGCAAACTTGTTGAATGTTTAAAGAAAACAGATGATCAGATCACAAAATGTTTCTCAGATTTTAGGGGTTTTTTGAGGTCCCTAAATATTTTGCGGAAGAGCGGAATGATCACGGTTTCCCCTCCTCTAAAGCCCGCAAATAGCGTTCATATCAACGAACAAATGCTTTCTGAAACGTATAAGCGCGCTATAGCTTGGTACAGTCAATTTTTTAACCATCATCCGCGATATTTACTTCGCCATTTTGCGGTTTTCTTTGATTACGAATAGTTCTTTGCAGGTTTCATTGGCAAAAGAAGCACTTTCGACTTGAAGTGTTGTTCACATGAAAACTAGGCGCTTGAAGATATGCATGATCACGGAATCTTTCTTTCCTTCAGTTGGTGGGCAAGAAACCATTATCGATGGTCTAGCCACTGAACTGACCAAAAGAGGACATGATGTCTGTGTGATTGCTCCTAGATACAGTGCACGAATTTTGAAGAGAGAAGGTCTACACAAAATTGATCATCATCCAATTTACAAAGTTCGTAGACTCTTCAGTTTGCCTCTTGGTTTTCTCACAAGGTTTTCTTTCTTCGATTGGCGTTTCAAATTCCTGATCTGGCCCCTATTTATTTTGTTTTTCGCTAAAAAGGAACGTTTTGACATAATTCATGTGCACTCGATATTTCCTATTGCGACTGTTGGGCTAGTTGGAAAGCTTTTACATATCCCAATTCTGGTAACCTCGCATGGAGGCGATCTGCAGGTTCAGCAAAACATTCGTTATGGTGCAAGGTTAAACGCTGTCTCTGCAGCTCTCATACGAATAACTCTGAAGCTTGTTGATAAACTAGTTCTTGTTAGTGATGGATTAAGAGGTTTAGCTCATGAAGCGGGAGCACACCTCAAAAAAATTGCGGTTATACCTAATTTTGTTGATTTGGATGAAATCAAGATTGAAAGTAACGCTTCAGTTTTGAACCGGTTCTGTCTTGAAAAAGGTAAATATCTCTTCTATGTCGGGCGCATGACTCCTGAAAAAGGATTGTTGCAATTAGTGAAAGGTATGGAACAAACACTTTTTGAGAGTAATGGACTGAAATTGGTACTTGCAGGTTATGGAATAGAGCGCCAAAAACTCGAAAAATATGTTAAAGCGCGAAACCTTGATGGGAAGGTTGTATTGCCGGGAATTGTTGTTGGGGGTGATAAGTGGACTTTGCTTGCAAACTCTCTAGCGTTTATAATTCCTTCAACAACAGAGGCGTTTTGTGTAACAGCAATTGAAGCAATGGCCAGCGGAGCCGTGGTTATTGCCAGAAATAAACCGCCATTTTGTGAGTATATACAAGATGGTTTCACGGGTATCTTGCTAAATGATCTGGAGGAATTACCAGAAGCAATCAAAAGTTTGGCATCAGACCGCGACAAACAACTTGGGATAATTAATGCGGGAATGCGACAGGTTGCTGAAAACTTTTCTTTGGAGATAATCTGTTCAAAGTACGAGAAGACTTATGCTGAAATGATAGAAAAACGCACATACTTGTAAGTGATGACAAAATGGTAGAGTACAGTTTTTTGAGCACTATCTACAACAATGTTAATCGGGTGAAGGTCTGCCTTGATAGTATACTTGCTGCCGTATCTGGTTTAGATTTTGAAATAGTCATTGTTGACAATTATTCCACGGACGGTTCGTTCGAAGTTTTAAAAGAATATGCTCGCTTGAATAGTAACATAAGAATTCTTAGGTGCAACTGCTTACGAGGTTTGGGACGACAAATTGCATTTGAGAATTCTAAAGGAAAATATGTTGTAAAAATTGACATGGACACAGAATATCAATCTGAAAAACTTCGCAAGTTTTTGTTCGCACATCATCAAAGCAAAACTAACCGGTATGTTATTAGCACATGGGGAAGTTTTTGTGTTTATCCACGGCACTTGCTTGAGAAAGTTGGAGGCTGGAGAAAGTATAACGTGAGCGAGGATATGGATATTATGGCAAGATTATTTTTGGTACAAGCCGCTGTTTTTGTACCGATAAATCTAGAATTAAACGAGACGTACATTGAAAGTCAGGAAAAAGAATCGTACCTTAAATTGCTCGAAACTTTTCGCAGGGAGCACCGCTATGCCAAGGGGTTACCTCTACTCATGCGACTGGTGCAAAACAAAATAGACTTTTTTTGCGGTAATGCGTATACAATACGAAAAGTAATCCTGCGTCATAAATTTCTGCGAATGAAATTGTTTGCAACTGTTTTTGTTTGTTTCCAATTGATTGCTTCAAAAATTGTAAACACCTTCCTAGGCAGTCCGATTACAAATGCCGATCCTATTTTGACCAATTCATATTATGTGTTTTACAATTATGCCCAGAATTTGGTTGACCCCAGTGAGTTTGGACTAAAAACTGAATACGCTCCAAGCGTCCTTGATGAACCATTCAGATTTTTAAGTGCTCTTAAGCCAGATATCGGTGAACGTTTGAAATCATTTCTAAAGAATTAGAAAATAAAGGATTAACAAATACCCTTTTAGTAACCTTGACGCGTTTAAGCAATCATAAATAATTGCACTGAATTCACTAGCAATTCTATTTTGTACAGCTAGAAAAGTAGAGCGAAGAAAAATTAGTCTCCTGTTTGCTGATTAGTTACTCGTTTGTTGGCAGGTATTGATTATGTTTATAGATGTGGTTATGCTGACAAAAAATTCGGCTAAACCTTATTTCAGAAAATGTTTGTCGTCTATAAAAGACAATGTTCCTGTTAACAAAATGATTGTAATAGATGCTTACTCAACTGACAATACCCTTGACGTCATCAAAGAAGTTTTCCCAACGTCTACGATTATGCAGACAAATCAACCATTGGCGCAGGCACGTAAACTGGCTATTTCACATGTCGAAACCGAGTGGTTCGCATTCATAGATAGTGACATAATGCTATTTCCCGACTGGTTTAAAATTCTTGGTAATCTCAGAGAAAAAAATGTCGGGGGCATCCAAGGTACTGATCAGTATGCAAATGAATCACTTATCAACTATTCGGAATGGCAAGAAAACATCTGGAAAAAAAAGTTTTTACATGAAACTGCTGATCAAATATCTGTTTTTAATCTAGATTCTTTCAAAAGAGATCGCGTTCGAGGATTGACACATAACACGTTGGTACGTACATCGTGCGTCAAAGACTGGAATCCTCCATTAGGTCTTAACGTGGGTGAGGATCATCATTTGTTTTTAGATGTGGTAAAACAGAGGTATAATTGGATAGTTGTGAATAACCCTGTTTGTCTGCACTATGCATTTATGAATTTGACTGAAAATATACGCCGTGGACTGGTAGAAGCCCAAGAAGTAAAAAAAGTGATTAACTGTGGATACATAGACAGAAATGAAATGTGGATAGACGCCGCTGTAAAAAATTACCTTAAAATGTTTGTTTTGTCTTTTTGGAAAGGGTTATTGGCATCTATCTATGAGAAAAATCCAAAAATTTTAGTGTACAAATTAAGTTTTTACGGATCCATGTTATTAAGTCATTTGACCAAACATAATTGAATGTTATATTTATGTTGGTTCGTTCATCTGGAATTATAAGTTAATACTCAGGCTATGTGTAGTTACATATATTAAGGTCCATAAAAGTTATGGAATTCAGCATTTGTACGACCACCTTTAATAATGCAAAGAGAATAAGAACTTGTCTAGAAAGTATTATTCAAGCATTTGATGGTTTGGATTTTGAAATAGTTGTTGTTGATAATTATTCAACAGATGGTTCATATGAGATAATCCAAGAGTGCGTTCAACAATATTGTAAAATAAATAATTGCCGTGTTTTAATGAGTATCATATATTTTTTCGGACCTGATGGTACCGGGAAAAGCACTTTAGTGAAAGCGTTGGCTAGTGAACTCCATAAAGGAGAGTGTAAACTAAAACTTTCGTGGATGCGAGGTTCACATACCCTCACTTCTTTACTGGCGTCTTTCATGACAAAATTTGACTGCTTTAAAGGTTCAGACAACCCATATTACAACATTCGTATCCCAAAAAGTTTGAAGAGACTTTGGCAGGTTCTGGAGTTTGTGAGTGCTTTACCGATCATTTTTAGTAATTATCTCGTTCCCAGTGTTATGAGATACTGGGTATTAGCTGACAGATACGCTTTGGATTTGATCGTTTGGTTATGTCTTACCACACGTGATCCAAGTTTTCTTAATAGCTTCATGACCAAACTTCTGCTTGCTTTAGCAAAAAAAACTAACGCAAGATTCTATGTCACAGCAGATATTGAGGAGCTAAAAAGAAGAACTAAGGACTTGTGGTTAACAAAAGAGCAACTGTGTCTGTACGGTAAGCTTGCTAAAGCCGTGGACGCCCACATAATTGACACAACCAATAACTCAGTGGAAGACTCTTTACAAGAAGTTCTAGCGGTAGTTTCCGCAACAAGCCACAATACGCCATAAGGAACGATTCGAAATGCAATACGAAAACAAAAACAAAGCAGCACTTTTAGTGAAGACTGTTGGAGTTCCAGGGGTTTGTAGTCCCGTGTGCTCTCCGTTAAAAATCGAAGATTTTCCGGCTTTTCTTAGGCTTGCTGAAAAAAACAAAATCCCTTTACTTTTCCTGAGGGCAGTTGCTCCATACTTAGAGTATCCTTCTGTTTCATCTACACTTTTGCGATACGAGGAAAGATACCAGAGAACCTTGGATTTGATTAAATTTGTTGCTGATTTGTTAGAACAGGAGAAAATTTCCTATACCATTTTCAAGACGATGAAGCCTTTTCCATATGTTCCTTCTGATGTTGATGTTCTTTTACAGTCTGATGAGGACCTCAAAACAGTTGTAAAGACACTAACGGCTGAAGGTTGTATAGTATTAGACAATGACCTGTATGGAGTCACAATGTTTAGTCCTGCTCATGAAATGAACATTGACATAACAATCCAAGTTGCAGTTTCCGGCATAGTGTATGTAAATAAAAAACTGCTTTTTAATCACGTGAGTGAGGTAGAATTTGACGGAAAGACAGTTCGGACACTTGAACCATGTGTAGACTTGCTAGTTGTTACGGGACACAGTGTCTTCAAGGAACAAATGTACACTCTGAGTGACTATTACGCTTTTGTTATGTTTCCGCAGCATTGGGCAGAAGCCTCAGAATTGGCTGATAAGTTTCATCTGAAACATGCACTGGAAACAGTTCTAAAAGTGACTAAAAACATAACAGTGAATGCTTTCGGTTCATGTAATCCATTAACGGAAAGTTTTGATGCATCAGGAATTACATATGACTCGTCGAAAAGCAAAGACTTTGGTATACCAAAAAAATATGCTTTATCCGCTGTCCTTGTCGAGTTTTCTAAAAAAATTGCGACAGACCCTATTACTTTGAGTTCATTATCCTCTGCATTTAGATCATTTTGTAATCCAAGTTTTTATCTAAAACTTGTAGAGCATGCCACGCGAGAGAAATATTAACTGGAATACCTTTAGAAACCGGCGGAATCGAAATGTCTACTGAGGATAACGATGTTTTCCAGATTGCCGAGACTTCTGCTCGTGGGGGGTACCACCTCTTTGTAGGTAACGTTTTATCTACGATTATACTGGTTATAACTTCTTCACTCATTGCACGGTTTTTGGGTCCAGACAATTATGGCCTTTATTCTTTGGTTCTCTCTGTTCCATCACTGTTCATTGGTTTAGTTGACTTTGGTATAATTGCGGCAATAACAAGATTTTCAGCAGAATTTAGAGCCGCTGGTAGAACGTCGGATGTAAAACGTGTAATCAAATCAGGGATTATTTTCCAATTAGTGGTGGGCTTAATTGCCTCTGTTTTCTGTTTCGTGTTTTCAGACTTTTTGGCAACATACCTGATAAACACCCCTGAAGCCGGAGTTTATGTAAAAGCAGCATCCTTCTTGGTGCTGTTTCAAGCACTCTTAAACGCGATAAGCTCCGCTTTCGTGGGCTTAGATACGATGGAAAAAAACGCTGTTATGATGACAATTCGGGCTATTGCAAAATTTTTGCTTTCAAACGTGCTTATCCTCTTTTTTGGGTTGGGTGTTCTTGGAGCACTATTTGGTCATGTTTTATGCTATGTTATTGCGGTTGTAGCGGGTTTAACGTTTTTAATTTATAACCTACGCAAGGATCGCGATGAAAAGGCAACAGATTCGTCTATTTTGATTTCTATGTTAAAATATGGAACACCTCTTTATGTATCCGGTATTTTAGGTCTTTTTTCGACTTATTATCAAATCATACTTATCGCTTATTTCACGTCAAAAGTTTCTATCGGAAATTTTCAGATTATCTCTCTCTTTCCCATGGCTATGGCTGTTCTGCTGTATCCTTTAACAGCACTTTTTCCTGCTTTTTCAAAACTTGACAAAGATAGTAAACAGCTTAGCCAATTTTTCAGGCGTTCCGTGAAGTATACTGCTCTTTTACTCGTTCCAGCTTCTGTTTCAATCGCCGTGATGTCAAAGGATTTTGTTTTCGCATTCTTCGGGTCAGACTATACTTTGGCGCCAACGTTTCTTGCATTTAACATTCTGACGTATGCTTATGCGGGATTGGGAAATGCGGTATTTGGATATCTATTCAACGGTTTAGGAAGAACTGATATCACTTTAAAAGCTAGTCTAGTTCATTTGCTTATTTTCGTTCCACTGGCTCCTCTATTAATCTTTTTATACGGCATTATTGGTTTAATCGCAACGGGTTTTATCTGTGGATTTTGTACAATTCTATATCAATTATTAACAGCCGTAAAAAAACTCAATGTGACTATAGACCTTTTATCGTCAGCAAAAATTTTTCTTGCTTCAGTTATATCTGCCCTGTTTTCTTTAATATTTCTTATCTATTCACCTTTTGATAATATCATAAATCTACTTGTTGGATTCCCCATTTTTGTTTTATGTTATCTGACCCTGCTGCCTGCGATAGGGGTTGTGAACCGTATAGATCTAGAAATTTTCAGAGAACTATTTCACAAAACCAAAACTCTATGGCCAATCATGAAACTTTTACTTGCGTATGAAGAAAAAGTCCTGAAATACGCGCAAAAAGCAACTCGGTGACAAAAAAAGGCGCTTAAGAAATACGACTAACATTGTATCGTAGACTTTTTACTGTGTTTGGGGAGAAATTAACGGAAGTTTTGAAAATGGCCTATTTAATCAAGGAGACTCTCACATGAATGATAAGCCTCGTGTAAGCATCGGCTTGCCCGTGTTCAACGGTGAGAAGTACATCAAAGAGGCACTAGACTCTATTCTTGCGCAGACATACAAAGATTTTGAGCTAATAATTTCAGATAATGCATCCACTGACCGAACTCAACAGATATGTCTTTCATATGCGGCCAAAGACAGTCGAATCCGTTACTACCGTAACAAAAGAAACGTGGGAGCTTCCAAGAATTTCAATCGCGTTGTTGAACTTTCCAGAGGAGAGTATTTCAAGTGGGTTGCACATGATGATGTGATTGCCCCAGAATTTTTACAGAAGTGTGTAAACGTACTTGATCGCGATTCATCGATAGTTGTTTGTTGCTCAAAAACGGGTTTCATAAATGAACATGCCGACTTGGATGGTACCTACAGTTACACGATTAGAATAGGTTCCAGAAAACCTCATGAACGTTTTGGTGATATCATAAGCATTAAGATTCCTTGTGCCTACGCTATCTTCGGACTGATGCGGTTAACCTTACTTAGAAAAACACCACTACTGGCGAATTATATTGGGTCAGACAGAAATCTACTTGCGGAACTTGGGCTAATTGGTCGAATACATGAAATTCCTGAATACCTGTTTTTGAGCAGAAATCATGCGGAAACATGTTCAACAGAATTGTGTGATTTTCGCTCTCGTAAGTCTTATCAAGTACCCGCAGAGTGGTGGGACCCGACACTAGCTCAGCGCATTATTTACACGTACAATTTCCTTGAGTATTTAAGGTCTGTAAGACGAGTCCCCCTGAAATGGTCAGAACGAATTTTATGCTACGCACAAATACTCAAGTGGTTTGTTAAAGAAGGATGGATGTTATTAGGTAATGACTTCGAAACGTCTCTACTACACCGTACGATCTTTGGTCGCAAGCTCACTTCAACATTCCACAACCTCATAGGACAAAAAATGTATAAAAAATTAGGATGAACAACATGAAAGTAGCTATTCTCGCTGGAGGCGCAGGCACTCGTCTTGCTGAAGAGACAGCAACTAAACCAAAGGCTTTGGTAGAAATCGGTGGGCATCCAATTCTGTGGCACATTATGATGTATTATTCTCATTTCGGTTTCAAAGAATTCGTAATAGCTTTAGGATACAAAGGCGAAATAATAACACATTGGATGCAAAAATACTGTTTATCAAAGGGGAACAAAGCGATTAAAAACGGTACAGCAGAAGTTGTTTTCTACAACAAGAAGAAAGACTGGATAATACATTTAGTTGACACTGGACAGAAAACCCAAAACGGCGGTCGGATAAAACGAATTGCTCCTTGGTTAGACGAACAAACATTCATGTTAACATTTTGTGATTGCTTAGCGGATGTTAACGTTCAGAATTTGTTAAAGTTTCATCATTCACACGGTCGATTGGCAACTCTAACTGCTGTTCGACCGCAAAGCCGTTTCGGTCATCTCGTTCTGAGAGGTGACGAAATATTACAGTTCAACGAAAAACCACCACTTGATTGGGTTAATGGTGCCTTCTTTGTTCTTGAACGTGGTGTGTTAGATTATATCGAAGATGATGACACTAGATTAGAAAAAGAACTTTTGGAAAATCTGGCAAACGATGGCCAACTAATGGCTTTTCGGCATAATGGCTTTTGGCAATGCATGGACACTCTCCACGAAAAGAAGTTGTTGAATAAACTTTGGTATGACAATAAGGCACTATGGAAAACTTGGTAAATCTGAACAAATCATTTTCTTTTATTTCTTTACGTGTTTTCATATTTGAGGTTAAATTAGCCTAAAACTATAAATTTTATGAAAGGATTATGCAAATGAAACAAAAAGCGATTATACTGGCTGAGAACAGTTCTTCTTCTAATTGGTTAGGTACAGCAAGGAGTCTTCACAAAAAAGTTCCGGTCATTAGATTAACTTCTAAAAACTGGTATAATTCAAAAACTTGTACCTCTATAATCTCTCCAGATGTTGCAGAAAAACCAAATGAATTTTTAAATTTTTTGATAAAAGTAGGGAAAAAAACAACTTTTAAAGATGTCTTATTTCCTTCAGGCGATAGCAGTTTAATGTTGGTCTCAAAAAATAAAGAGAAACTTGAAAAATATTTCGAGCCAATAGCGTCTTCATGGGATGTCACAGAAAAAATTTTGGATAAAGGAAAAACTTTTGAATGTGCTAAGAAATTAAACATCCCCGTCCCAGAAACGTATATTCCCGAAGACATGAAAGGATTATATAAGATTGCTCGCGAAATAGAATACCCGTGTCTTATTAAACCCGCTCACTCTCACTATTTCCTTAAAAAGCACGGTTACAAATTAATCAAGGTCAATTCTAAAAAAGCTCTCTTAAAAAAATATAGCTTTTTCTCTCGTAAGGGATACAAGTTAATCATCCAAGAAGAAATACCTGGGGGAGATGATAATGTCTATAGTCTAGGGGCAGTATTTAACAGCGATTCTAAGCCATTAGCTGTTTTTTTGGGTCAAAAAATTAGGCAATGTCCTCCCTACTTTGGAGCAGGGTCTTTTACAAGAAGTGTCTGGGATCAAAAAGTCGTCGAGTTGGGAGTGCATCTGTTACAAGGCATTGGATTTCGTGGAATAGCTGGAGTAGAATTCAAGAAAGATGAACGTAGCGGAACTTTCAAGCTCTTAGAGATTAATGGGCGCTCTTGGTCATGGAACTATTTAACAACTTTTTGTGGACTGAATTTTCCGTATATCGCATATAAAGATGCAATTGGAGAAAAACATAAAACATTAACTAATTTCACTTGTAGCTATAAACAAGGATTAGAATGGCTACACATCGCATATGATTGTTTTTCATTTATTAAGAAAAGAAGAATGGGCGAAATCACATTCAGAACTTGGTTGCATTCATTGCTTTCTGGGAAAAAAACTTTTGCCTACCTTTCTTTGAGAGATCCGATTCCTTTTGTATCAGAAATTGATAATCGATTAATTAGGAATCGATTAAGACACTTAAAAAGAGTTGTTTCTAGAAACTAACAAGGCTGCTAGATATCTTTTTGTCTATTAAATTATGAAAACATTACGAATATCTTTTTATCACTAGTTTATTGACTCCTTATATGTTTTGTTTTGGATTTTAGAGGAATATTTTGATCTTATCTTTTGAAAGAACTGTTGTGGAACGTATCGCCATTGTTGAATAGAATTTACAATTTCTCAATAATAGTCTTTAGATGAATTATTGAAGTACTTAAAATTTTTTGATTAGTAGACAGTTGGATTGGTGCATGCGCTGTTGTGTTCTATCTGATTTTTCTAATCCAAAAACTTGCGGGATAAGCATATTTCGAATGGTTTGTGCTTTCCCAAACTTGTTTATTCTTATAGTTAGGGAAATGAGATGCTAGTTTGGCTGGGTGATTAGTGTGCATGAAAAAGCTTGCCCAATGAACCTCATAGGCATTATTAAATACTAGAAAAGCTTGAAGAAGATACTGTTCTGTCCAAAAACGGTGGGCTTGAAAGAGCCATTTTTTAGGATATTCATAGGGAAAGAATATATCGTGAATGTGTACAAACACGCCCTTTTTTAGTCTTGGTAGAATCTCCAAGTAAATATTATTAACGTCACCGCCAGTTTTTACCACGTGAGTTGAATCAATAAACAAAATGTCATTTTCATCTAATTCCAGAAAAAAATTCAAATCTACCTGTTCTAATTTCTTCTGAATTAACTTGGTTAGACCATTGATGCCTCTTTTTAGTACATCGTTGGGATATGGTTCAATTGCAAACAATTCAGTAATGACATTTTCTTTTCTGTTTAATGACACTGCGTTGGCTGAAATTAAAGTGGAAAATCCTGAACCTATTTCAACAATTTTTTTGGGTTTGAAATGTCGTATCATGCAGTGAAGAATCTCTGCGTCAACAGGACCAAAGGTTGCATTTTCTAGATAAAATTTAAAATCAGATTTTGTTCTTGGGAAATTTGTTTCTTTTTGGTAGATTGGAACAACATTGGTCAAAAATTCAATTTGGGTTTTTTCATTCATATCTATCCCCGCAAGTTCAGATTTTGTTCTCCATAATTTACTGGGGAGAAGTCTGGTATCAGGTATGGGTTGATAGTAGTGGTTGGGAATGATATGAAATCCCCGTTTTTCTAAATATGTAAAAAGTCTTTGCCAACTTAGCTTTCGCAAGATTATAGATAAACAATAAGCAACTAATTTTGCAAGAGAGTTTGCAATTGTCACGGTTAAATATTTGGTTCTTTCTTTTTAATTATTTTATGGTCTTGTTCATATAACTGGAAAGAATTGGTGGAGGGTTCTTTATGGAATATCATTCCTAGAAAAACCAATTCATAAGTAGTAGCATATATTTGAAAAAAGCTTTTCATAAGATCAATAGCTAATTAAGAAAATATAATCGTCAACTAATCAGCACAATATGCTAAAGCAGACTTAGCTTCCAAAATATAATTGAATCTAAAGGCACTAAATGAAATGTAGACGTAACCGGTGATGAAAACATGACGATTACGACAAGAATAATCACGGATTTCAACGAACTTCTAGATATAGAAAACATCTGGAACAATGAATTGGTGGCTTCTGCAGAAAACCCTCAACTATATAGCCAAATATTTGTTGGTTTTATGCGTCTTTGTGAGAGGCAGGGTTGGACTCCGTTGGTTATTACTTTCTGGGCTAATAACCGAATTGTTGGAATGGCGCCTTTAAAGAGGCTAAAAAGTTTTTATTCAAATCATGTTTATAGCCTCGTAGAGGATGTCTACTCTGACTTGTTTTTTTAGACGAATATCGTGAGCAGTGTATGAATCAGCTACTAAATGTGTTATTTAATAACCTAAACTGTAGGTCAGCCAATATTACTTTCGATACAAGCTCTCCTAACCTTAAGTTGATTGAAAAATTTTGTCGAGATAAAAAGTTTTCTTTCAGGGAAAAACCGAATTTTGGCAGGGAAATAATTCCCGTAGAAACTAGTTATGATCTTTATTACAATTCCCTAAAAAATAAGATACGAAAAGAATTTAGGAGAATAAAACGGAATCTTGATCGTTCAGGTTCGTGGAAGATTTCTTGCACTGGGATACATCCTGAGTCTATTAAAAGAGTTCTTGCTGTTGATCAAAAGAGTTGGAAGGCGGCATGGAGAGCAAAAAATAACTGGAAAGAAGACGCTGCGCTTAGGATTATTTTAGAGGCATCTCAACCAAATGGCGAGGTCGAACCACTATATGAATCCAAAGTTTGGTTTTTAGATGTTGATGGAGTAGCGATAGCTTATCTAATTGTCCTATCCTATAAAGGGACAGCTGTTTTTATAAAAACCTCGTTCAATGCGCATTTTAAAAGATTTTCTCCAAGTAAATTTCTAATAAATAGTGTGATTCGCGAGGTTTTCAGAAAAGAAACTGTAAACAAGATAGATTTTGTTACAAATCTTCCTTTCATTAAAGCTTGGAAGCCTTTATGTGAACATCGAACCCGTGTGATTATGGAAGTAAACCCATTCTTGTCGCGTGTAATTCGCGTTGTGCTTAGAAATCCACTAATGCAAAAGGTTGTTAAATAGTTGATAAAAAAGACCACTACAACAACTAGCAGTATTATACACGCAAGCACGACGATCACTCCTACGTCAATTGAAGGGTAGACTCTTTTAGTAATGTCTTATTTATTGTTAGATTACAGTAGATTGTCTGGGTTGAACGATAAAAAAATAAGCAAGAACAAGAAGGAAGGAGAAGGTAAACATTAGTTAGACAAGTTTAGGTTTGGGTGCTAATTTTATGCTAGTTGTAACACAGCCTGATCAATCAGGATATTTTTTCTTTGGAATATTCTTTTTTTGGTAATACTTTATTTATACGGTTTGAAAGCATTTACAGTTGGAGAACAAAAATGCGTGTATTGGTAACAGGTCATAAGGGGTACATTGGCTCGGTTATGGTTCCGATGCTTCAAGCAGAAGGGTATGAAGTTAAAGGTCTCGATAATGACCTTTTTAGAGGCTGCATTTTTGGTGATCGCTCGATTAATGGGGATGTGCCAGATATTCCTTACATTAAAAAAGATATTCGTGAAGTTGAGACTTCTGACTTGCAAGGGTTTGATGCTGTGGTGCATCTTTGTGCGTTGTCAAATGACCCGCTCGGATATTTTAATCCAGAAATTACCTACAAAATCAATCATGAAGCTTCGGTTAATCTAGCGAAACTAGCTAAAAAGGCGGGTGTTGAGCGCTATCTTTTCTCGTCATCTTGTAGTGTCTACGGTGACTCTGGTGCAGACATGGTGACTGAGGAATCGGAACTACACCCATTTACTCCTTATGCAATATCAAAGCTTCGCGCTGAAGAGGAGATCACAAAGTTGGCGGACTCCAATTTCAGCCCCACTTTTCTTCGTTCTGCCACAGCATATGGTGTATCTCCTATGCTTCGTTTTGACTTGGTTCTTAACAATTTGGTTGCTTGGGCATACACCACTGGAATTATATTATTGAAAAGTGATGGACTGTCTTGGCGTCCAATTGTACATATCAAAGATATCTCGCGAGCGTTCGCAGCTGTTCTAAAGGCTCCCCGAGACCTCATTCATAACCAGATTTTCAATGTTGGCATCACTGAGGAGAATTATCGAGTACAAGAAATTGCTGAAATCGTGGAAAATACAGTGCCTAATACCCATATTGAATTCTCAAAGGATGCTGGTCCTGACAAACGATCATATAAAGTTGATTTCAGCAAGATAGCTACTACATTGCCTCACTTCAAGCCACAATGGGATGCTCGCCAGGGAGCAAAACAGCTTTACGACACATATAAACGAGTTACGTTCACTCTCGACGAGTTTGAGGGACCTAGATACAAACGTATAAAACATCTTCAAGAAAACCTTAGTAATGGGCGTTTAGCTAAGGATTTACGTTGGAAAGATGTGAAGAAATGAGTAGCTCGGCGCCATACACACAGATATCAGGTTGCCGTTCTTGTGGCAATCCTGATCTTAAATCAATTCTGTCTTTTGGTTCTACACCTTTAGCGGACGCATTACTTACAGAGGATCAACTTAAAAAACCAGAGTTAACCGTGCCGCTTGACCTAGTTTTCTGTCCAAACTGCGCGCTTGTGCAGATAAAAGAAACTGTTGACCCTCGAATCCTCTTTTGTAGAGATTATCCTTATTTTTCTTCCACTTCAGAAGCATATCTGCGCCACTCTCGGGAGAACGCAAATAATCTGATTGCGTCAAGAAAGCTGAATTCAAAAAGCCTTGTAGTTGAACCTGCCAGCAATGACGGCTACATGCTTAGACAATTTTTGGAGCAGGGAATCCCTGTTCTTGGAATTGATCCCGCTACAGAGCCTGTTCAGGCTGCACTAAAAGCAGGAGTTCCAACTCTATGTACATTTTTTGGTATGGAGATTGCAACCAAGCTTCGGCAAGAGGGAAGATTAGCTGATGCGTTGATTGCCAACAATGTGTTAGCTCACGTTGCAGATCTCAACGGTTTTGTGGAAAGCATCAAAACAATATTAAAAGACACTGGCGTAGCGGTCATAGAGGTACCTTATGTAGTTGACTTAATCAGTAACCGCGAATTTGACACAATTTATCATCAGCACCTCTGTTACTTCTCCGTCACTGCTCTGGATAATCTATTCAGAAGACATTCCCTTTTTCTTAATGACGTAAAACATGTTAAGGTCCATGGCGGGTCATTGCGGCTGTACATAGAATCTCAAGAAAACGTTAGCGAATCAGTTCGGGCACTCCTAAAAGAAGAGGCAACAAAAGGAATAGACCAACTCGCTTACTATCGCGATTTTGCTGACCATGTCCGTGAAACACGAACTGCTTTAATGGAAATCCTATCGCGTCTAAAACGAGAAGGAAAAAGGATTGCAGCATACGGAGCAGCAGCGAAGGCAACCACATTATTGAGTTATTGTGGAATTGATAAGAAGCTTGTAGATTATGTCGTTGACTTGAATAAGTTCAAACATGGTCGCTATATGGGTGGGAATCATTTAGCTATCCTTCCGCCGACGAAACTTTTGGAAGATATGCCTGATTATGTTTTGTTGTTAGCATGGAATTGGGCAAATGAAATTCTGCAGCAGCAGAAAGCATATCGGCAGAATGGCGGCAAATTTATTGTCCCTATTCCAGAACCACAAATCATTTAACTATTTCATTGTGTCTAACTGCGTGGATTGAGAATCGATGTCTTCGGCTTTTGTATGCCCAAATTGTGGTTCACAAGCGGTTTCTACATTTTATGAAGTAAAAAACATTCCAATTCATAGCTGCATTATGTTGCCAACCCGCCAAGAAGCGTTGGATTTTCCTAAGGGTAACATTGCCTTGGGCTTTTGTAAAGAATGTGGTTTCATATCAAACACCGTTTTCGACTCTTCTGTGATAAATTATTCGTCCATTTATGAAGATCAACAGAGTTTCTCTTCAACGTTCAATGTTTTCGCTGAAGGTTTGGCAAAGCGTCTGATCGAGAAATACGATCTGCATGGCAAAAAAATTGTGGAGATTGGGTGTGGGAAGGGCGATTTCTTAGCATTGTTATGTGAGATGGGGGATAATTTTGGTGTAGGAATTGATCCTGCTTACATAAAAGATCGCGTCCAAAGTAAGGTCTCAGACCGTTTAACGTTCATCCAAGACTATTACTCTGAGAAGTATGCGAACATTCATGGAGACTTGATATGTTGCCGTCATACTCTCGAACACATTCCCAACACATTCGAATTTCTCAGTAACGTACGCCAAGCGATCGGAAATCGTTTAGATACAATTGTCTTCTTTGAATTACCTGATGTCACTCGAGTATTGCGTGAACTAGCATTCTGGGACATCTACCATGAACACTGCGCCTATTTCAGTCCCGGATCACTTGCGCGACTATTTCGTTCCTGTCAATTTGACATAATTGATCTTTACAAAGATTTTGACGATCAATACATCTTAATCGAAGCCAGACAGGTAAGCCGAAAAGCAGAAAAAATGCACGAACTTGAAGAAAGCGCCGAAGAGCTGTCGAACGATGTAAAATATTTCTCTACACATTGCCGTGAAAAGTTGGATCAGTGGAAAAAACGCTTGCATCAAATTGATGATGATGGAAGACGGGCTGTTGTGTGGGGATCGGGCTCCAAATGTGTATCTTTCATGACGACACTCGGTGTCAAAGATGAAATCGAGTATGTTATTGACATCAATCCGTTTCGTCATGGCAAATATCTCCCCGGCGCTGGCAAAAAAATAATGCCACCTGAATTCCTAAGGAAGTACAAACCCGACGTCGTAATTGTAATGAATCCAATCTACTACGATGAAATTCGGCAAATGCTCGATGATATGGACATAACTACAGAGGTAATGTCGATTTGAGTGGAACGCCAGCAAAACACGTGAATAAAATCTCTGAAACTCACTGTTCTATTTGTGGTTCCAAACAGTTGCAAGTTTTTTTCGAGATGTCAGATGTTCCAATCCATTGCAACATTCTTCGACCGAGACGAGATGTTGCCCAGAATTGTCCAAGAGGAGATATCAAGCTGGCCTTCTGTCCTGTTTGCAGCTTTGTTACTAATCTGAAATTTGAACAGGATAAACTTGAATACACGCAGGCATATGAAAACCCTCTGCATTTTTCACATCATTTTCGAGTTTATGCACGATCTCTAGCAGAGCAGTTGATTGAACGCTACAATCTGTATAACAAAGACATAATAGAGATCGGATGCGGGAATGGATATTTCTTGAGGTTACTCTGCGAGCTGGGAAACAACCATGGAGTGGGCTTTGATCCTGCCTACAGTGAAGAAGAAAAGCATAGTGAGACAAGCAATCGAGTCAAAGTTATTAAGGATACCTACTCGGAGCGCTACGCTAACTATCAAGGCGATCTCATTGTTTGTAGGCAAACACTAGAACACATCCAGAATCCAAAAGGCTTTCTAAAAGAGTTACGACAGGCAATTGGTAATCGACTAGCAACTTACATGTTCTTTGAAGTACCAAACGCGTTACACATTTTTCAAAAACTCTCTGTTTGGGATATCATCTACGAGCACTACTCATACTTCACTCCCGTCTCCCTGTCCCTCACCTTCTCATCCAGTGGGTTTCACGTTTGCGACCTTACCAAGGAGTTTGAAGACCAGTTCCTTTATATCCATGCCCTGCCGAGCGACCAATGTATCCCAGATTCTGATTATGAATATCCGAGTAAGGTCGACCAGATTGCTAGTTACATAACATCGTTTGCTACAAATTACCAAAACAAGATTGAGATGTATAGACATAAACTAGAAAATGTAGGAAGCCGTGGGCAACGTGCAGTTGTATGGGGTGCAGGTTCAAAGGGAGTCACCTTTTTGAATACGCTCAAGAATTTACAGATCGATTATGTGGTAGACATTAATCCACACAAACAAGCTATGTACATTCCGGGAACTGGGCAGAAAATTGTGCCTCCGGAATTTCTGCGGAACTATCAACCGGATATTATTATTGTAATGAACCCCATATACAAGAATCAATCTTCTTAGAAGAATGAGTTTCTAAAAAGGCTTTAGTGTACAGAAATGTGAGCGTCTAAACCAAATTAAGATTAACGTTTTCTGTTTGCGTTATTCAATTAAGATGCGACGATGTGGATGTCGAAGCTGAAGTTTTGCACTTTTTCATCTATAAGATATCTAACGAAAGATTGAGAAGAAGGAATTGACAAAGTCAGGGTCACTTGGATGGTTTCTCCGGGATTGAATAGTGTTTCATTGTAGTCCCATGATAAGGTCATGTACTCTGAAATGTTGGCTGGATTCCAGTCTGTGACATTAAGGTTTATAGTTATTTTGTAGTTACTGACGCTTTGTATGTATAATGTCAGATTTTTAGATGATCCGACCCATATTTCATCCCAATTAATTTCTTCTGTTTTGTTTTCTCTGTTTTGGTCCCAGTAGGTTTCAACGCCGATTGTCTTTACGGTTCCGAGGCTTGGAACAGTTAAATTGGTGGTCTTGCTCAACAGTATGGAAATTGTGGTGGTAACGGCCACGGATGCTATGGCAATGATCATTATTAGTAATAATGTTTTTTTTGAACACTTCAGGAAAGCAATAAAAGAGCGGAATCTGGTTCTCATTTTTTATGGGTTCCCATTTTTCAAAAAGGACGAACTAACATTTAAACTTAATACTGGATAGGTGCTGAGATGACTAGACATTGGGAAAAAAACAGCAGATAGTCCACTATTGGCGCAACAAAACTGAAAATCCTTCACCAGAACCATGCAGCATAAGACAAGCATTTTACAGCGAACTGCCAGAAATCGTTAGATTATGAACGGCAACAACAAGTAGACCCCTAGGCAGATCAAGGAAACGGCTGTTCACTCTAAAGAGGGAGACATCTCCCGAAGTTCCAATTTTTAATTGGCTTTTCAGATTTTCTGATATACCTATTGATGTATAGGCATTTTCTTCAGAATGTCCTTAATCAATTTCCTATATCGCAGAAAACTTCTGATTTGGTTGTCTTGGGAACCATTTCTGTATACTACTCTGGGCGAAGGTTTCTGTTTCTTGTTTGAAATCCTCAAAGTGGAAGATTGCTTAATGCATTGCAGTAAATGATATTTCCGCATTCCTTTTTTGCGAGACAAAAGGGAACGCCAAGCAACAATCCTCATGTTCTCTGACCAATCAACTGAACGATTAAAAACAACATGATAACAGTTATTGCTTGACTTAAAAATTATGAAACATTCCAATTTATGAAATTTCATAGTTCTTAATGCCCAATACTTAACAGTCTTGAAGGAGACATCATCAAAGTCGATCATTACCCCCTCATCATCTGTTAAACCAAAAATTGGCTTACCCTGAGACAACTTCTTTGTCAATCAAAAAACCTTCAGTTCCATATTTATCTGGATTAGCGAGGAATTCTTTAGCAGAAATATCAACGTATCCGTTCGGCATTACTCTTGGCAAATATATTTGTAATAGGAGTTAGTAAAATGACGGTTCTCCATTTGCATAACTTTTTGGTCAAAGCGAATCATAGAATACTAAGCGTCGTTTGCTCCATCATTTTATCTGTCAATTTTGGAAATGTTCTGTTTTGAGGAATAATAATAAAAATACTCGTTTTCAAGATCTAGTTATTAACTATCTGAGGCGTACAAATGAATGAAGAACCAGCAGTCCTGAATTTTTACATTTATTGTAAGAAAAATTGTCCAAGAAGGGTTCTGGCCGCATCAAGAAATTATAGGTATTTTATAGAAAATGGTTTACGACCTGTTGATGATCCAAAAAAGGCTGATCTAATAATTATACATTCTTGTGGGGGGTTCAAATTAACTGAAGAATTTTCTATTTCAACACTAGAAAAGGTTCTGAAGATTAAGTCAAAGTCCAGTAAAGTTATAATGACTGGATGTCTTCCCAAAATAAACAACAAAGCACTAACCCCCTATGACGGAGTGCTTATAATACCAACTGAAGATTTAGCAATTTTAGACTCACTTATACATGCGAGAACTCCTTACGATTCGATTCCTGAAAGTTCAATTATACACGGTGTTAATGACCTTTATCATGGGACATTCATCAAGAATCTAAGACGCAATCTTAGCTTAGTGCGTGTGATTGGCTTCAATGGAAGACTTCTAACAGCTTTCAAACGTTATCTTAGACGAAAAATGCATCACACATCAGGAAATATTTACTTTCATGAAGAAACATACAAGATAGTAACATCAGAGGGGTGCCTTGGGAACTGTACCTTTTGTGCAATCAAATTTGCAATGCCCGTGTTTCAGAGTGTTCCAGAAGAGCAGATTATAGAGAATTTTCGATTCGGTTTGAAACAAAACTACAAGAACTTTGCTTTAACAGGAGCTGATACAGGTGCTTATGGTATTGATATTCATACGAATCTGTCCAATCTTTTAGAGAAGCTATTTGCAACAGAAGGTAACTATAAAATGATTTTAGTTGATTTGAATGCTCGTTGGTTGGTTAAAGATTACGAAGAACTGTTTTTTGTTCTGAAGAAAAATGCCGAAAAAATTTCCAAGATCATATTGCCAATTCAGTCAGGTAGCAATCGGATCTTACGATTGATGAAGCGACATTACAATATAGATGAAGTTAAGAAGTGCATTTTAGATTTACAAAAAAACATTCCAAATTTAAATTTGGAAACCCACATAATGGTGGGCTTTCCAAGCGAAACCGAAGAGGACTTTCAAATGTCTCTCAACTTATTGAGGGATTTGCAATTCTCAAAAGTGGAGATTTACAAGTATGAAGATAGACCTGGAACGATTGCCTCAAAAATGACCGACAAGATATCAGATACGACAATGAACAAAAGGGTAAAAATATTGGCAAAAGCAGCAAGCGATTTTGCGTATCGTTTCTAGTAGCGCGCGAGGATCGAAGGCAAGTCGGTGTCAGAATATATTTTTAAATTAATAACGGCAGATAAAAATAGAAATAATTATTCTATTTAGATTGAGAGAAAAAGCTATGGGCGATAATAGTGGAATGCCATTTATTATCTGTTAAACTAATTTCTTGAAAAAGACAAGTAATCCCTTTATTCCCCAAAGTAATCCGTGATTCACTTGATTGATGGCGACATCTTCCGAAGACCTTACTTTAAGTCGGTAATTTAGATAGTGATATACCAACTATATTTTATTAATGTCGGTTTTAACTTTTATGTTCTATGTCTGTGTGATTTAGGGGTTAAAATTTAACACCAAAACCCAAAATGCGCACTAAAGAGGGCAATATGATATCATGTTCATTGAGAGGCAGAAAGCACAAATTCAGTAAATATGTCCTGTTAAGTTTAATCAGGAGAGAAGTATAATGGAGTTCATGGACGTAGTTGCGGCTAGAAAGAGTGTAAGGAGTTACAATGACAAAGAGGTTGAAGAGGAGAAACTTACAAAAATTCTTGAGGCAGCAAGGCTGGCTCCTTCTTGGGCGAACAAACAATGTTGGAGCTATGTCATGGTTAAAGATAAAGCAAAAATAGAGAAATTAGCAAACGGGATTTCCAACTCTTGGCTGAAACAAGCGAAAGTGGTTATAGTTGCTTGTGGAGATCCAAAGAAATCAGGCTCTCGTAACGGGATGGATTATTATCTTGTCGATGTGGCCATATCGATGGAACATCTAGTGTTAGCGGCAACTGATCTTTGTCTCGGTACCTGTTGGATCGGAGCCTTCGATGAGGCTGAAGTAAAAAAAATCTTGGGGATTCCCGATAATATCAAGGTAATTGCGTTGACTCCAGTAGGCTACCCATCAAATGATGGAGTTATAAACAAGCTGCGCATAAAGCTGATTGGAAGCAAAAAGAGAAAGCCGATAGAGAAGATGGTTCACTGCGAAAAATGGTAACAATGCGCGCGTATGGGTGTGTGCCGTTTGGGAGTATGATTAGAAACTGGTTAGTAGATTCTTTGAATCGGTCCGTTGAACCCTGAGTCGAAACTCATAAGCAATAAAACATGAGTTTTCTAATTATCAAAAAAATATTAAGAGGGGGAGTTCCATTCGTGGAACTTTTTCTGTTAGCTGGTTCCAACTATTGTGATGTCGAAGCTGAAGCTTTTTATTCCTGTTACTGTAATGCCTGCGTCTACAGATAGCGTGAATGTAACGTAGATTACTGCACCTGCACCGATGGGGGCTTCATTATAGTCCCAGTTTAGATCAAGGTAATTTTCGGCGTCTACGGGGCTCCAACCTGAAATTTGCAGAGATAGTGTCAATGGCGTGTTGCCTTCGTTTTTGATGTAGCAATCCATGTTTTGGCTTCCTCCTGGTTGAAGTGTTCCCCATGGCAAAGAAGTTAGTGGAATGGTACAGTTGGAATCCGAATAAACGCCGATTCCGGCAGTAGTTTCTATGTGTATTGATCCGGTGCTGGATAATGTTTTGCTTGTTTGAGCTGCAGGGAATGCTTGGCTTACTAGAGATAGCCCCAATGTGTAAGTGATGAGTATGAGCATGGCGCCGGTGATTACGGATTCTTTACTAACCATTGACTACACCTTGCTATAATATGTATTAAGACTTAATAAACATTTTCGTCTAAACGAACAACACATATACAGTTCTTGCAAGATTCTAAAAAAACGTACATAACTACCCACAAAACGGACACATAAATTTCATTAATTCTAGTTAATATTATCAGCTAAACTTTGGTTAAGCTGAGGTTTAACCTCTTCGCTTTTGCCATAGCATTCCATAATTCTGTAGCAACCTAAGCACCTTTCCGAAACAGATCCGTCATCACCAATCTTTCTTATATTTCCA
>Ga0315543_1000700_pt1 | contig 39500 bp, 31 predicted proteins | sample SalMarSW160210MG_2_FD_203098 | JGI IMG/M metagenome (GOLD analysis project Ga0315543, IMG submission 203098) | Salt marsh sediment microbial communities from the Plum Island Ecosystem LTER, Massachusetts, United States - Salt Marsh Sediment SW1601-210 ...
TGGTAACAGGCAAAAAAATACTTGGTTCTTCTTCTTTAAGTCGCTCCTTAGCCCCCCAAATGACTAAACCACCAGCTACAGCATAGCTAGGATCATCAACTTTGTCAACCATTCCCGAAAATCCTTGAGGGAAACCTACCTCAGCTGGAAGCTTAAGTTGGGCTTTTACTACATCGACAATGCCTGGAAGCTTTGCTCCCCCACCACAGAATACCACTCCGGCAGGAAGCTTACCAGCTTTATCAATTTTTTTTAACTCATCATTGACCATAGAAAAAATTTCTTTTACTCTTGCCTCAATAATCTCAGCTACCTTCTTTCTTCGAACAACACTTTCCTCCTCTAATCCTATTTTTGATAAATCTATTTCTTCTTTCTTGTCCACTTCGTCTGGATAAGCAAACCCATATTTTAATTTCACTTTCTCTGCTACATCAATACTACTGCGTAATCCTATGGCAATATCATTAGTAATATGCTCTGATCCTATGGGCAAAATAGCAGAATGGAGCAAATCCCCTTCTTCAAAAACTACTAACCCCGTTGTGCCTCCTCCTAAATCCACTAAAGCAACCCCTAATTCCTTTTGTCTCTCATTTAATATAGCTTGAGAGGCAGCCAAAGGGGAAAGTACTAAATCATCTATCTCCAGCCCGGCCTGTTCTACACATTTTGATAAATTCTTAATAAAAGCAGTAGAGCCTTCTATAATATGAGCTTCTACTTCCAATCTCACTCCGTTTATTCCTCGGGGGTCTTTAATGCCACCCTGCCCATCAACAATAAAATCCGTAGGAATAACATGGATAATCTCTCTGTTAACAGGAATAGAAACAGCTTTAGCTCCTTCAATTACTCGATCAACATCAGCTTGAGATATCTCTTGATCTGCTCTAGATACAGCAATAACTCCTCTTGAATTCTGAGCAGAAATATGAGCGCCACCAATACCTATATAAGCATGTTCAATAGGAACTCCGGCCATTCTTTCTGCTCGCTCTAGACTTTCTGAGATAGCGCTTACTGTTTCCTCGACATTTACAACTACCCCTTTACGAATACCATTTGACTTCGACTCTCCCACGCCAATAATATTCAGTCTATCCTGGGCGTCCCTTTCCACCACTATTGTACAAATTTTGGTAGAACCAACATCTAGCCCTACAATAATGTTATCTTTGGACATAGAGTAAGTTATTTAATCAATGCCAGATATACAAATACTAACTTATTTAAATGCTAAATTTAGAGTACTAGGTCTGTTTAAATTGTAAATCAGTGGGATTTACCTAAAGATACGAGGATAAATTTTTGACAGCAGTAAACCTAATATTATTGCTGCCGACATTAGAAATGCTAAAATTCCTGTTCCGAAAATCAGAAAGGCTATAATGACCGCGCCAATTGAGCCAAGAAGTACTGCCCCAGCCATTATATCCTTAACAGCTCTGACTTCTGGAGTAATATTCGGTTTTATGATATTAGTCAATCTCTCAAAGACAGTGTTAATTAATTCTAAAATCCAAATAAAGAAGATAACCAAAACTATAACTGCTTTCTCTAAAGTAGATAGATGAAAACACAACATTAAAACAACAATTACCGAACCAATTATAATAACTTGGACTCGAAAAGTTTGTTCTTCTGAAAAGGCGCGCTTCAAACCTCGAAAAGCACAACGAAAACTTTGCATTAATCTTCTCGAACTAAATGTTAGCATAATCACCAATGGTCTTTAGGATTTCTCTTTCTTTTTTTTGCATTTTTAGTTTCTCTGTCTTGCCTTGATCATTAAAACCTAAAAGATGTAATATGCCATGGATAAATAAAATCCCCAATTCTAATTTTGTCGAATGTCCTAAAATCTTAGCTTGTTTTTGGGCTTGAGGATAACAGATAAAAATTTCTCCTAACCGCCTTATTCCATCTGGAGCTGAAATGAAATCACCCAGATACTTTTTTGTCTCTTGTCCAAAACTAAGCACATCAGTTACCAAATCTTCGCCCCTGAACCACCTGTTTATTTTTTTTATTTCCCCTTCTTCAACTATAATTAAACTTAACTCTATCTTTCTCTTTATTCTAGCTATTTTAAGTACAGTACGTGCTATCTTGACCAGAAACTTTTTATCAACCCTTGCTTTTGTCAAGTTTCGAATGTCGAAAATCAGATTCATAGATTTTTCACTAAACAAAAAGACATAGACAACCAGGGGAATTCAAGAATTGAATATTAAATATTTAATATTCAATATTTGTTAATCTTTGTATTTTGGCATCTCGATAATTAGTCATCATTCATCCGCTCTAATTACTCTCTGCCTTTCCAAGGATTTTTCTTACCATCTCGCTTGTCCTCTTTCCATCCGCTCGCCCCTTCGCATTTCCCAAAACTTGCTTCATCACTTTCCCCATATCCTTTAAAGATTGAGCTTTTAATTCTTTAACAGCTTTATCAACTAACCCCTGAAGTTCATTATCTCGCAAAGGCTTAGGTAAATAGTTCTCTAAAATCTCAAGTTCTTTTCTCTCTTCGGTGGCTTTATCATCTCTCCCCCCTTTAGCATATTCCAATGAAGCTTCTTTCCTCATTTTCACCTCGTGTAAAATCACCTCAAAAACATCATTATCTGTAAGTTCCTCTCTTTTCTTCTCAATCTTTTTATTAATCAAAGCACTTTTTAACATACGTAAAACAGAAACGGTTTCTCTGTCACCGGCTTTTAGAGCTCTTCGAAAATCCTCTTCGATTCTTTGAATTTGGCTCATTTTCTCTGACTATAATCACTTCTTTGATTTAATTTTTTGTGTTTTGAGAGCCTTTCGCCATTGTTCAACATCAACAATTCCTAACTTCTTCAGATATTCTTTTTTCTTCCTAATTTCAGCACGCCTCAGCGCTTCTTCTCTTCTTGCCCTTTTATTTTTTGGTGGCTTATAGAACTGAAGACCTCTAATTCGTCGTACTGCACCAGTCTGTTGTAGTTTCTTGTTAAAGCGTCTAAGTAATCTTTCTAAAGACTCTCTTTCTTTTCTCTCCACTCGAACCACATATATTCACCCCCTGAGATTAAATTTATAAATTAATGATGATCTCTTTCAAGTTTAACTCTTTTAGAAAAGTTGGTCAAATAGATTCTATTGTTATACTGTTATACTGTTAAATGGTCAATTCAACAATATAACAATACAGCAATATGACAATTATTAATTAATCTACCGGATGTATGTCTTCTGAAAGTTGGGCTCCGCCAATTAAATGAAGATGTATATGTTTTACTTCTTGTCCACCATGTTTTCCTACCCTGAATAAAAGCTTATATCCGTCTTGGGCTATATCCATATCCTGAGCGATTTTTTTAGCTACCACTATTAATTTCCCAAGAAGTTCTATGTCACTTTCGCTCACCTCAACTATACTTGGAATATGTTTTACTGAGATAATTAAAATATGAATAGGAGCTAAAGGATGAATGTCTTTAAACGCTGCTACATCTTCATCTTTATAAACAAATTTGGTTGGGATTTCTCCTTTTATAATCTTGCAAAATAGACAATCGTTCATATTATTTGAATGATTTCAGTCTTTTTTGTATTTCTTGGATAATTTTATCTCCCGAGACTATTTCTTGATTACCAGTTTCCATGTCTCGAATTATAACTGTTTCTTCTAAAGCTTCTTTTTGTCCAATAATCAATGTATAAGATATACCCATTCTATCTGCCAATTTTAATTGGGATTTCATACTATCTTTGCCAAAAGAAGCGCCAATTGGAATTCCACCTTTTAGCAATTCCTCGAATAGCTTCATTGCTTTCTTTTTAGCTAACTCTCCGAGCTGAGCTAAAAAAATATGGGGTTTTTCTTTTTCTGGAACGGTGATTTTCTGTTCTTTTATTTTCGAAATTATTCGTTCTATACCTCCAGCAAATCCTACGGCTGGAGTTGGATCCCCTCCTAATTCTTCTACTAATCTGTCATATCGACCTCCTCCTCCCAGCGAGGCCTGTGCTTTCTCCTCTTCTGGCCAAATCTCGAAAACAGTTCTCGTATAATAATCAAGTCCTCTTACTAATCTCGGATTTAAAATGTAAGGCAAATTTAATTCATCTAAAAACTCTAAAACTGATTTAAAATGATCATGACAATTCTCACACAAAGTATCTATGATCTGAGGAGCTTTATTGGCTAATCTTGCACATTTTTCCTCTTTACAATCGAGAAGTCGCAAAGGATTTTTCTCTAATCTCCTCTTGCAATCAGAACATAATTTGGTCTTATTCCCTTTATAATAATCTTTGAGAGTAGCGATGTATTTTGCTCGGCAATCTAGACAACCAATACTATTAATCTGGATACTTAGATTTTTGATTCCTAACCCTTTATAAATGTTCCAAGAAAGTAAAATAATTTCGGCATCCTGACCGGGCGATTTAGAACCAATAGCTTCGAAATTAAATTGATGAAATTCTCTCAGTCTCCCTTTTTGAGGACGAGAATGACGAAACATTGGACCTATCCAATATAGTTTAACTGGTTGAGACCGATTTTTCATTCCGTGTTCAATATATGCTCTAGCAATTCCTGGAGTAGCCTCTGGTCTAAGAGCAATAGTTTGACCTGATTTATCTTTTAATATATACATTTCTTTCTCTACAATATCTGTATATTTCCCGGTTCCTCTTTCGAAAAGCGAAGATTCCTCCAGAATAGGCGTATCAATTCTTTTAAATCCATAACACTGGCATAAGTTATGTATTTTCCTAACAACAAAATCCCAATACTTTTGATCCTCTGGTAAAACATCTTTCATCCCTGATAATGTTTGAATAGGATCTCGTTTTATATCTGTAAGATCCTGCTCGGGTCGAATTTTTCTAGGTCTGCCCATGTTGGTAAATTAAAAATGAAAAATGAAAAGTTAAAAATTGTAACTTTTAAGTTTGTATTTCGAACTTTGAACTTAATCAATTATATTCCGGAGTCTTGAGTACAGAAAACCTGGAAAGCGGAAAACATCTTATCCAAACTCGACCAATTAGATCTGATTTCGGAACCGTGCCCCACATTCTCGAATCAGAGGAAGAAAATCTGTTATCCCCTAAAACAAAATATTCATTCTCGTCTAATCTTGTCTCAATATTGCCTGGGGTCTCTAAATCATCTGGTAAATAAAGTTCATCGATTTTAATACCAGCTGGATGTTGATCATTATAAATTATCACATCCCTATTTTTGATTTGAACTTTTTCTTTCGGAAGACCAATTATTCTTTTTATATAATATTCCTTTGGATCTTGAGGATAACGAAAAACAATCACATCACCTCTTTGGGGATCTACAAATCTATAACTTATTTCATTAATAATCAAATATTCTCCATCCTTAAAATTTGGCTCCATAGATGGACCACTAACTATAAACGGCTGAATAAGAAAATATCTGATAGGAATAATTACTACTAAAGACACAGTCACAATTTTAATTACACTCCAAATAAATAAAATCGTGGGTTTTAAAAATCCAGAAGCTCTTTTGGGGTTCTCCCGTGTCTCTTTTGAAGACTCAATTTCTATTTCAGGTTTGATTGAATTATTTTGCATGAAATTTATGTCAGCAGGATATGCTGTATCAAATCTTGTGGACGATGCAGGATTTGAACCTGCGACCTCTGCAATGTGAGTGCAGCGCTCTAACCGCTGAGCTAATCGTCCCTATTTGATAATTGTTCTATTGTTATATTGTTAAATTGCCATATTGAAACAGTGTGGCAGTTTAACAATTGGGGTGTTTCTTGGGGGTGTCAGATGACCAGCAACAAATAATCTCTTTCACATCGAATTCCATATTTATAATAACATATTTTTAAAAAGGTTTGCAAGTAGGTTTTTTTTAGATTATAATAATACAAGTTGCATTGTATAGTTAGACAGAATTTTTATGAAAAAAACCAATTTTGATCATCACCTTAGAGTCCAGGAGCTAAAAGACAAACTCGAAACTAAAAAGAAGAAAAGGAAACTCTGGAAGATAATCCTAATTATTCTGGGTATTCTTATTGTTGTATTTGGCGTAGGTCTCTCTTATAAAGTGGTTTCTATAGGGCAAAGTATCGTGCAAGATGATAGGTCGGCTTGGGATTTTGTGAAAGGACTTCTGGGAGGAGGAGCAAAGAGTTTATTTAACATAGAGGAAAAATTAAAGGGAGAGGAAGAAGGAAGAATAAATGTTTTACTTTTGGGTGTTGGCGGACCAGGGCATGAAGGACCAAATCTAGCTGACACTATAATGGTAGTTAGCATTAAGCCTCAGGCTTATGAAGTAGCGTTGCTTTCTATCCCCCGAGATCTCTATGTTAATATACCAGGAATTGGTTACAGTAAGATCAACGCTGCTCATGCTTATGGTGAAGAATATAGCGAGAGATTGGCAACCACTGGAGTAAAATTGGCCCAAGAAGTTATCTCTAATGTAACCGATCTTCCTATACATTATTATATTCGGATGGATTTTAAAGGATTTGAAAAAATAATTGATGCTTTAGGAGGAATAGATATAGACGTGCCTTGTAACTTTTATGATTATCTACATCACAATATGTTTTACAAAGGTATGGAGCATATGAATGGAGAAAGAGCGTTGTGGTATGTTAGAGTACGTTATGTTGAAGGGAGCCAAGGAGGAGATTTCGCTCGAGCAAAACGTCAACAGCAAGTGCTTCTTGAAATCAAGAAAAAAGCTTTATCAATTTATACCATCCTAGATATTCCAAAAATAAATGAACTTTTTGATATTGTAGGCGACCATCTGCGAACCAACTTTGAAGTATGGGAAATGAAAAGGTTTTATGATATGTCAAAAGAAGTGGACCCAAATAAAGTCACTACTAAAGTTTTAGATACTGAAACAGATGGACTTTTAATTCCTGATACAGTAATTTTGGGTGGAATGAAAGCTTATGTATTAAAACCTAGATCAGGAGATTTTTCAGAAATCCAAAATTTGGCTCAAAATATATTTGACTTAGATAAAATCAAACAAGAAAATGCTTCAATTGAAATACAAAATGGAACAAAAATCTCAGGCTTAGCTTACGAGGCAAAATTAACATTAGAAAAACTTGACTATAATGTAATTAGGATAACCAATGCTCAAAAACAGGACTATGAAAAAACAGTAATTTATGATTTCTCTGGGGGTAACAAACCCTATACTATTAAAGCTCTAAAGGATAAATTTGAAGCTAATGTTTCCCAAGTTCCACTTTCAGAAGAAGATAGAGAGGATAGAGCTGATATTGTAGTTATTTTAGGACAAGATTATGTAAATCACTAATATATTATGAAATTAATAATCGGCTTAGGTAATCCTGGGGAAAAATACATAAAAACAAGACATAATATTGGATTTCGAATTGTTGATGAATTGGCGGAGAAATTGGAAATTGGAAATTGGAAATTGGAAATTAAATTCAAAGCTCTCATTTCGGAGGGCATTTTTAATAATGAAAAAGTTTTATTAGCTAAACCTCAGACTTTTATGAATTTGTCTGGTCAGGCAGTGAAAGGTTTAAGCATATATTACAAAATTAACCCGCAAAATATTTGGATTATTCATGACGACATTGATTTACCTTTAGGGACATTTAAGATCAGTCAAAATATAAGCTCTGCTGGACACAAAGGAGTTCAATCAACTATTGATAATCTAGGGGCTAAGGATTTTGTTAGGTTTAGGGTTGGGATTAAGCCAGATATCAGGTATCAGGTGTCAGATGTCAGAAAACTAAATACGGAAAGGTTCGTTCTGGAAAAATTTACTAAAGATGAAGAAAAAATCATCAAGCAAACCGTAAAAAAAACCACTAATGCTCTATTAGTGGCACTTGAAGACGGGGTTGAGAAAGCGATGAATGAATATAATTGTTAAATTGTTATATTGCTGTGCCCCGTTGTTGTGAACGGGGGGTAGAGACACGCCATGGCATGTCTCTACTTTACGGGGTTATATTGTTAAAAAAGAAAAAGCTGAGGCAATGATTTAATGAAATTATCATTACCTCAGCCAAGAAACCTACTAATCTCGCTCATTCTATCTTTTCAATGCGATACGGTACTTCTCCAACGGATAAAGCCTCATCAATCTTCCCAGCGATTTTTGAAACTGACTCTTCCCAGTTAAGAATATCGAAAACAACATCGAGTAGTTTTGCTCCCATTGCATTCATCCTACCTACTGTACCCATATGTACTCTGCAATGATCATCACCGCATGTAGCATCAATGATAAATACTTCTATTAAACGGCAACAGTCGTAAGGAGAATAATCCCACATTTTCTTAAGGGCTCTATAAATTTCCTCTCTTAATTTCTGGTCAGCTACGGGTGTAGGATCAACGTCAGCCTTCCATCTCATGAACTTTTCATAAAGTTCTTTGATCACTCCATCCTTTAAGCCAAGATCACCACAAGTAAGTTCCATCTTTGTCCCTCCTTAATTATTTTATTTTCACCCTAACAGTAAAAGATATATCCAAAAATTATCTTTCAAACATATCTCAAACTGCTAAATTATTTTAATTTTTCATTTTTCATTTTACATTTCGCACTCCCTACCATCCACAATCCCACCTACGAGTTTAGGAAACTTAGACATAAGTCTAAATTCCCTAATCATTGAAAGCTACTTAGAAAGGTCTAGGAGGGATACCTTTCCGTTTTCGCTACTCATAGGCAGGAGAGTAGATGCTAAGAAGAATTGCTCTATTGTTCTATTGCTGTATTGCTACCTTGTTTGATTCTGCATTTATTATACAGCCAATCAGCGTTCTATCAGCTAAGTTACAGCGTTAAATCAGCGGTATTAAAAAACCTCCTATTCAAAATATTTTTTGGCTCGTTTCAGCGTTTTAAAAGAACGAGTTTTATCTTTAATTATAACAGATTATCTTAGCATACTTGGAAAAATTTGTCAAGGATTTTAAGAGTGTGGTACAATATTTTTTAACTGGGGAAAATAAAATATGTGAACTTAGAAAAAATTAGTAAAAGAATACTGACTCGCCTAGAAAAAGAAAAAATTGTAACTTTAACTGGAGTTACTGAACAAGCAAGACCTTCTCTGATCTCCAAGATGGGGATAAAGTTATCCGCATCAGTTTTGTGGTTGGAAACAAATGAAAAAAACGCTAAACAAATCTTAAATCTACTTAAATTCTGGTCTAGACAATCTGAAATCAAAAATCTATTCCCAATTTTTTATCTCCCATCTTCTATCTCTGAGCAAAAGTTAGACTTAGACCAATGTATTAATCAGTCCAAAATTCTCTACTTTCTTATGAAAAATAAACCTTGTATCATTGTAACGCCTATCCAAATTGTAGGTGAGCCACTTTTCCCCTTCCAACAATTTAAGAATGAAATTTGTTCAATAAAGGTTAATCAAGAAATCAACTTAACTAAGTTAATTAAGAAATTAGTAGAGATCGGATACACACAAGAAGATTTAGCTTTAGAAGAAGGATTAATATCCAGACGTGGTGGTATTTTGGAAATCTTTCCTATTAATCTATCAAGGCCAGTTCTTATAGAATTTTTTGGGAATAAAGTTGAATCAATTAGATATTTTAATCCTTGGACTAAAAAACCAGGGCAAAAACTTAATCAGATTGAAATAGCACCAATAATAATAAAGAGAGTCAAGGCTCAAGAAAAAAATGATCTCCTCAGTTACTTATCTCCAGAAACAATGGTTATTCTCAGTGAGCCAGAGATTTTAACAGAACAAGTTAAGGGATGGAAAAAGATTGAAGAGAAACTAAAAACAAGCTATCAAATTAGATTTGAGACTTTTCCTGATCCTAAAACTAAAAATCTAATTAAACTAAATTTTGAGTCCCCTACTTTTTATCACTCAAACTTTAGACTCTTTTCACAAGACATTAAAAAGTTACAAAAAGAAAATTGGCAGATTATTATAGTCACCAAACGTCAGAATCAACTAAAGAAATTATTACAAAAAAAGAACATAAACTTAAAAAAATTAGAATTATCAATTATTAATTATCAATTATCATCTCCCTGGGGCTTTCAAAATCATAAAACTAAGTTTCTTTTCCTCACCGACTACGAAATCTTCGGCGTACCACCTAAAACAAAGAAAGAAAAGAGAAAAATCGATACTGCTTTTCTCTCTCAATTAAAACCCCAGGATTATGTTGTTCATCTAGATCATGGCATTGCTAGATTTTTAGGAATGGAAAAGAAGAAAATAGACGATCAGATCCAAGAATATTTTGTTCTAGAATATGCCCAAGAAGACAAACTATTCGTTCCTATTCATCAAGCGGATAAACTTTCTAAATATATTGGGGTTCGTAATCCTATCTTGCACAGACTCTCAGAAGAAACCTGGGCAAGAGCAAAATCAAGGATTAAAGAAGAGACAAGAATTTTAGCTAAAGAATTACTTGACCTTTATGCAAAAAGAGAAATAGTCAAAGCTTACAAATATAGACAAGAGACTCAAATGGAAAAAGGGTTAGAAGAATCATTCCCTTTTGAAGAAACACCTGACCAACTTCAATCCTGGCAAGACATTAAGCAAGATTTGGAGAGCTCAAAAGTTATGGATAGACTTATTTGTGGAGATGTTGGTTTTGGTAAAACAGAAATTGCCATAAGAGCAGCAATTAAAATAGTGGGTAACGGAAAACAGGTGGTATTGCTTTCCCCAACTACCATTTTATCTCAGCAGCACCTTGACACATTTACTCAAAGGCTTAAAAATTTTCCTCTGGTTATAGAATGTCTTTCCAGATTTAAAACCAAAAAAGAGCAAGAAAAAACTATTCAAGATCTAAAAAAGGGAAAAATTGACATTATCATAGGAACCCATAGACTTTTCTCAAAGGATGTCCAGTTCAAAGATTTGGGGCTAGTAATTATAGACGAGGAACAAAGATTTGGGGTAAGACATAAAGAGAAATTAAAAAAATTAAGAACGAGCGTCGATGTTCTAACTTTAACTGCTACCCCCATTCCAAGAACCTTAAACTTAGCTCTTTCTGGACTCCGAGATATTAGCACTATTGAAACTCCACCTCAAGGTAGAATTCCTATCAAAACTTACGTTTTAAGATACAATGAAAATATTATCAAGGAAGCCATCAAAAAAGAGCTAGAACGTAATGGCCAAGTTTATTTCCTTCACAACAAGGTAGAAACAATAAACAATATGGCTGATCAAATAAAAAGATTGGTTCCAAAAGCTAAGATTGGTATTGCTCATGGGAAATTACCTGAGAAAAAATTAGCGAAAGCGATGCATGATTTTGATAATCAAAAATATAATATTTTAGTCTGTTCAACTATTATAGAAAATGGGTTGGATCTACCCAATGTTAATACTCTAATTGTAAATCAAGCTACACGATTAGGACTGGCTGATCTTTATCAGATCCGTGGTCGAATCGGTAGAGGTCTGATTCAGGCATACGCCTACTTTTTATATCATTCCAAAGATTTGAAAGAAAATGCAAAATCAAGACTCCAAGCTATTCTAGACTTACAAGATTTAGGTTCTGGGTTTGAGTTATCTCTCAGAGATATGGAGATACGAGGAGTAGGTAATATTTTAGGTAAAGAGCAATCAGGTAGTATCGCCCAAATAGGACTTTCTCTTTACACTAGACTTTTGAATCAAGAGATCCAAGAACTCAAAACTGGCAAAAAACCAAAGCCAAGACTTGAAGTTAGTATCGACCTACCTGTTACTGCTTTTATCCCAGACAATTTTATTCCTAAGACAAGCGAACGATTTAAAATTTATCAGCAACTAGCTGAAATAGAAAAATCTGAAGAAGTAAATAGATTAAAAAGATACTTAGTTGAAAAATACGGGGAGATCCCTCAGGAGATTTTAAATTTATTTGAAATAGTCAATTTAAAACTCCTGGCTCGTCGGGCTAGAATTATCAGTGTGAAAACAGTTCCCCGAATTTGTTTAGATGGATCCAGAAAAAAGATGATAGTTCTGTCATTTGCCGAAGAAATAAGCCCGCAAAAAGTTTATAATTTGTTAGAAAAACAACCTGTTTGGGAAATAAAGGAAAATACATTGAGGATCGATAAAGAGAAATTAGGAGAAGAATGGATGAATAAAATAAAAGAATCCTTAGAAATTTTAGCTAAATAAAAAGTGCCACCCCTGATTTTCAAAGCCAAAGGTGGCAGATATTTATATCCTAGTCAAATTTAGCTCAAACATTATTTGACCTAAAATTCATCATCATCTATTATAAAGCTAAATTGCTCTACTGTTCTATGGCTCTATTGTTCTATTGCTCTATTGCTAAAAGAGAAATTGAGAAATTATTTTTCTACCCCACTTTAAAGGGAGGGTCCTCTTCTTTGTGGCCTAGCCTTTAGGCTGGGATAGTGTCAAACCTGACTAAAGTCAGTTGGAAAAGAAGGGAATGGAATATTTTCTCCCTCAACGTTTATCAGCCAAGTTGCAGCATTAGATCAGCGGATCCCCAGCAGTTAACAATCAGCAATTTCCCAATTTCTAATATCTAATATCCAATATTCAATTTCTTTCCTTTTTGGATATCTAAACCCATGAACAATGATCTAAAATACTGGAATGCTATAAACAAAATAGATCAGATTGGTCCAGCAAGATTCAAGAGACTTTACAATTATTTTGCTAGTATGGAAGAAGCATGGCAAGCTATTCCTTCCCAACTTAGAGAAGCTGGAATAGAAGAAAATGTAATTGAGATATTTATAGAGCAAAGGGGGGAAATTAATCCGGATCAAGAGCTAGAAAAAGTAAAAAACGAGCATATAAATCTTATTACTGTAAAGGACGAAAAGTACCCTAAACTTCTCAAAGAAATTTATGATCCACCTGCTCTACTTTATATAAGAGGTCAATTTGCTAAGCAAGACGAGTTTGCTGTGGCTATTGTTGGAACAAGAAAAGTCTCAAATTACGGTAAACAAGTTACTCCCCAAATTGCTCAGGACTTGGCTGGAGCAAAGGTTACTATTGTTTCTGGCATGGCCCAAGGCGTGGATTCTCTGGCTCATGAAGCAACTTTAGCCTCAGGTGGTAGAACTATTGCTGTGCTTGGTGGTGGAATTGACCAAAAAAGCATTTATCCTCCTTCAAACAGGAAATTAGCCCAAGAAATTATAGAATCAGGGGCAATCATTTCTGAATACCCTATCACTACAGAACCTCTAGCTCAACACTTCCCCGTCAGAAACAGAATCATCTCAGGCATTAGCCTTGGAACTTTGGTTATTGAAGCGGGAGAAGGATCAGGTGCTTTAATTACAGCTAGATCTAGCTTAGAACAAAATCGCCAAGTTTTTGCTATTCCTGGATCAGTATTTTCTGAAAATTCTTTAGGGCCAAATAACTTAATTAAAATGGGAGCAAAATTAATCACTTCATCTCAAGATATCTTAGATGAGTTAAATTTAAACCTAGCTATAGAATATGTGAAAGCCCAAAAAATTATTCCTGATACAAAAGAAGAAGCACTCCTCTTAGAACATTTATCAAGAGAACCTATTCATATTGACAGGCTAGTGGAACAAACTGGCTTAGATACAGCCAAAGCTAGTTCTACTTTAACTATGATGGAAATGAAAGGAAAAGTGAAAAACCTGGGGGCGATGATGTATGTTGTGACTAGATAGTTTCAGTTTGTAAGTTTTTAAGTTCCGATTTGCCTCTGGCAAATCTATAAGTTTATAAGTTTTTTATACAACATACAATGGCCACAGGATTAGAAAATCTAAAAATCTATCAATTAGCTGAAAAGTTAGAAATAGAAGTTTATAAAATGACTTCTATCTTCCCTCAAGATGAAAAATATAGAAGTATAGATCAACTGCGCAGATCATCCTCCGCAGTATCTAACAACATAGCTGAATCTTATAATAAATACTCAATTAAAGAAAAAGCACATATTCTAAATGATATTGCCAAAAGTGAAGCAGAAGAGACAAAAAGAAACATTATAAGATCTATTAAGAAAGGGCTTGTAAAAGAGAAAATAGCCTTACTTATCGCTAACAAATATACTGAATTAATTAAAGCAATAAGTGGATATGTTAGATTTCTTAGAGAACAACAAAATAAAAGAAGACAAAAACTTACCAACTTATAAACTTATGAACTTATAAACTAATATGAAGCTAGTTATTGTCGAGTCTCCAACCAAAGCTAACACTATCAAGCGCTTTTTGGGTAGTGATTTTGAGGTTAACTCATCTTATGGTCATGTGCGAGATTTACCAGAGAAGAAGCTCGGCGTTGATATTAAACATGACTTTAAGCCTCTCTATGTTACTATCCCCAAAGCAAAAAAGAGAATCCAAGAGCTTAAACAGGCATCTCGAAAAGCTCTACTTATTTATTTTGCCACTGATCAAGACCGAGAAGGAGAAGCTATTGCCTGGCATTTAGTTTCAGCCTTAAAACCTAAAAAAGAAAAAATCAAACGAATCACTTTTCACGAAATTACTAAAAATGCCATAATTAACGCTTTAAAAAATCCCCAAGAAATTGATATGGGTTTAGTTGACGCTCAACAAGCTCGAAGGATTTTGGATAGACTTGTTGGATATAAACTTTCTCCCTTTCTCTGGCGAAAAGTTAGAAAAGGACTTTCAGCAGGAAGAGTCCAATCAGTAGCTGTGAGATTAATTGTTGATCGAGAAAAAGAAATTAAAAGATTTAAACCCGAGGAATATTGGACTATTGAGACAAAACTAAAGAAACAGGAGGGCCTTGAGAAATTTATTGCTAAGCTTATCAAACAAAATGACAAAACTATTCCTAAGCTTGGCATTAAATCTAAAGGCAAAGCACAAAAAATTATTAATGATTTAAAAGGAGTAACATATAAAGTTATTAATATTGAAAAAAAGGAGCTCAAAAAATCTCCTTATCCTCCGTACACCACCAGTACTTTGCAACAAGACGCGGCTAATAGATTAGGTTTTTCAACAAAGTTTACTATGATGCTTGCTCAGCAACTCTATGAAGGAATAGAACTGGGGGCCAAAGGTTCAACAGGACTTATTACTTATCACCGTACCGATTCTCTAAATCTAGCTGATCAAGCTTTAAAAGAAGCAAGGAAAGTAATAAGCAAAAATTATGGAGAAGATTATATCCCAGCCCAAGCTCGTCTTCACAAAACAAAATCTAAATTAGCCCAAGAAGCTCACGAAGCAATTAGACCAACCGGATTTTCTAGAACTCCGGAAGATATTAAAAAATATTTAGATGAAAGACAATATAAACTATATAAACTAATTTGGCAAAGAGCTCTTGCAAGCCAAATGAAAGAAGCTATTTTGGATTCCACTACAGTGGATATAGAGGCTAAAAATTATACTTTCAGAGCTACTGGTTCAGTAATTAAATTTGATGGATTCACACGCATTTATCCTCTAGCTATTAAAGAAAATATTCTCCCACCACTTGAGAAAGAAGAAATGCTTAATTTAATAAAACTTATTCCCTCTCAACACTTTACTCAACCGCCATCTCGTTTTACAGAGGCAAGTTTAGTCAAGACCTTAGAAAAAAATGGTATTGGTCGTCCCTCCACTTATGCTCCAATTATCTCAACTATTCAAGGACGAGGATACGTTAAAAAAGAAGGGAAATATTTCCATCCAGAAGAAATTGGCATTTTGGTAAATGGTCTTTTGGTCAAACATTTTCCTAATATCGTTGACATCAAATTCACCGCTCATATGGAGGATGATTTAGATGAAATTGCTAAGGGTGAGAAAAAATGGGCAAGAGTTGTTGGAGAATTTTATGAACCATTTTCTAAAAACTTAAGAATCAAGGAAAAGGAAGTGAGCAAAAAAGAATTGACCGAACAGAAGACGAATAAATTATGTCTCAAATGTGGTAAACCTCTAGTTATAAAATTGGGTAAATTTGGTAAGTTTCTGGCCTGTTCTGGGTTCCCTGAATGTAAATACACAGAACCATTAGGTGAGGAAAAGAGATTGAAAGAAAAGTATAGTGGTAAGGTTTGTGATAAGTGTGGAGCTAAAATGGCAGTTAAATATGGAAAATTTGGACCATTTTTAGCTTGTTCTAATTATCCGAAATGTAAAAACATAAAACCGATTGTTAAATCAACTGGGGTTAAGTGTCCTAAATGTAGCCAAGGCGAAATTATAGAAAAGAAATCAAAAAAAGGAAGGATTTTTTATGCTTGTAATAAATACCCAAAATGTAAATTTGCCCTTTGGCAAAAACCTACTGGAAAAAAATGTCCTAAGTGTGGAAGCTTATTAGCTTGGGCTTCTAAAAATAAAATTAAATGCAGTAATAAAGAGTGTGGGTATGAGAAAGAAGTTTCGGTTGATAAATAAAGGTAGATTAGGTATAATAATCAAATGGCTTAATAGTTAAATAGTTTAATAGCTATAGAACTATAGAGCTATAGAACTATAGAGCCATAAAACTATTATCTTCTGTTATTTTTATGCAAGCCGAGGTGGCGGAATTGGTAGACGCGACGGACTCAAAATCCGTTGGGATTAACCTCCCATGGGAGTTCGACTCTCCCCTTCGGCACAACTTAAATACCAATTCAAAAAAATAAGCCGCATTCCAGTCCAGGAAGAACTAGAAATGCGGCGATTTTAAACCTGAGAGTTTCTTTCGTTCAGAATAGTTTTACCTTGAGGGAGGATGGAGTATCTCGCTTAACTATAAGTCCCTCAAGTGTGAATATCTCTTTTTCGTCGACAATCCCATCCCCCGCAAGGTTCAAAGCAAATTTGAACCCTTCAGAACCCAAACTATCTAACTCTTCAATCATCCAAGATTCTTCAATCAAGATGGTTCTTTCGTGAAAGGCAGCTGTACCAGCAAATCTCTTCGTGAATTCCTCCAATGTTGGGACAGGGGTATGCCATATAATCTGCCAGTAAATATCCTCTTTTAAGACCGGGATGGCTCCAAAAATATTATCTCCAAGAATTAATTGGAAGAGTTTCGCATTCACCAAAGCCTTTACTATTTTTTCTTTATTTTCAAAGAGAATCTCTTTTGCAAATCCCAATCCAGCTTCTCTTGTTCTTGCGCCCTTCCAAAGATTTATCAAAAGGGATTCCATATCTTTCCGGTAGGGTTGTTCTTTGGACTCATAAACTACCTTCCGTCTTACTTTCCTTTCTGGTAAAGATATTTCAGCAAAGAACCCTATTAAATCCTCTAATACTGGCTCAAGCTTTGTGCTAGAGAGTGGTTTAAGCCAATAAATAGCCCCTCCGATCCGCGAGATCAACACTTGATAAGCTTTTTTCCCGAGTTCGTAGTGAAGAGGATAAGCATGGTTATAGTCTATCCATCGGGCTACCCGAAGATAAAATCTAATTGCATCTCCAAGTTCCTCTGGTTTTATGACCATACCAAGACCATCATGAAGAAACCCTGTAAGTGCTGCGAAATTACTAGTTTTTCTCCATTCTTCTTCAAACTCTTTCCAGTTTTCTGTTTTACAAATTTCTTTTAATTCAACCCGCACCATTTTCTTTCCTCCTTTTACCGGATATTTCGCCTCCGGTGTGGCTTTATTTTTCGGTGCTCAAAACTCTCAGGTTTTTAAAGAACAAAATATACTTTCTTTGAAGTCTCATCTTAGCAAAATTGTCTACCCTTGTCAGGCTCTAATCAAAATAGATAAATGTTGGAAAGGGAGGTCAAAACCCTCTATTATTTATATAGAAAATCGTAATTAAAATAAATGGCCTACAGCTTGTTTTAGTCAACAGCTGTTTTTTATTTATCTTTAACTAGATATATCAAATAATATCTTTTTGACATCTTTCCACAAATACGCTAAAAAATCTCCTCTCTCCTTCTCATAATCTCTTCTAGGATATCCCCAGCATACCTCAATCGTCTTACATCTTGCCTTTTTACCAGAAATTATATCTGCTTCTGTATCGCCAATAAATACTGCTTCAGATGGTTTAATACCTAGTCTTTCACAGGCTATTAATACTTGATCTGGTTTTGGTTTTAGATTTCTGGTTTCATCACCAGTAACTATAACATCAATGCAATCTTCAGAAATTTTTTCCATCTTAATATACTTGTTAAAAACTGACCTTATCATTGAAGTCACAATTGCAATTTTATACTTCTTTTGGATGTTACTTAAAAAATCAACAGCTCCTTTATAAAATGAGGATTTTCTCTTCTTGTCTATAAGGTGCGCAATGATCTTTCTATACTCCTCGTTAAGTTTCCTGTCCGGATTAACGCCAAGAGACCTCCAGAATTTTCTCCAATCAATTTTATATTCTTTTTTGTAAAATTCTTCTGTCAATTTAATATCCCTTCTAGCAGCTAATATTCTAGTAGTCTCGTAAACTTCATTCCAATCATCAATTAATGTGCCCGAAAAATCAAGTAATATTGCTTTTATCATAATTTTATTCTTCCACCACAAAATTAATCAATCTGTCTTTCACAAAAATTGTTTTCAGGATTTTTTTGTTAGAAATATATTTTTTAACCTTATCTCTTTGTAAAGCTTGGGTTTGAGCATCCTCTTGAGAAATATCTTTATCCACTTCTATCTTATCTCTCAATTTTCCATTTATTTGAATAATCAAAGTAATCTTTTCTTCCTCAATTAACTCTTCATTATGTTTTAGCCATTCCTGTCCAAATATACTTGGTTTTCCTCCTAATCTTTGCCAAAGTTCTTCTGAAATATGTGGAGCAAAAGGAGCAAGAAGTGATATTAAAGTCTTGAGATATTTGCTTTGAATTCCGGATTCTGAATTTTGAATCTGATTACTAAATTTCATAAGCGTACTAATAGCTGTATTGTACCTCAACTTTTCTATATCTTCTGTCACCTTCTTAATTGTCTTGTGCATCAATCGTTCCATCTTTTGATTTTGAACTTTTAACTCTAGACTTTTAATTTTGAACTTTGAGACCAACTCCCGAACTTTTTTCAAAAACCTCTCTATTCCCACAATTCCTCTATCTGAAAAGTCACCACCTCCCTGATACGGTCCTAAAAACATTAAATACATTCTAAAAACATCTGCTCCGTATTTTTTTATATATTCATCTGGATTAACCACGTTCCCTCGAGATTTGCTCATCTTAGCTCCATTTTTGATAATCAAGCCATGAGCTCTAAATTTTTTAAATGGCTCTTCAAAACCTAAATATCCTAAATCATGCAAAGCCATACAAATAAATCGGGTATACATCAAATGCAAACAGGCATGTTCTTGACCGCCAATGTACATATCTACTGGCAGCCATTTTTTAGTCAATTCTTTATCAAAAGCCCGATCATCAAATCTTGTTGAGGGGTAACGCAAGAAATACCAAGCAGAATCCAAAAAATTATCAGAAACATCTGTCTCTCTTTTGGCTTTATCTCCACATTTTGGACAAGTAGTATTAACAAAAGATTCAATGCGAGCTAGAGGTGACTTACCGTCTCCAGCAGGCAAAAAATCTTTAGTCTCTGGTAAAAGAACCGGAAGATCCTTCTCAGGAACCGGAACTATCCCACATTTTTCACAATAAATTATAGGGATAGGTGGCCCCCAATATCGCTGTCTAGAAATACACCAATCGCGTAATCGGAAATTTACTTTCTTTTGAGCCAATCCTTTTTCAGCTAACCATTTGACTATTTCGCCTCTCGCTTCTTCTGATTTCATCCCATTAAATTTTCCAGAATTGACTAATATACCTTCTCCTTCATAAGCCTTTCCTTGAGACTCACTTATATCTATATCTAAATTTACATTTTTATTTATACTAGATCTGCGTATCTTTGGTTCTCTCACTACTCCAATAATCGGCAATTCAAACTTCTTCGCGAACTCCCAATCCCTCTCATCATGAGCAGGAACTGCCATAATCGCTCCAGCCCCGTAACTCATTAAAACATAATCGGAAACCCAAATAGGAATTTTTCTATCATTTACAGGATTAATGGCATATGAGCCAGTGAAAATACCTGTTTTTTCTTTTCTCCTACTTGTTCGTTCAACTTCTGTTTTCTTTTTAGAGTCTTCAATATATTTATCAACTTCCTTTTTTTTGTCCTTGGTAGTGATTTTTTTGACTAATGGATGCTCAGGCGCTAAAACCATGTAAGTTGCTCCAAATAAAGTATCCGGTCGAGTGGTAAAAACTTCAATCTCTACTTTTCCCTTCTCATTCTCTTTATTTTTAACTTTTAACTTTGTCGCCGACGCGCCAAAGCCGCTATGGCGACGGCGCGAACTTTGAACTTTGAACTTAATAAGAGCGCCTTCTGATTTCCCAATCCATTCTCGCTGTGCCTCTTTAGTAATTCTTGACCAATCAACCCAATCAAGATTTTGAAGAAGACGCTTAGCATATTTTGTGATTCTAAAAAACCATTGTTCAGTTTCTTTTTTCACCACTTCTGTCTCACATCTCTCACACCTTCCATTAATCACCTGTTCATCAGCCAAAACTGTTTTACAAGACGGGCACCAATTAACAGGAGCTTTCTTCTTATAAGCTAAGCCATTTTTATAAAGTTGAATAAATATCCATTGAGTCCATTTATAATATTTAGGATCCGTGGTATTCACTTCACAAGACCAATTAAACATTGCCCCGATTTTCTTTAACTGACCTTCTTTAAAATGATGAATATTTTTAGGTACGAGTTCTTGAGGTGGGATTCTTTTCGTAATTGCATAATTTTCACTATGCATACCAAAAGCGTCAAACCCCATTGGCTCAAAAACATCATATCCCTGCATCATTTTGAACCGGCCGTAAATATCAGAACCAGTAAAAGCATAGACATTTCCTACGTGCAAGCCCTCAGATGAAGGATAAGGAAACATCATCAGATTATAAAAAGGTTTTTTGGCATTCTCTAAATCTACCTGGCAAAGCTTACGAACTTCCCAATACTTTCGCCATTTTGATTCAATTTTTTGTGGATTATATTTTTCCATTGTATTCCAACAATTAACAATTAGCAATTAGCAATCTACATTATATCTTAAATAACCTTTCTGCATTTTCGCTTGTCACTTTCTCTACTTCCTCAAATGTTATCTTTCTAATCTCAGCAATCTTATCAGCAACAAACTTAACATAAGCTGGTTCGTTTCTTTTTCCTCGATGAGGTATAGGAGCTAAGTAAGGGCAATCTGTTTCTATCATTATTTTATCTAAAGGAACTTCTTTTATAACTTGAAAGATTTCCGCATCTGGATTTTTAGTATAGGTTATTGCACCGGTAAAAGATAAATAAAGTCCCAAATTTAAGAATTGTTTGGCAAATTTGCGACTTCCAGAAAAACAATGGGTTACTCCTAAAATAGACTTATCTCCAGAAAAAGAATTAAGTATTTCTAACACATCCCCATATGCATCTCGGCAATGGATAATTACTGGCAACTTCAATTCCTTTGTTAAATTTAGCTGTTTTACAAATGATGACTTTTGTATCTCTTTAGGATCCGCGTGAATCTGCGTGGTAATCCGCGTTGGATCCGCGTCTATCCTGTAATAATCTAACCCGATTTCTCCAATGGCAACCACTTTTTTGCTTTGAGCCAATTTCCTCAAATCATTCAAAATCTCGTCATTGACTTGACTCGCATCATGGGGATGTACGCCCACAGCTGCATAAATCTGCTCATAGTTTTGAGCCAAATCTACTGCGCCTTGACTATGTTCCGGACTACAACCAACGTTGATAATTTTCTCTACTCCAGCCTCGTAAGCTCTTTTTATTACCTCCTCTCTATCCTCATCAAATTCTTTAAAATCCAAATGGGCATGGGTATCAATCATAATAATATGTCACTTAGCAGGTTAAGTGGAATAAACCTATCACTTTTTTCTTTCTAGATAATCTATTGTATTCTTCTACTGCTTCTTTAGTCTTTCTCATGATAAGTTTAATTCCTTTTGATTTTATCAATCTCTGCATCTCTACTGGTATATTAACAAATCCAGAATAACCTGCGCCAAAAATAATTACTTCTGGATTTTTATTAATGGCTGGCTGGATATCTTCGATAGTTGGACAATGATGATCATTGATTTGCCAAAGGGTAACCCCTTCTCGAGAAATCTCTAAATCGCCAGAATAAGTTCGACCATTGATTGTAATTTTTCCAAATTTGTAATCTTCAATCATATATTTAATATCTCTTAATTTTTATTTTATTCTTGGAAATAAGGGTTTACCTTTTTTAATTCTGGCTCCAGGCTTTAGTCTTCCCCATTTCTGAGCTTTAGCTAAAGTCTCTTTTTCTTCTCCTGGAATTCCTAGCTGTTTAAATATCTTATTAGAAGTTTCTGGCATAAAAGGTAAAAGCATAAAAGCAAGCAGTCTAATTGATTCTAACCAAGAATAAAAAACTTTTTGGGTCATATCCGCACGTGGATTCCATGGTTCTTCATCACTTATATCTTTATCTATCTGCCTAAAATTTTCTCTAAAACCCTCTATTATTTGCCCAAGACAAATATCAAAATGAAAGAGATTATCAAGCACTGACCATGAAGTAAGAATATTCTTCTTTATAGAATCTTTTAATCCTAATTTTGTATCTTTTGACTTTACTTTTAGAGGTTGTCCTAAGGTTTTCTTCATTAACGTCATCGGTATTGGTTTATCCTCAGGAATAATCCCATTAAAATATTTCTCAACCATTGTTAAAACTCTATTAACTGTATTTCCTATACCATTTGCTAAATCTGCGTTATACTTTTCTTTAAACCAATCCCAGCTGACATCAGCATCTTGGCCAAACCTAGCAGCACTCATCAAAAGGTAACGTGTGCCATCAACTCCAAATTTTTCTATCATTTCCTCCGGAGTGATAATATTACCTAAACTTTTGCTCATTTTCCGTCCAGAAATTGTAAAATATCCATGAACAAACAATTTTTTTGGCGGTTTGATATTTAAAGCTAAAAGTAAAGCTGGCCAATAGATAGTATGAAATTTTAAAATATCTTTACCTAAAAGTTGCAAGACCGCTGGCGAGTCTGCTGGCCAGAATTTTTTAAACTTTTTTTGATTATCACCATAATCAAGTGCTGTAATATAGTTTAATAAAGCATCAATCCAAACATAAACTGTTTGTTGATCATCCCAAGGAATCTTAATCCCCCACTTCACTTTTTCCCGAGAAATAGAAAAATCTTCTAAACCTTGCTTTATTAATCCTAAAGTCTCGTTTTTTCTTTCTTTTGGTAAAATTTCAATTTCATCATTTTGAATTAACTTCTGAACTTTATCTAAATATTTAGACAGCTTAAAGAAATAATTTTTCTCTGATATTACTTCTGGTCTTTTTTGATGAATAGGGCATTTCCCATCGACTAATTCTTTTTCAGTAATAAATTTCTCACAACCTATACAGTAAAGTCCTTTGTATTCTCCTTTATAAATTAATCCTTTTCTTTTTAGTTCTTTTAAGAATTTCTCCACACCTTTTATATGTCTTTTGCTAGTAGTTCTAATAAAATCATTATTAGAAATATTTAATTTTTTCCACGTGTCTTTAAATCTTTGGCTCATCTCATTACAAAACTCTTGAGGATTTTCACCTTGCTTTTTGGCAGACTCAGCTACTTTTGTTCCATGTTCATCTGCCCCTGTTAAAAAGAAAACTTTCTCTTCTTTTAACTTGTGATACCTAGCTATCACGTCAGCCGCAACTGTAGTATAAGCATGACCAATGTGAGGTTTGTCATTGACATAATAAATTGGGGTAGTAATGTAGAATTTTTTCATTTTTTATTTATTATTACCACAAATTCTCCTTTTATTTTATCTGCCTTCAGTTCTCTTAGGACTTCGGTGATAGATCCTCTGTACACACTTTCAAATTTCTTGGTTAGCTCTCGGCATACTACTACTTTTCTATCTTTAAGCATCTCCTGTAATTCTTCTAAAGTTTTAATTATTCGATAAGGGGATTCGTAAAAGATTATTGGAAATTTTGAGTTTTTAACTATCTCCAAAAACTTTTTCCTTTTTTTCTTTCGAGGTAAAAATCCTAAAAATAAAAATCTATCCATTGGGAAACCCGAAATGCTAGCAGATGATACTAAAGCTGAGGGACCTGGAATAGGGATAATTTTAGTTTGTAAGTCTTTAAGTTTATAAGTTTTAAAGTTTTCTTCCTTATCAACTTGCCAACTTACTAACTTACCAACTAATTTGCATCCTGGATCAGAAATACTTGGGGTTCCAGCTTCAGAAACTAAAGCTAAGTTTTTACCCTGCCTTAACTGATCTGCAATATATTCAATCTTTTGCAATCTACTATGTTGATGATAACTTAAAACTGGAGTGTGGATATCATAATGGGAAAGGAGCTTTCTAGTTGTCCTGGTATCCTCACATAAAATTAAGTCTACTTCTTTTAAGATTCTCAAAGCACGTAGACTTAGATCTTCTAGGTTCCCAATAGGTGTTGCTACGATGTAAAGACTGCCTATCATTTTTTAGAAAAATTCGGCCAAGTTTTAATAAATTCAGAGATAGCGAGGGTAACTGGAATAGCTAAAATTACTCCCAATATTCCCCCTAAAGTTCCTCCAACTAGCAAAACTACAATAGTAACCACTGGATTTAAACCTATGGTTTTCTGCATTATCTTAGGAACAAGCAAATTATTCTCTAGCTGCTGAATCACTATGTAAACAACTAACGTCCAAAGTGCAAGAATTGGAGATACCAAAAGAGCTAAGATAACAGCTGGAATAGCACTTAAGATTGGCCCTACATAAGGAATAATCTCTAGGCTACCAGCCAGTACCGCTAAGCTCAAAGCGTAAGGAAGTCCTAAAATCTTAAGTCCTATATAAGTCATAATCCCAATGATAAGACAGAGGAAAAATTGAGCCTTAATCCATTTGCTCATCCTCTTTTCTGTTCTTTCTCCTAAATCATTGAGATGAAATCTCCTCTTGGGAGAAAGTAAAGAAAATCTAGATATCAAAAATTCTCTAGGATTCTTCTTTGCCACTGTTAAATAGAACGATAAAACCAGAACGATTAAAAGAGAGAAAAATTTACTGAGAATATTACTGAAACTTCTTAGAAGATTATTTAATATGTTTCCTATCTGATTTGTAATGCTGGCAACGACATTCTGAATATTATTGATAATAAAAGAATCATCACGACCAACTCCCCAGTTTTCTAACTTCAACTTTAAATTTCCATAATATTGGGGAGCATCACTGCTTAACTCTTTTATCTGGTCTATGATGGGCGGAACAACCGAATATATGAATAAAACCACCAAGCCTAAGCATATGATGTAAATAAAAGCAGTCCCTAAAACTCGAGGAATCTTCTTTCTTTCTAAGAAATCAACAACCGGTCTTAAAGCTAGAGCTAAAATAATTCCTAAAAGAAGAATAGCTATAATTCCTCGAATAGCGTATAAAAACCAGACCCCTAAGATGATGGCGACAATCTTGAGAATAGAAGACGTAGAAATGTGGATTGTAGTGTGATTGTTAGACATAAACTGAAATATTAAATATTGAATATTTAAACTTTGATATTTGACATTTCCTTATAATTTTAGCATTTTCTCAAACTTACTTCCATTTTTAAATGGTCCGATTACAGCTAAATTTAGTTTTTCTGGCTTGAAAATATCTTGAGCTACTTTTTGAATGTCATTTACTGTTACTTCATCAATCTTGGCAGATCTCTCCTCAGGTGTTAAAATTTTCCCGGTCAGTAATTCTTGAGAAGCATAAAAAGAAGCCTGGGTATCGGACAATTCCAAGCTCAAAGTCATATTTCCCTTTAAATAATCTTTGGCTTTCTGAAACTCTGCTTGGGGAATTTTTTTCTCCCGAATATTTTTATATTCTCTTAAAATTAAACTAATGACCTCTTTGACGTTTTTGTGGGGAATGCCAGCTTGTGTAACGAGATAGCCACTGTCAGTATAGAGTTCCGCTGAAGTTTGAACATCATAAGCTAACCCCTTTCTATCTCTGATCAAAATAAAAAGTCGAGAGCTTGCATTTCCTCCAAGAACTGTGGCTAAAATTTCTTGAGCATAAATTTGAGGTTGGTTAAGATTATATCCCCTCACCCCCAAACAGAGATGGGTCTGGTCAGTCTTTTTAAACCAGGGGAGGACTTGAGGCTTTTTCTGGTCTTCAATAACTTTTATTTTTGGCTGAGGAGGAGCTTTGCTTATCTTTCTGAAATATTTTTTTATTTTCTCCTTGAGTTCTCTCTGATTAAAATTGCCTGCCACGCAAACTATGGTATTTAAGGCAGAATAATGGTTTTTAAAATAATTTATAAAATCTCTCCTTTGAAATTTTAAGATATTCTCTTTCTCTCCAATTGTCAGCCAGCCAGCAGGTTGGTCTCCATAAAGCAACTTTTCCCAAAGATCCCAAATATAACGTCGAGGTATATCTAAGTACATATTTATTTCTTCAATTATCACTCCTTTTTCCCTTTTTACTTCTTGGGCTTGTAATTTTGAGTTCAGAAGAATATCGCTGAGCCAATCTAAAGCCAAATTCAGGTGGGATTTCTCAACCTTAGCCCAAAAACCGGTGTATTCTTTCGAGGTAAAGAAATTATAAGCTCCCCCTATGCTATTTATGGTTGCTGCAACTTCTGAGAAGGTTGGTCTTTTTTTGGTTCCTTTCCCAAGCATATGCTCCAAAAAATGAGAGATGCCGTTTATTTCTTTCCGCTCATATTTGGAACCAGCTTTCACCACTACCAAAACAGTCACTGTCTTAGTATTTTTCATAGGGATGGTGATAATACGGAGTCCGTTTTTGAGAGTAGTCTTTTTAAAAGGCATTTAAGCTTCTAACTTTTCTTTTAGGGTTTTGGTTATGTCCTTTATTTTTACTCTTTCTTGTTTCATTGTATCGCGCTCGCGGATGGTTAAATCATCTTTCTCTAAACTCTCAAAATCAATCGTTAAACAGAAAGCGGTAGCGGTCTCGTCTTGACGGCGATATCTTCGGCCAATTGATCCAAGTTCATCGTATTGGCAGGTGAAATAGGGCCTCAATAATTGGTAAACTTCTTTGGCTTTTTTAACAAGTTCTGGCTTATTGCGAACCAGAGGTAAAACAGCAACTTTTATTGGAGCTAAAGATTTGTGAAGTTTTAATAAAATCTCAATTTCCTTTGCTGCTTTTGTTGTTTTTGTTCTGCCGCCTTTTATTTCCTGATAGGCATCGCAGAAAAAAGCAAAGAGAGCTCTTTCTACCCCCACCGAAGTTTCAATAATATGGGGGAAATATTTCTGGCCTGATTCCTCATCAAGATATTTCAAATCTTCACCAGAATGCTTTGAGTGATTTGATAAATCATAATCCCCCCTGTTATGGACTCCTTCAATTTCTTTCCAGCCAAATGGAAAATGGTATTCAATGTCTATTTGCTTTTTAGCGTAGTGCGCTCTCTTCCCTTCTGGTATTTCTACAGCCCTTAAATTTTCTTTTTTTATTCCCAAATCCTGATACCATTTTATTCTCTGCTCTTTCCAAAAATCAAAAAACTTATCAGCATCTTTTGGCTCACAGAACCATTCCATCTCCATCTGCTCAAACTCTCTGGTTCTGAAAATAAAGTTTTTTGGATTAACTTCGTTTCGGAAGGCCTTGCCAATCTGAATCACGCCAAAAGGAATTTTAAGCCGCATTAAATTTAAAATATTCAAATAATTAACATAAATTCCCTGGCAGGTTTCACCCCTTAAATAAGTGACGGCAGCTTCATCTTCAACCGGCCCTACAAAGGTTTTCATCATTATATTGAATTTTTTTGGCTTTGTGATTTTACCGCCACACTCCGGACATTTATTCCCACTTATCTCATCAGTCTTAAATCTTTTATGGCAGGATTTACATTCTACCAACTCATCGGCAAAGCCAGCCGTTAGATGCCCCGATGCCTGCCAAACTTTGGGATTCATTAAAATAGCAGAATCTAAAGGAACTATATTCTCCTGGCTTTTCATTGCCTTCAGCCAAACGTTTTTAATGTTTTGCTTCAATTCAAAACCCAATGGCCCGAAATCGTAAACTCCTCCAAAGCCACCGTAAATCTCAGAGGAAGGGAAAACAAATCCTCTTCTTTTACACAAAGATATAATTTTATCCATTTTATCTTGAGACATGATTTCTGAATGACAAATGACAAAATCCCAATGACAAATTTTTGACATTCAAGCATTTGTCATTTATTGGACATTTGATATTTTTTATATCTCCATCTTACCATAAATAAAAAATAATTGTAAATAAAAAGGAGGGGACTCATATAAAATGGGTCACCCCCCTGATAAACCTACTCCTCCATTCTAATCATATTACTCGCTTCTTTGACCACATCAAGTCTGGCTATCTCTTCCAGGGACTCCTGCATTTCTCTTTCTTCAGCTTCATGAGTTAAAAAGAAAATCTGAGCTATCCCTTCAGATGTCAGCTCGTCTGGTTGTTCAACAGAAGCAACGCTAATTTGATTATTTCCTAAGATATTACTAATTTTAGCTAGTACCCCTGCCTGGTCTCTCACTCTTGTCCGTATGTAATATCTTGATTTCAGTTCTTCTATTGGTCTAAGTTTTCTTTCTCTAAGCTGGGGCATTGACTTACCAGTTGCTCCTTGAGCAATATTTTTGGCTATTCTTTTTATATCCCTTACTATTGAGCTTCCGGTGGGCATCCCTCCTGCTCCTGGACCTCTCAGCTCTATCCCCTGTTCTAACGCATTTCCTACTACAAACAGAGCGTTTTTCACTCCTTTTACCTGCGCTATATCATGGATTTCTGACAAAAATACAGGATGAACACGCAGACTTAAAGCTTCATCGATTTCCTCAGCAACAGCTAATAATTTTATTACATACCCATGACTTTTTGCAAAATTAATATCCTCTGGAGTAATTTTAGAAATTCCCTCTCGGAAAACACTATCAACCTTCACCCAAGCTCCAAAAACAACCATAGATAGAATGATTAGTTTATAAACACTATCAAAACCTTCTATGTCATTTTTGGGATCATCCTCAGCAAAACCATTCTGTTGCGCTTTCTCTAACGCCTTTTGGAAGCTAGTTTTCTTCTTCATCTCAGTCAAAATAAAATTGGTGGTTCCGTTAAGAATACCCATGATTTTCTCGATATGATCACAACACGCTACATCTTCCAAGGTCGAAATTGCAGGGATTCCGCCACATACACTAGCCCCAAAACGGAAATCTACTTTGTGTTTCATCGCTTCTTTGAAAATCTCTGGCCCACATTTGGCAACTAACTCTTTATTGGAAGTTACCACACTTTTGCCTCGCTCTATTGCCTCGAGAATGTAATTTTTCGCTGGATCAATGCCACCGATAGCTTCAACTATTATATCGATCCCAGGATCCTTTATCACCTCCCAGGAATCACCAACGAATTTAGAGCTATTCAGTCTAATGCCATGAAACCTTGTTATATCCGTATCTGCTATTTTTTCAATATTGACACGCATGCCTACTGCCTTATTGATTTCCAGCTCATTTCTCCTCCAAACTTCTAATACGCCTCGACCAACAATTCCTAACCCTAAGATTCCAACATTTATCACTTTTTTCATTCGTCCCCTCCTAATATTCTAATATTCTTTTAATAAAGATCTTATTTCTCTTTAATGTGACGCTTCAAACTATCATACTATAAGAATTAAGTCAAATCTTGAATAAAAAAGTAACAAGGCAAAATCATACATACTTCTAAAATCTTTCATTAACCTCTGATTACTTTCCTAATTTCCCTCATCATTTCCAAATAAAAACTCAAATTATGAATTGTGGCTAGTCTTTGAGCAAGCGGTTCTTTGACCATAAATAAATGTCTTAAATACGCTCGGGAAAAGTTTTGGCAAGTGTAGCAATGGCAATTTGGATCAATAGGAGATAAATTATTCTTATACTTCTTATTTTTAATACGAATAATCTCATAAAAATTTTCAGAATTTGAAAACAACCTAACTTTTAACTTTGAACTTTTAACTTTGAACTTATACAGTACTCCGTGTCTAGCATTTCTCGTGGGAATTACACAATCAAACATATCAATTCCTTTTTTTACCGCTTTAATTATTTCCTCTGGTTTACCAATCCCCATTAAATATCTTGGTTTATTTTCTGGCAACTCTGGTACAAGATAATCTAAAACTTGATACATCTTTTTTCTTGGCTCACCTACTGCTAAACCTCCAATTGCATAACCATCAAAGTCCAAGTTCACCAAATTTCTTGCACTCTCTAAACGCAAATCTTTATACACTGATCCCTGAACAATGCTAAATAACGCTTGACTCTCTGATTTTTGATTTTTCCTGCCTGCCGGCGAGGCAGGGATTTTTGATTTTTGACTTCTTTCCGCCCATCTTGTTGTTCTTTCCATGGCTTCCGCTGCATATTCCTTTTTACATGGATAGGCCACACACTCATCCAAACACATCATGATATCTGAGCCTAAAGCAAGTTGGATATCAATACTCTTCTCTGGGGTGAGCAAATACTTTCTACCATCTATATCAGAACTAAACTCCACACCCTTCTCAACAATCTTTCGTGATTTAGATAAACTAAAGACTTGATAACCTCCTGAATCAGTCAAGATAGGTTTTGACCAGTTTATGAACTTATGAAGACCGCTAGTTCTTTTTATCAGATTCACACCGGGCCTAAGCATCAAATGATAAGTGTTAGACAAAATGATTTGGGCACCAAGCTCTTCTAAATCTCTCGGGGCTAAAGTCTTAACTGCACCCATCGTCGCGATAGGCATAAAAAATGGCGTCTTGATTACGCCGTGATTAGTTTCGATTCTTCCTAAACGAGCGGAAGATGATTTATCTTTTTTGGCTATTTTGAATGTCATAACAATTTTAAGATCTGAATTTATACTACAAAATATAATAGCTTGACAGTTTAATAGTTCTATGGCTTTATAGCTATTAAGTCATTTAGCCATTCAGCAGTATAGCAGTGTAGCAATAGAACAATAGAACAATTAACAATCAGCAATTCACTATCTAATAATTATCTGACTTGACATCTCCTGAACTTTCCTCTAAATCCACATCAGTAAATGTATCTATCCCAGTTACTTTAAGATCTGTAAGTAATATTTTTTCTTTGGTTGTCTTTAATATGCTCAAGTTAAACTTTGCTAAAGCAGCCCTTTTGAAACTCCCCAAATTAGCCGAAAGATCTCCTATTTTCCAAACTATCTTTCTTGATGAACTATCGTATGTAGGAGTTTCTCCTTGAGTTGATGAAGTATTTCCTAAAAAATTAGCCCAAGTCGGCAAAACTGCCTCCATTATAACGTCCTTTGCATCATTGGTGCCATTAGCTAATGTTAGATGAATAGTATAAGTCTCACTACCATTTCCTGAAATAAATGTACTATATCCAGACAAATCTAATTTAGTATTAATCTTTATTTCTACTTGGTTACTCTCTTGAATTTTAGAGATCTCTTTGGCCTGAGCTTTTGTTTTTGAAGTAACTACGAAATTTTTATCGGATGAACTAGATATAGGTATGTAAGTAGCCACTTTAACTTTAAATGTGAAACTACCCTTCTCACCAGGATTAACTACAGCTAAGCCCGGAACAGTGGTACTATTCCAAGTAACTACATTATTATTAAAATATCCACCCTCGGCTACAAGAGTAGAAGTATCTAGAACTTCTGCATCTAAAGTCGAAGTTATAACCACATTAGTTAGACCAACGCTCCCTGTATTTTCGTATTCGAGTTTAAAATTAAGCTTTTCTCCCGGATTAGCATTAACCTTTTCTTTTTCATTAACACCTAGTTTTAATTCCACAGCTGGCTTTATAATCCTAACTCCATCAGATGATTCAGCCTGAAGATAAAAATTTCTTTGAGCATCTAAAATTCCTAAATTCACCGAGATTAGTTTCTCCTCATCTGCCTCACCAGTTACTTTGCCTGAAATCTTAATCTCTCCAGATGATCCTTTTTCTAATGCCCCTATATTCCAAATAGTATTTTCTCTGTCAGATGACTTAGGTTCTGCTTTTATAAATTCAAAATCTTCCGGATAATCTACTCTTAATTCCACATTATCTAAACTAACTGAACTTAAATTTTGCCAATTAATTTTACATAAAACCTCATCTCCTGATTGAGCTTTTTCTGGAAGATCTATTATCAGGTCTAAATTAAGATGGGTTATTTTGATTGAAAAATCTGATTTTGCTTCAAAAGTAGAGCGAAAATTATCAGGCATATAACTCAAAGAGACTGAAAACTTTTTCTCTTTTGAATCTTCTCCATAAAGTAACCCCCATATCCTCAAACTTTCTCTCTCTCCAGGAACAAGGTCAGAAAGATTGAAACTTTTATTATCTGCGATCAAGGAAGGTGATCCTGATTTTTTAAAAATGAACCCGCTCGGATACTCAATGTTAAGTACCAAATTACCCATACCAATATTTTCTTCATTTGCATAATTAATTTTGAAACTTATTTCGTTTCCTACCACAGCTTCAGAAGGAGCATCTATATCTAACTTTATGCTTTCTCCAGACGGAGCTTTCCTTTGAGTAAATTCCAATACCACAAATAAAAGTACTACTGCAATAATTGTGCCTATTAGACAAAATATTAAAATTTTCTTACGCTTAGATAATCTATTCCGAAAAGATTTGTCTTCCTTTTCAATTTTAGACTCTGTATCATAATTAATAAAATTTTTCTCTTGTTCTCCATCCATGGTTTTTTATTAGTGAATTACAGTCAAAGTATACAATGATGAAGGTCAAATGTCAAAATACAAATATTAAATATTGGATATCAAATATTGAATATCAGATTGATTAATTTCTAATATCTAATATTCAATATTCAATATTTTTCTATCTCCTTCATAAATCTTTCTGATTTCAGTTCCTTTTCTAAAATAGATTCTAAGAAATTCTTGGTTATATTATTTACCTGATAAATTAAGTCAGATCTAAGTTTCATTTTTTTTATTTTTCCAAATCCTTGGTCCCGCATTATTCTTAAAACTTTGATTGGATCTGGTCTAATCTTTTGAGCTTTTTTATCATATTGCAAACACCGGGAACAAAGTATTCCACCTAACTTGGCTGAGAAATAATTTATTTTCGGTTCTATCTTTCTCTCGCACTGGACACACTCGTGAAGCTGGGGCGAATAACCTAAAAGACTAACAAGTTGAATTTTAAAAGTGTCGAGAAGCAGCATCATTTGAGATTCATCAGATAAAAGCTTATCTAATTCCTTAAATATATCTATCAATAGCTTACATAGTCTATAGTTCTTATCCTTGATTCCGGTTAGCTTATCCACTATTTCAGATATTAAATAAGCCGCACTCATTTTTTGTAAATCTTCTCTAATTCTTTTAAAACTCAAAATGACTTCAGCAGAGGTTACTTTGTCTATACTTTTTCCTTGAAAAAAAATAAGCTGATCATGATTAAACAATTCTAGAGATCCAGCTAATTTAGATAAAGGCTTACGTATTCCTCGAGCTTTAGCCTGAATTTTTCCATTATTTTTAGTATAAAAAGTTATAATTCTATCCGCTTCTCCTATATTCACTCTCTTCAAAATTATTCCTTCATCTTTATAAAAAGACATAATAATAAAGTTAAAATGATTAAATGGTTTTATAGTTTAATAGCTCAATGGTTTTATAGTTATCAGCTATGAAACTATTTAGCTATCCAGCTATTTAGCCATTTAACAAGGTAACAAGGTAACAATTAACAATCAGCAATCAGCAATATCCAATATCTAATATTCAATTTATCCTTCTCCTTAATATTTCTTCAGCCTCCCTAAGATCTTCTGGGCTATTTACTCCCTTCATCTCAGATGAATCATCTATCTCCAAAGTTATGACCTTCTTACTTTGTCTCCGAGCTAACTTTATAGTATCAGTCAGATAATGTTCACCAGATGACCTTTTAGACAATTTCTTGATATTTGCTTTAAGCCACTGCTTCTCAAAACAATAAAGACCAGCGTTTACCTCATCAATTAATTTTTGTTCAGAGTCTGCCTCCTTTTCTTCAATAATATCTAAAATCTCACCAGACGATCCTCTAAGTATACGACCACAGCCAAATGGGTTATCCAATTTAGTAGTAGTAAAAGAGATGGCAGGGTCTTCTCTTTGATGTTTAATTATCAACTTCCGGATAGTTCCAATTCGAAAAAGAGGAGAATCTCCCATCATCACTAACACATTGGGAGGATTTTCTCCTAAGTTCTTCATAGCACATAAAACTGCATGCCCTGTTCCTAAAGGAATTGGTTGCAAGGCAAATTCTGCTCTATCTTGAAAAGTCTTTTTTACCAAAAGATTTCCTGCTCCGATAACTATTGTTGGTTTGACGATCCCAATTTTCTCTAAATCATCCAATATCCATTCAAGTAAAGGTTTTCCACAAAGCTTATGAAGAACTTTAGGAAATTTATTTCCTAATCGTCTTCCTCTCCCTCCGGCTAAAATAATAGCTTCAATGTCTTTATCCATAAGTTTAATATAATGCTAATGTAAAATTCGAGGTATTTGAGAAAATTAGTGGCAAAATTCGAGGTAAATTCGTGAACCAGCAATCAGCAACCTCCTAATATCCAATATCTAATATTTAATATTTTTCTATCTTTTTCACCCCCACCCAAACTTTCTCTCCGTTTATATCAATCTCTTGTTCTACATCTACGTCTTTGCTTTTACCTCTAACTAAGTTTTTCACTAATAAATCTCTTTTCAAATCTTTACTGTAATCATCAAAAACCTTTCTGACTTTAGACTGGCTATCTTTAACTTCGTAATTCATATTTATTACATCTTTAACACTATATTTAGCTTTCTTCCTCATTTCTTGAACTCGTCGAATTATTTCTCGAACCATACCCTCTATTTCTAACTCCTTAGTTAATTGAGTGTCTAAAGAGTCTTTAATATATTCTGTCTTGTTTAGCTTTGAATCTATTTCTAACTCAATTTCTTTTACGTTCGTTTCATCTTTTATTAACTTTATCAGCTCATTTTCTATTTTTCCACCTCTAATTTTAAGTTTACTTAAAGGTTGCCGGACCTTGATGCCTCTTGCTGCTCTCTCAGCTAATACTTCGGTTACAATTTGACGTACCCGAACCATTTTTTCATTTAGCTCTTCATCAATTAATTTCTTATCAGATTTTGGATAATCAGCTAGATGTACAGACTCTTCTCCGGTCAGATTCTGGTAGATTTCCTCACTTACAAAGGGTATAAATGGTGCAAGTAGTTTTGCTAAATTAATTAATACATAATGCAGTGTGCTAAATGCAGCATTCTGGTCTCTCTTGACCCCGATTCTAAATTTCTCTCTTGACCTTCTCACATACCAATTAGATAAACTATCTATAAAAATTTCGATATCTCTCCCAGCTCCTGTTACGTCTAAAATTTCTAATTTTTCAATCACATTTTCCATCAATAAATTAAGCTCGGATATAATCCATTTATCTAAAATATTCTCAAGATCTGATATCTGATATTTGATATCCCCTTTCCAGCTGTTGGCATTAGCGTATGTCACAAAAAATGAATAGGTATTCCATAAAGTTAGCAAAAACTTGCGAAGAACTTTTTGAAGATCTTTTTCTCTAAATCTCTTGTATTCTCCTGGCTGATTTACAGTATAAAGGTACCATCTTAAACTATCTATGCCGTACTTATTAATTATATTCCAAGGGTCCACTACATTTCCTTTTGACTTGCTCATCTTTTGTCCTTTTTCATCCAAAATTAGCCCTAGACAAATCACATTAAGAAAACTCGGTCCTCGCTTAAGCAAAGTAGAAATAGCTAAAAGCGTATAAAACCAACCACGGGTTTGATCAATGGCTTCAGAGATAAAATCAGCTGGGTATACCTTACCAGAATCTACCCTATCTTTGTTTTCAAACGGGTAGTGCCACTCGGCAAATGGCATTGAACCAGAATCAAACCAACAATCTAGCACCTCTGGAATACGATGCATTTCACTACCGCATTCACATTTTAATTTTATTTTATCAATATACGGACGGTGAGGATCAAAATTTTTAGATAATTTCTTTTTACTTTCTTCCTCTAACTCTTTTAGGTTTTCTATAACCTTAATATTATTACATTTTTCACATTTCCAAATTGGAATAGGAGTTCCCCAGTATCGCTCTCGAGAGATTGCCCAATCTTTAACTTCTCTCAGCCATTCACCAAACCGCCCTTCCTTAATGTAACTAGGGACCCAGTTAATCTTCTCATTATTTTTAATCAACTGATCACGCACTGCTGTTACTTTAATAAACCAAGATAATTTTGCGTAATATAAAAGAGGAGCCCCGCATCTCCAACAAAAAGGATAATCATGTGAATATAATTCAGTACTATATAAAAGTTTTCTTTTCTCTAAATTTTTGATAATATCCTTTTCTGCATCTTTAACAAATTCGCCAGCCCAAGGCTTGACTTCTTTTTTAAATTTACCCTGTTCATCAACTGTATGAATTTTGGGTAAGTCAACTCGCTCACCCAAATTATAATCATCTTCACCATACATCGGTGCTATATGTACTATCCCCGTTCCTTCTTCCGTTGAAACAAAATCAGCCTCTGTCACAAAATATGCTTTTTTACCTTTCAATGGAACATAACTATACAAAGGTTCGTATTCCAAACCTACTAGATCTTTTCCTTTAAATCTTTTAACTATCTTATAATCATTTTCGACTACTTTGAGTCTGTCTTTGGCCAAAATCAAATATTCTTCTGATTTATTACTTTTGACTTTAATTTTCACATAATCAAAATTTTTGCCTGTGGCTAAGGCTACATTCCCAGGTAATGTCCAAGGAGTAGTCGTCCAGGAAAGAATATAGGTATTAGACTGGCTCTTGACCTTAAATTTCACATATACAGAAGTTTCACTAACTCTCTTATATCCTTGAGCCACTTCATGTGAAGAAAGACTAGTTCCACATCTCGGGCAATAAGGCACTACTTTATAATCCTGATATAAAAGTTTTCTCTCCCAAATTTGTTTTAATATCCACCAAACTGACTCTATATAATCTTGAGAGCAGGTCATATAAGCATTTTCTAAATCAACCCAATAGCCCATCCTTTTTGTTATTTTCTCCCATTCATCTTTATACAAAAAGACACTTCTTTGACAGGTCTTGATAAATTTTTCAATACCTATTCTTTCAATATCTTTTTTGGTTTTTATACCAAGTCTTTTTTCAGCCTCTATTTCTGTAGGTAAGCCATGCGTATCCCAACCAGCCTTACGCTCTACATAAAAACCCCGCATCGTTTTATATCGCGCAATAATGTCTTTAAAAGCACGAGCTAAAATATGATGGATACCGGGTTTGCCATTTGCAAAGGGAGGACCTTCGTAGAATACAAAGGGCCTCTGGCTTTCAGTCTTTTTTAAACTTTTCTCAAATATTTTTTCTCTTTCCCAAAATTTCAGAGTCTTTTCCTCCATCTCTGGAAAATTTTGTTTTGGTTCGATAGGTTTGAACATAATATTATAAACTTATGTAAAGACAACATACATTATAAAAAATTCCTTGCATTATAGCAAGGCAACAAGATAACAATTTTTAATTTACAATTTTCGATTTTCGATAATGCTAATTCTTACAAATGTTAATGCTAATGGATACGAATAAATGACAGATAACAATAGAGCAGTAGAACAATAGAACAATGGAGCAATGGAGCAATACAATCAGCAATCAGCAGCCTATTTCTTCTTTGATTTTTTCGCTTTTCTTTTTTTCTTTCTCTTTTCCTTCTTTCCTATCTTTTCTACCTCTTTATAAACCTTTAAGGTCTGGATAGCGCATTTCTCCCAACTAAATTTTCTGGCTTGTTTTATGCCTTCCTCTCTTAAACATTTTTGAAATTTTTTATCTTTTATTACGCTTTCCAAGGCGCGAGCAATCTCGTCTACTTTTTCTGGATTAACAAGCACAGCTGCTTTCTCTACAACTTCAGGAAGAGAAGAAATATTCGATGTCACTACAGGCGTCCCAAAGCTCATTGCCTCTACCACTGGAATACCAAATCCCTCGTAAAGAGAAGGGAAAACAAAAACTTTAGCATTCTTATATAAAACTTGCTTTTCTTCTTCAGAGACATAACCAGTAAAGTTTACCCTATTTTTTAATCTCAAATCTTTCACTTCCTCAAAAATTTCATCATATTTCCATCCTCTCTTGCCAGCAATTACTAAATTCAAACTAGGCATCTTAGATTTTAGGTTTGTGCAAACTTTCTTAAATGCCTTGATTAATCTAACTAAATTTTTCCTTGGTTCAAGAGTGCCCAGATACAAAATATAAGGTTTTTTAACCTTGAGTTTTTTTAAGATAGATTCCTGAGACTTGGAATGTCTGATCGGAGACGTGTCTACTCCGTTATAGGCCAGTTCGATTTTCTCTGCTGGAACATTAAATATATCCATAATATCTTTCTTCGTTGCCCAAGAAACAGCAATAATCTTGCAAGCTTTTTTAATACTTTTTGGTACCCCTACTTTAATACTTAAAAATTGCTTAGGGAACCATTCTGGATGTTTAAATATGGTCAAATCATGAACAGTGATTACTGAGGGGCTTTTGTAAGTCAAGGGTAAGGTAGAAAAAGGAGAATGAAATACATCAAGTTTCTCCCGTTCAAGAAAAGATGAAACTAGAAGATGAGAGTAAAGGACTGGTAAAAATTTCTTATACCGAGAAAAAGGGAGTCTTTTTAACTCAGAATGTTTACTCTTAAAAGGAGAGAGGTCTTTAATTCGATAATCGAAACACAAGACATAGGTATTTTTTTTGTCTAATTTAAGAAGGCTCTTCACTAGATAATAAGTGTAATGCCCAATGCCCGCTTTTTCTCCTTCGGGGTGTAAAATTGTTCGACAGTCTATCCCTATACGCATAATATAAGTATAACTCACGAATATAATCACCAATTTATTCACTAATCATCACGAATTCTATTAGTGAATATTCGTGAGTAAATTCGTGATCTATTAGTGATTATAAATTAGTGTTTTGTTAGTGATGTCACATTTGCTCCGGTGCTTTGATGCCTAATAGCGCTAATCCGTTCTTCAAAACCAGACTAACCGATTTAACAAGGTGTAATCTAGCCAAGCTTACATTCTTTTCTGCTTGTAATACCCTAATTTCATTATAGAAAAGATTAAAGTTTTGTGCAAGTTCAAAAAGATAAGTAGCAATATAATTGGGCATATATTCCTCTGCGGCTTTCGTAATTATCTCCGGAAAGATATATAACTTTCTTAAAAGAGCAATTTCTCTTTTATCTTTAAG
>Ga0315543_1000701_pt1 | contig 39493 bp, 31 predicted proteins | sample SalMarSW160210MG_2_FD_203098 | JGI IMG/M metagenome (GOLD analysis project Ga0315543, IMG submission 203098) | Salt marsh sediment microbial communities from the Plum Island Ecosystem LTER, Massachusetts, United States - Salt Marsh Sediment SW1601-210 ...
TCCTTTTAGGCATCAGAATTCGGGATATCGATTGTGCCTTTAAGTTGTATAAGAAGGAGATTTTTGATAACATTGAACTGTCGAGTGCCGGCGCACTTATTGATGCCGAAATCCTTGCGCGGGCCACCCGGAAGGGGTACTGCACTACGCAGACAGGTGTGCATCATTATCCCAGAAAAGCAGGGAAGCAAACTGGTGCAAATCTTCGGGTTATTTGTCGCGCGTTTTGGGAGCTAATCAAATTGCGACGCCGAATAATCGAACAGGACTGACCAATATAGTGATCGTGAATTATCATGCTCAACTAACTGATCGCAGCCTATGAATAAGCCTATATTTAACTTGTTTATTTATGGTTCTCTACGTGACCCTGACATATTCCAGTCTGTCAGTGGTTTCAGTTATGCCAAAAAGGCCTCGAAAATTGATGATAAGACCCTCTTGGCCGAACCTGCTTTTCTGCCAGGCTATCGCAGGGTAAGCCCGGATAACGTTTACTATTACGCCATCCCAGCCGGATCTTCCAGGATCGAAGGTTTTGTAATTCACAACGTCCCTCTCGCCGCTATGGACGAAATTGACAGGTACGAAGGCAAGCGTTATCAAAGGCAGACAGTTCAGATCAATACTGCTAATGGTACCGTTGAAGCGCAGGCTTATCTGGTTACTCACGAGTCAATGCAAAAGCACTTCGGTGACAGATTCCATGTCAATTTGATACACGAGCTTTGGCTGCGAAAAAGAATTGAGAAGTTCTTCAAGAAGCGTACCCGCCCGGGCGAGCGTACTACCGACGCCGAGTTGGAGCGACAAGCTGAAAGAGAGCTGCTCGGAACCACAGAACGCGACTTAATAATGAGCCATTATCACACAGACGCCATTAGTGATTATTACCTCGAACATGAGCTTGACAGGCCACGTCCGAGCATACGACACCTGTATGATGATCCCCAGGCCAAGCCATTTATAAACAATTATCTATCTCTTGTTATCAGACAGGTTTTGCTAAATCAGTTCGAGGAACAAATCCACTCACGCTACCGTTTTGAACTCGAGCACATGCGCACTTCGGAAAGATATTTTGCCCGGTCGGTTAGTTTGCTTGCGGCCTTTCAAATGATAAACTCTAACAGCGACGATGTCGACCTGATTATCAGCAAGTGCCTCGATACAATGCCTTATCAACAGCATGACCTCATCGATTACATTAAGTATAGCGTTCGTGCAGCGAAGAGCATATTTGCACCGCGCGTCGCTCAAGCACATCTGGAACGTATCGGGTCTAACCTACAACCTGGACTCGTTCCGCTCGGATGCGAAATCGAACTGAGCAATCTTGGTCCTGCAGCCGTTGAGCCACAAAGAAGCATCCAAAAATTATCTGACCCGATATACGATGGATTCAAGTATTTCTATGACTTTCGTTTAGATGTATTATCCTGGAAGCTTGGAGGATATGTGGACGACCATACCGGCTCCACCGACCAGGCACGCCGCTCTGGTTTCTTGGAGCTTGCACCGGGTCGACTGAACATTGCTGGAGAATTGTCCCGGCCAGCTACAGCCGATCCTTGGTTGTTAAATCAGTTAATACACGAGGCTATAAAATTCTGTAATATCCCCCCTCACAGTTTGCATCTGTCTTTTCAGCTTCGCAAAAACCAGATTGGTACTCAGAGAATACTACCTCTAAATTTTGTAAAATGTCTGCTTGTCCTTGGTGGCGGCCCTGAGTTCAAAGGAGCGGGTGGACTCTGGGTCTCAAGAATGGGTTACGATGAGATCACCCAATATGGCTATGGCGAGGAGCTTGTCTTTGCCAGAACCAGTAAACGCAAGTGGTACCTCGGTGGCGACGAAATCGCAAATAAACCTCCATCTCAAGCCACAACGTATATCCAGCAATACAAATTCATCCGTCTTGAAGAAAGGGCAAATTATGAGCCTTTGATTCTTTGTTTGAAAGGCCTACAGTTGGACTATAATCCTGGCGATTATCTAACTGTTGAGCAACTGAGAAGTAACCGAAGGCTGCAAAGACAGTATGAACAATTGAAAAAATGGTCCACTGAGCCCACGGAAATAAGTGCACAAACAATTGGCAGATTCTTAAAGACCGTCCAGCGAGGACTAATGAATGAAGCACACCATCGTCCAGTTCACAAATTGCATTACATTGATTGGGCTTTAAGTGCTGTCGACATACAATTACGCATGTTCAACAAGCAACTCAGAAAGTCGCTCAACGCATCCTAAATATATTTTACGAGTTGTCTTTTATCTGTAGCCGATATTTCCTTTTGCGTTTTAGCTTTGCTATCGCGATCTTGACGACCTCATCGTGGTCAAATGCCATATCAATCGGCAGTTTTTCGATATCGAACCACTTTGCCCTCGCTGCGTCGTCGCCGGCTCTCACTTTTCTTTGTCTTTCGCTGGCAATACCCATAAAAGCGATTGTAATCTGTCTACCTCTCGGGTCTCTGCCGCACTTACCAAATGTTTGTATTTGTTTTAGTGTTACACCTTCCAGACCCGTCTCTTCCTGTAGTTCCCTTGCCACTGCATCTTCCAGCTCTTCATCTATATCTACGAATCCACCTGGAAGGGCCCATTTACCCTTAAAGGGTTCCCTGCCGCGATTTATAAGCAGCAACTTCGCTGTGCTCCCAATGAATGTAAATACAGCCGCATCAACAGTAACCATTGGTCTGGGCCAGTCATATACATATTTTCCTTTTCGCGCCATAAAACTTATTGTAAACCTCAAGATTAGATCCCGTACCAGTTGTCCTTCGTTTATCATTCCTGCGCGAGGGTCTGTTGCTAAAGTGGAGATTGCTTCGTCGTTTCACTCCTCGCAATGACAAACACTGCGTTTTAATGTCATTGCGAGGCCTATGAAATAGGCCGTGGCAATCTCAAACACTCCACAATAATGTTTGGCAACAAGCCCGCGAGCGGGAATCCACTGCTGCGATAAGGTAAATGGATACCCGCCTTCGCGGGTATGACAGTACGAATATGTCACCTGCCTTCAACTGTCACTACTGCTGCCGATAGTGACGGAAGGTTAAATGTCACCTTTTGTCCGGTTATTGCGATTTCCCTTTTGACCGGCTGAATATTGTTCGGTTCTTCTAACGTATTTCTCGTACTTAATGAGTCCGGTGCCACTATCTCAATGAAAGCTTTTTCAATTTTAATATCCTCAAGAATCAGTAAATTTACATTTACTTCATTATTGTTCGTATTAACAGTTTTGAAGTAGATTTCTTTGCCATTCTGTGATTTAGTGGCGATTGTATTCAAACCCTTAGTCTCATCTCCAATAGCAATTCTATATGGCGCAAAATGCTCGCGCCACAGTTTCATTACTATATAATTCGGCGCAGCGAACCAACCACAGTGGTCAAAGTTTATAAATGCGTTATCCCATGCAGGTGCTGATATATGCCGCAAAAATAACGCCGGACCTGCCATCTCAAAAATGTCACTACACCTCTCGAATGCGTTAAGTACACCTCCTGCATAAAGTCCTGTTCGCCAATCGGTGCTTTGAGCATTCCACTCCGAACAGTATATCTTTAGATTCGGATTTTCTGATTTTGATATAAGCTCGCCTGTTTGACGGATAAAACGCTCATAGTTATATGGTCCTTCTGCAAACCTATCCGGCTCTTCGTAGTGATGAATGCTTATATAATCAATTAAGTTCGCACATTCTTCAATTATTCTGCGATTCCATTCAAGGTTAAATCCACCACTGCCGCAAGCTGCAAGCTTTATCGTTTGGTCTGCTTTCTTCATCGCCGGCGCAAACTTCTTAATTGCCTCGATATAATTCTCTACTCCCATATGCCAGGTCTCGTTGTCTATTTCCCAGAACTTTACGTTATAGGGTTCGCTATGTCCGTTTTCTGTCCGGACTTTTCCCCATTCGCTTGTCTCAGGACCATTGCAGTATTCAATCCAGTCTAACACATCTTGTAAAAACTCTTCCTGATTTACCTCTCCGTTCCAGTTCCTCGTACCAATATTTACTACTATCAAAGGTTCTGCCCCTATTCTTTTGCACATTTGAACAAACTCGTCTGTGCCATAGGCATTTATCTCAAGGTCATCCCAGATTTCTCTTGGGTAAACATTTCTTTTTTGCTGAGGCCCAATGCCATCCTTCCACCGATATGGCGATGCAAAACACCCACCTGGCCAGCGTATAATAGGTGGCCTCAAATCAGCCACAGCCTGTAACAAATCTGGGCGATAGCCTCCAACTTTCTTAGCACTTTCAGCCATTATACTGACCTGGTCAAACCATACTATGCCTCTGCCTTTGATACCTATCTGAAGCTTCCCCTCTTTTGTATCTACTCCTGGCCTAAAAGCAAATTCATATTCTTCCCAGGTCGTTTTAGGTCGCGAAAGAACTATTTCTTCAATCAATCGTTCGCCCCCAAGCAATCTTACAACCAGACCATCTGGTGCTTCACCCCGCACCCATAGTGATCCTTCATAAAGCTCTCCCGAGTGAATACAGAAAGACTTTTGTTCCAACCCAGCCTCATCGGAATCTGATACAATTTGATAGCACCAATTACTGTTGAAAGAATCTTCTTCTGTCAAATGGGCTCGGCCATTACCATAAAAGTTCCAGTGCCTGGCACTGATTTCTCTGGTTTCCAACTTAGGTAGACCTTCGAAAAGAATTTTGCCATCAAGCGACTTTACTTTTATATTCCGATACTTTGCCTTTGTGTTCCATGTCCCTACCCCCACGCAGCCTCTAAGGTACGGATTATCTTGGTCTGTAAAATCGAGCAGAGTTGTTTCATCCAGCATTACTTGAAAACGCGCGTCTTCACAACGAACTTGTATCTTATACCACTTGCCCGTTTCAATACTGTTATCTACTGTCGGTCCGATGACTCCCCATCTTCTTCCTCTCACTCCCTTTTCCAATGCACTGCGAACATTACCCCAGCCGCCAATGTTATACCAATAAAATTCTTCCTCGTTTAACACTCGAAACAAAATAAGAAAGCCCTCTGCCCCATCGGTCTTCTGTGCCTCAACTGTAAACTCATAGTCGCTCCAGTTTTGGTCTCCAAAGACAAACCTCGCATTTTCGGTGATCATTAACTGTACAAGGGTATCATCTTCAATAGTCCACATCCCCTTATTTGCCCCTGCAAATTCTTCAAAACTACGGTTCCATACCAGCTCCCCCCACAAACCGCCATTGACCGAATGGTAAATATGCTCCAAGAAATGGCCGTAAATCTTCTCATCAATCCTGCCTTCAACTTTCGAAGGATCTATCAAAATCAATACTTTCTCTTGACCACTAAGAAGTTGAGGCCCCATTGTGATTACCAAAATCATAAAAACCGCGACATTGAATTTCGAAATTAACTTTTTCATTTTCCAATCTCTCTTAATTAACTAACTCAAACTAACCTATTTACTAACATTATTATTGATAAGTCTTTTATTTGCAAAGACATATACCGCCTTGTCATTCTGAGCGAAACGAAGTGAAGCGAAGAATCTGGCCAGAGAAAATATGGATTTTCTTTTGCTAAAGCCGGATGCTTCGCCTTTCGGCTCAGCATGACAATAAAAACGGTCAGTTTGAGTAAATAAGTTTTCTATTAGCGTACTGCTTACGTTGATTTATATAAATTGAACCGAGAATAATCAATCATCAACTAACATTTGCCTGAAATTTCTCTTTAGCGTAAAATTGTTTGTTATGTCGAAGGACTTAAAGAATATCCTCATAATCAAGCCCAGCTCACTCGGTGACATTGTTTTAGCTTTACCGGCTCTTTCAGCCCTACACAGAAATTTCCCTGATGCAAGGATTAGCTGGCTTATTCGTCCCGAATTTGCCGCGATTTTGGAAAATCACCCTCATCTGACTGAAATAATCCCTTTCGACCGCAAACATCTTGGAAAAGCTTGGTTCGATCCTCGTGCGTTCGCCGCCCTCGCCTCTCTCATACGCCGCATTAGATATGCCAGGTTTGACGCCGTATTCGATTTCCAGGGTCTTTTTAGAACTGCATCCCTGGCATGGCTCTCCGGCTCGGCAAGGTGCTTTGGAATGGCAAATGCCAGAGAATTGGCCACTCTCTTTTACACGCAGAGTATTCCACAGGACCAGTCTTGTATTCACCTTGTTGACTACTATCTAAAAATGGTCCAAAGCGCCGGCGCCTCAGACCTCCGCGTGGAGTTCATAGTGCCCCAAAATCCTGTTGCCGCCGACTCAGTTAGGAGATTATTACAGGCACAAAACGTTGAGCCTGACAATTATGTGGTTTTTGTACCGGGTTCCACCGATCAGGACAAACGCTGGCCAATCGAGCGCTTCGCCGCCTTAGCTGATAGGATTTACTCAGACTTTCAGCTTCCCATAGTGGCAACAGCAAGCCCTTCCGAGGCCGAAGTTGTAAGGAAGCTCAAGACTCTAACCAGCGTCCCAATAGCTAATCTTGCTGGTCAAACTTCATTGAGAGAACTAATAGCGCTTTTACGATCTGCCAGACTTGTCTTGAGCAATGACACCGGCCCGGGACATATCGCTGCCGCACTGGGCACGCCTTTGGTCTTGATGTTTAGCTGGTCCAACCCAGCCAGAATTGCTCCATACGGCAGATTAGAGTGCATGGTCGCTCGCGACCCGTTTAGCAGGAGCCCCAAAATAAGAAGTGACGACCCGAAACACAATATCAGAACTATAACCGTCGATGAAGTCTATCAGAAGGTCCGCGAACAGTTAAAAACATAAAGCCAATCAGAAATCCCTTCTGGAGATGTTCAGACTTATATTCCTTTTATAACAGAAATACATCTTTCGCACAGTTCGGTATACTCGCTATTTGCTCCAATACTTGGCCAGTAATTCCAGCACCGCTGGCACTTATTGTGCTTGCTTTTTTCTGCTGCAACTGTCGTCTCGCCTACAGCTTTCTGAAGTTTCACCTCACTGACTATACAAAGCGCTGCGAACTGTTCGAGACCGAACTCGCTGAGAAGCTTCGCATCCTCATCATTACAGTTCATTGTTACGCTGGCTTCCTGATTACTTGCGATGACTTTATCCCGCCTTAAACACTCCAGAACCCGAAGTACCTCGTCACGAAGTGCCATTAATCTCTGCCACTTTCCCTCATCACTCTTGATGTCGATTGTCTCATCGACCTTCGGCATTTCCGCCAGATGCACACTTTCTACATCTTGTGACTTGAACTTCATTGCTGACCAGGTTTCTTCTGCTGTATGTGCCAATACGGGCGCCATTATGCGCACCAGGCAGTCCAGCGTCTTGTACATTACAGTCTGGGCACTCCGCCGTGACAGGCTATCTGCCGCATCGCAGTACATCCTGTCTTTGAGCACATCCATGTAAACGCTGCTCATTTCAACAGTGCAGAAGTTGTACAAGAGCGAAAAAACCCTATGGAAGACAAAGTTCTCATAAGCCTCCATCATTTCCCCGATCAACTTCTGCAATTGTTGCATCGCCCACTTGTCTATCTCGAACATCTCTTCGTAAGCAACCGTATGTCTGTCTGGCTCAAAATCATCCAGATTCCCGAGAAGGTAACGTATCGTATTCCTGATTTTCCTGTAGGCGTCTTGCGTTCGTCCTATTAGTTCGTCGTTGCACCGTACATCCTCTTGATAATTCACGCTTGCAACCCACAACCTTAGAATATCCGCGCCGTATTTAGCCACTTCTTCCTGAGCATTGACATAATTACCCAGCGACTTAGACTGTTTTATTCCTTTCTCATCCACAGTAAAACCATGCGTCAGAACACTTTTGAATGGCTCCTTGCCCGTCGCTCCAAGTGCAGGTAAAAGCGACAGTTGAAACCATCCGCGATGCTGGTCCGAGCCTTCCAGATACAAATCTACGGGAACCGGCCAACCCGCTTCTTTGACACACACACTGTACCAGCTACAGCCAGACTCAAACCAAACGTCGAAGATGTTTTCCTCCTTTCTCAGTTTATCAAGCACAAAGCCTTGCGGAAGCTTAAAATCCTCGCCTAATATTTCCCGTGGCGAATCGGTAAACCAGCTATCCGAACCATGTTTGCTAATATGCCGGGCCACAGCCAATACTGATTCCTTCGTTAGTAAAGCTCGCCCAGAAGGATTCACAAAGACAGGTAGTGGCAATCCCCAGCTTCTCTGCCTGCTGATGCACCAATCGGGCCGCGATTCAAGCATACCGGCAATGCGCTTTTGTCCCCATGCCGGAATCCATCTTACGTTGTTGACACTCTCCAGTGCCATATCACGTAGGCTCTTATCCAAACCAGGTAGCTCCTTATCCACGCTAATAAACCACTGTTCCGTTGCTCGAAAGATAACCGGCCCTTTGCTCCGCCAGCAATGTGGATAACTGTGCGTAACCTCCCCATCAGCGAAGAGCAAGCCCATTTGCATCAGATGCTCATTCACTACACTGTCAACCTCCAGAACACTCCGTCCGCGCAGCCACTCCGGCACCGTCTTATCATATCGTCCATCATCCAACACCGGTGAATACACTGCCAAATCATACTTCTGTCCTGACAAATAGTCTTCAAGACCATGTCCCGGCGCAATATGAACGAGACCTGTACCATCCTCAGTAGTTACGTATTCAGCAAGTATAACCATAAAAGCGTCTTTATCTGTTGGATTATGCTCCACGAAGGGATGCACATATCGTAATCCTTCAAGCTCTTTGCCTCGAACTGTTTTCTCGGACACGCTATACTGACCTTCCTTCAAATTACCCGCCGCGACCGCCGCCTCAATTCTGTCAGCCGTTAATATCGAGACAAACTTATCCCCATTTCGCTCATACCTCATCGTCTGATATTCAAGATAAGGATGCACTGCGATTGCAAGGTTAGCTGCCAGCGTCCACGGCGTCGTCGTCCATATCATAAAGCTGACCCGCGAATTTTCAGCCTCAGCCTGTTCTACAAGACCAAGTTCGACTAATCTGCCGATGGCCTCTTTTGTAGCTGGAAAATTCACAAAGATGCTTGGCGATACAACATCTTTATACTCCAGCTCAGCCTCAGCCAGTGCCGTCTCGCACCCGATCGACCAGTGAATCGGTTTTAATTGCTTATATACCAGCCCTTTGTCAACAAGCTCCCCAAATACCTCCAAAATCCCTGCTTCGTATTGAGGCTTAAAGGTCAGATATGGATTCTCGAAGTCTCCAAAAACGCCGATCTCTTGGAACTGCTGACTTTGAATCTCGATATACTTACTGGCATATTTCTTGCACTCTCTGCGAATATCAAGCTTGCTCATTTGTCGCACCTTCTCGCCGAGAACAGTCACGACCATTGACTCGATAGGCAAGCCGTGGCAGTCCCAGCCCGGCACATAAGGCGCATCAAAGCCTGTCATAGTTTTATACTTAACAACGAAGTCCTTAAGGACCTTGTTTATAACATGCCCCATATGGATGTCGCCGTTGGCATAAGGCGGCCCATCATGCAGTATGTATAGCGGCGCACCTTCACGAGCCCGCCTTATTTTCGCGTAAATATTTTTATTCGCCCATTCCTGGCGCAACTGTGGTTCTCGCTGCACAAGATTGGCCTTCATTGAAAAGCTCGTCTTAGGCAGATTCAGTGTATGTCGGTAACCTTTTTTATTCTCATCTGGCATCTCGGAAATCCTCAAACACTCACAGAAAAATTAAAGCAGCTTATCATAGGTTCTCCAAATATCGCTGTCAACATGCGCTCAGAATATACCGCGGTGCGACCCACGTCATATCATCTTTACACAATCGCCCTTAACTTGCATGAAGGCTGTCCTCGATACAGAATTAACTCCATTCTGCTCCAGAAATTCGCTGGCCTTGTCATCACTTAGCTCAAAAACAAAAAGCCTTCCAGACTTCGCTGCTCTGGAAGGCTTTCTCACGCCTGACGGTATAGCTTTCTCAGGGCAGCTTCGTCTTCTCGCCTATAATAATGGTAATCATTTTGTCTTTGATAGTCTTCATAAAACACCAACAACTACATTTTACCTGAATAACAATCGACTATATGTATCATAATACTCGGCTGATGTCAAGCTCGGGTTTAAGAAATTTGCTCACAAAGCACTTTCTCCAACCAGTTATCGACGGTATTTGCTACGATGCAGATTTAGTTCGCTGACCTGAATCAAGTCTCTCGGCACAATATCCATGAGACCTGTTCCCGAGCCTACCCCGATTTTGCTGCTTGTTCTCGGTGCAGTCTTTATAAGAAGAGGCACAAAGTGACAGAGGAACAAAGGCACAAAGTGCCCGAATCTTAGTCCCTTTGAACCTATGTGCCTTTGCCCCTTTTGATTTTTTACTTTTAACTTTTACATTCTATTCGATTATATTAGCCACTATGCCGAAGACGCTCTACATAATTGACGCCCACGCCCATATCTACGCTGCCTACTATGCGCCGATGCGCCAGAAATTAACCAGTCCGTCCGGCGAGCCTACTAAAGCCACATACATCTTTACAACGGCCCTGGTGGGTTTGATTCAGCGCCAAAAGCCAGATATGCTCGCTGTTGCGATGGATAGTAAAACGCCGACCTTCCGAAGCGAGCTTTATCCTCAGTACAAAGCCAATCGTCCTCCGATGCCCGACGACTTGCCAGCGCAAATAAGCCGAATCGAGCAGATTCTAGATGCCATGAGAATACCCGTGTTACGGTTAAATGGCTTCGAGGCGGACGACATCATTGGCACCCTTGCCAAGAGAACAAGCGCCGATGGCTATGACTGCCTCATTTGCTCAAGCGACAAAGATGTCCTTCAGTTACTCGACGACCACGTCAGTACCTTTGATATCAAAACGGATACCACAACTGATGTTGCCGCGATGATCGAGAAGATGGGTATTAGACCTGAACAATTTGTCGATTCCCTTGCTCTTCAGGGCGATACCTCGGACAACGTCCCAGGTGTCCCAGACGTGGGCCCCAAGACAGCATTACAGTGGATCCAGAAATACGGCTCAATCGAGAACCTTTACAAAAACATTGATGAAATAAAAGGCAAGCGCGGCGACAATCTGCGAAAATTAAGAGACGATCTAAAATTGAGTAAAGAATTGGTGACTATAGACTGCAATGTTCCTGTACATATCGATTACAGCGATTTGACATTAAAGGAATTCGACAAGGATAAGCTCAGACAAATCTTCACTGAACTCGGCTTCAGCCGTCTGCTCACACAGCTTGATTTAACACCTGCCTCTGGTGCCCAGCCAGTCACAAGCACAACTTCCTCAGCGACAACACGCAATCTGGTCGGACCGGCTTCAGTCAAAACCATCCCCCACGATTATCAACTGATAGATACGCCCGAAAAATTTGGCAACTTCTTAAAAGACGTCAAGAAACAAAAGTTATTTGCCATCGATACAGAAACAACCTCCATTTTTCCCACGCGCGCAGAACTGGTTGGCCTCAGCTTTTCTTGGAAACCACATACAGCTTTCTATCTCTCGGTCAAGGCACCACTCGGAGCAACGCATTTGAATCTGGATGTTGTTCGCCGTGACTTGGCGCCGCTGCTTGCGAATGAGAATGTAAAGAAAATAGGCCAGAACATAAAATATGATATTCTTGTTTTGGAAAGAGCTCAAATGCCTCTTAAGGGCATTTACTTTGACACAATGGTGGCTTCTTACTGTCTTGATCCGACTCGCAGCAGTCACTCAATGGATAAGATGGCTCTGGATTTCCTCGGTTACCAGTGTATTCCCATCTCCGCTCTTATTGGCAAAGGCAAAAACCAGCTCACCTTCGACATGGTCGAAACTGCCGCCGCCTGCGAATACGCTGCCGAAGATGCCGACATAACCTTTCAGCTTTACAACTACTTCACGCAGCGGCTCGAAAAGGAACCTTTGCTGAAGAATTTGTTTTACGACGTAGAGATGCCTCTCGTCTCGGTTCTGGCTGCGATTGAGCTTAACGGCGTATCACTCGACACAGCATTGCTCAAAAATATGTCAGGCCAGATTGCGGAGGCTCTAAAGAACATCACCGATCAGATCTATGAGCAGGCTGGTCAACCCTTCAACATCGACTCACCAAAACAGCTTGCCGAAATCCTTTTCGACAGGCTTGGCCTGAAACCAATTCGCATCGGCAAGACCAGCCGAAGCACCGATGCCAGCGTTTTAGAGGAACTGGCCGAACAGCATACCATCATTGATCTGGTTCTTCAGTACCGCACTTTGAGTAAATTGAAAAACACTTACGTTGATAAGCTTGGGTCTTTAGTCCATCCGGTAACTGGTCGCGTACATGCCTCCTTTAATCAGACTATCACCGCGACTGGCCGATTAAGCTCCAGCAACCCCAACCTGCAAAACATCCCCATACGCACTGAAATCGGACGCAAAATCCGCGCAGCCTTTATCCCCGAGTGTAAAACCGACTGCATCCTAAGTGCTGACTATTCGCAGATCGAGCTACGCCTGCTGGCTCACTTCTCAAAAGACAAAGCCTTAACCGCTGCCTTCGCCGCTGACCAGGACATACATCGCTTTGTCGCCTCGCAGATTTTCAACGTTCCCCTTGAAGAAGTCACACCTGAAATGCGTTCACGCTGCAAGGCTGTCAACTTCGGCATCATCTATGGCCAAGGCCCGTTCGGCCTTTCCCGAACAACAGGCTTAACCCAAGCCGAAGCTAAGAAGTTCATTGAAGATTATTTTGCCCGCTACAGTTCCATCCGCAAATTTATGGACGATTGCATCGCGCTGACCAAACGCACCGGCTACGCTGAGACTATTCTGCATCGTCGCAGAAAGATACTTAATCTAAGCAGCAGAAATGCTAACAGGCGCGCTCAGGCTGAGCGTCTTGCCGTCAACACCGTACTTCAAGGCTCAGCCGCCGATTTGATAAAGATTGCCATGATAAACATCCATCACAAAATCGAAGCTGAGTGTTTACCTGTGAAGATGATTTTGCAAATCCACGATGAGCTTGTCTTTGAGCTGCCTACCGCTGAAGCTGATAAACATTCTCAATGGATAGCCAAGGAAATGACCGGTGCTATAAAGCTCGACGTCCCGCTGAAAGTGGACATATCCTTCGGCCCAACTTGGCTCGCTTAATCCCAAAATTCACTTTGGGCTTTTACATTTACCCCTGCAATTTTTTCTTGCTAAGGAACCCTCTATGCTATAAGCTCTACGCTATAAGCTATTTTATTGGAAGCGAGCACACATCGTATTCATAGCTGAGATGCTGCATATTCTTGCTTTGTTTGGTAGTTGTACGGAAACCATACAATCAATAGTGAATCGATCCTTGTGTTGTCTGCATCAGAGTTTGCTTTCGGATTAGACTATCCAGTATACGGATAAGAGAAAAGAGGTCAAGCACAATGATGGGATTGGTCTTGGCAATCATGGCTAACTTAGCTGGCATTGCGGGCCTATTCACGACATGGCTGCACCATCGCTACGTGAAGCAATGGCAGAGTAAGACGGATCATCCCAGTGACTATCCACGTGTCGCAGTGATCGCCCCACATCGAGGACCAATCATCGAAGAGTACATAGATGCCCTGATCACTCAGGAGTATGCGGGTCAGTGGGAGATCATTTTCGTAACTACGCGTGAGGACGCTTCGTACCACCAACTGCAGTGCTACGCTAAAAACCACGCTCATGTCCGAGTCGTACTGGCAGATGACGTCGTGCAACTTGCCCAAGAAAGAGATGTGCATCGCGGCCAGAAGGGACACAATCTTGTGACGGCCCTGTCAACAGTGTCTCCGGAAGCCGACGTTATCGCCATTATTGACAGTGATGTACTTCCATCCCGCGATTGGCTACGGACGCTGGTGGAGCCTTTCTCTGGCGCAGATGCAAAACTCGGGGCCACGACTTTTGCCCGGTTGTATATGCCCGGGCCAGGATTGGCGTCGTGCACCCAGGCAGTGTGGGTACTGGGATCCGATGCCTTCCTCGTAGGCCCGTGGGGTTATGTCTGGGGGGGCAGCTTTGCCATACGCAAAGAAATCCTGGAGCAGACGGACGCACTCGACCGATGGAAAGGGCTGCTGGGCTCGATCAGTTCGGACGACCTAAACCTGAGCGTGGCGCTGAGGCGCGGACGGTACCGCAGGTGCTACGTGCCTGGCTGCAAGGCCGTACGAAGGCCGCCTCACAAACGTGAGACTTGGGCTGAAGTACTTAGATTCACCAATCGCCAACTGTTGCACACATGGTGGGCGCGCAAAGACCTCTGGCTGGCGGCCTTCCTGAGTCATGGAGTGAAGTCCCTTGCGATTTTGGGCTCGTTGTGTATCGCCTGGCTACAACCAGTAGCCCTCTTGGCGCTTATTGCGCCTATAATGGATACCGCCGGTTTCTTGCTCACGGTTTACACCTTAAGATCACTAAATCCGTCGGACCCACAGTTATTTCGATCCTTGCGTAAGGCAGTACTGCTGGCCGGGCCCCTTCCGGGGCTCTTGGCTGGAGTCAATCTGATTACAGCCGTAACCAAGATCCGTATGCGCTGGGGTGGCGTGGAATATAAGCGCAGAGCAGTGGTAGGATATACGAGGGATGATTCATGGAGGGCTACCAAGAACAATCAGGAGCAGACAGTTGAAGCAGTCCCCACAGACTGAACAGGGGAGATGCGTTATGGCTCGAGTTGAAAAAGACGAAGCACGAGAATACCGCGTTGCGATGGAAGCCATTGTGGATGCTTATGGACCAGAAGAGCAAGCAATGGGCTGGTATTACTACCTTGAAGACAAGATACAATTTCCCTTTGAAGCCCGTTGTATTCAAGTTCGGAACATCTCACCTCTGCGAAAAGAGGAGCAGGTTACCGTTGCACAAATGGCTCCCGAAGATGAGTGTATGCACGAGATATTTGTTGAAGTCCAATGGCAAGGTCACACCTTTGGGGTTCCACTTGCGCAGTTGCAACCATTTGATGTTGATGAGGAAACCAAGGAAGCTGTAGCTGATTGGCACTATTGGGTAGCGCGGGGTTATAGGCTCTGAGGCACAGTATGGGAGACTTATTCACGCAAGCCTATCCTAGCATCGCTCATTGGGCGGAAGTTCAAGGTTGGATAGAAATCGGTGCTAATGAATCCAGTGATTTATTAGTTCGGGCCTTGGATGAAGGCGGTTTGGTGTGGGAGAGTAAGTCGGAGCATAAAACTGTGGACGAGGCACTAATAGCTTTAGAAGCGGAACTCCGGGAGTGGTTCAAGCAGAGTGAACGAGGTTAGTTTTGCTTCGGCTTCGTTGATACGCAAACTATGATCGTGGATAGCCCACATATGTGCCGTGGCGCTGTACCAGGCGTCGAATTTGATATGTGTTTCGTTTGAGTGGGGAGCATTGCACAACAGAATATGGTCCAAAGCCAGGTGGTGGTTGATGCGCCGGTCGTTAGAAGCTTTGTATTTGGACCCTCAACAAGACCGTGATGGCCTTTTAAGGGTCTAATTCTTTTTGGCTTATTTGTGGGCCGGTCAGTGTGAGTCTGCTGCGGGTCCGCTGAAGGCGCACTTGGGGTGACAGCGATGTATGCTTTAGGGTGGCAGCCTCAAGTACGAGACAACCGCGAAGCGGAGTCCGGGCTTGGGGATGGCCATGTATTTCATATCTGGCACATACCACCGAATCGGCGACGGCTAAACACGGCCTTGACCCCGTTAAAGTTTCAACTTAATGATCAACTGCAAGAAAAAAAGTTTATACGTAAAGCGCGTACGCGCTTTACGTATAATATGTGAATGATGCAAGTGATTTATACTAATTGTAAGAACCACGCTAATAAATTGTGCATGGCACAACACAATCATGGTGGGCAGTGCTACTCTGCGAAGTAGCCTTCGCTACGTAGCACGAGTGCCCACCCTAAATTTTCCATCCTTATCGCAGTCTGCGGTTTCCTTCCTATTCACGCCGTTTTTCATCGCAGCATTGACGTAAGACGTACAGGCCAATAGAATGATTCATCCGATACTGGATTGATGATTGAGTACAATAATTGTCATTCTGAGGCGTAGCCGAAGAATCTATTTTAATCAGGCCAGATCCTTCGCTTCGCTCAGGATGACAAGCATCAAAAATCGAGGTACGAGTATGACATTGATTAACGAAAACTTCTTGAAGCTACAGGCTGGCTATTTATTTCCTGAAATCGGCAGGCGTGTTCGTGTCTATAAAGAGCAAAATCCAGATGTGAAAATAATCAGTATGGGAATCGGCGATGTGACTCAGCCATTAGCACCGGCTGTTATCGAGGGGATGCACAAAGCCGTTAACGAAATGGGTTGTCGGGAAACCCTCAAAGGCTATGATGACAGCGGAATCGGCTACGAGTTCCTCAGAAAGGCAATCGTGGAAAACGATTTCAATAGTAGGGGGGTCGAGCTAAACCTTGACGAGGTTATTATCAGCGATGGCGGTAAGTGCGACACAGCCAACATCCAGGAGATATTCGGCTTGGACAACATCGTTGCCGTCGCTGACCCTGTATATCCCGTTTATGTGGACACGAACGTCATGGCCGGCAGAACCGGCCCAGCCAACAAAAATGGTCAGTACGAAAAAATTGTATACATGTCCTGCACTGCGGAAAACGATTTTGTTCCTGAGCCACCCGCTGCGCACGTTGACCTTATTTACCTTTGCTTTCCGAACAATCCTACGGGTGCGGTGGCGACCAGAGAAGATTTAGCCAAATGGGTGAATTATGCCCGCGAGAATAAAGCCATAATTCTCTTCGACGCCGCTTATGAAGCCTTTATCACCAACCCTGAAATCCCCCATTCTGTCTATGAAATCGACGGCGCCAAAGACGTAGCAATCGAATTTCGAAGCTTTTCCAAGACAGCCGGCTTCACCGGCGTGCGTTGCGCCTTCACAGTCGTGCCCAAGCAGCTAAAGGCATACTCCAGAGACGGTAGGGCGGTCGATGTCAACTCACTCTGGAAAAGACGCCAATGTACCAAGTTCAATGGCGTATCATACATTACCCAGGTTGGTGCAGCAGCCATCTACAGCCCAAAGGGCAAAAAGCAAATCCGCAAGATTATCGACATTTATATGAGTAATGCCGCCATAATCCGCGACTCGCTAACAAAGCTTGGTTATACGGTATATGGCGGCATCAACGCACCTTATATCTGGGTCAGGACTCCCAATGGTCTTAGCTCGTGGGATTTCTTCGACAAATTATTGCAAAAGGCCAATGTCATCGGGACGCCCGGCGTAGGCTTCGGACCTGCTGGAGAGGGTTATATGCGTTTGACAGCTTTTGCCACGCCTGACAACGTTAAGGAAGCCTTGCAACGCATAGCAGACAAACTGTAGTTAAATCTCTATCCTGATGATTCAACCAACCACAGCATATATAGGACTCGGCAGCAACTTAGGCGACCGAAAGCGCAATATACGAGCAGCCTGCGATATGCTCGCTCAAGCAGACCATATTGAGCTTGTTCGGATCAGCGATATTATAGAGACACCACCTTTGGGCAATACTGAACAGCCCAACTATCTAAACGCTGTCGCCGAATTAAAAACCAATTTGAGCGCCGACGAATTGTTCAGCGAACTTGAGAGCACCGAGAAGACGCTTGGCCGATTGCACAGAGCAAAATGGTCTCCTCGGAGCATTGACCTCGATCTTTTACTCTTTGGCCAGGACGTTATCGACTTGCCTAATTTGACCGTTCCGCACCCGCAGGTGCACTTACGCTCATTTGTGCTCAAAGGCCTTTGCCAGCTCAATCCCAATCTGATTCATCCTCGCCTGAGAGAATCTGTAAATGAACTGGCAAGTCGATTAACCGGCTGTGATTTTTACATCGATCCACATCAGCCACAACTTATAAGTGTTGCTGGCATTATCGGTGTCGGAAAAACCACACTTACAAAAAGACTCTCGAGTGCACTTAACTGCGATATTTTGCTCGAGCCTTACGACACCAACCCTTTTTTGTCACAGGTCTACGCCGGCAAAAAAGAGTTGGCTTTGGACTCGCAGCTATATTTCCTAACCGCCAGGACGGAGCAGTTAAATCGTGACACTTTACATCAGGGCCAACCTGTCGTCATAGATTACATTTTTAATAAAGAGCTCATCTACTCCCGCCGATTGCTCAGTCCGCGACAATTAGAACTGTATGAAAAGATATACCCTACATTTGCTGCGCAAATCGTTCCTCCCGTGCTCGTCATATATTTGCAGGATTCAGCCCAAAGGTGTCTCGAGCGCATCCATAGGCGGAATCGCCCCTATGAGCAGCGAATCAACCTGCAATTCTTGGAATCGCTCAACTCCGACTACGACCAACTTTTTGCATGTTGGAAAACCTGCCCCATTTTTAGGTTGTCAGTGTCAAATTTTGATAGCACGAGAGAGGAGGATATCGAACATTTGACGAATCAGATAAAAAGTTATGTAATATGTAATGTCAGCGATCGGCGGCAGTTTGGTTAACTATCGTTCGCAATGGTGATGCAGGGTAATTTATGTTTAGCTCCCCAATCTTGACTGTCGTCAGACAAGTTTATTGGGGGATTTGAACTCAATGTGAAAACTGTGGTCAAGTAAAAAGGAAAAAACGATGCGAAGATTAGTTTCTATGATACTTGTTCAATTGGCTGTTCTTTTATTTTTCTCATCTTTTGTATCGGCAACAACTTACTATGTAAACAACGTTGATGGCAATGACACCAACAATGGAACCTCACCTGAGCAATCCTGGAAGTCTTTGAAAAAAGTCAATGATATGACTTTCAAGCCAGCAGACAGAATTCTCTTTGCTGCAAATTCTAAATACACGGGTCAACTGAAACCCCAAGGATGTGGGGACTTGGTCAATGAAGAACCTCGTCCGATTGTTATCGATATGTATGGCAAAGGCAAAAAACCCTGCATCAATGCTCAAGGGGAATATCAGAGTGCATTATATTTCTATAACGTCGAGTATTGGGAAGTAAACAACCTCGAAATCACAAATAAGGGGGCTGAAAGAAAAGCCGGCCGAATGGGCGTTTATATTCATATCAAAGACTTTGGCACCGCTCACCACATTCACCTCAAAAACCTCTTCGTTCACGATATAAACGGCAGCTTGATAAAAAGGCAGGGTGCCGGGCATGGAATAGCATGGCGTAACGAGGGCAAGCAGAAAAAGTCACGTTTCGATGACCTGCTTATCGAAGGATGTCACCTTGTCCGCTGTGAACGCAACGGAATCATGGGATTCGGATATTGGAAAAGAGATGAGAGCTGGTACCCAAGCCTAAACGTGATTATACGAAATAACCTGTTAGAGGAAATCCCGGGAGATGGTATCGTTCCCATCGGTTGTGACGGAGCATTGGTTGAGCACAATGTAATGCGCAATTGCACTAGAATCCTACCCGATGGCGAGGCCGCTGCCGGTATCTGGTCATGGGGCTGTGATAATACGATTATCCAATTCAATGAAGTCAGCGACCATAAAGCTCCCTGGGACGGGCAGGGCTTTGACTCCGATTGGGACTGTCGAGACACGATAATCCAGTATAATTATAGCCATGACAACGAAGGTGGCTTTTTGCTGATTTGCAATAAAGGCGATGCGGCAGAGTCAATCGCAATCAATACCGGAACGATCATTCGATATAACATTAGTATCAATGACGGCTTACGGGCTATGGGAAAGCACGCAGGTTTTTCTCCTTGTTTTCATATTTCCGGCCCAGTAAGGAACACAAGAATTTACAACAACATTATTTACGTTCCAGGGAAACCCGATCGCCAAATCGACAAGACAATGATCAAGATGGACAATTGGGGCGGACCTTGGCCTGAAAACACGTATTTTGCCAATAACATCTTCTATGTTGATGGGTCAACCAAGTATGATTGGGGACAAAGTATAAACCATATTTTTGAGAACAACCTTTATTACGGTAAGCATGAAAACGCACCGCAAGACGCAAATGCAGTTATGGGTGATCCGTTATTCGTATCACCGCGTTCAGTAAAAGCAGGTTTTGAGACCTTAAGAGGTTTTATGCCTAAGAAAGGCTCACCTTGTATAGGTACTGGAACACATATAGAAAATAATGGTGGACGAGATTTTTGGGGAAACACTATAACTGAGCAGGGCCCACGAAATATCGGTGCCTACGAATGAAGTGGCATAGATCGATAATAGGTACCTTAGAAAATGGAAGTTGCAGAAACGATACAATCCGTAAGAAGCCAAGTAAAAGCTGCCCGTGAAAAGGGAAAAAAGATTGGCTTTGTGCCGACTATGGGTGCACTACACGTTGGACACATCTCGCTTATCGAAGCCGCTGTCAATCAGACCGGCTTTGTTATAGTCAGTATCTTCGTCAATCCCACGCAGTTCGGCCCCGGTGAAGACCTTGAAAAATATCCCAGACCCATAAAAGCCGACTTGGAAATCTGTAGAAATACAGATGTCAATGTTGTGTTTGCTCCTACACGGGAGCAGATGTACCCGCAAGAAAACCTTACCTGGGTGACGGTCGAAAAGCTGACTGAGCCGCTATGCGGCCGGTTTCGCCCAGGGCATTTTCGCGGTGTCACAACCGTCTGTGCGAAGCTGTTCAATATCGTTCAACCAGATATTGCTTTCTTTGGCCAGAAGGACGCTCAACAGGCAATTGTCATCAAAAGGATGGTTGCTGATCTTAATATGCCTTTACAAATCGTTGTTTGCCCCACAGTTCGCGAAACGGATGGCCTCGCAGTTAGCAGCAGGAATAAATACCTTTCTCCTCAGCAGCGCAAAGATGCAACCATCATCTATAAATCCCTCCTAAAGTGTCAGGAGTTGATAGAAACTGGCCTGACCGATCCTAACGAAATTGTTGCTAAAGTACGTGAGGTGCTACAAAGTGTCCCATCGGTACAAATTGAGTACGTGAGCATCGTAGATGCTGAAACTCTGCAGAATATCGATAAGATCGCCAGCAATATCCTCGCCGCAATAGCAGTCCGTATCGGCTCAACTCGGCTAATTGACAATATTCTCTTGGACACCGGTTAGTAATGTTGTATAATTTCTCGCTTGTTAGTTAAGGTGTTGGGGGTGCAATAGCGGACTATAAATGGTTTCTCGTTTTGATTAAACGCGGATCGAGAGAGCCGATTATGCTTATTAAGGTACTAAAAAGCAAGTTGCATCGCGCTAAAGTTACTGACGCCAAATTAAATTATCCTGGCAGCATTGAGATAGATTCTGCCCTTATGGGAGCCGCTGGTATCTTGCCATACGAGTCTGTTGTCATCGCTGATTTAAAAAACGGTAACAGGCTTGAGACATACGTCTTGCCCGCACAACCAAATTCTGGCCAAATCGTTATTCTTGGTGCAGCCGCAAAGTTAATCCATCCCAAAGATCGTGTTATTATCTTGGGTTTTGCTTATTGTACACCTGAGGAAGCCAAAAAACTAAAACCCAAAATTGTTGTCCTTAACGAAAAAAACGAGATTATACAAAGCAGGTAGAAATCCCAAAGGCAGACAATACGCGAACGACGAGCAACCGGACACGACTTAAATGTATCCCGAACTCTTTGAAATACCTTTTTTCCACTGGACCGTAAAAAGCTATGGCCTGATGATGGTCATCGGCTTTCTTGCAGCCGTTTGGTTGATAAGATACCTCAGCCGAGATATTACTCCGAATCCTCAGCTTATCACCAATGCCGCCTTATATTCTTTGATAGCTGGCGTTGTAGGCGCACGTTTATTTTTCGTTATACATTATTTCGACCAGTTTCGGGAAAACCCGCTTTCTGTTTTTGCTATTTGGAATGGCGGCCTTGAGCTATTGGGCGGAGTTATATTAGCTATTACTGTTATCGTTCTTTTTCTTTGGCGCAACAAACTTCCCATCCGCCGCTACCTAGACATCCTTGCGATCGGGCTGATGCTGGCGCTTGCTTTTGGAAGGATCGGCTGCTTTCTTAATGGCTGTTGTTTTGGCAAGCCCACAAAACTACTCTGGGCCGTCCGGTTCCCGTATGACTCATTTGCTTATCTGAGTCAGATAAACCCGAATTTACGCCGTGACAGACCTGAGCCACAATTGCAGCTACCCCGCGATGAATACCTCAGTTATGTTGACAAAGATGGCAAATGGTATCCCAAATCCTATAACAATTTAACACCCCAGCAGCAAATCGAAGTGACAAAGGGTAAATATCGAGCTCTGCCTGTGCATCCAACTCAGTTATATTCTTCAGCAAACGCAGCATTTCTCTGCCTTGTTCTCTACCTTTTCTGGCGAAGGTCTATCCGCTCCACTGGATCTAGTAGCCCCAAGCGGTTCCTCACAAAGTCAGGATCTACTTTTGGTTTAATGTTTGTACTTTACGGTGTTACCCGGTTCCTGATAGAATTTCTACGCGACGATAATCCTTTCGAGATCGACAGCCTTACTATCTCACAGTTTATTAGTATTGCACTTCTTATCTTGGGAGCCCTTTTAATCGCGCTTTTCAATAGACTAAAATCAATGCCTTTGAAATAGATACCTTAAGCCTCGATTTTCACTGCCTTTCTTGTCTCTCGTAGAATTTTTTATTGAACATTTCAAAAAACCGACGATATTATATAAAGGTAACGTTGCCTAATGTAATATTGTCCAGAGGACATAATTATGGGCCTTTACGACAGAGATTATACCCGGGCCGATTATAGGCCACAGTTTAGCAATATGCCCCAAATGCGTTTTGCCCTGCCCCGGATTACACCTGTGGTCAAGTGGCTGTTAATTATCAATTTCGCTGTATTTTTTGCCGGAGCTCTCTTTTTTACGAATAACATTTACATGCCAAATCTCGCTTTTACTATAAATCTGCTTGAGAGGTGGTGCGCTGTTTTTCCCTATTCACTTGGCTCTGCGTTGCAGCTCTGGCGGCTCGTTACATATCAATTCTTGCATGGACACGTGATACACATCCTTTTTAACATGCTTGGCCTTTTCTTTTTAGGCCCCACACTTGAACGACACTGGGGCAGCAGAAAATTCCTCATCTTTTACCTAAGCTGTGGAGTAGCAGGGGGGTTATTCTACACATTACTTGTTGCTTTGAATTTCTTACAACCTCTTCCAATGATAGGAGCCTCAGGTGCAATACTTGGTATGCTTGCTGCTTGTGCTATTCTTTTCCCGCATTTTATCGTTTTTATTATGTTCTTCCCCGTCCCGATACGCGTCGCGGCTATAGGCCTAACAATTATGTACTTGTTCTTTGTCTTAACAAGGGCACCAAATGCCGGTGGCCACGCTGCTCATTTAGCTGGTATGGCTGCTGGCGCAGGCTATGTATTCTCTCGGCCCTGGCGAGACAGATTCAAAATGAAAACTCGTTCCGGTGCCTGGAAAAAAAAGATTGTCGACCAGTATAACCTTGAAGCTGAAGTCGACCGCATTCTGCAAAAAGTCCACGACTCCGGCATCCACAGCCTCACTACAAAAGAGAGACGAATCTTAAGAAAAGCCACAGAAACCGAGCAACAACGCTATAGACCATAAAAAAAGCCCTGCGTAAATCCGCAAGGCTCAGCCTGTATTATTCAATCTTAATCCCATCTAAATTTCGGTTTGTTCTCCTCAGTTAGCTCCTTCAAGCGTCTCGCTACGTTTTCAGTCTTGAATTCTTCATTCTGCCACTTGACGATCTCTTCATTGCTATGCTTGATTCGATTTTTCAACTCTTCAAGCCACTTGAGCAGACGTTCATACGCAATTTGCTTTCGGCGTATTATCAGATCGAACCTCCGGCTGATTACTTTCTCGAGTTCCGTTGTTAATTCTTTTTTCTCAGTTCCTTTCTTTGCAGCCTTGATTCTGCTGACGAGTTCTTCTTCCCTTTCCCTTAAGGCTAAATCTTCCTTTAGTACTTCAGCCATTTCTGGATTTCTTCGTTCCTCCTCAAAAATACGCCAGTATTTGTCTCTAACCAGATCAAACTTTTTCCAGTAGAGATCTGGCTCTGTATATTCCAGCTTAGCCAGCTCTTCTGCTTCCCTGCTGTAATTTTTTCTTAGCCATTCGGTGAATTCAGCTCGTTTCTTATCCCACCATGTTTTCGCGCGCTTACTCATTATTTTACCGAGTTCTTCGCCGGCATAATCTTTCAATTTGACATTGAACTGTTCTTGGTCTTTCTTACGCAGATGAGCCAATTCCTTTGCCTTTGTCGGATCGCGCTCTTTCAAATCCTTAATAATCTGATCGAATTCTTCATCTGTCAGTTCAAATCGTGGATGTCCTTTTTTTGGCCCTCGATGCTCATCTTCAACCCAAACGTCCCGTTCTTTTGCTTGGCATCGTTTTTGAGCCGAGCATGGTAGGACACATATGGTCGCAATTACTATTATGACAGAAGATAAAATGACTCCGCGTGGTATATGCAGCATCATTCTTATTCCTTCCCAAAATCGCTATCTATTGCTATGAGTTCCATCTCCAGCTCCGCTACGGCTCTTTCAGCATTATTTCCATTTCCACCGGTTTCCAGAGCCAGCATTTCGTCTTCAATTTGCTCCATTTCAGCGGTTAAAAGTGCCAAATCGGGGTCGGCGGCAGTAATATCATCGCTCTCCCAGATCGCTCTGGGAATAATTGAGGCATACTTTCTTATTCCAGTCTCTTCGATGTCTTTTACGAACACCGTAGTGCCGATAGCTGCTACGATAATGATCGCCGCTGCCACAGCTACTCTGTAGGCGACGCTTCTAAAAGTCCTCACTCGTCTACGTGCTGCCAGAGTTTCTTCTATTTGCCGTTTGATGTTAATTATGATGTGCTTGTCGGGCTCCGGCGCAGGATTCTGGCGAAGGAATTTTTCTGCCCTGTCTAAGGTATCTATGATATCGGTAGCATCTTCGGGATTAAGGAATTTTTCGAGAAGCTCCTTAGGATTTTCTTTGTTACAACCGTTCATAAGTCGTTATTCCATCAACTGACGCAGTTTTTTAGCGGCTCGGTGCAATTTCGATAACGTGGTACCGATCGGCTCAGAGCGAATCTTTGCTATCTCCTTGAAACTAAGCTCTGAATAAAAACGCAGGATCACCAGTTCTCTCGTATCAGCATCCAGCTTCTCCAGTTGCTGTTGTACTTTATCGATCCTCTCATTTGTGTCGTCTGACCGTTTTGGTCTATCTGGCATTGACTCGATGTGCCGTTTCTGTGCCTCCAGCAGCTTCTGCTGTCGTTGCTTGTCTCTCAAATGATCATGAAATATGTTGGATGCTATTCTAAACAGCCAGCTTTCAAAAGAGCCACCCTTATAAGAGCCAATCTTTTCTACAAGCTTGACGAATAGTTCTCCCAGCAGGTCGTCGCTAACAGCCGTGTTTCCCGTCAACCGATAAAAATAGCCGTAACACCGGCCCGCGTACATATCTACTATCTGCGAAAAACACGCAGCGTCTCCCTTTTTGCACCCAATTATTATCTGCCCAAAATCGCCGCTTTCCGCCATATTCCTGGCACTTCATGTATATTAAAAGACGCCGGCTATGAGTTGTTTATTGCAATAATCTGCATGCCCAAATGTCAGTCAATAGTACCACACTGACACATCTTGGCCGCTACTAAGGTGAAATGGTAGTTATATGCACCCCTCCAAATACCTAATTGCCGGTCCCACGTTGCCCTTTGTGCAGTTCATACTGGTTTCACCTCCAGTATGGACACCACCCCTCGCCACCGCAAGGTCATTATTACGGGACTTAGAGACGCTACACCCTCCATAAGCCCAGCCTTAACCTTCAGTCCCTAAAAGTTTTGTTCCTCTTCCTCTTCCTCTTCCTCTTCGAGCTTCCAGCCATCCGCTTCGTCAAGCTCGTTGATTTCGCGCTGCATATATTTGAAAATCTTATCCTGAAGCGGAGCCAGTTTCCCATACCACTTGAGCATACTCTGGTAGCTTGCCACAAGCATATCCAGCCGGATCAGTTGCCACTTGGCTATACACTCCGGCTCTTTTATGTTGGTGAATGGGTCGCATTTGAAGGTTCTTTTTCCATCTGGACCGAACTCGCATAACTCGCAGTCTTTACACTGTATCATATAGCCCTCTCATCTAACCAGCCACGAACTTAAATTTTTATCCACTCTCAGTATGGTCTTTTTAGGCATTTCTAATTTATGTTCCTGGCCAGCTTTTTTGTCGAAATAAATTCTAAGGTTTTATCTTTTTACATATACTGCCGACATTGATACAATATATTAAAAGAATCATTCGAACACATTGCAACAAAGATTTCAAGTGTTTGTTGGAGATTTGAATGGCAAAATCAAGACGCAGACGCAAAGTCGGCAGCAAAAAAAGACGAACACGCTGGAAAATTCGGCATAAAATCAGCTAAATAAATGTTTTCCGGAGGAGCAAGGCGAGTGAAATATACAGTTTCTGTCCATATATGGCCCCATATGCAGCGCGATAGATGAGACACTTCAAGGTAGTCTTCGAACCTGACGGCAAACGAGTTTCAATTCACGAGGGAGCCACCCTCCTCGATGCTGCCGCTCGAGTAGGCATCGTCTTGAACACTACTTGTGGCGGTAAAGGTATCTGCGGAAAATGCGCAGTAAGACTTGAGCCAGAGGGCCAACAAGTACTCGCCTGCCAATACACCATCCATCAAAACCTCACAGTATCGGTCCCATCTGCCTCCCGATTTTTTGAGCATAAGATTCTCCAACACGGCATCGATACCACATCGGCTGTTATACCCTCCATTTATAAAAGATACCGCAAAGAAGATTCCACTGAGCAGATATACGGCATCGCCGTGGATATTGGCACAACTACAGTCGTTGCAAAACTGGTTAATATGGCCACCGGCCAATCACTGGCCACGCAAGCAGCCCTTAACCCACAATCGAAGTTCGGAGACGATGTTATAAGTAGAATTACCTATGCTCAGACTGAAACGCGTTTGCACGAAATCCAGAAGATAATTATTGATTGCATCAACGACCTTATTGACCGACTCTGCAGTCAAGCCTCGATTTTACCTGAACAAATATATGAAGTCTGCGCCGTCGGCAATACCACAATGAATCACATCTTGCTAAAGCTCCCTGTCGAACAGCTTGGCCGCGCACCATACAAAGCCTTTTCTTTGGATGCCCATGAGGTGTCAGCTACCGACTTCGACCTGCGAATCAACCCCAGTGGTAATCTCCACACCATTGAGAATATCGCTGGTTTCGTTGGCTCGGACACCACTGCCGTCGCGCTTGCAGTGGATATAGATTCTGCCGACGATGTTACGCTTGTTATTGATATCGGCACAAATGGTGAAATTATTCTCGCCACGAACGGCAATCTTTACGCCGCAAGCTGTGCCGCTGGCCCAGCCTTTGAGGGCGCACGTATAACCTGTGGCAGTAGGGCGGTCAAAGGTGCTATCGAAGCTGTTGTCATAAATGGAGATGAAATAGATATAGACGTCATCGCAGATGACGCACCTTGCTCGATATGTGGCAGTGGCCTGATCGACGCTGTTGCTGTACTCTTAAATTTTGGTGTTGTTGAGCCAAGTGGTCGCTTCCTCGAACCTGGTAAGATTCAACATAAACTGCCCGAATCTATTCTCTCGCGTATCATACGAAAAGATGGCCAATTGGCCTTTTGCCTTTCCTACGACCAGATTACTGGTCAGCCCAGTGTATTCCTTACTCAAAAGGATATCCGCGAGGTTCAGCTCGCAAAGGCAGCCATAAGAGCGGGCATCACACTCTTGCTGAAGAAAACTGACTTGAAGGATTCTGGTATCGACCGGCTGCTCCTCGCCGGTGCCTTCGGCAACTATATTCGCCCGCAAAGCGCCTTGAGAATTGGTCTTTTACCTTCCGTACCGATTGAGCGTATTCATTTTGTCGGCAACGCCGCCAGCATCGGTGCCCAGATGGTCCTGCTGAGCCAGAACTACCGAAGCAAGGCCCGTGAATTGGCTCGCAGAATCAATTACATCGAAATCGCCTACGAACCTGATTTCCAGACCGTATTCGCGAACTCAATGGCCTTTTGAACAAAACAGGTAACATTACTCCGTACAAAGTGAGCGGCGTCAGTGAAAGCTACTATTTCCAAGAATGTGCGAAGAGTCCTCAGAATAGCCCTTGGTATATTATTGATTATCCTTGGCATCTTAGCGGCGCTGACGCCATTTTCTCCCGGCTCATGGTTGGCACTTATCGGATTAGAAATCCTCGGATTAAGGATACTACTTCAGCGCAAGCTCTTGTCTTTGCTCCCACAGAAACATCGTAGCAGGGTAAAAAATCTGTTCAAGAAATGGATGAAGAAACCATAACCTCGATGTTTTTCTTGGTTTAGCTCCCAGATTTATCCGGGGGCTTATATCTAAAGGCGAACCGTCCTTAAGAAGGTGCGACATAATACGGTGTCACTTTCTCAGAGAGATAATGAAGTGTATCACGTTGCTCCATAACAATGGAAGAAACTTGTTGATGTTGTTTTAATAAGGCTCAATAATACTATATATTTAATGAAGGCTCGCATCAGAACATTGTTGGTCGCGGCTATAGTCGGTACGTGCTGTTTGAACAGCACGACCGACGCAGATCTAACCAGGCGGATCGACAGTATCATAAACCATCCTCTACAGCAGAAAGTAGAATTCTCCATTCACATCGTAAATGCTAACTCTGGTGAGACAGTATATAGCCACAATGCAAAAAAGGCTTTGATCCCTGCTTCGAACATGAAGGTAGTTGTCACTGCCGCAGCTTTAGAATATCTTGGTCCTGACTATGAGTATACAACGAGAATCGGGCTATGTGGCGACACGCTTGTGGTGATTGGCAGCGGTGACCCTTTATTGGGTGATGAGAAGATTAGCTATAAGTACAGCCGGCAGGCCAACTGGTTGTTCAAGGAAATAGCAGCGGCATTACGGAAGTACGGTATAGAAACAATCAACGATATTGTTATTGACACAACTGTTTTTGATGACCAGCGTGTTCATCCGAACTGGCCGAGGAACGATCTTAACAGGTGGTACGCCTGTGAGGTGAGCGGTCTGAATTTCAATAACAATTGCATAGAAGTCTCCGCCGAAAACAACGCCGGCAAAATAGCCATAACTACTGATCCGCCAACAAAATACGTTCAATTCATCAATAAAATATCACCTACGTCAACCAGCCGTAGTGTGATAGGTGCATACCGTAACAGCACGCCGAATAAGATCACACTGCGTGGCAAGTGCAAAGATAGAGTAGGGCCATTTGATGTAGCCATTGAGAATCCTGCCGGTTTTTTTGGGTTTTTACTGGCTGAAAACCTTGCGATAGTCGGGATAACAGCGAAGGGACATGTCATAGAGAAAGCTTTTGACGAAAGATGTGATTTCAGATTGCTCGTGGAGTACTCCACAACTATTTTTGACTGTCTGCAAAGGTGCAACAAAGACAGCTTGGGACTGGCAGCGGAAGCTTTGCTCAAGACAATAGCGGCCAGGAGAAGTCCAGACATAAAGAATGGCAGTTGGGCAGAGGGACAGAAGGCAATCTCGGAATACCTATTACAGTTGGGGATTGAGGACATTCAGTTCCATATAGATGATGGCAGTGGATTGAGTCAGCATAACCGACTCAGTGCGTATGCGATAACTAAAGTTATATTTAGCGTCTATAAAAGCGACAATTGGCAGATGTACAAGGAATCACTAGCAGTAGGGGGGATAGATGGAACGATAGGTAGATACTTCAGAGAGCCTAAGTATAAGGGTAAGATTTTTGGTAAGACAGGCTACATTAGAGGTGCAAAGTCGTTTTCCGGCGTATGCAGCGCCCAAGAATGTGACTATATATTCTCGATTCTGGCAAACAAGGACAATGCTCAAACACGAGATGCAATCAATAATATCGCCAAGGCGATCATTGATGATGCAACGAGTGAGCATCAGATGAGACAGTAGCAACAAGGCATGATTTGAGAAGGGCGGTCAGGGCCTCACATATAGAACGAGGCCGTTTTTGTAGAATTTTCTCTTCCAAGTAGAGTCAACAACCTGCAGGAGGGGGGCTTCAAGAAATGAAAAATACTGTGGTTCGACACCGACAATAACAGCAGAAGGGGGACGGTCCTTCAGTAACCGCTGTATTGTTTCCGGGCCAACAGTGTGGGTAATTTTGCGCTGCTGGGGCGACATTGAATCAGCGATTCTGTATATAATCGAGCCACAGGATAGTTCCGTATATATCTCACAGCTACCTTCAAGTGCAAACAAAGGCCCCAAAGTTAGCACCAACTTCGGTTGCTCGATTTCCTCAGCCACCTCGGTAGCAATTCTGTGCAGCTCTACCGGTTTCCAATTTTCCGGCATAAGTGTTAGTGGCAGCCTGTAGAGCATGATAGGATTAAAATAAATTGACACAAAAACGCCAAGACCGACAAGTAGGCAGACCAACTTGAAAGCGGAAACGCTATTATTGGTTCTTTGTGCAAGCTGCCTTAGATGCAACAACGGCAAAGCAAAGGTAATTAAGAGAAAAGGAACAGGTGCCGCCAGATATTGCCTCCACATGGTTGGCGGAATGAATGCGATTAAGAAAAATGTCAGCGATAACAGTGTAGCAAGCAGCAGGGGGGCTCTCTTTGTGATCGTTAGGCTGCGGCGAAGAGCGAGTATGAACATGAAAAGGAAAATCGCTATCACTATGAGCATTAGATAGCCGGGCGTTGTGAGACAGGCTAGCATCAGATGAAGTTTGTCGTGGGCCATGCCAATTTTGTGCAGCCAAGCGCCGTACAGTGCGGGTATGCGAAAAAGGTTTAAGAAGAAAGCCTGAGGTGCTTGCATTACAATCCAAACAGGCCAGATGAGAATGAAGCCTGATGCAATCACAAATGGCAAAATAGTCTTTAGTCTTTGCTTTAGTGAGTTTGCAGGCTGGAACAGTAAAAACACAAAAAACAGCAATGCCACCAAAATCGTGGTAATTCTCATACAGCTTGCCAAGGTTAGCAGGGCACCAATCGCTGCAATTCGCCAGTACTTTGAGACCTTATTGAAATCCGTAGATAAAAACAGCCAGAAAGAGAGTACAACACATAAAATGACAACATCATGATTCCAGGCATAGCCATTAGCGTAGTCAACCAATGGATTAAATGTATACAGGACGGCAGCAGCTAGTGCAAATAGTGTCCCTGAGACCTGGAAAGAAGCAAAGACATGCCGGTATATACCAACAATGCAGATTAAGATTAGTACATCACACAGAACAGAAACAATTCTTCCGACCAGCAAATAATGGCTCGTATTCAATATCTTGAACAGAGCTGCAAAAACTAGAGGATGGTAGGGCAGTTGAGCTGTATAGGAGAAATCTTTGTAAATCATCTTGCCGTGGGCAAGCATGGCACCTGCAGAGCAGTACATTTGCTCATCGCGGCTGACGGGCTTAGACATACTGTTCGCAAAAACAGCAAGCGCTAATATAATGATAACTATAACGGCTATAATATTTACGATTTTAGGCAGCATCAGTCCTACGACCCAGCGTCGTGTCTAAGTGCGCATATTACCACTCAGCTAACTCGCCGAGAAGCTCCTCAACCAAATCCTTCATAGTTACTATACCAACAGGCCTTTCCCTACCGGCAGGGCCAGTCCGTGTGACTAAGACGATTTTTTGATTCTCTCGCTGCATAATGTCAATTGCGTCAATGACGGTTGTACTTGCGTCCATTTTTCTAATGGGCGTTACGAAACTGTCGAGGTTGTCGAACTGTTCATCTGAGGCTAATGAATCGTAGACATCAATGAAACCAATGACATCATCGGGCTGATTATGGACCACTGCTAAACGCGTGAAGGTACATCTTTTCAGCTTATTTAAAAGCGCTGTTTTGCCAGAATTTACATTGATTGTCTCGACTTTGTTTATGGGGACCATAACCGATCTAATATGGAGATAGGGAACTGTAACAATGCGATTTATAATGTCGGTTTGGACAGAGCTTAAGATTCCTTCTTCATGAGTATCTTGCAGGATTGCACTAACCTGATGCCGTCGTGCTGAAGCTATCACGGCCCTGGACTGTATGTGCGAGCCTGTCAGTTTGGCAAAGAGAGTAGATACAAGCCTAAGAGCCGGCACGACACCACACCAGGTGAAAAACTTGTGGAATATGAATAACAGGGGCGCGAGAAGAGACATTAGAAAATCGGCCCTATAGAAAAAGAGGTTTTTGGGGATCATCTCTGAAAACACAAAAAGTGCCGGTGCGGTCAGAAGTGTAGCGATGAGCTCAGTAGCGTGCTCAACATACATAATGCTCAACAAATTACCGGTGACAATGCTCGTTGCCACATACTGTGCCAGATTGGTTCCCACGAGCAAAGAAAGAAGCAAGCTGGGACTATCATGTATGATTTTGCCCAGCATGACGAATTGTAGGCGTTTTTTCTCAATCCCAAGGCGTAAACGCAGTCTGCTCAGCCGATACATGCCCGTCTCGGCGCCAGAGAAGAATCCGGCGAGCAATATGGTCAAAACAGCTATGAACAATGATAGTATTCTACTGGCCATTAGTAGGGATGGGTTCCAATGCCAATACCACGGTCTGAATCCGGTGCTTTCTGACATTCTCAACGGTAAACTTGAGATTCTTTAGATATGCTACGTCGCCGCTTTTAGGTATTTTTCCCAGCAGTGTCGTCACCAGGCCGCCTATTGTCGACAACCTGGTTTCGGACAAGTCAATGCCAAACACATCTGCCCATTCATGGATAGCGAGATTGCCAGCGAGTCTGTATTCGAAAGGCCCAATCTGTATGATAGGCTCAATACCGCCTGTGAGTTCTTCTGTTCCGAAGAGTTCATCGGAAATATCCTCCAGGCGGACAGAGCCAGCGATGCCACCATATTCATCCACAACTATCGCCATGTCGGTTTGGGTTTTTCGGAAGAACTCGAGCAAAGACTCGACACTTTTCTGCTCGGGGACAAAATGAACCGGCTGAACAAGGCGGTCGAGTGATACAGTCGGCTTGAGCAGTAGCTGTCGTAGCTGTACGATGCCAACTATATTATCGATGGTTTTCACATATAGTGGCAGCTTGGTGATATGATTTTCCTGCATTAACCTGCGTGCTTTGTCGGCGAACTCCGTGACAGTACAAGCAAGCATGTCAACGCGAGGTTGCATAACATGTCGGACCTTGAGAAAACCAAGCTCGACGACTTCTTCAAGAAGGCGGGTTTCGTCAGCCGTAATTAACCCCTGTCTTTGGCTCGTCTCGATCAGAGTTTTAAATTCACTCACCGTTACGGTCTTAGGCAGTCTTTTAGGGCCAAGTACGATGCGTAGAAAAGGCTCCAATATGAAGAATTTGAATATAAAGCCAATAGGGGAAAAAAGTTGCAGACACAAGAAAACTGGCAGAGCTGACATGATACTCAGGGTCCTTGAGTTTGCGTATGCGATTGATTTAGGAAGTATTTCGCCGAAGAGCAACAATACCAAAAAGGTAACGCCAGCGACAATCACCGCAGCAGTAAGCCCATTTTGACGGCTGATTCTAATGACAAATACGCTGGAAACGGCATAGTAAAGTACGTTTACACACATATTGCCAAATAGCAGGCAATTAAGAAGTTGGCCGGGCTTTTGCAATAGACGGGCAACAAGGCTTTGCAACCGATGCTTGGATTCTTGCATGAACCTTATCTGCCTACGGGATAGATTGAAAAATGCGGTTTCAGAGCCGGAAAAAAAGGCAGAACAACAGAGCAGAAAAAGCATCAATATCCCGTGGCCGATATTTTGATAGACGTGGACCACCATGTTAATTAGAAGGTGAGTCTGGCTTAGGTAGTGTTATTATGAACGTCGTTCCCTCACCAGATTTGGATTGGGCTGAGATATTGCCGCCATGGGCACCTATGACCTTCGCACAGAATGCAAGGCCAAGACCATAACCTGAATCACGAGCTGGTAAGTTCTCATCCGCCTTTGTGGTGAAAAAAGACTCGAAGATATTTTCCAGATCGGATGACTCAACGCCGCAGCCGGTGTCTCTGACTTCTATTTTAACCTCTTGGTCGCCTTCGGTGGCTGTTATCGTTAAAATACCTCCGCCTGGCAGCATTGCGTCACGGGCATTGAGAATCAAATTCATCAAGACCTGCTGAATTTGCACGGGTACGACCCAGACGTCCAAATCGTTAGGAATGTTGATATTGACGGTTATTCCATCCTTGGAGAAATCACGGCACAGACACGTGAAAACATCCTGGACTAAGGCAAGCAGTCTGGCATTATCCTTTTGAAGCTTCTTATTGTTGGCCATGGCAAGAATAGTTTCCATAACCTTCGTGGAACGTTGACAATTTTGGACCGTTTTCTGCAGTGCCTTTTCGACCAGTGGCGTGTCGTCCAGATTCTTCAAGGCAAGAGTCGCATAGCTTGCAAGGGGGGTGAGCAGATTATTGATCTCGTGAGCGATCATGTGGCTGGCCGATCCAAGATTGGCCAGAGCTTGAAGCTCAATGTTGTGATTTATCAGGGACTTATTCTGTTCTTTTTGCTCTGTAAGGTGCCGGTGTAGTGAGCGGCGTTTTTCAATAATGTTTGTCAACTGTCTGCTCCTAATAAAATTCCTTTAGGCCAATTAGTTATTATTTACGAGAAACAGCTCGGTTACAAGTATTTATATCGTCTTTGTCAGCAAATTTCCTTGAGTCGTGTGGTTCTTTAGCAGCAGGGGTGGTGAAGTTGAGTAGATTTTACTTGTGGTTGCAGATATGTCGGCTATTTAGCCGGGCGGTCCGCACTTCAATAGGGGACGGCTGCAATCATGCTATCGGGTCTTGCTATCTACGAAAGCGAAAGGTAAAGTAGGGGGGTATAGTAGGTAGCTGAGAGAATCAGACACAGGATTATAAGTATGAGCACGATAAGAAATCGTGCAAAAAATATTTTCAAATATAAGTAATACACAGAACATGATAAATGAATGAGCAAAGAATCTTAGAGGAACTTTTGTCGCTGTTAGAGAATAATGGGATCACCATCCGCAACGAACCTCTCGGCGGCAGTGGCGGGGGGCTTTGTACTCTAAAGGGCCAGAAGATATTCTTCGTGGATACGCAAGCCACCTCGGCCGAGATGGCCGCAGTCTGTGCCGAGGCAGTCTCACAGCTCATTAACACTGAGACGATTTATATCCGGCCGGAAATCCGCCAGTTTATCGAGACCCACAGTAGCCAAATATCAGGACAATCGATGCAATATTAAAGAACAGAGAAGCTCTATTTTATTGATAATTCAAAGGGAAATAAGGGGAGTAATAGATAATGACAGCAAGAAAAGTGGCTATCATGGTTGACGAGATGTATCAGGTACTGGAGGTCTGGTTCCCGTATTATCGACTCGAAGAGGCGGGCATAGAGGTTAATCTAATTGCTGCTGAAACGAATAAGGAGTATCATTCCAAGGAAGGATATCCCTGTGTCTCACAGGTCGCGGCGAGAAACGCCAACGCTAACGATTATGACTGTATGATTGTGCCGGGCGGATTCGCACCGGACTTTATGCGTAGAAGTGCCGACGTGATAAAATTTGCTAACGACATGGTAAATGCAGGCAAGGTTATAGCGGCTATCTGTCACGGTGGCTGGCTTTTATGCAGCACAAACGTCTATAAAGGCAAAAAAGCAACATGCTTTATGGCAATTAAAGATGACATCCAAAATGCCGGAGCACACTACGTGGACGCCGAGTGCGTCGTGGATGGCAATTTAATTACCTCGCGTAAACCGGATGACCTGCCGGCTTTTTGCACAGCGGTCCTGAGGGCTCTACAAAATAACGGAAAATAAAGAAATAAAACGAGACTGTAGCAAGGCTACAGAACGCAATACTTGGTAGACGGTTGCCGCTTGCGGACAAATCGCTGTAAAACCCAAGTATAATGCTTGGATGTGCTGGAACAGAAACGCAGAAAGTACCTTTAGCCAACTTGCGTGCTGTATAAGTCATTTTGATGAAACATCTTACGTATTATTTGCTCTGTAAAGCTACTATAGTCTCAATAAAACGCAGTTTATGGGCAGAAAAAGAATATGCCCACATCAAAAATGACAATGTAGTCTGGAGCTATCCTTATGAGCAAGTCAAAGGCCGGAAAAAAGCGAGCCGAGATACCAATTGTGCTTGTTGTGGACGATAACCAGCAAAACCTTGAACTCATACAGGCTTACCTTGAGGATCTTGAGTGTGAGACTGTCCCCGCTCGTGACGGGCATGAGGCACTCGATATCGTGGACAAGAAAAAACCCGACCTGATATTGTTAGATGTGATGATGCCCAAGATGAGCGGTTTTGAGGTCTGTAGAAAACTTAAAAAAAACCCAAAAACAAGTAGTATCCCCATTATAATGGTGACAGCGCTCAATGAGTTCGGCGATATCGAACGGGGTATTGATGTGGGCACCGATGACTTTGTCAGCAAACCTGTGAACAAGCTTGAGCTCCTGACGCGTGTCAAGACCATGCTTAAGCTCAAGCATTTGACTGAGGAGCTGGAACGCACTCTGGCCTATCTGAGCGAGATAGAAAAACGCGCCCAGCATACAAAATTAAAGTCAGAAAAAATTACGGACTGAAGAATAAAAACTGTAAACCTTGCTCTGCAAAATAGTAACAGTTAAACCCAATAAACGAGTTATAGCGCCTATAATACATATTTAACGGTATAGCAGGACGGTTATAAATCCTACAAACGGCCCTTCAAAACCGCGACAATCCCTATAGCACACACAACCAACACACACTCAGCGTAAAGTGCGCGTTAATTATCCAATCGGCTGGACAGCATGTAAATACGACAGCAAGTATTGTCGATACATAATTGGCCCCATTTTCACGACAGGCTTTTTTAGTGAGTGAGGGATGAGTGTGTTACTCGAAATTCTCGGCAGGGCGATAAGCATCGACACTGCCGATTTAATATGGCACTGGCTTAATGAGCACCGATACGCTGCAGCGGAAACCAAGCCTCAATATCTGCACTTGAGTAAAATCATCGATCTTATGGGCGATACGAAATTACGCCAGGCTGAGAAGCAGCTTAGGTTTTATCTTTTTGAAAATCCCTCCTGCACACAGGGACGAATGGCGGCAGCAGCGATATGCTTACGAAAAAACAAACTGAGCGAGGCAATTGAAGAGTTGAACTCGGTGTACATGAGGCAACCGAATAATACTATGGCTCTTTACGCTCTCGGACACTGTTATGAACGAATCGGTAAAGAAGCCCAGGCAGTCGAGTTTTACCAGGACTGCCTGAAATTCAAAAATTACCTCCAACTTCCCGCTCAACGATTAGCTGCCATCTATTTCAAGAACGGTCAACTGGAAAAAACTGTGCAGCAATATGAACTGTTAAAGCAGCAATATCCCGATGACATATCTACGCTCGTCACACTTGGGTATCTATATTGTGCAAGCACGGATTACACACGAGCGATTGAGACTTTTAACACAGCAATCTTAATTCATCCAGACAATTTCCTCATTCGTGACGATTATCTTGACCAACTCATCAGTAATAGCCAGCTTCAGGAAGCATTGGAGCGGTTAGAGAATTTGCTCGATGAGCAGCCTGATAGAGCAGACCTTATAGCAAAACAAGCCGATGTTTTGAGTATGCTTGGTGAGACCGCTGAAGCCATCTCACTTTATCAGCAGGCACTGCGGATCTGTCCCGACTTTCTGGAGGCTACCGTCAAACTTGGCACACAGTACCTGAAGCTGGATGCAAAACAACCCGCAGCACAGCAATTCAACCGAGCCGTGGAAATAAATGACAAAATAGTGGATGCTTACATTGGTCTTGCCGTTTCTGAGCAATCTGCAGCTCGGCCCTCAAACACCGAGACAACACTCTCCTTAGCGGCGGCAATCCAGCCAAACAGCACGTTCTTATTCTCAGAGGCTGCACGTTTATTATTTGAGACCACTAATGATCTGCCATCCGATTGCATCGAACACATTATTGACACTCGCCAAGCCGTAATTGACTCACACCTTCGAGAAATCAAGCGACGTCCCCAAAATGCTGACGCTTTTTACAGGCTTGGCATTCTTTTGATGAGTTCAGGCAGATTATATGATGCAGTAAAAGCCTTCAGGTCCGTTTTGGACATAAATCCTTTATATATCAGAGCCAAAATAAAATTGTCAATTTGTCTCTTCGAAATAGGACAGAAAAGCGATTGCCTTGAACAAATTGCACAATTAACACATTTTGATAAAGGTGTTCTTCAACTACACTATAGTGTTGCTTTACTTTTTTGTGATAAGCTCCGTTTCGCGTCGTCTCTTTTCAACCTTCACCGTCATATGTTGACAAACTTCGGTTGCGAGGATACAGCCGTACAAGTCTCGATCGCCCTGCAAAATCTTGGTTTAATCGATAGGGTATCAGCGATTTGGGAAAATCTGAATGAGGTTGCTACATCATCTTTGAACAAAAGTTAGAAACAGTCTAAAAAGGAACAAACCTACAAAATAAGCCAATTCTTCTAAAATCAAACTCTAATGAAACATAACATACCTTATAGGACGTTATAGATATTCAACATAAATAAACGATTAACTCACGATTGACACGGATGATTCGGATTTAGTCAGCTATGAAGTTTAGCCAAGACTTAAAAGAGGACTATTTTATTTCCTTGTTTGCTACCATGGAGGCGAGTGTGGGCCTCGTAAAGCAAGTGGTTTACCAATGATTTCGTAGTACATGATGGCCCTTCGGAGCTCTTGGGGGTTGGAAATGTCCAAAAAGGAAAGGCTTGCGGCTGCAAAGCGTGGCTGCGGATGTTCCGGCTGCACGGCAAGATCAACGGCTGGAATGTGGGCGGGTTTATGTCTGCTCTCGTCTAACTTGTAGGCGGCTGGACGGGGACGTGAAGCTCCTTCAGGCTGTCTACGAAGTTGCGGCTGGGAAGGCAGGTGCCCGGCGGAGGGAACAGGCGGGGGCTTTCGTGAGCGGGCCTGGCGAAAATCTGCGGGGCGCCTCAGTGGTTTGGGTTGGGCTTCAGTACCCGGTTGTTGGCGATCATGAGCCTTTTTGCCCATGGCTTTTACAAGGCCACCGACCAACCAGAAAATCGCGAGCATCACGACAACTAATATGTTGACCCAGTTATCAAAGTCCTTCCGCTGGGCAAGTAACACTATGTACTGACTGAGGTACTCCACAGAAGTCCCTTACTGCTACTGTTAAGGCCTTGCGTATCACTGTGAGATTACGCAAGTTAGCCTCTGTCGTTATGACAGCTTGATTGCTGTATTAAAGCTAAGATTTATAAGTTTTTTCGGTGCTACTCCTTCTTTGGAGGCTTTGCGATAGACTGGCGCAT
>Ga0315543_1000703_pt1 | contig 39434 bp, 34 predicted proteins | sample SalMarSW160210MG_2_FD_203098 | JGI IMG/M metagenome (GOLD analysis project Ga0315543, IMG submission 203098) | Salt marsh sediment microbial communities from the Plum Island Ecosystem LTER, Massachusetts, United States - Salt Marsh Sediment SW1601-210 ...
TCACCTCAACAAATGCGCGGTCTACATCCGTACCGTATTCAAAATCCAGCCAGATCAATCCATTACCGCCACGGGTTTCGCTTTTAATATCAGCCAGGTGGGCAACCTGCAGCAACTGGTTGCGGAGGAGTTTAACCACTGTATTTTCCAGTTCCCTGGTGGAAGTATTTCCGGCGCCGACCTGTACCGTGATTTCCGGAATATCGATATCCGGCATAAGGGAAACCGGTATTCGTGTGGCAGCCACAATACCAAGTACCAGGATGGCGATAAAGGTCATGGTAACAGCAATCGGGCGTCTGATAAGGAATTTGACCATATTCCGGTTAGTTAATCAGTTTGTTGATCCCTTACGGGAAATTATGTATTACGTTTTGCCGTAGGCCCGCCTGCCGCGGGCAGGCATCCTAATGGGATAAGTTTCAATTGTTTCAGGGTATAAATGTTTATTTTGTTTATATTGTTCCTGTGGTTTCTGTAGTTTATGTGGTTTCTATTGTTTGAATTTAATTCCTTTGAATTCTGATTTGGAAAGATACTCCATCATGTTGTTTATTTTTCTGCCCAAAACTATTGTTTTTTCTGAAAATTCATCAAGTTCATTTTGAGAGATATAATTTCGATCGAATGCACGATAAAGCTGAGACCTGGTTTCTCCGCATGACCCTTTTGCAATCGACAAAAAGTTTCGAAATTCTTTATTCCCTCCACGTTCGAATCCTTCTGCAATATTATCCATAACCGAGCCACTGGAACTTCTGATTTGGTCTTTCAGGCTAAAATCTTTTGAAAACTTTTCCTTTAATGTAAGCTCGAAAATATCAATACTCAACTGCCTGGCAAGCTGCCAAATCTCCAGGTCCTCAAATCGTTTTACCGTAGACATATTTTCATTTTTAATTAAATAATAATTTTCCTGAAAAATGACAGAACTCAAGAACTAAATGAACAATAGAAACCACAGGAACCAAAGGAACAACAGGAACTAAAGGAACAACAGGAACTAAAGGAACAACAGGAACAACAGGAACAACAGGAACAACAGGAACAACTATTTTATAACAACGTTCGATTCATGTGCCAGGTTCAGGTTACCGGAGATAATAACCGTATCGCCGGCCTGGAGGGTGCCGCCTTTGTCAGGTTGGGCCCGAACCGCATAGGAGTCACTATTCTCATGAATTGTTTGCACATATGTCCAGAATGCCAGACCACCCGTATATTTAAACAACACTTCCTGGTTTTGTCTCAGGACAACGGCCGCTTTAGGAACAACGAGCTGACCTGGAACCACACTTTCCACCAATACTTTTACGTTCATTCCTTCGATCAGGAAACCGGGATTTTTAATAAGGGCCTTGATCCTGATCAATCCCGTCTCTTCAACCACAGGATTTTTCTCCGATACCCGTCCTATAACCTGCGTATCAACAGCAAAAGGAACGATCTTTACTTCTTTCCCGATACGAACCTCCTGCAATTCGGTTTCAAGAACGGAAAATTCGACCTCGAAGACCGAATCATCGATCAACAGGCAGAAATCATCTCCCTGTGGTACCTGTTCAAAAACCTTGTATCTCAGGTTTGCTATTTTCCCCGGGAAAGGAGCTTTGAGAACCGTTGCATCAAGATTATACTGCGCTGTTTTAAGCTGGTTTTCAGCAGTTGTCAGACCTGTACGGATAGCTGCCGTTTTAATGACCTCTTCGGGTATGCCGGATAAATCGCCGGATGTGTATCCTTTCATTAACAGTTCGTCTTTCATCTCTATCGAAGCCTGCTCAAACTGTATTTGCGCTTTTTCAAGCTCCTGCCGTACCTCGAATTGCTGAAACCGGGCGATGACCTGCCCTTCCTTTATAAACTCTCCGTTCCTGACGGCGAGGTATTCCAGCTCTCCGCTGATTTTGAAAGTAAGCACGCTTTTCCGAAGCGCTTTGAGCTTTCCGTTGCTAACCAGTTCTTCTTTGAAATCTTTATCTTCCAGTACAATGATATCTACGGGATTTCCATCGTCAGTATAGGCTTGCTTTTCAATCTCTCCGATATCACTTCCTTTTTGTGAATTGCAACCCCAAATTATTGGAATAAAACACAGGAAAAACAGAAATTTTATTAACTGCTTTCCGGTTTCTTGCTGAGTATTTACCGGTAACCACATAAATGAATGAGTGTAAAGTATAAAAACCTTATTATAAAGATAATGCATTGAAAAGGAAACATCAAAAAATGCACCAAATTCTAAACTTGCTTAAAAATGAACGATGTTTTCTCGACGATATCGGGACAATATCGTTATTACTCATCACTATCTTGTTGTTACCTGTATCTATCTCTACCATTTCTTCCACATTGATAACATAGGATCGATGGCATCTTATGAATTGATTTTCAGGCAATTCTTTTAGTATTGAGCCCATTGATCTTGAAACGGTAACCGGTGGTTTGTTTTTGCAAAATACCCTTGAATAACTACCCTCTGCAGCAATATAGATAATATCCCTGTGGTATAAAAACAGGACTTTGTCTTTGGAAAAACATGAAATCTTATCTTTTAATCCACCTTCCGGTTGCGGATCGATTTCCATTTTCACTTCCCTTTGTTATATAATTCTGAAAAAGGCAAAAAGGTTACCCCCCCCTGAGTATGTTTAATAACATTTTAAGTTAATTTAGACTGAATATAAATAATCAGCTGTGATACGGAGCATAACGCCTGGTGGGTTGAGGTTTTTTCTATTTGGCGTTTGGCAATTGCGGTCTATGAAAAGGTGTTTATTTGTATTGCATCGGGGTTGGCCCGCTTTTTTTAATCCTTACCAATGTTTCGCTCCTGCCTGCCGTGTAATACTTCACAATTTCGGCAACAAAATAGCATATAATCATATTATGGGAAATATTATTCCAGATTCTTTTGTCGAATATAGTTCTTAGCTATAAAGATTTACCCCAGCAGGGGTAGAATAATGAATAACCACCGGTGTGAACCGGTGGTACAAAGTAATCGATTATTTTCAACCCTAAAGGGGTTGAATTGGAAGCATCAACTCTTTAATATTCAACCCCTTCAGGGTTGCGATTTATTACCATCATTATACCCGGCACTACGCCCTGACTGAATCGTCAGGGCTTGTACCGGGCTATTTATTATTGAATCCCGTTGGGATTCTCTTCAAGGGCTACTCCAGAATATTTAAAAATATCACCTTGATATCATGTCATAGACCTTCCGGAATACAGAAAAAACCGTCACCTAAATACTGAAGAAATACACTGCCGGCAGGCACGGCCCCTGGAGCGAATAGAATGATGAATCATTTCCGGTGCACGAATCCTCGCTCTGCAGGCTTGCCTACCGATAGGCAGGAGCAAAACGTTGGTAGAAAAAGGTCATTTTCCCTAATACAAAATTGCTCCGTAGGCTTGCCTGCCGGCAGGCAGGAGCAAAACGTTGGTAGAAAAAGATCATTTTCCCTGATACAAAATTGCTCCATGGGAGCAAAACGTTGGTAGCTCTTAAAAAGGTTTAAAGCTCATTCGTATCTAAGCGTATCTGCCGGATTTACGTTAGCCACCCGGAGGGAGTGGGCAAGCACGGTAAGAATCACGATGCCCAGCGAGATCAGTAATGAGAAGAGGAACAGCCAGCCGCTTAACGTTGCTTTGAATTCGAAATTCTGTAACCACTTTCTCATGATCAGGATCGTAACCGGACAGGCAATGATGTTGGCGATGAGGGTAACCAGGAAAAAATCTTTTCCAAAGAGTCCAATGATATCCGGTGCCGTGGCACCATGTACCTTGCGTATACCAATTTCACGCGTCCGTTGGGTAGCAGTGAACAATGAATGACCGAATAATCCCAGTATGGCGATCACGATGGCAATTCCTCCGAACAGAAAGGTAATGTTGCCGAGCCTTTTTTCCTTGTAATACATGTCTCCCAATGCATCTTCAAAAGGCCTGAAAACAAGATAGGAATCGGGAGCCATTTCAGCGAGAACCGATTTGCAGTATTCGGAAACCTCCGAAAACCGTCCTTCCCGGTACTTGACCAGGTATTCGCTGATGTATTTCGGTTTTGATAACATGATTTCCAGGGGAGCTACTCCTTCATGAATGCTGTGTACCTGGAAATCCTTTACAACCCCAATGATTTCACCATCCATCAGTTTTTCACCGACTGGATCTTCAAGTCCCAGCATTCCGGCTGCCGTTTCATTGATGATGTAATTGTTGGAATCGGTTGGAAAATCCCGGGAGAAAGCTCTGCCAGCAATGATATTAAGCTCAAGGATCCTGAAAAAATCAAAATCAACACCCATCCCTTCCAGGTTTACCTTTTGTTCAGGATCCTCCTTCATCGGTACCGGAGTAACCATACGGCTGTTGTTCGGGGGTATGACATTCCCTCCGGATACCAGTAAAATATCCGGATTCCGCAATAGTTCCTGTTTAAAAACCAGGTAGTTGCTAACAATAGCCCTTCTTGAGATCTCCATGTGCGCCAGGTTGGTGTGATTGAACCCAAGGTCTGCCTTTTTCCCATGGTTGATCTGCCTGAATATCACCTGGCTTCCTGAGAGTAGGGATACAAAAATGAAAATCTGGATGGTGATCAGGATCTTTTGAAAAAGCGCCTTTGATTTGCCCGTACCGGACTCGGTCCTGAATACATGTACCGGATCAAACCGTGCTAAATAGAAGGCTATGTAACTGCCTGAACAGACGCCGACAAACAGGGTGAGCAGGATGAACAGCAGGAGCAATGAAAAATTTTCACTAAAATTTATTTCCATGCCTGCCCTGAACAGCTGGTTCATTTTGGGAAGGGCAAAATGAATAACAACCAGTGCCAGTGGAAGAGCAAGAAGGGCGATGGAAACCGATTCGCCCAGGATCTGGTTAAGGATTGATCTTTTTGTGGCACCGGCAACCTTCCGTATCCCGATCTCCCGGGTTCGCAGGGTGGATTGCCCCACGGACAGGATGATGTAGTTGAAACAGGCAATCAGCAGGATTAAAAATCCAATCGCAGAATAGAGATAGATGCTGTTCAGATTACCCCTTAGTCCGGCATTCACCAGGTGGCTCGAATGGAGGTAGATATCCGTCAGTTTTTGCAGGCTATGGATAAAGTTCACCTGGTCGCCCATAAAATCCCGTTCAATCACCCTGAGCTTTTCTTCTACTATGTCGGGTGAGGTGCCGGGTTTCAGGAGGACGAAACTATTGAAAAAATCCAGGTGCCAGGCGGTTCGTATGTCCCGTGACCACTCCTCCCGTTCGTATTCCCTGAAGCTGAGCTCGATGTTACCGATAAAATCGGCTTTCATGGAGGATAGTTTCGGAATGTTTTCAAACACACCCGTAACCGTCAGCGTATACAGGTTGCCGCGGCTGTTCATTTCAATGGTTTTACCCAGCGCCGATTCTCCCGGGAAATATTTGTTTGCTATATCCTTGTTGATGGTTACGGAAAATGGCTCTTTCAGTGCTTCAGCCGGATTACCCTCTATGAATTTAAAGGTAAAAATCTCAAAAATATCGTTGGTTGCTGTACGGAAAATCCCCGCCCGTTCGAATTCTTCCCCTTTTTTGATCTGGGCATACGGCAGGTAGCCGATTGAGGTGACTTTTTCAACTTCGGGAATGTGGTCGGTCATGTATTCGGTAAGGACATAGGATGTTTTCGGTTCGATCCAGTTCACATCCGGTTTTTCGGTCAGGATCCGGTAGATCCTTTTTTTGTTTTCGTGGTATTTATCAAACCAGGTCTCATTCAGGACATAGCTCAAAACGATGAATGAAGCGCTGAGTCCCAGCGTGAGACCGACAAGATTGAGTGCCAGGTTCAGCTTGTTCCGGCTGAGTATCCTGAAGATGGTGAGTAGATAATGTTTGAACATGTTTAGTTATTTTGCATCATAAAGATATCAAATCCCCGAAAACCTATCCCAAACCTGTTTAAGAACAATATAAACCTCCGTTCTATATTTTGTATCTTTAATTCATAAAATTTAGGATATGATTAACCAACAGTTATTAAATCCTGCGAGTATCGTTGTTATCGGTGGTTCCGATGACGTGGCAAAACCGGGGGGGAAAGTCCTCAAGAACATCATCGATGGCGGGTTCGCCGGGGAGCTTTACGTGGTCAATCCCAAAATGGGCCGTATACAGGGGATCGCCTGTTCCAGGGATATCCGAGATCTTCCATCGGTCGATCTTGCCGTGCTTGCCGTTCCTGCGAAGTTTTGCCCCGATGCGGTCAGGGTATTGACCGGGGAAAAGGAGACGCGGGCATTCATCATCCTTTCTGCCGGTTTCGGTGAAGAGAGTGAAGAGGGAGAACGAATGGAAGAGGAGATCGTGGAGATGATCAATTCGGTTGAAGGGTGCCTGATCGGTCCAAATTGCATCGGTGTCATTAATACTTCCTATAATGCTGTTTTTACCACCCCGATACCCCGCCTGGATCCAAAGGGATGTGATTTCATTTCCGGATCGGGTGCAACGGCAGTTTTCATCATGGAATCGGGAATACCAAACGGCTTGACTTTTGCAAGCGTTTACTCGGTTGGCAACAGTGCACAGCTTGGGGTTGAAGAGGTGTTACAGTACCTGGATGAAACGCATGACCCGGAAACCTGTTCGCCGGTGAAGTTATTGTATATTGAAACCATTGACAAACCCGATATGTTGCTGAAGCATGCCCGTTCCCTGATCCGGAAAGGGTGCAGGATAGCAGCTATTAAGTCGGGTAGCTCGGAGGCAGGAAGCCGGGCCGCCTCGTCGCACACCGGGGCACTTGCCAGTTCCGACCTGGCAGTGGATGCCCTATTTCGCAAAGCCGGAATTGTCAGGTGTTACAGCCGCCAGGAACTGGCGGCAGTGGCTTCGGTGTTCATGCACAAGGAATTAAAGGGAAAGAACCTGGCATTGATCTCCAATGCAGGCGGTCCCTGCGTGATGCTAACCGATGCCCTCTCAGAAGGAGGATTGCAGGTACCGGAAGTAAAAGGGGCAGAAGCGAAAAAATTGCTGGAGAAACTTCATCCCGGATCCTCTGTTTCCAATCCCATCGATTTTCTGGCTACCGGAACAGCCGAACAACTGGCTGAGATCATGGATGCCTGTGAAACGAAATTTAATAACATTGATGCCATGATCGTCATCTTTGGCAGCCCCGGATTGATCCCGATTCATGCCGTATATGATGTCCTGGAAGAAAAAATGAGAAGCTGCCGAAAACCGATATTCCCCGTCCTCCCGTCGGTAATCAATGCGAAGGATGAAATTGCGCGCTTTCTTGGCAGAGGGAGGATCAATTTCCCGGATGAGGTAGCGCTTGGCAAAGCGCTGTCAAAGGTGTATGCCACCGAACCACCGGCACCGGACAGCTCCGGGCCGTCCGTTTTGAATGAGCCTGAGATTCGTTCCGTCATAGAACAATCCGGTAATGGGTATCTATCTCCTGAAGATACACTGCGGCTGTTGAAAGTAGCGGGAATCCAATGCATCCCGGAACGCATTGTCCGGTCTCCCACAGAGGCATCCCGGGCTGCCGGGGAACTGGGATTTCCCGTGGTTATGAAGGTCATCGGACCGGTACATAAATCGGATGTGGGGGGTGTTGCATTGGGCCTGGAAAACAAGGAAGAGGTCGTTGATGCCTTTAAGCGGTTGATGAGGATTGACGGTACGGAAGCGGTGTTGATGCAGCCCATGCTGGAAGGCATGGAACTGTATGCCGGGGCAAAGCGGGAACCCAGGTTCGGACACATGGTGCTGTGCGGTCCGGGGGGCATATTCATTGAGATCATGAAGGATGTCAGCGTAGCCCTTGCTCCGGTTTCACCGGTTGAAGCCAGGCGAATGATCGAAGCTCTGAAAAGCTATCCGATGCTTACAGGCACCCGGGGAAGAAAGCCGGTCAATATACAGCGGTTTGAAGAGATCCTTGGCAGACTCTCCGGTCTGGTCTCTCTTGCCCCGGAGATCTTTGAGATGGATATCAACCCGATGATATGTTGCGATGACCAGATCATCGTGGTGGATGCGAGGATACGGATAGAAAAGGACGGGGAGACTGTGAGACAATGAGAGGGGGTGAAGGAGCAGAGGGCAGAGGAAGGATGCGCCATTGGCGTGCCTACGGCAAAGGATGATTGATGAAGGATGAAGGAAAAGAAATATAGTAAGAAGTGGTGATTAGTGAGAAAGGGGTGCTCGGTACTCGTTTCTCGGTACTTGGTAAAAGAAGAAGAAATGAGTAGTGAGAGCTGAAGACGATCCGCCTTCGTTAAAACTACGACGGGAAAGGGAGACTGAGGGACGAAGTGACTAAGGGATAAAAAGATATTGTTTCATTTTGTTCCAATTTGTTCCAAAGAGTAACGAAATTTTTTGCTCCGTAGGAGCAACATATTGGTAGCCCAGGGTAAGTTCACCCTGTGAAATACTCCATTGGAGTAAAAGCTTTGCTTTTATTTCACAGGGAGGACGATAGAGAGCGCCACCCTGGGAAAGAAATAAACAGAATCAATCGATCCAACTGCATGGTTATTCAATTGGAAATCATGTTATGGATCGAAAGTCACCAATCGCTTAATCAGGTTGGTGATTTTTGAGTCGGCAGTATGAGGAAGTTACGGGTTACGAGTTACGGGATACGAAAGATAGACGAAGAGAGACTTAGAGACTGGGAGAGTCCAGCAAAGAGGATGGAGACAAAAGAATACCGAACACTGATTAACGATTTATGATTTATGAAAACTATGTTGTTCTGAGATCGAAGTTCCCTGCCAGCCGGCAGGCATGGCGTCACTCGTTACTCATTCTTTGAATGTTGGATGTTTGACGTTCAATGTTGAATGTTGGTAGACGGACCTTCTCTAGAACATAATTGATTCCCTTATCAGTAGAAAAAAGATCATTATATTTGTGTGCGTGTATTCTGTTTTATTCAAATCAACGAAAATTATATTCTCAATTCTGAAATGAAAAAAATCGGTTTATTCTATGGCCCAAGGGGGGGATCTGTTGAACGGATTGCCTTTAAGCTGGTCGACATGATTGGCAAGGAGAAAATAGATCTCTATCCTGTAAAAGTGGCAAGTGCAAGTGACCTCGAAAAATACGATAACCTGATCCTGGGGATCTCCACCATTGGCAGGGAGACCTGGGCTTCGGATGCTCCGGCGGATGATTGGGACAAATTCTTGCCCCAGCTTGAACTGGTTGATTATAAGAACAAGACGATTGCCATGTTCGGATTGGGAGACCATATCTCCTACCCATTGCATTTTGTCGATGCTCTAGGGACGCTTGCTGAGATTCTGATGAAGCACGATGCAACCATCATCGGTCAGGTTTCAACCGACGGATATGAATTTGAGGAGTCAGAAGCAATTATCGATGACCGGTTCATAGGCCTTCCCCTGGATGAAGATTTCGAATCGGAGAAGACGGACGAAAGGCTGAAGAACTGGTTGGAAATAATTCTTCCTCTTTTTAGTTAAGGATACTGATATACAGGGGCAGCAGAATATTCTACTGCCCCTTTTTGTTGATTATATCAGCGCTTAAGAAAAGTTTCAGAGGACAATCCTTTAAATTCAGCATATTATGAGAAATACTCCTATCGATTTTCAAACGGTCAAACAGAAGATTGAGGAGACAGGATTACCCAAAGTTGGCAGGGGAACGATCCGGGAGATTGTCCGTGTGGTGAACAGGATTGAGGAGGCAACCGGAGAAAAATTTATCCGGATGGAGATGGGGGTCCCGGGATTGGAACCAGTTGAAATTGGAATAGAGGCTCAAATCGATGCCCTGAAAAGAGGAGTGTCAAGCCGGTACCCCATGATCGAAGGGATCCCGGAACTGAAAGAGGAGATGTCAAGATTCATTAAACTTTTTCTTAACCTGGATGTGAAATCGGATGGGTGTATCCCAACCGTGGGTTCGATGATGGGAAGCATGGCCATGTACCTGGTTGCCAATCGAAGCGACAGGACAAAAGAGGGGACACTCTTCATTGATCCGGGATTTCCCGTACAAAAACAACAGGTGAGAATACTTGGGCATGATTACCGCTCCTTTGATGTTTACAACTACCGGGGAGACAAACTCCGCGACAAACTGGAATTCTACCTGGAATCCGGGAAAGTGTCTACCATACTCTATTCAAATCCCAATAACCCCTCCTGGATCTGTTTTACTGAAAAGGAGCTGAAGATCATTGGAGAATTAGCTACAAAATACGATGTGATTGTGGTCGAGGATCTTGCCTATTTTGGCATGGACTTCCGGGTGGATTATTCGGTGCCGGGTCAACCTCCCTATCAGCCAACAGTAGGCCACTATACCGATCATTTCATGATCCTGTTTTCCAGTTCCAAAATATTTAGCTATGCAGGCCAACGGGTGGGTATGATGATTATCTCGGATGCCCTGTTTGATCGCAAATATCCCGATCTCAAAAGATATTATACATCGGATACCTTTGGCTATTCCATGATCTTTGGTGCATTGTATGCCCTCTCGGCAGGTGTATCGCACTCCGCCCAGTTTGGACTGGCTGCTATTTTGAAAGCCGTAAACGATGGGACCTATAATTTTGTGGAGGGAGTTAAGGAGTATGGGGAAAAAGCAAAAATCATGAAGAAACTTTTTCTCGATAACGGTTTTAATATCGTGTATGACCGGGATGAGGATAAACCGCTTGCCGATGGTTTTTATTTCACCGTTTCGTATCCAGGCATGACTGGCCCGGATCTGCTGGAAGAGCTTTTATTTTACGGAATTAGTGCAATATCCCTCGATATCACGGGAAGTGACAGGGGGGAAGGCCTCCGGGCTTGTGTCTCGCTGGTACAGCGGTCACAGTTTGGAGTACTTGAATACAGACTGAAAAAATTTCATGAGGATCATTCCTGAACCTCTTTCTGAAATCCAGGGAATCCTCAATGTTTTAGAACAGAGTTAGAGGTGATATTAATCAGTATACGATACGTCCGATTTTTTTATCTTTGATCAGGATTAGCGCAAACTTGAAAAAACGGGAAACATGGCTAAAGTTAAAGGTGCAATTGTCGTTGATATTGAAAAATGTAAAGGATGTGAACTGTGTGTCGGATCCTGTCCGACCGATGTTATTGCTATGACAACCGATGTGAATGGAAAAGGATACCATTACGCCTATATGAAAGATCCTGAAGCCTGTACAGGTTGCATGAATTGTGGCATTGTTTGCCCGGATGGCGTGATTACCGTGTACCGGAAAAAAGTGGAAGTTACTACAGCTTAGGAACTAAATATTATTTTGATCCGATGGAAGAATTTCAATTGATGAAAGGAAATGAAGCAGTTGCTGAAGCGGCTATCAGAGCCGGGACAGATGGCTATTTTGGCTACCCCATTACACCCCAGTCTGAAGTGATGGAATACCTTATGACGGTTAAACCCTATGAGCGGACAGGAATGGTTGTCCTGCAGGCTGAAAGTGAAGTCGCAGCCATCAACATGCTTTATGGAGGTGCAGCGTGTGGGAAAAAGGTGATGACCACTTCATCCAGTCCCGGGATCAGCCTGATGCAGGAGGGCATTTCTTATATTGCCGGCTCGGAACTGCCTTGCCTGGTGGTGAATGTCGTTCGCGGAGGCCCCGGATTAGGCACGATCCAACCCTCCCAGTCCGATTATTTCCAGGCAACCAAAGGGGGAGGGCACGGCGATTACCGGTTGATCACCCTCGCTCCTTCATCCGTCCAGGAAATGGCTGATTTCGTTACCATTGCCTTTGACCTTGCTTTTAAATACAGAAATCCGGTAATGATTCTGTCCGACGGAGCCATCGGTCAAATGATGGAAAAGGTGAAATTCAAGGAACAGAAGCCAAGGGCAACCGAATTTCCGGAATGGGCAACCACAGGAAAAACCCCCGACCGGGAACGGAATATCATTACCTCTCTCGATCTCGACCCGGCAAGACATGAACGGCACAACATTAAACTGCAGGCAAAATATAAGGAGGTGGAAAAGAATGAGGTACTCTTTGAAAAAATATCCTGCGAGGATGCCGAATACCTGTTTGTTGCCTATGGTACCAGTTCCAGGATCTGTCAGAAATCGATACAACTGGCAAGAGAGGAGGGCATTAAGGTGGGACTGTTCAGACCCATTACCCTGTGGCCCTATCCAAAAAAAGAACTCGGAGCCATGTCAGACCAGATTAAAGGGATCTTAGCGGTAGAAATGAGTGGAGGACAAATGGTGGAAGATGTTCTGCTGTCTGTTGACCAGAAGGTTAAAGTGGATCACTATGGACGGATGGGAGGAATCATTCCGACACCCGAGGAGATCGTAGAAGCATTGAAAAATAAAATAATTGGAGAGTAACCCATGCCTGAAACAATAGAAAACAAAAAGATCATTGCTCAGGAAAACCTGGTGTATGAAAGAACCAGCGTTCTGACAGAGAATGTGATGCATTATTGTCCCGGTTGCGGACATGGAACAACACACCGGATCCTGGCAGAAGTAATTGAGGAACTCGGTATCCAGTCAGAAACCATTGGAATAGCCCCGGTGGGGTGCTCCGTACTGATGTATAACTACATGGATATCGATATGCAGGAGGCAGCCCATGGAAGGGCTCCTGCACTGGCAACGGCAGTGAAAAGACTCAGACCGGATAAATATGTGTTTACCTATCAGGGTGATGGTGACCTGGCTGCCATCGGAACAGCGGAAACCATCCATGCCTGTAACCGGGGAGAAAATTTTGCCATCATTTTTATCAACAACGGCATATACGGTATGACCGGCGGACAAATGGCACCTACCACAATACCCAACATGAAATCTTCAACCTCACCCTATGGTAGAGATGTTAAGACGATGGGAAACCCATTGAGAATGACCGAGATTGTGGCAACGCTGCCCGGTACCTATTACGTAACCCGGCAATCGGTCCACTCCCCGGCGAATGTCCGGAAAACAAAAAAAGCAATCCGCAAAGCATTCGAATATCAGAAACTGGACAAAGGAGTCTGCTTTATTGAGGTGGTATCCAGTTGCCCTTCCGGGTGGAAAATGACGCCGGTCCAGGCAAACGAATGGATGGTTGAGAACATGTTCCCGTTCTATCCACTCGGAGATTTAAAGGTTCCTGAAGAATAATTAGAATTGCGGATTTCGGATTGTGGATTTCGAATTTAAGATTATTTGACTATTAACGATTAACATACACTATGACTGAAGAAATCATCATAGCCGGTTTTGGCGGACAGGGAGTGCTCTCCATGGGAAAAATTATCTGTTATTCCGGCGTTATGCAGGACCAGGAAGTGAGCTGGATGCCTTCCTACGGCCCGGAAATGCGGGGAGGAACTGCCAATGTTACTGTAATTGTCAGCGATGAACGGATCAGTTCACCCATACTCAATTCGTTTGATACAGCAATTCTCCTTAACCAGCAATCACTCGATAAATTTGAACCGAATGTCAAACCGGGAGGTTTGCTGTTGTATGATGGAAACGGAATATCACGCCATCCGGAGCGAAAAGATATCAACATCTACCGGATAGATGCTGCGGAAGAGGCTGCCAAAATGGAAACCACCATAATATTTAACATGATTGTACTGGGTGGCTACCTGAAAATCAAACCCATAATCAAACAAGAGAATGTAATTAAGGGATTGAAGAAATCACTGCCGGCAAGATATAATCACCTGATCCCCATCAATGAACAGGCAATTTCCCGGGGGATGGAGATTGTGCAGGAAGTGTCAACCCTGTAGTTCTCTTTGATTACCAGTGCATTACAACTCATATATGTATACTATTCGTCAGACGACTGCCGTTCGTCTGACGATTTTTTTTTATGGGTATACTCGAACTGTCTGACCCATTCCGGGTCTGACAGATGGAGTTTCCGGTTTATTTATCGGTCAGACCGAATTTTACCCAACCGTCTGACCCATTCAGGGTCTGACGGATAGGGTTTTTTGTTTTTTATGAATTGTTGGTTTAATTTTAAGAACGTAAACAAACAGTAAATAATATTATTCTCATGAAAAAATGGAGTAAGAAGAGTCTCTGGACCTTCCTGATTGTTGTTATCATCGTGGCTGTATTCTATGCCGCACCAAGACTTCCCATACTGACCGGCTATGCCTCCAAGAACCTGGCATCCGGGATTTTCGTTTCAGGCCGGACACAGGACCAGGTTGAAAACCAGGAATTAAATTTCTTTCCGGTAAACCTTGCTAAAAACAGGGTTGACTATGATAACCAGATTGTTACAAGTTCGCTTCTTGGTTTGGCTAAAAGAAAAGCCGTCTACCGCGAAGGATTGGGATGTGTGAGTGTGATCGGCTATACCACGGATGAACTGAAACGTGTAAAGAGTCCGGACATCAACCGGTTTCCAGGCAACCAGGATACCATTCCCTGGCCCATGGGAGATGTGCTGTCCGAAACCCTTCCGGCGGGAGTAGACTATTCCCGCCTGAATGAAATAGTGGATACGGCTTTCGATAAAGCAGGGGAGGAGCGTGTGAAAACCTTTGCGCTGCTGGTTGTTTACAGGGATACTGTTATTGCGGAAAAATATGCTCCGGGAGCAGATAAAAATACTCCGTTGCTGGGATGGTCCATGACAAAAAGCGTATCCAATGCCCTGGCAGGTATCCTTTACCGAAAAGGTCTTTTTGATCCGGCCCAGCCTTTGGGTATACCGGAATGGAGTGACGATGAACGAGAAAACATTCTTCTCGGTCACATGATACATATGAATACCGGACTGGAATGGGTTGAGAACTATTTCAACCTTTCTCACGTTACGCGAATGCTCTATATGGAGAAGGATATGTATCAGTTTGCTATCCAGTCAGAACTGAAAGATCCACCCGGTGATGTTTGGTTTTATTCATCGGGGACACCCAACATCTGGTCCGGTAAAATGAGAACAATCCTGGGTGATGGAGAAGATTATCTTGCTTTTCCCTCGCAGGAGTTATTTCATCGAATTGGCATGACCAGTGTTGTCCTGGAGACCGATCCTGCCGGTAATTTTGTCTTCTCATCCTACATGTATGCCACCGCACGTGACTGGGCACGGTTCGGTTTGCTCTATTTGAATGATGGGATTTTTAATGGAGATACCATCCTCTCTCCCTCGTGGGTTGATTATACCCGCCAGACTGCCAGCGGATCGGAAGGTGAGTATGGTGCGTACTTCTGGCTCAACCGTGGCGATTTCCTGCCGGATGTTCCAGAAGACCTGTTCTACTGCCAGGGATTCAAAGGACAGTATGTATTCATTATTCCCTCCTGTGACCTGGTGGTGGTGCGATTGGGATATTCCGTGTCAGCGTTTGATAAGAATGACTACTTGGCAGCAATAATTAGTTGTATTCCAGAGGGTTCCGGGGAACAATAAACCAATTGAATGGGTTCCGTCTGACCGATTGGCTGGTCTGACGGATAGTTAACTCAATAAACTCTGCAGGATCTTGAAGACCTGACGGCGTTTTTCAGTAAAAACCCCCGGAGGGGGTTAATATTGAATAGCTCCGGGTAACCCTGTGAAATAATCTTTCGTTTTAGCATTATGCCCGGGAAGTAAAATTATTCTTTGCTCATCCAGGTCGTCTGAGAATATAGCTATTTCACAGGGGCAACCCGGGGTTGAGAGAGCCTAAAAATTCCGGTCCAACCTCCTTGTTATTCAGGGGGAAAACGTTCCATGGACCGGCCCGCATCAAACTATATTTGGTCTACATGCGCAGTAAATTAATTGGATAACACTGATACTCCCCCCTAACCCTGATAATACGCATGGCGTGATTATCAGGATTTTCCCTCTCCAAGAGGAAGAGATGTAATCCTGCTCTAAACAGAAGTACAAATTGATACCATTTCATAGTGTGCTAGTCGACTCAGAGAGTCGACCTACTTTGTTTCTGCTTTAACAGAGGCTGATCCCTGTAACCGGAAGGCAAAGATTTTCTATACATATACTCAAATCCTTGCTAATTGAAATTTCGAAATTGGAATTTATTTGGGATTTGTTGTTTGATATTTGTTAATTCACTCACCATGCAAAGTTGGACAACTCTATTTTAGTCGCCTTATTTCCTGTAAAAATTCATCTCATCGATGTATTGCCATACCTCCGGAGGCAGAAAATGACGTATCTCTTTCTTTTTTCGGATGGATTGCCGGATAAAACTGGAGGAGATCTCTATCCGGGGTGCGTTGACCAGGGTGATCGAGGCGTTTTCCAAGAGTTTGAGCACCTTCGTATTACCAGCATTGTCCCCTTCACGTGGATAGGCATAGATCGGATACCGATCCAGCAACTCCCTGAAGTTTTTCCACTTTGGCAGTGTGTTGAGATTATCTTCCCCCATGATCAGTGTGAACTGGTGATTCGGATGCTTCTCCGAAAGGTAGGTTAACGTATCGATGGTATAGGATGGTTTGGGAAGTCTGAATTCAATGTCGGATGCCTGAAATTTAGGTTCGTCATGTATCGCTTTTTCAACCAGTTCAAGGCGGTGATAATCAGCAAGCAGGGTATCTCTTTTCTTCAATGGGTTTTGCGGACTGATGACAAACCAGACCTGGTCGATATCGGTAAATTCCACCATATAGTTGGCAATTGCCAGGTGCCCGATATGGATCGGATTAAACGATCCGAAGTAGAGTCCGATTTTCATTCCTTTGGTGTTAAGAATTTCCGAACGGTTTGCTTTGCTTCTTCCAGCGCTGTCTCAAGGACATCATTCACAATAACCACATCAAACTGGTTTGAATAGGAGATCTCCTTCCGTGCTTTTTCAATTCGTTTACGGATGCTTTCATCGCTGTCAGATGACCTTCGGTCCAACCGTTTTTCCAATTCTTCAATGGATGGAGGCATTACAAAAATTGCCAGCGACTGATCCGGAAATTTCCGTTTGAGGTTCAATCCACCGATAACATCGACATCAAAAATGACGTGGCTCCCCTTTGCCCAGATCCGCTCTATTTCTGATCGCAAGGTGCCATAAAACTGTCCTGGATAAACCTCTTCCCATTCTACAAATTCATCATTCCTGATCTTGTTTTTGAACTGTTCCACCGGGATAAAATAGTAGTCTTTTCCGTCCACCTCATCAACCCTTTTTTCCCGGCTGCAGGCTGAAACCGAAAACACCAACCCCAGATCCTGTTTCAGCAGGTGATGAACAACCGTGGTTTTTCCGGCTCCTGATGGGGCGGAGACAATGATTAATTTACCTTTATGTGAAACAAAATTCATTATTAATTAAAGTATGGATTACCTGAAATGATCATTACAATTTGACTTAAGAACAAGCCTGCCTGCCACAGGCAGGGAACATCGATTAACGATCTCAGATAGAGGTCTAACAATAATCATTTCTTCAAGTTCTTTTGGGCTGTTTCAATACTCTTAACAAAAATTGATAATAATTCATCATTTTCACTCATTGCTCTTTTTAATTTTGCCTCATCTTTATGGAGTTTTGCTCTGTGAATTATTTTCAAACATATCAAAGTTTCTCGCAATTCTTTTAAGATAATTTTCATTTTATGAATAAAATCTCTTCTTGATTCAGCACTTTGTGCTTCACCATAATTAAGAGAAAGAGATGTGCCAGATCTGATAATCTGACCAGCAAGATGGTTCCCTGTTTTTGTATTGGGCAATTCATTTGCTATTTCAATTATTAGAACCGAAAACTCAATTAAACGCTCTTCCAAATCGAATTTGTCCATAATTGATATCTTAAATCATAAATCGTTAATCTCTGCCCGTCCGGCAGGCGGGCTTGTTCGATATTTGTTTCTATATTGAATCAATACCGGATAATTCCAGGATTTAAAATCTGGTCTTTTCTGAAGCGTAATCTATAAAATATTCAACACCTGCTCTTTTATTTTTTCCAGTGCATCTTTCATCTGAACGACCAGTTTCTGGATATCGGTATCGTTGGCTTTCGATCCCAGGGTATTGATCTCCCTGCCGATCTCCTGTGCAATAAATCCGAGTTTTTTACCTACCGGTTCATCCTTTTGAGTTGTCTGAAGAAAATAGCTGCAGTGGTTTTTCAGTCTGACCTTTTCCTCCGAAAAATCAAGTTTTTCCAGGTAATAGATCAATTCCTGTTCAAATCGATTCTGATCATATTCATCAGGGCCCAGTTTTGACAGTACATTATCCCGGATGCGATCCTCAATCTTTTTCACCCTGTTTTTTTCAATTTTCTCAATTTCTCCAAGAAGGTGAAGGATCAGATCAATCTGTTGATTTATATGGGTTGCAAGGGATTCCCCTTCCTGCAACCTGAACTGGTTCACTTTTTCTGCAGCATTCACTATTTCCCTGCTCACAACCACCCATTCTTTCTCATCCAGTTCCTTCTTTTCAGTGGAAAGGGTATCCGGTAATCTCAGGACGATGGGCAACAAAGGCTCCTTGTTTTCGATCTTCAGTTCGTCGGTAATCTGCTTCAACTGGTTATAGTAATTAACCACGACACTATGGTTTATAACCGGCACATTTTCATCTTCCATTACTTCGGTGAAGAGAGAGAGGTCAATCTTTCCCCTGATCAGATACTTCCCAATCAAGTTCCGGATTTCCAGTTCTTTTTCCCTGTAAATCAATGGCAATTTGGTGTTAATATCCAGTTGTTTACTATTCAGGGATTTAATTTCTATGTGTATTTTCTTCTTTGGCAGCTCGCAAACGGCCTGGCCAAAGCCTGTCATTGATTTGATCATCTTCAAATAATATTATAGCATAACGAAATAACCTTTTCAAAGATAAGATAATCAGGGGGAAATTCAATTATGGACGGGTTTTGGCTGCCGCGGTTGTGAATCCATTTTCCTCCGGTTTTTCATGCTTTACGATGACCTTTCGTTTCCATCTTCCGGTCAGGTAATAGGAATAAGACACGATCAATCCCATACTCCATCCAATGGGTATGGCCCACCATATTCCCATTTCACTCATGCTGCGTGACAGGAAATAGGAAAGCGGAACTCGTATGATCCAGAGAGAAAACAGGGTAATGAACATGGGAATAAGGGTATCCCCTGCACCTCGCATTACACCATTGGTCATAAACAGGGCGGATATGATCAGGTAAAATGAGCTTACGATGACCAGGTATTCTTTACCGATCCGGATGACCTCCGGATCCGGGGTAAATAACGCCATGAAGAATTGGCTGAAAAGCAAAACAACAATCGTAACGGAGATGGCGATCACGGATGACATGAATAGTGTGGTACGAAAACCGGTTTTTACTCTTGACGATTTATTGGCTCCCAGGTTCTGGCCTACGAATGTGGCAAGGGCGGCAGAGAAATTCATGGCCGGCAGGATGGCAATAGAATCAATCCTTCCGGCCACGGAATATGCTGCAATGACATCGGTTCCAAAGGTGTTAACGATGCCCAGTACGGCTATTCCTCCAAGAGCAACAAAGGTGTGTTGAAAACCGGTTGGCAATCCGATGCGGAAACTCTTCCGGAAGATATCCCGGTCGAATTTCATATTTACCAGCGAAAACTGCATGATCTGGTGGTAACGGTTCAGATAGATGATTGCCGTAATGAATGCGCCGCCCTGGGCAATGATGGTTGCAACGGCAACACCCACAATCCCCCATTTGAAAACCAGGACAAACAGCAGGTCAAACCCGATGTTAAAAAAAGTGGAAATGATCAGAAAGACCATTGGAGTTTTGGAATCACCCAGACCCCGCAGGATGGCACTGGTGCCATTAAAACCAAAGGATGCAATTATTCCGAGCATATAAACGTTTATATAGCTTTTTGCCTGTGGCAGGATCTCTTCAGGGAGTTGCAGCAACCGGAAAATCGATTCGCTGAAAGTGATACCCACAATGGTAATAAAGATCGAGGCAAAGAAGACAAATATATAAAGCGTATCAATAGCCCGCTTTACCCTGTCCAGGTCCTTGGCACCGAAATACTGGGCAATCACAATGGTTGTACCCGAAGCAATTCCAATGATCAGAGAGATCAGGGTAAAGATGATGGGAAAGGATGCACCAACGGCTGCCAGTGCCTCTTTTCCAATGAAATTGCCAACAATGATGCTGTCAACGATGTTGTAGAGTTGCTGAAACACGTTGCCAAGCAGCATTGGAAGGGCAAAATTCAGGATTAACCGGCTCTCTTTACCAGTGGTCAGATCTTTCATTACTCCAATCGTGAATAATTTGCGAAAGTGGTCAATTTATTTCAGGTGGGCAAAATATATTGGTAATAAAACCCGGGGTAATCGTTGGACTATTATTTCCAAGGTAAGCTATGCCGAATTATACTACACTTCTTGTCCGCCGGATCTGCTAAAGGGCGGAGGAGGCGGATTAAATCCAGGAGATCAATCCTATTAGCATGGGATGAAATAAAAGAACGTAATTCGTTAATCGACCGGTTCAAGTTCCACTGTGAAATGACGAAGAATGGGCGCTTCCCAGACAATTCGCAACCCCCTGGTCAGTTTCTCCCTGCGATCGGAAATATTCTTCATTGCTACTGCTACCAGGTCCATGTGATTTCGGGTATACACCCGCCTTGGGATAGCCAGGCGGAGGAATTCCATTTCGGGAAAGCGGTTCTCCCGGGTTATGGGATCACGGTCAGCCATCAGGATACCAATCTCTGCACTTCGCACTCCCGCTTCCAGGTAAAGCTCCACGGCAAGCGTTTGTGCGGGGAATTGCTCCAGGGGTACATTGACCAGGAACCGTTTTACATCCACGAAGATGGCATGACCGCCAAATGGTTCCTGTACAGGGATTCCAAATTCCTTCAATCGTTCACCCAGGTAGGCAACCTGTTTTATTCTGGAATCCAGGTAATTGAACTCAGTCCCTTCATCCAATCCCTGGGCAAGTGCATTCATATCCCTTCCGCTCATGCCGCCGTATGTGATAAATCCTTCGAACATGATGTTGAAAGTCGTGGCTTCCCGGAATATCTTTTCATCACGGAACCCGATGAATCCTCCCATATTGACAATGGCATCTTTTTTACTGCTCATGGTCATGCCATCAGCTAAGGAAAACATCTCTCTGACAATCTCCTTTATCGTTTTATCCCGGTACTCCTTTTCCCTGGTTTTTATGAAATAGGCATTTTCAGCAAACCGGGCAGCATCGTAAAAGAGCAGAGTGCCATGTTTTTTAGCAACCCTGCGAATCTCTTTCAGGTTCTGCATGCTCACCGGTTGTCCCCCGGAACTGTTGCAGGTGAGGGTAATGATGACGAAAGGGATCTTTTCTACGGGATTTTCCTGAAAGACCTTTTCGAGCTTCCGGATATCAACATTCCCTTTAAACGGATGATCAAGTGATGTATTGAAAGCCTCATCAATGGTGCAATCCACAGCCTTAGCCTTCCTGAATTCGATGTGTCCCCTGGTGGTGTCAAAATGGGTGTTCCCGGGGATCAGGTCCCCTTCCTTAACCAGTACCGAAAAGAGCACATTTTCTGCTGCCCTGCCCTGATGAGTGGGCAGGAAATAGTCAAATCCAAGGATATCTTTGATCTTCTTCTTCAACCGATAGTAGGAAGAAGCCCCTGCATAGCTCTCATCACCAAGCATCAAGGCTGACCATTGACGATCACTCATCGCTCCGGTTCCCGAGTCGGTCAGAAGATCAATAAAAACCTGTTCACTCTTCAGGTTGAAAAGGTTATATTTCGCCTCCCTGATCCAGGTTTCACGATCGGTACGAGTGCTCGGATACATTTGCTCCACCATTTTTATCTTATAGGGTTCTGAATAGGGTAATCTCATCGCTGTAAGGTTTGTTTGTAATGGTTTTAAAGAAAGACAGAGTATGTTTGTTTGGCTTTGCAGCTAAATTTCAGGATCTATTTGCTGAGGATAATGTCCTGGGACACTATATTTGCATCAGTCAGAAAGCCTGAAGCCGGGATTTGAAGGGATAGGTGTCTCTCCTTTTTATGTTACGGTAGAGATTTTTTGTTGTGAATGAAATTTTGTGTCGATTTTTCATCGAGTGAAACTTGGATATACAAATATAATATTTACAGAATAAAATCGGAAAATCGTTGCTTTTCTATTAGCATACATACGTACTTATTGGAAAACTAGTTGATCATGAAAAAAATAGTGATGTTATTGTTGTTTTGCGGTAGCTTTTTTGCCCTTACAGGGCAGGTGGATGCCCTGAACTTACCGGTTGAGGATACCATACCTTCTATTCGATCACAGGATACCCTCCTGATCGATCAAAAACCGGGCACCGTATTGGATTCAATGGATCTTGCATTGAATTATCTGAAAGAATTGTATCGTGACACGGACCAGTGGATCACTCCCGATGACTCCCTGCGCCTGGCAATAGGAAGGCTAATCACGTATGTTGAAAATGGGCCGATTGGTACGACTGTGAATTTTTTGCGCACCTATCCGTTCGATCTTTTAAAAGAACCCTCGGACGTTGTGCAATCCGAAGCTGTACAGGAAGAAAAACGGGGCGATACACTCCTTTTACCCTTCGTTCAGGATACACTGAAAATGGATTCATTGACCCTGCCGATTGATTCCACCCGGATCCCGGTACAGGATACCATTCCAAAGGAGATAACGGATTCAATCTATTTTACCTCTCCGGATTCGATCTCGTTACTCGAAATACGGGTTCCACAAACAGATACCTTGCAGATCATATTTACCGATTCGACACGGTTAATATTCCAGGATACGTTATTGTTTGAAGTAAGCGATTTGATATTGAGCCCCCTTAAAGATATCAGCAAGATCGGGTCCGCGGATTCACTAAAAAACAGCATAGCGCTTTTACTGGATTATATTGAGGACGATTCTCTCCAACTTTGGATTAAAAACCTGGCTAATGATTCGACCAGCATCTGGCTGAGCGATGAAATTGAATACAGGCGATTCTGGCTGAAAAATGAGGTGTATGATTCCATCGGGATCTGGATAAAGGCAGATCAAAAAAATTCGTTGAAATTTATTGTGGATGACGGTGTTTATTTCCGGAAAATGAGCAGGAGTAAAAAGACCGAAGATTACCTGCACGTGCAACGGGTAATAGAGAGCACCCTGCAGGAAATGAAACCCATTGAGATTAAACCGCAAATCTGGAAGTACGGAGGACTGGGAGCCATGAATTTTGCCCAGGGATACCTTTCCAACTGGGCACAAGGAGGCGAAAACTCTATCTCTACCTTTACGGAGATTAACCTGTTTGCGAATTATTCAAGAAACAATACCAAGTGGGACAATACGGTCCGTTTTAAATATGGCTTGATAAAAGCGGGAGATAGACGATTGCGAAAAAATGAAGACCTGCTGGAGATCAATTCAAAATTCGGGCAAAAGGCATTTGGAAACCTGGGACAACGGGCGATTGAAAAATATGGTACAGAAGGGATAAAAGACTGGTACTACAGCTTGCTGGTCAGTTTTAAGAGCCAGATTGCAAAAGGATATAATTATCCGAATGATTCCGTTGTGGTTTCCCGGTTTATGGCACCCGGATACCTGATGTTTGCTCTTGGACTGGACTATAAACCCAGTGATCGAATCTCTGCCCTGATATCCCCGATAACTTCAAAGTCCACCTATGTCCTGGATACCGCAATGATTGATCAGACAAAGTATGGTGTTGCGGCAAACAAAACGGTTTATCGTGAAGTCGGAGCATACATTAAAACCAGGTTCCTCTATAACTTCAACGATGATATTTCCGTTGAAAACAAACTGGACCTGTTTACAAACTATACTCATAATCCTCAGAATATTGACATTGACTGGGAGCTGATCTTACGGATGAAAATCACCTTTTACCTGAGTGCAACAATATCCACTCACATGATCTATGATGACGATGTCCTTGTCCCGGTCTTCAATAATGAGGGCGTTAAGACAGGAACTGGTCCCAGGCTTCAATTCAAGGAGTTACTGAGTTTGGGGTTTTCATATAAGTTTTAGGGACCTCACAATTCCTTTTCATAGATCCGGAATCGTTTATGGATTTTGCCCCCTGCTTTTAGCACTTCTCCTATCATTTTGTGATTCGTTTCCAGGATCAGGTGGCTTTCTATGGTCTGCATGTTTCTCTGTTTTGCCGTTTCGAGCAGTTTGACAGCCATCAATGCATCCAGTCCGAGTCCCTGGTATTTGGGTTTGATCGCCCCGAGGAGCAGGGTGAGGTGCCTTGATCGTTTCATGCAGGAAAGGATCTTGAAGATTCCGAATGGAAACAGTTTACCCGATGCTTTTTGCAATCCTTCACTCAGGTCCGGCATGCTGATCACAAATCCTGACACCCCTTCCCTGTTCTCGGTTACTTTTAAAAAATGGGGATCCAGTACGGGAAGATACCTTTTAGCATACTCAACCATCTCCTGATCGGTCAACGGGACAAATCCGTAGATGTTGCTATAGCATTCATTCATTACCCTCAGCACGGGGATAATGTATGGTTTTAACTCTTTTTTTGTAGTGAATTCAACTACCCTGGATTCGGTTTTTTTGAGTACCATCCGGCTAACCCTCCGGTACAATTCGGGGATCTCATCCGGGATCTCGATCAGGTAATCGTTCAGGTCTACTTTCTTCCGGTACCCCTCAGCTGTGATCAGCCGGTTCATGTAATCCTGATTCCATATGGTTTCCAGGATGGCACGATGTTCGAAACCCTCAATAAGAAAACCCTGTGGATCTTTGTCGGAGAACCCGAGGGGCCCAACAATTTTTGTCATCTCCCGTTCTCTTGCCCACTCTTCCACTTGATGTATCAGCGCATGGGCTACCTCCTCATCCTCCAAGCAATCAAAGAATTCGAACCGGGCATGGTCCTCGTTATGGATCTCATTGTACCGCTGGTTGATCAAACCCATGATCCGTCCAACCGGTTTATTATCCCTGAAGGCTAAAAGAAGAATGGTATCCGAATAGCTGAAACATTTGTTTTTTTTTGGATTGAAAAAAATAAACTCATCCCGGTACATTGGGGGAACCCAACAATCGAAACCGGCGTTTATTTTTGCCGGCAGAAAGATAAAGCGCTTAAGATCTTTCCTGGTTTTGACTTCTCTGATTTCAGGAGCCATGTTTTACATTAACGGGTAATATTGAGCCAAATCATTGAAAATAAACAGTATATTGTAAAAGAACGAAAAAAATTATATGAGTAAGTTAACAATTTTTTAATAAAGGGATAAACTAACACAAATTATTTAAGGTTTATAACATGATAACTCCGTCCGACGGATAAAACCAATATGTATAAACATTCGGCAATTTATTCGTCAGCCACTTGCGTTCACCCTCCGGCATCCTGATCCAGTTTTTTCAGGAGATTAAAAAGGCCGTTTCCTGAGATAATAAAGAGCGGAATGGTAACAATGGCTGCCAATGTATCGATCAGATAGTGCGCTTTTAAATAAACGGTTGAAATTGCAAGCAAAATGGCAAGTGGTAAAACAACATAAAACCAATGCCTGAAGTATTTGTATGCATACCATAAAATGATGAATGCTATACCCACATGAGAACTTGGAAAAGCCCCGGTAGGCCGTTCACCCAGTTCCTGTACCAGTTTCAACATGCTGCTGAATACATATGCTTTGGGCACTTCATTTTCCGGGTGAGGGAAAAAATACTGCGGACCTGCGACAGGTAGTACAATGAATACCAGATAGTAGATGTAAAAAGAAGAGATGAGAACGAAGGTTAACCGGTAGAACAGATCCGGATGGTTTAGAAAGAGGATGAGGGTGAATCCAAAGATCAGGAGATAATAGGAGAAATAGCTGAAACTCATTAATTCAGTAATCCATAATTGAGGGAATCTGTCGAGAAGAAATTGTGCAGGCTGAACTCCGAAAAGTGTTTCTTCGACACGGTAAAAGAAAGAATCCTGATTTTCAAAAAAGATGTTATTGAAATGATCCGTTTCCGGATAGAGATAGATAATGAGTATCAGGGGATAGGCATATCGAAGAAACCGCATTACTCCTCCCTGAAACAGGTTCTGAAAACAAGCCATTGCATAAATAATAAGGATAGAGAGGATACGAAATCCCAGGGGAAGCAATTTGTTTTCCAGATCGTTCCACGCTAACCCAATGAAAATCGTTGTCATCAACAGGTAGAGGAGTGTGATCCTATCGATTGCGTTAAGGTTCTTCCGGGGATCTGATCTCATGATGAACAGCAATGTTTAATCAAACATGAAGATAGTGGTTTTTCTCCCTTTATTGGTTTTTTATCGTAGAGACGCCATGCATGGCGTCTCTACATCCGGTAAAACAGTAACATCCGGAATGCCTTTCTAATCAGTTATTTATTTTCCGTTCTTGTTCCGTAATTTACCTCAATTTCTCCCGGTAGATTTGATAATTCTCCTTATCGAACACGGCAAAGATAACCCGTTCAATTTTTTTATGTTTTTTCAAAAACGAGGAGACTTCGCGGATGGCAATTTCAGCTGCTCTGATCTTGGGAAACCGGTACACTCCGGTACTTATATTTGGGAAAGCAATTGATTTTATTCCATGTTCCAGGGCAAGGGTAAGGCTGTTTTTATAACAGGAGGCAAGCAATTGTTCCTCGTTGTTGGCCCCTCCATACCACACGGGTCCAACCGTATGGATCACGTGTTTAGCAGGGAGCATATACCCCCTGGTAATGCGGGCTTCACCGGTGGGACAGCCATTCAGCTGTTTGCACTCTTCCAGCAGTTGCGGTCCTGCTGCACGGTGGATTGCTCCATCAACCCCACCACCGCCCAGCAGGGAAGTGTTCGCGGCATTCACAATGGCATCCACACCAAGTGTTGTAATATCGGTCTGAATGAGTTCTATCTTTTTCATGGTCCCTGACTACCGGATTTTTGCCCCGAGCTTGGTTTCAAATGCTTTAATCAAGCGGGACATTACCTGTTCTATCTGTTTTTCGGTCAGGGTTCTTTTTTCATCCTGCAGGATAAAGCTCACAGCATAGGATTTTTTTTCTTTCCCGATTTTTTCATCTTCAAATACATCAAACAGGCTGACCTTTTTCAAGATCTGTTTTTCTGTTTGCAATGCAAGCTCCTTTACCTGCTTGTATTGTATGTTCTTATCAAGCAGCAATGCAAGGTCCCGTTTGACTTCAGGAAATTTCGGAAGTTCAGCATAGGTTATTTTGTAATGCTCAATCATTTTCAAAACAGTGTTCCAGTGAAAATCGGCAAAGAAAACATCCTGTTCTATCTCAAATTGTGAAAGGAATGTACGGCTAATGATTCCCAAATCCACGACAGGATCACCATTCATACTATAGGTAACACCATCAGAAAAAAGTTCTGCATCGGCCTTTTCCATGTCAAGCTTATTGGAATTTAACCCCAGCCGTTCGAGAATGTTTTCAACAAACGATTTCAGGTAATAGAAACTGGTTTGTTCTTCCTGAGCGTTCCAGGTTTGTTCTTGCTTGCGGCCCGTGATGTACAGCGCCAGGTGCTCATTTTCGGTGTATGGGGTCAGTGGTTCATTCCGGGACGCCGTTTTATCGAAGAAATAACAATTCCCGAATTCATAGAGCTTTAGGTCCGGATTCTTCCGGTTAATGTTATAGGATATCGTTTCGAGCCCACCGAAGACCATACTCTGTCGCAGTGAGTTTAAATCACTGCTCAAAGGGTTATGGAGCATTACCGATCGTTCCAGTGGATAATCTCTCCTCTCTTTATAGTAGGATGAAGGAGTCAACGAGTTTACCATGATCTCATTGAAGCCGTTATGACTTAAGAGGTCTGCGATCATGTTACAGACCTTTTCCTTATCCGGTTTATTGAAATAGGACAGTGTCGATTTGACTTCATCCCGGATCTCGATGTTATTGTAACCGTAGATTCTAAGGATCTCTTCAATAACATCTGCTTCCCGGGTAACATCGACCCTGTATAGAGGAACCTGCAGTAATAATCCATCGTTCGTCTCTTCAAGGATCTTAATCTCAAGCAACGTAAGGATGGGTTTAACAACTTCAGGCTCCAGACGTTTTCCGATGAGCCGTTCAATATTTTTGTAGTAGATCCGGACACTGGGGGGGTCAAAAATCCTGGGGTACACATCAACAATGTCAGAAGAGATCTTTCCACCTGCGATTTCTGAAATGAGCAGTGAAGCCCGTTTAAGGGCATAAATGGTCATTTCCGGATCTGTACCGCGTTCAAACCGAAACGATGCATCCGTATTCAGGCCAAACCGCTTTGCCGTTTTGCGAATGGATCCCGGATCAAAATATGCACTTTCCAGAAAAAGATGTTTGGTCCTGGTGGTGACGCCAGAATCAAGCCCTCCAAATACTCCTGCGATACACATTCCCTCTTCCTCATTACAGATCATCAAATCCTCACTGGATAATTCCCGTTGAACTTCATCGAGTGTTATAAAAAGAGAACCTTCGTCCAGGGTCCTGACAATCACTTTTTTCCCCTTGATCCTGTCAGCATCAAATGCATGCAGTGGCTGACCTGTTTCAAACAGAATGAAATTGGTGATATCAACAATGTTATTGATCGGGTGTAAGCCAATCGATCGAAGCCTGTTCTGGAGCCACATTGGGGATTCTTTCACCTCTACTCCGGAAATGGTTACTCCAGTATATCTCGGGCACGCTTCTTTATTCTCAATGATCACTTCAACCGGGTAATCCCTGTTTTGGGGTTTAAAATCGGATACATCCGGTTTGTGTAAAGAGGCTGTCTGATGAAAGGCAAGAAAAGCTGCCAGGTCGCGGGCTGCCCCATAATGCGATGCTCCGTCGATACGGTTGGGAGTTAAACCAATATCGTACACGACATCGGTATAGACTTCAAAGTAATCCCGTGCCGATGTTCCAACCGGAATTTTTTCATCCAGAACCATGATCCCCTCATGGTTTGTTCCAAGTCCCAGTTCATCTTCCGCACAGATCATCCCCTCTGAGAATTCACCCCTGATTTTCGTTTTCTTGATTTTTATCTCCTCTTCACCCATGTAAAGGGTTGTCCCTGCCAGCGCAACCGGTACTTTCTGTCCTTCCCTGACATTGGGGGCCCCACACACAATTTGAAGTAATTCCGGTTGTCCGATATCTACGGATGTGAGGATTAACTTGTCAGCATCCGGATGTGGAACGGCACGTTTAACCTCACCGATAACCACACCTTCCAATCCCCCCCTGACCGATTCAAACTGCTCGATACCCTCAACTTCCAACCCGATATCAGTCAGGATTTCAGCCGTTTTTACCGGATCCAGATCAAAGTCAATATACTCTCTGAGCCAATTGTAGGATATTTTCATAAATGGTTCTGCTTGAAAAAACAAAAGTAAAGAAAAAAAGATAAATAGTTATTTGATCCGCCTAGGCGGATCGTTATTTGTAGTTATTTATTGTTATTAGCTGCTATTTTCTCAGGAATATAATATAAATCCATTCCTTTACCTTCCTTGCCCTCCGCTTGCTAATTTTCCTTCGCCTTTGCCTCAGCCTTAGCCTAAACATTTATTATATTATCTTTGCAAATACTTTCAGAAAAACGGGATAGTAGAATGGAAGATAGAGGTTTGATACTGGTTACCAATGATGATGGGATTGAAGCCCCCGGATTAAAAGCCCTGATCGATGTTGTCCGGGATTTCGGTGATGTGGTGGTTGTGGCACCGGAACAGAGTCAATCCGGTATGTCTCATGCTATCACCATCAAACAGCCACTTCGGGTTACGGTAATGGAAGAATCTCCTTCGCGTAAGATCTTCAGTGTTAACGGAACACCGGTTGATTGTGTTAAACTTGCCCTGAATCAGCTTCTCGACAGAAAGCCGGACCTGCTCGTTTCCGGCATTAATCACGGTTCAAATGCATCAGTCAGTGTAGTCTATTCCGGCACGATGGGTGCAGCAATTGAAGGGGGGATAAACAAAATAAGATCCATCGGGTTTTCTCTACTCGATTATTCCAGGCACGCTGATTTTACCGCCGCAAAGATCTATTCGAAACGAATCATAGACCAGGTGATGTTGAATGGATTGGACAGGGGGATCTGTTTGAATGTCAATATCCCGGTGGGGAGCATGGATGAGATTAACGGTGTAAAAATTTGCAGACAGACCGATGGGCACTGGCAGGAGGAATACGATAAACGAAAAGATCCGTTCAACAGGGAGTATTACTGGCTGACCGGATATTTCAATAACTATGAACCCGAGGCAAAAGATACGGATGAATGGGCTCTGAGAAACAACTATGTTTCCATTGTCCCCATCAGCACCGATTATACCTCCTTTAAACAACTGGATGCATTAAAAAGTTGGAAGATCTGAACAGGTTAACCACACAAAGGATATCTTTATGAATTCAAGATTTAATTCACTCACAACGGGTTTGCTGCTGGGTATTGCAGGGCCTTTATTGACCCTTTTTGTTATTTACCTGATCACCACACAGGATCTCTCCATCAAGGACTATATTAATCAACTCATTTTTTTTAAGGTGTATACTCACATCATCAGTCTTAGCGTCATTCCAAACCTTCTCATATTTTTTATATTCATCTGGCTTAATAAACTGAAGTCAGCAAGGGGAGTTCTTCTGGCAACGATTATTCTGGCATTGATCGTGCTGGGACTCCGGTTATTTACCTGAGACACGGGAGAAGGTATTGTTGTTAATTGAATTTACCGGATCGCAATGAAATATTACATCATAGCCGGAGAAGCTTCCGGGGACTTGCATGGCTCCAACCTGATCAAGGGATTGAGAAAGTCGGATAAAGAAGCTCAATTCCGTTTATGGGGAGGTGACCTGATGGAGCAGGAGGGTGGAAAATTGGTGCGGAATTACCGTGATCTTGCCTTTATGGGGTATGTTGAGGTACTGAGAAACATCCGGGTGATCAAACGAAACCTGGATTTTTGTAAGCAGGATATCATCAACTACTCCCCGGATGTGCTTATCCTGATTGATTATCCAGGTTTTAATCTGAAGATCGCACAATTTGGAAAGAAGCATGGGATTAAGGTATTTTATTATATCTCACCAAAAGTTTGGGCCTGGAAGGAAGGAAGAGTGAAGAAGATAAAGCGATACGTTGACCGGATGTTTTCCATCTTACCGTTTGAGGTTGAATACTATAAAACGTTTCAAATAGAGGTTGAATATCAAGGCAATCCGGTATTGGATGCCGTGACCCGGGCAGAGGCAGAGATGGAAAGCCGCGAAGCGTTCCTTGCAAGGAATCAGTTACCTGACAAACCGGTCATCGGACTTATTCCTGGGAGCCGGAAGCAGGAGATCAAATACAACCTGCCCGTGATGTTGCAAACCATTCGTTCCTATCCCGGTCACCAGTTCATCATTGCCTGCTCTCAGATGATCGAAAGGGATTATTATTTGAAATTAACGGAGGGATATGATGTGCAACTCATCTATGGGCAGACCTATTCGGTCATGAACCATGCAGAGGCGGCTCTGGTAACATCGGGAACCGCCACCCTTGAAGCAGCATTGCTAAGGGTTCCACAGGTAGTATGCTACAGGGCAAACCTCATCGGTATGTTAATTGCTTACCTGCTGTTAAAAGTACACTTTATCTCCCTGGTAAACCTGATCATGGAGGAGGAGGTCGTAAGAGAAATGCTGCAGTATAAATTAACCTCTGCTTCACTGAAAGCAGAATTGGATAAGTTACTCTATGACCAGCAATACAGGCAAACGATGCTGGAAAATTATGATTACTTGCATGACCGCATTGGCCCTCCTGGAGTATCGGAACGAATTGCCGCACGGATGGTTGGTATATTGACCGGATAATACATTACATTTGTTATACAATCGTTTTCAACATCATAATGCTTGCATTATTCAGGAAAGAGATAAACGTTTTTTTCAGCACCCCGACAGGCTATATCGTGATCACTGTGTTTTTAGTTGCGAATAGCCTGTTTATGTGGATCTTTCCGGGTGAACTGAATGTCATAGACAATGGGTATGCAAGCATCGATACGCTGTTTATCATTGCACCGTGGGTATTTCTTTTCCTGGTTCCGGCAGTAACCATGAGATCGTTCGCTGATGAGAAAAAATCGGGAACCATGGAACTGCTTTTCACCCGACCACTGAGCGACCTCCAGATCATCCTGGCAAAATTCTTTGCGGGATTGATCCTTGTGCTATTCGCACTTATTCCGTGCCTGGTTTATTTCTTTTCGGTTTATCTGCTCGGGAATCCAGTAGGTAATATCGATACCGGAGGTACATGGGGATCGTTCATCGGACTGTTTTTTCTTGCAGCCATTTATGTCTCCATTGGTGTTTTTTCATCATCCCTGACGGACAATCAGGTAATCGCATTTATTGTAGCCGTTCTTATCAGTTTTATTCTGTATATCGGTTTCGATTACATCAGTTCCATTGCGATCTTTCGTTCCATGGATCAATTTATCCTGACAATGGGCATCAATGAACACTATACATCCATAAGCCGTGGAGTATTGGATTCACGGGATATCGTTTATTATGTTCTTGTGATATCCCTTTTTGTATTGTTAACTAAAATTGTTATTCAGAGCCGCAAATGGTAACCGGCCCCCGGGGCAGATTCGTTGCGATAAAATCTTTGCCAACAGTGAACCGAAAGGATCTGAAAATAAGAAATCTGACACAACTATCCCTGGCACTGGTAATCATTATCCTTGTTGGATATCTCTCCTCTCTGTTATCCTTCAGAATTGATCTGACCTCTGAAAAGAGGTATTCGCTCAGCAGGACAACCAGAGAGATTTTACAGAACCTTGAAGAGGAGTTATACATTCAGGTATATCTGGATGGAGAGATGCCCATCGGGTTTAAAAAAATGAGGAAAAGCGTAAAGGATATGTTGGATGAATTCAGGATTTACTCCAACAGGAAGATTGATTATGAATTCATTGATCCTTCGGAAAATCAGGATCAGAAAGTAAGAAATGATATTTTCAGGGAACTGGCAACAAAGGGGTTGAAGCCCACCAATGTTCAGGTTGCAGAGAAAGACGGAGGGACGTCACAAAAGATCCTTTTTCCCGGTTTGATGTTGAATTATAAAAAGTCGGAGATGGCCGTGAATTTTTTACGGAACAATCTTGCACTTTCTGCTGAACAGAACCTGAATCATTCCATTGAAGGTCTTGAATATGAACTGATTAGTTCGATTAGGAATGTGAGTGCAGACACTATTCACAAAGTGGCGTTCATTGAGGGCCATGGCGAACTGGATGAGTACCGGGTTGCCGATATTACCATGGAACTGGCACGATTTTATACCATTGACCGTGGAGTGATCGGTGGAACACCGGGCATTCTTGATGATTATGCTGCCATCATTATTGCAAAACCGGAGAACCGCTTTTCGGAGAAAGACAAGTTCGTGATTGATCAATACATTATGAACGGTGGGAAAGTGATCTGGTTGATTGATGCAGTGCGCGTGAGTTGGGATAGCCTGGTCTATGCCACCTCAACTGCCGGCATCTATCATCCCATTAATCTCGAGGATCAGTTGTTCAAATATGGAGTTCGAATTAATCCCATCCTCGTCAGGGACATCAATTCTGCACTTATCCCGGTGAATATTGCCCTTGCTGGAGAACAGCCTGAATTTGCCCCTGCACCGTGGTACTATTTCCCGCTCATCATTCCGCCTGAAAACCTGCCGATAACACGCAACATAAACCCGGTTAAACTTGAGTTTGTTAATGCAATGGATACTGTAGGGGGAAATGCTGCTGTTAAAAAAACCTTCCTTCTCCTTTCATCAAAATATTCCTCAACCATTTCTCCTCCCTGCCTGATCTCTCTTCAGGAGGTAAGCGAAACACCCGAAGAGAAAGATTTTAACAAATCCTATCTTCCTGTGGCGGTAATCCTGGAGGGTACCTTTGAGTCACTGTTCAAAAACCGCATGGTCTCTGAATATGCACCCTCTGATGATTTTTCTTTCAAGGCATCGAGTTCGCCAAACCGGATGATTGTTGTTGCAGACGGGGATGTTATAAAAAATGAAGTACGCGTAACCGGTGACAGGATCATTCCCCTGCCCCTGGACCAGGACCGGTACACACAACAATTTTATGGTAATAAGGATTTTATTGTGAACTGCATAAACTACCTCATTGATGAATCGAACCTTATGGAATTGCGGTCAAGGGAACTGAAACTGAGACTCCTCGACCGATCGAAGATCAATCAGCACCAGGTTGCTATTCAACTGATAAATACAGTGATTCCTGTAATCCTCATGGTGTTGGTTGGACTGGTAATCCGGTTGATAAGAAGGAAGAGATTTGCAGTGGTTTAGATTGATGCTGAACGTGTTGATTCAGGCAGGTCAGATAGCATAGAAAATTGAAACAGTATCGTACATATATCATTTTCATCGGGTTGGTCATCATCCTGCTCATTTCCGTGATCCTGATGCGGAGATATGGTGGTTTTTCGGTGGACAGCAGTGATTTCTCCATTAAAGAGAGTGACAGGGTAACTGCTGTTATTCTGGAAAAACAGGAAGAGCGGTTGATGTTGACCAAAGGGGAATCGGGATGGATGGTAAATAACCGGTATGAAGCAAGACCATCGGCTATCCGGTTCCTCCTTGAGACACTGTCTCGTATATCCATAAAATCGACTGTTCCTGAATCCCAGTTCCAGGAAGAATGGAAGCGTGATTCATCTTCCGTAATACGTGTTGAGATTAGAGAAGGACCGGGAAGGGTCAGATCATTTCTGGTTTATCCCGTCACATCCAATGCGTATGGGAATTACTTCAAAAAAAGGGAAAAAGGAACACCCTTTATCGTTAATATACCCGGGTATTCAGGTAATGTTGGCTCACTGTTTGTTACCAATGAAAAGTTCTGGCTACCACATACCCTCTATTCCTGTCAACCATCGGAAATACGAATGGTTAAACTGTTGATTTATGATAATGAGCCTCAATCGTTCGTGATTTACCAGGAGAGTCCAGGTGCAGTAAAATTACTTTCCCTTCCGGAGGAAGAATCGGTACAGAACCTCGATACAGCGCGGGTATACCGGTATCTTTCCTATTTTAACAACCTCCGGTTTGAGCGTTGGGTGTTTGATGCCGATTCTGTCGACATCCATGCTGTTCTCTCCTTGCAGCCCAGGCATAAACTTACCATTCAGGAACAATCGGGCAGGAGCGTAACCATACGAACCTACTCCATCATCAGGGGAATGGATAACGGTGAACCGGAAATTGATTTGAACCGGGTCTTTGCAAGCATGAATGATGAAAAGGAGTTGGTTATTGTTAAATATGTTGATATTGACCCCGTACTAAAAGAACGTGACTATTTTTTATTGAACGATAATGAATGATTAACGATCTTAATTTGTAAAGAGTCTTTCATTTGCGTTTTTATTAATTGGCTTCTTGATAAATTTTTCGTATAATTGATAAATAATAAACATCAACTTCATGCTATGAAATTCGTTGTATCAAGCACTGACCTGTTAAGCCATTTGCAGGCAGTCAGCAGGGTTATTAGCTCCAAAAATACACTTCCCATCCTGGATAATTTCCTGTTTCGGTTGGATGGTAATGAACTGGAAATTACAGCATCTGATCTCGAATCTACACTGATCACCAAAATGATGCTTGAGAATGCCTCTGATTCCGGCAACATTGCTATTCCAGCAAGGATTCTGACCGATACGTTAAAAGAATTCCCGGAACAGCCACTGACCTTTGAGATCAACCTGGATAGTCTGGCTATTGTGATTAGTTCCGAGAATGGGAAATTCAGTATTGTTGGACAGAAAGGGAGTGATTTCCCCCAATTGCCTACCATAAAGGAGGATAAAAAAGGTTCCTTTTCAGTTGACCCGGATGTGCTTCAGTCGGGAATCACAAAAACACTGTTTGCCACAGCAGATGATGAACTGCGGCCGGTGATGAACGGTATCCTGGTTGAGCTGGGGCTTCAAAACCTTACGTTTGTCGCTTCAGATGCCCATAAACTCGTGAGGTATCAGCGGAATGATGCAAATGCTGGCACTGACTCCACCTTCATTCTGCCAAAAAAGCCAGCCTCTCTGCTGCGAAATATCTTACCAAAAGAACAAAACCCTGTATCCATCGAGTTTGATGAGAAAAATGCTTTTTTTAACCTGTCAAACTATAAATTGGTGTGCCGGCTGGTGGAAGGGAATTATCCCAGTTATAATTCGGTTATTCCTGAAAACAACCCGAATAAACTAACCATCAACCGGATCGACTTCTTCAATACACTGAAACGGGTTTCGGTTTTCTCAAACCAGGCAAGCAATCTGGTGAAGTTACAGCTTACAGGGAATCAACTTACAATCTCTGCACAGGATATTGATTTTTCAATCTCAGCCTATGAACGATTGAATTGTCAATATGATGGTGACGACATGGAAATCGGATTCAAATCAGTTTTCCTGATAGAGATCTTATCAAATATATCGTCCGAAGAGGTAGTGTTAGAACTATCTGATCCCACCAGGGCCGGTTTGCTGGTTCCTGCTGAGAAAGATAATGAAGATGAAGATGTTCTTATGTTATTGATGCCGATGATGATCAATGCCTGACATCCCGTTGATAACTTCTCCTGGCAGGTGCGGTTGGATGAGATGAAGCGTACTATTCACAACCTTACATTCAGCTATTCATGGAACTAAATTTAAAAAACCCCATTGCCTTTTTTGACCTTGAAACAACCGGAATCAACGTAGCAAAAGACAGAATTATTGAAATTTCCATCCTGAAGATCGATCCGGGTGGAAAAGAGGATCACCTTACTATCCGAATAAATCCAACCATTCCGATTAGCCCGGAAGCCTCTCAAATCCATGGGATCTATGATGAGGATATCGAAGATGCACTGACTTTTGCCGAAGTGGCAAAAAACCTGGTCCATTTTCTTGAAGGGTGTGATCTTTCCGGATATAATGCCAGTAAGTTTGATATACCGCTGCTGGCAGAAGAATTCCTGAGGGTAAATGTTGAATTTGATTTTAAACGGAGAAAAGTGATCGATGTTCAGGTAATATTCCATAAAATGGAACAGCGGACATTGAGCGCGGCATATAAATTTTACTGCAAGAAAGAACTTAAAGAGGCTCATAGTGCCGAAGCAGACGCACACGCTACCTATGAGATACTGAAAGCACAGCTCGATCGGTACAACATTCTGGAAAATGATGTCGACGCCCTTTCCAAATTCTCAACGATAGCCGAAAGTGTCGATTTTGCCGGACGGATCGTCTATAACAAGAATGGCGTGGAGGTATTCAACTTCGGAAAACACAAGGGCGTACCTGTGGAAGAGGTGTTGAAGAACGAACCCAGCTACTATAGCTGGATGATGAATGGGGATTTTCCCCTCTATACCAAAAAGGTCCTGACTGAAATTAAACTTCGCGCATTCAATAATTAACCTGAGTTCGATATATTGTACATTACTGTGCAGTAGTTTATTGTTTTCTTTGTTAGTTCATCTCAGACTCAACCTGATTTTCAATGAAAATTATTGCCATCGGCAGAAATTATACTGACCATGCAAAAGAGATGGATAATCCCCTTCCTGAAGTCCCGATCTTTTTCCTGAAACCCGACTCATCCCTGATCAAGAATAATAAACCGTTCTTTCTGCCGGACTTTTCCAGTGAAATTCACCATGAGGTCGAAATCGTGGTGAAAATTGACCGCCTGGGAAAAAACATCAAAAAAAACTTTGCCAACCGGTACTACTCAGAAATGGGGATCGGTATAGATTTTACTGCCCGTGACCTTCAGCGACACTGCAAAAATGAGGGCTTACCCTGGGAAATTGCCAAGGCATTCGATGGTTCAGCACCGTTGGGGAAATTTGTAAACAAGCATAATTTTGCTGATATCAAGGATATCCCATTCCGGTTAGAGATCAATGGAACCATTGTACAAACGGGAAATACGGGGCAGATGATCTTCCCGATCGATGAACTGATATCCTATGTTTCCCGCTTTTTTACCCTGAAAACAGGAGACCTCCTCTTTACCGGAACCCCCCCGGCAGGTGTGGGTCCGGTGCACCGGAATGACCACCTCCAAGCCTTTATTGAAGATGAACTGCTGCTTGATTTTTATGTGAAATAATAACGCTTTGCTGTCATAGATTTCGCTTCGCTCAGTGTCATTCGCTCACTGCGTTCGCTGTCATAATATTGTATGACTATTGTATGACCATTGTTTGACTATTGCATGACAATCGTCTGACCATTGTCCGAAGGACTCCCACGGAGAATTACAATCGCATCCCCCACCTCATCCCCGAGCAAGCGGAAAAAATCCAGAACATAGGGATCGTTTGAGCCGTTTTCAACCTCCTTACATACCTGCTCGAGCGGGAGTTTTTTCTTCAGGATACATTGTTCGATCTGGTGAATTACGGCAGATGGGCCGGTACTTTGTGAAACATTTCCGGTCTTGTGCTGGAGGACCAGGTCGTGGTAGAATTTTTGAAGGATCTGGAAACGGATGCGCTGTTGTTCAGCAAATCGTTTCAGAAATCCATACGTGTTGAAAAAATGCTGGAAGCGGTTTGCTGAATTGTCCAGAACCTGTATCGCAAGATCTTTACCCTGAATTCCTCGCAGCAGGTAGATCTCTGCATAACGGTAAATCCCGGTAATCCCGAACGCATCCAGGTCATCCGATGCATTCACAACAGGAAATAATCCGTCGGGAGAAACAGGTTGTTCCGCAAAGGTGTCGGCATACTCCTTGTCATCGTGTTTTTCGATAACGGTCAGCACCTCATCCAGATCATCAATAGGCTTTTGTGATGACCGGTCAAAAAAATCTTCGGCAAATGTGCGGCTAAACTTTCCATGTTCTGCGCCGGGTTGAACTGATAAACCGGTGTCGTGAAAAAAAATGGCGAGGATTATTTTCTCGACCTGATTCGCATCAAAGGTATAGTTGGCCTGGCCGAGTTCGCGGATCAGTTGTTTTGCAAAGAGCCAGACCCTGTAATGATGGGTCTCATCGTGTGAAGGCAAGCAGGTTTGGCTGAAGATCTCTTTGCAATGGGTAAACAGGGTTTGAAGCCATTTTTCTTCCACTGTTTTCAGCGCAGAATCAATGGTTTTCACGGCAAAGAGTGTTTAATGAAAAGATGAAATGTGCGTTGGTATTGTGGCTGAGAAGCTCTTTATTTCCCGGCCATCTGCTCAGCAATCTCAAGGATGGTTGTATCGTCCAGGGTAACAATCCCTCCATCGGGACCCTGCTCAAAATGGATCCCGGCAGTCTCTCCGTTAATATAATTCGTAC
>Ga0315543_1000706_pt1 | contig 39428 bp, 37 predicted proteins | sample SalMarSW160210MG_2_FD_203098 | JGI IMG/M metagenome (GOLD analysis project Ga0315543, IMG submission 203098) | Salt marsh sediment microbial communities from the Plum Island Ecosystem LTER, Massachusetts, United States - Salt Marsh Sediment SW1601-210 ...
TTGCCGACCATGGAATTGCCAGTTTTGAGGGTACTGGGGCAGCTAGTTAACACCTATATTATCGCCGAGGGACCTGATGGACTCTATCTCATCGATCAACACGCTGCTCATGAGCGCATACTTTATGACCGAATTTTAGCGCAGTGGGCGCAAAAGGAAGTTGAAGTCCAGGGCTTACTCCAGCCAATAACCATAGAGCTTAGCCCAAGAGAGGAAGAGACACTGAGAGCTAGTAAAGAGTTTCTGGCTGAATTTGGCTTCACCATTGAGCCTTTCGGAAATAGAAGCTATGTGATACGTGCCATTCCGGCACTAATGGCCAGGGCGAATATTATTGAGATAATAAGCGCGCTGCTTGATAATCTTGCCAGCAAACAAAGTCCCAATCCCTGGGAGGAAAAGATAGCCCAATCCTTAGCCTGCCACGGTGCTATCAGAGCGGGACAGCAGCTAAGCAATGAAGAGATGCGGGAGCTAATAAAGCAGCTAGAGCAAACCAAACAACCGCGCGCCTGTCCCCACGGCCGGCCAACGATGATTCATTTAAGTTCTCATCAACTAGAGAAGGAATTTGGCAGGATAAGCTAGAAAACCAGCAAGGTTACTAGTTCAAAATTCGCTTCACAGATTTTCTATTCGCATAAACCAGAAGCTGGTCTCCCTCCATGATTTTCTCGTCCCAATTCGGCCTGGTCAGGTAAGTACCGGCCCTGTCTATAGCAAGGACTTCTATATCCTCTTCCGCGGTGATATCAGCCACAGACAAGCCAATGATATTCGAGCTTCCTTTTATCATGACAAGACTAATAGCCCAGTCCTTCTCCACATGGAATATTTCCTCAACCGCTGGAGCTTCCCTAAGAATTCGGTTTATAACTGGCCTTTGCAGCCGGTCAAGAATCCGCTGGCCAACATTGCTTCTTATAATTAATTGATAGAAGCCGAATATGCCTCCGATTATTATGGCCAGGCGAATGAAAAACCACGCGTAACCGCTCACCTGGGTAAAAGATGCCACTAAAGTGGCAATTACAGTGACCATGCCGGCATTTCCCAGTATAATGAGAATGGTCACAATTCTGCGCCTGGTTCTGTTTCCCACCACCCGTTCAGCTTCTCTTGTCGTGAAGCCCGTTCCTGAGAAGGCAGATAACGCCTGGAATCTAGCTACATCAGGTTCTATCCCAGTTAACTGGAGGGCAAAGCCTCCAATTCGGACGACGATGAAAGAAACTAGAATAGCTATCAGTAAAATACCTACATAAGCCATATTCAACACCTCCAACTTAGGTTCTGCTGAACCATGAATGGCACTGCCTGTGTGGAAGCTCGCGGGTGCCCAATCGCTTCGCCTTTCAGTTCAGATGCCAGAGACATATTCTTCATTCGGTAACTTTAGAGCCACCTCCTCCTGAAATAGACTACCAGAGAAATACCTATTACTGCCATTACAATCAAGATGATAAAGTACCCATACCTCCACTCTAGCTCCGGCATATTTGCGAAGTTCATGCCGTAAATGCCTGTAATGAAGGTCAGCGGAATGAAGATAGTGGCTATGATTGTTAGCACCTTCATCACCTCATTCATACGGTTGGACACTGAAGAAAGATAAGTGCTCAGTACACTCTCAGCCATATCTCTGAGACCCAGAGTAAGCATCTCAATCCGCACCAAATGGTCATAAATGTTGCGGTAATATATTTGAGCTCGCTCGCTTATCAGGGCATATTCGCCGCGGCTGAGCCCGTTCATTATTTCCCGCTGAGGCAATATGACCCGCGTCAGCGCCAGTATGCTGCGTTTAAGTTGCATAATCGACATCAATGTTCCCCTCTTAGGTTCGTGAAGTGCCTCGGCCTCGAGTTGATCACTCTTCTCATCCATCTCCTCGATAGTAGGCATAATATTGTCCACCAGGGTATTGATAAGGTCGTGAGCCAGGAAATCGACTCCCCTGCGCATAAGGCGTTCGTCTTTTCGAACGCGATCCAACATAGATGAAACCGACCTCATGGGTACATCATGGCTGGTGACGACGTAATTCTTTCCCAGAAAGAGAGCGAGTTCTGTGGTCTCCACTACCTCAGACTCGATGTGGTAATTGATGCCATGAACGATAACAAATAAGTAGTCATCAAAGTCATCTATCTTGGGTGGATGTATATTCTTGCTAATGCAGTCTGCCACTGCCAGCGGATGAAAACAGAATACATTGGATAGTAACTCGGCATCCCCATCCGTCACATCCTCTATATCAACCCAGAGCAGTCCCTCCCCAGTTGCCAGAAAGTTCTTGATTTGTTCTATGCCTAGCTGGTCCAGGAGTTTCCCATCCGGTGCCAGATAGAAAGCACACTTTATCATCGTCGCCTCCTTAACCTTCGCAAAAGTCGCTCAATAGTAAATACTACCAAGGGGTAAACCCTTCAATATCGGCGTAATCATAGGCATAGCTGGCTGGAGTCTTCTTTTCAGTCAACATTAGTTTGCCATCCCCAGTTCTTTAGAAAGCTTAGCCTCTGTAGCGAATAATTCATCCACCGATGAGGCCCTCGATTAGCTATCAAGGGGGCTTTTCACTCCTAATATGTTTTTGTGGCCACATAAGTATAAATCATGGTGGTCTGGAGATTCCAGTGTCCGAGCAACTCTTGGATTGTCCTGATGTCATAGCCATTTTCCAGCAGATGTGTGGCAAGGATTTCCCTTTGAATTTTTGCCTTGAGAAGCAGCTAAGAATACAGTAATATAAAAATTAATATTATGCGGACAAAGGAGACATTATGGATAGATTTATAGATGCTATACATACATCGCTTGCAACTCAAAACTGGTATGCAGCGCTTTATTTAAGTCTGACCTTACCGGATATTTGTGCACGGCTGGAATCTAATAATCGAAAAACTAATCGGAATAAGTTCGTGGCGTGGTTTGACAAATACTTAGCTAGTAAGTACCGAGTTCAAATAGGTGCAGATAGAGAGATGCATGTATTTCTCAGTGAAAATGATTGCTATGCACTTAGGTGCGCAATGTTGCATGAGGGGGAAAGTAATATCGCTTCACAACAATGCAGGGAGGTGCTAGAGAGGTTTCACTTTACGGTTGTGGGTTCTCATTGCAACCAAATCGATTCGGTTTTACAGCTAGACGTACCAACATTTTGCACCGATGTTTGCAATGCGGTCGAATCTTGGTTTCAAGATTTCAAAGCATCACACACAGACAAGCTTACAAGAATCGATGAATTGGTTAGCGTCTATGTTGGCCCACATTCAATGAGTGAAGGAGTGTATTTAGGACAATCAGTATAAGAAATCACTTCAGCGGACGGGCAGTTGCCCGCAGCTGAGCTTGGTCGTTACCTACCAATTCTTGACAGTAATACATCGGCTCCAGAGGAAAAGCCTTATTACAACAACGACTCCTTTAATACTATAGCTACCATAAGCTTGCCTCTTCTCAGCGTAACTACAGAATTCTCTCCACCTTGAGCAGATTCGTGGAGCCAGTCACCCCAATAGGGATGCCACCGGTAATCACTACCAAATCACCCGGCTTTGCCAGGCCCAGTTCTTTAGAAAGCTTAGCCGCTGTTGTGAATAACTCGTCCACCGACGAGGCTTTGGCTATCTTAAAAGGGTAAACACCCCAGCGCAGCACCAATCTCTTCGCGACCACGGCATCAGTGGTTATCGCCAGAATAGGCATTCTCGGACGGTATTTTGATACGCGCCCTGCCGTGCTGCCAGACTGAGTAAAGGCCACAAGAGCGGCTGCTCCCAGCCTTTGCGCCGTATGGCAGGCACTATAGCTTATCAATTCATCCGTCTTTTGCTCCAGCCATCTGCCTCGTTCTGCCAGTATTTGCTCGTAGGGCAGTTTGCCTTCTACCTCCCGGGCAATCTTCACCATCATTTTAACTGCTTGCACTGGATACTTCCCGATGGCGGTCTCCTCTGATAGCATGATGGCATCGGTACCATCAAATATGGCATTAGCTACATCAGCGACCTCGGCCCGCGTTGGCCGGGGAGCATTCACCATTGACTCCAGCATTTGCGTGGCGGTAATTACCGGCTTGCCTGCTTGGTTACACTTCCTGATAATCTCCTTCTGTACCAGCGGCACTTTTTCCAGAGGGATGTCCACACCGAGGTCTCCTCGCGCCACCATGATACCATCGCTATCTACCAGTATACTGTCAAATTTGTTAACTGCCACGCCCCTTTCAATCTTGGCAATAATTGGTATGGCTGCATCGTTCTCACATAATATAGCTTTTACACTGGTTACATCCTCAGCATTACTGACAAAGGAGAGAGCCAGGTAATCAGGCTGCTGCCTGACAGCAAAGAAAATGCATTCTCGTAAAGTATCGGTAATGAAAGGGGCAGAAGTACGCATACCAGGAACTACCAGCCCTCGTCCTTCGGTGAGTATCCCCCCAACCATGACCTTACATCTAACCTCTGTGCCTTGCTCCTCCAGTACCTTAAGTTGCATTGCGCCATCATCAAGCAACACTGTATCCCCCGCCTTTATATCTTGAGTAAGGGTGGGAAGATTAATTGGTATTACCTTATCATCTCCCTCTATCTGCCTTGTGGTGAGGGTAACCTGCGCACCCTTCTTCAGTCTGGCTTGACCATCTTTCAGCTTGCCCGTGCGATATTTGGGCCCTGGTAAGTCCATAAGTATAGCAACAGGGATTGCCAGACGACGGGACAGCTTCCTTACAGTCTGGATATGACGGGCGTGCTCCCTGTGGGTACCGTGGGATAGATTAAGTCTGGCGACATTCATGCCAGCTCTTATTAGTTGCTCAATCACAGCAGCCGAGCCAGTAGCCGGACCGATAGTGCATACTATTTTGGTTCGCCTTTCAAAAAAGTTGGAGCGTTTCATATCACCGCCTAGCTCTGCCAAAGTATTACCTATCAATAACTCCTATACCAGCCCTCAGTCACCGGGGCAAATTTGCCGTTTTCAGCCCCCAGCCTTGAATACCAGGGCTTACCGTAGCTATCAGCTATCTCTGCTAGTTCCTTCAACCTCGGAGCAGCCGTATTCTGGAAAAATTTCATCCTCTCTTCCCGGGAACGAATTTGAGCGCCCTCCTGCCACAGGGCACGCCCTGCCAAAAAACCAGAGGCTCCCGCCTTACAGGCTATCTTGACCTGCTTCCTGAATGACTCAAAGTCAACACCGGCACTGAGCAGCACCCAGGGTAGCCGGGATGCCCGGTTTAACTCCTGGCACAATCCCAGCAGCTTTCCCTCATCTTGCTCAAACTTAATATCTGCCGGGAATTCTGCTTTCAATACATCAATGGGCAAGGCAGTAATTTGCCGGGCAGTTTCGATTACCAGGCCAGGCTTTATCTCGGCAAACTTCTTCGGGGATGCCCCGCCTTGATTTATGCGTTCTTTACGAATAGGACTCTCTTTTTCCTCAGTGGGATAGCTTACCGGCTCAACCAGAAAGGCTATATCTTCTTCAAGGCATTGGTCGGCTAGCCTTGCCACTAAATCGAGCTGTTTTGAGGCGACATCCTTCAGGTCGGGCCTGAAATAGATTAAAAGCTTGACCGCTGAAGCTCCCATTTTTTTTACCTTTTTTACGCTCCAGTCAGGCAGAAGCTCAGTAATTCTAGCCGTACTGTCTCCGGTATAACCGGTCTTTTCAATGCTGACAAGAAGCCCTTTAGGTCCGGGCAAGAGACCTGCAGCTATAGCCTGACCAGCTCCGTATTCCGGGTCAAGCAATACGGCACTGGCAAAAGGCGCTACCGCTTGACAGAGATCAAGCTTAAAATCAACTATATCCTGGTAATTTACAGCATCAGGGTTTTTCTCGTTCAGGGCCCGCTTAAGCGCTCCCCTGTGGTCAATGGCACACATTGTCATTATGCCCTTGGAATCAGCCAATTGCTGAAGTCCTCTTAGCTTGCCGATAGATATGTTCATTACATCACCTCATAATAGACCATGTCATTTCTTTTTATTCACAAATGGGCTTTCTCATCTCCTGGAGGGCAAAGGCAGCAGCACCGAGCACGCCGGAATTTCGACCCAGCTCAGCAGAAGCAAAACGCACAGCCTGGAAAGTTTCTTTATATGCTCTCTCACCAGCCGTCTTGAAAGCTGGCTTGAGCAACATATCACCGATGTTCGATAAACCACCGCCGATAACTATCAACTCAGGGTTGAATATGTTGATTAAATTAGCCAGCCCCACACCTACATAGTAGCCAGTCCGATCAATAAGTTCTTTAGCCAGGCTATCACCCTGGTCGGCAGCGCTATGAATGACCTGCGCCGTCACCTTTTCCACATCACCCTCGGCATATTCCAGAATGGAAGTCCTGACCCCTTCTTTAATCCGATGCCTTGCCTCCCTGGCCAGGGCTGTCCCCGAGGCCAGCGTTTCCCAACAACCTCTGTTTCCACAGTTGCAGATTGGACCTTCGTCATCAATGGTCATATGCCCCACCTCGCCAGCGGCACCAATAGCTCCGCTGTAAATCTTGCCATCAATGACAATGCCTCCACCGATGCCTGTGCTGAGAGTAATATAGATGAAGTTACGAACACCCCGGGCAGCGCCAAAATAAAATTCCCCCAGGGCAGCAGCATTGGCATCATTGGTGAGAAAGGTCTTCTTGCCCAGCCTTTCTTGCATTATGTCTCTCAGGGGAATGTCCCGCCATCCTGGCAGGTTCGGTGAGGTAAAGAGGATGCCCGTCTCGGGATTTGAGAGACCGGGCGCCCCAACCCCTATGGCAGTAAGCTCCTCAATGGCAACATTTGCCTGCTCTAAAGCACGATACGCAGACTCCAAAATAGACTGGATAACTGCTTCATGGCCTTTTTGAGCTGGCGTTATACTGTGGTCCCGCGATAGCATTTCTCCCTGAGAATTGGTCACCCCCGTCAGTATTTTGCTGCCTCCAAGGTCAACGCCAAGAATCAAATCGTCAGCATTTTTACCCAATTTCAAACTCCTGCTATAAGCCTCAGCTATAAGTAGGCCCCTTTGCCGAAGCTAGTATTTCTCTCAAAAGTAAGGCTTGCTCTTGATTTTACTCATAGATTATCCCGGTGGGTATCTTCGCAGCCTCATACTTGAGCTTGTTAATAACGTTAGCCTTGGATTATATTCATCTTCTCTCAACTTGCAGAATCCTGTCCCAATGTCAATAATAGGTTTTGTTACAGTTTATATTATATTGTATACTGGGGTAGATAATAAAAAAAGACAGTAAGTCCCCGTTGAACAATCAAAGGCAGGTTAAAGGAATTAACTGCACTCTATGGACGGTAATTATAGCTTGATGGTCTTATACCGGAAGATTTATTAGGTTGAAAAGACTAGCCTGCAGTTAAGAAAGTGAGCCAGCTTGCCCATAATAGTCAGTAGTAATGTGCCTTTGGTAAAGCCAGTATTATGTCAAATCGAATCATTGATTATTACAGTTGTTGATAGTATACTGTCATCATACACAGAGGGGGAGGTATTCCATGAATTTATCTTGTCATCAAGAAAACCTGAATAGGGGGCTAAGCATCGTAGGGAGAGCTGTAGCCACCAGGTCCACTTTACCTATCACCCAAAATATCCTTTTATCCGCTGAGAAATCGCGTCTCAAACTGGCAGCTACCAATCTGGAAATGGCTACCACGTGCTGGATTGGTGCTGAAGTGAAAAAAGAAGGGGACATAACTGTGCCTGCTCGCTTGCTCATCGACTTTGTTAATTCCTTGCCCAACGATTTAATTGAAATCAATCTTCCCGCTAACAGTCGCATTCTGGAGCTTAAGAGCGGCCATTTTCAAGCCCATATTCACGGCATTGATGCCGCGGATTTCCCACCTATCCCCCAGATAACCGATGGCATAACTACCACCATTGAGGCAGCTAGTCTCAGGGAAGGAATTACACAGGTCGCCTTTGCTGCTGCCACTGAAGAATCCCGCCCGGTATTAACCGGAATTAACACTGAGTTCGATGGCGAGCAGCTCAATTTGGTGGCTGCCGATGGCTTCAGGCTAGCTGTTCATAAGACAACCCTCGGCTCGTCAGTCAGCGAGAAGACTACGGTTATCGTCCCAGCCAGAACCCTCAATGAACTGAATCGTCTTCTTAGTGAGCAAGAGGAACCCGTAGAAATCACCGTAAACGAAAAAAAGAGCCAGATTCTCTTCCGCCTCAAGAATGCTGAGCTGATTTCTCAGCTTATTCAAGGTTCCTTCCCCAATTATTCCCAGGTTATTCCTCAAAGCTATACCACGCGGGCTGTACTAGACATTAATGAGTTTCTGCGGGTTACTAAAATGTCCTCCATATTTGCTCGCGATGCCAGTGGCATAGTTCGCCTGGTCATTACTCCGGGTACCGAACTTGCTCCAGGAAAGATAACCGTTTCTGCTCAGGCTGAGGAGGTTGGAGACAATGTTGGTGAAATAGACGCTCTCACCGACGGAGAAGAGGCGAAAATCGCCTTCAATGTAAAATACCTTTCCGATGTTTTATCTGTCCTTTCCCAAGCCCAAGTCGCTCTAGAACTCACCACCCCATCAAGCCCGGGAACCATCCGCCCCATAGGCGTGGACAATTATGTTCACGTAGTCATGCCCATGTTCGTCCAGTGGTGAGTACGTACGAATCAGCCTCAATTAAGTCTGGCTTAAGGTAGCCTTTGATGTCTGCACCTTCCGGCGTAGCCGTAATTCTCAAGTCCAAGTAGGTGTAGGCATCCTTTTTATCCTGGTTTGTACAGTTGTCTAGGTCAGGCACTATTCTAGCGAATAACTCTTTTAGCTTCCCTTCATAATCGCCTATTCTGGCGATGTTCTCTTTCGTCTGGACCAAGCTTGCCAGCCGTGCCTGGTCAGCTTCTTTTTCCTTCTTGGTCTGGTTCATTTCGTCCATGACCACATCAGGCGTAAAACCGAGCTTGAACGCTTGCATAAGCCGCCGTTCCTGACCAGCATATTGCTTGAGCTTCCGGTTAAGAGCCTTTATTTCCTGGTCAATCGTGCCGTCTGAAACCCAGGCTTGTTCAACTTCAGTTTGCTTGCTTATTTCAGCCAGGAGCAGTTCAGGGTAACACAGGACACTTTTAACCTTTTCCCACACAGCACCTTCAAGCCATTCCGCCCGGATGTATCGGGCATCGCATATCTTTCGCCGTGAGGCAGTCGGGTATGTACCACGACAATAATAGTATCGATAGTCGCCCCTCAAGCAGCTTCCCACTAACGGGCTTCCGCAATACTCGCAGACCGCAAAACCAGTTAACGGGTATTCATGCTTTGCCTTGCCTGGATGCAGTTCCTTTGACTTAGCCAGAGCAGCTTGTGCCCGTTCAAACAGTTCCTTGCTGATAATGGCAGGAGTTACATCAGGCAGGACGTACCAGGATCCTTGAGGCTTCTTCTCGCGGTTCTTTCCCGAAGTTCGACCAAAATAGGTTATACCCATATACGCAGGATTGCGAACTATCCTGCTTACCGTCCGAGCTTCCCATTTCTTCCCGGACTTTGTTGGTACACCCTCCTCATTCAGAGTCCGAGCTATCTTAAAACAGCCATCGCCATTAACGACCATTTCAAACATTCTCTTGACTATCCTAGCTTCTCGCTTCAATGGTATGCGCTTCTTGTATTCCTTAATCCACTGATAGCCGTATATGCCTATGCCAGTACCTTGCGGCAGCTTGCCATTCTTTAACATAGCTTGCTTGCCCCGTCCGGTTGCATCCCGCCGCCGTTCAGCGTCCAGTTTAGCTGCATAGCCCTTAATATAGAATACCAGCTTGCCGACTTCCGAATTATCTACCGTTTCAGTTGCCGCTTCCAGGGTAACGCCGTGCTTTTCAAGTTCCTGCATGAGAATGACCCCATGCACAGGGTCACGGGAGAAGCGGTCAAGGCTATAAACTACCACCGCATCTATCCTTTCCGAACGCACCATTTCCCTAAGCTCATTTAGCTTAGGACGCTCAAGAGACAGTCCCGACCAAGCTTCGCTAAGTTCATACCCGACTTCGTACCCTCGACCCTGGCAATAATTCCTGCACGCTTCCATTTGAGTCTGCAAGCTTGTGCCATCCTGTTCTTGACCTTCTGTGCTTACACGGCAATAAATAGCTGCTTTCATGCTGCACCTACCCTCTCAATATTCCTGTTATCAGCGCTGCCAGGATAATTGCCGCAGCGTTTATCAAGCCAACTAATAATATTATTCTCTGATTCCTTTTGTCTCGCCTCATTTCATTATGGCCTGCGGGTTCATATCCAGATTGATAAGGAAAATAATACTTACAATAGCGTTCTTTCGTTAATATTTTCTTCGCGTTTTCCTTTTCGTTTTTACTACTATAGCCATACAATTCCCAGACGCGGTGGAAACAGCCGATTACGTTCCAAGTATTTCCATGCTCCGAAAAAGAAATATAAGAATCACTGAGTTCCGGGTTTTTTCTTCCTTCAGCATAACACTCCCAGAATTTACTACCTAAGTACAGACCTCCATCTTTGCTCACACCCCCTTCTCTAAAACCAAAGAAACCACAATCAACACATTTTACTGTATGTCTGATATGCAATCTTAGTTTATGCATGATTCCCCCTTTTTAAATGCCCACTTCGGCTTGGACCATTATAATTCCCTAACGGTCATTTATTTTTCAGTCTTTTGATTTAGTTTCACTCATTCCCCTAATTCATGTCCGATTTCGTAACGCCGAGCCTGGCAATACTGGCGGCAGGCTTCCAGTTGAGTTTGCAGGCTTGTACCATCCTGTTCCTGACCTTCAGTGCTCACACGGCAGTAGATAACAGCTTTCATACAAAAAGCCTCTATTTAGATTTGCCAATGATTCTGGCAGATTGAACTTCAATCTCAGAAATCACTGCTTCTAATCTCGGTGTAATCAACTCGTTGTGTGGTGAGATGCGCCGAAGGACTGCTTCATGTTTACTTATCTCGTCTTGACGGCGCTTGATTTCCTGCGGGTTTTGCAATTCGCTTAAGTTTGCGTCTTTCGAATAGTCAACTAACCACAGCGCTGACCCCCACATATCGCCGAGTATCGCGCTTAGGTCCTTGAAAGGTTTAGCGGAGTCTTCGCCGAATTGTGCCATATAGCGGTATTTGATGGACTCTATTTTCGCGAACAACTCCCTACGTTCGTAATATCTCTTATAGAAAAGGTAAATCCGCTCGTTTATTATTTTATCTTGAAGAGGTTCATTATCGGGAGAGTTGCGGGTGTCGGCTTCGCCTGGATAACTGAAGGGGTTTCTAATATCGCTTATTACGTCTCTGGCTTCGTAAAATAAGACGAGGACTTCTTCGGCAAGTTCAATTCTTCTTTTTCCAATGTATTCCCTGCGCCAAGTCTTTACACCGTAAATGACGGCAGCGGATGCAACCAAAGAAGCGAAAATGATAGATACACTTTGCACGGTATTCAATACAGTCATTTCTTTACCCCCTTCCACTTAGGCTTATTCCAATAAGGTGAATTGCACTTAGGACAACATTTAGGTTCTTGTGGCTTTCGTGGTATCCAGATATGCCCGCAACGCAGGCATCTTAGACTTGGCAGTTCCAGCTTCTTATCCATAGGCTAATCATATCATTATAACCATATAATTGTCAAATCGCGCTTCTAACTAACTTCAACCGATACAATTTTTGCACCCATTTTGATAGCCGCATCAACCAGGTGAGTAGCCGCCTTCTCCATATTGGCAACTGCCCCTTGACGCTTTGCTACATCTGTAAGGAAGTCTTCGGATTGCACCATAGCCTTCAAGTCCTCTTTTAACTTGAACATACCCGTAGCCGTTCCAAGACCTGAACTAAGCACAGCTACGGCAGACACACAACAGCCTCTAATTTCCTTAAGCAGATGTTCATAACGAACTTTCTTAGACTTCATGCGCAACACGCCATAAGCTTGACCAAACAGGCTGAAGCTTTGCTGAATCAGTGCCCAGTAGTCCTTTGACTTCCAGCGTGATTGATTTGTATTCGCACCCTGGTCACAGACCCGCAGCCAATCATGTGTACAGTACCGCCAAATGTCAGCAAGCCTTTCTTTTAATTCCTCGAAGCTATTTACGCTCATTTCCTTTAGGAAGTTCCGGCGACATTGGAACTCATACCGGATTACCGTAGTTTCACGGTCCCAACCTTCCGCCTTCCAGACTTCCCGCATCCATTCTTTTTGCGATACCTTGATTTCGTTTGTCTTATCGTATAGACGTCCTACCAGGTCACCGGACCCGAATCGGTAGCCAGTGTCACGCCTACATTCTACGTGGTGTTCTATTTTCGTAGGCTCATTGACCCGCATTTTCCTGCGTGCCCGTGACACGATTTCACTCTTGATGTCTATCACAGGAAACGGCATCGCTACATCCAGGCAGAGGTCAACCCGTGATATTTTGGTATCCGAAATCACTGCCCATCTTGATAGCCAGCGTTTAAACATCATAACCGCACTGTCCAGTCCGTTTGTCCAGAGATTTTGACTGCTAAAAGTAACATAGACTTCAGGAATGATTGACCCGCCCCGTGTTTCCCTTGCTATGCAGACCGTGACATCAGCGTTACGCATGACCCATTCATAACCCATCGCACCACGAGCCGCCATATTGAATTCAGTCCCAAACCATTCCACACCGCATCCTTTTTTATCGAATTGCCTTTCACCAGCCTTATTCTTAGCTTCAGTTAAAGCCTCAAAATTATTCACGCCCACGTAACTTTGTATCGGAAAGCCGATAACCAGAGTGTCTATGCCAGAAGCTACTACTCTCACCCGCATCCCTCTTTACTACTCAAAGTCCCCCTGTTAGTTAGTGAGGGGGACTGCACGGGCGGCGGCTTCCGCCGATCCGCCCGCGCCGACTCTGCCCGTTCATTTTTAGCTGGCTGCGCTCTTGCTATGAGCCTTGAAAATAGCCTTTTACCAGCGTCTAGCTGTTCAGAAGTTGCAGGACGCAACTCGATACTGAAAGTGACTTCAGTAGTTTCTTGAACCGCCCTACTATTTCCCGACCTTGCCATGCTTTAATGATTGCATAGGGACATTTCAGGATTAAACATACTTTTTTTGAACAAAATGAAGAAGCCACCCTAAACGAGTGGCTTACAACGCAACCGGATATTTACTGAAAGTTACTTGCTTGTTTTTCTTGGCAGTCTTCTAATATAACCTACCGCATCATCGCAAGGTTCAATTTGTTTATCTACGTTTTGCAGCTCTAAAATAATCCCCTCGCTTGATTTAGCATCACAAAACTTTTTGATGCTAGGATAAACTACCCTGCACTGATACCAACATCGAGCAGCTTCAACAATGGTCCTGTCATTTTTCAACTTCAAATCCGCCGCTTTAGCACCAGCAACTATCTCTCTATGCAATCGGCTCATTGGTTGCTCGGCTAATACCTTGTAAAAATCGATAACCTTTCCTTTATACCCACGTATCTTGTAGAAATCTCTTACCTGTTCAAACCTAATATTGTAACTATCGAATAAAGTACGAATCTCAACCGCCCAAAGTAGCCAAGGAGCTTTTTCACTCACTTCAACTCTATATCTTCCCTTCTCTATATCCGATTCCCTATTGAATCCGACTCTAATAAACTCCATTATTAGCCACGTTAAATCAGCCAATTGTTTTGCATGCTCCCGTTCTTGCAATGACGCCCTGCCCATGTCATCACCTTTCAAAAAGTCCTCGTTGATCTCAAGACCAGTAAACATTTCTTCGACTTGTTTGAATGGCTTATTCGGGTCTGGTGACAATCCAATCTCAGGATGTAGCAGAGCGTCCTTAATTTCTTCTTTCCCCGATTCTGGAATAATCGAAGCTATATCGTCGAAAACGACTTTTATTCCGGGGGCACTCCATGCTTCAACAATCTTATCGTAGACTATCCCAGCCTTTTCCGAGCTTTCAGAAACAACTTCAACACACGCCAGTGCATAGGCAAAAGGCAATGAGGCTTCTGCCCAGTAATAAGGAGTGCCTTTAAACCAAGATGTGTCATCCACTATATTGTTGATAGCTTTTAGACTTTCTGTTAATTCTCCATTTTTCTCCATGTCTTTAGCTATTCTAGCATCCAGTACAACCCATTGTCCTGAAGCTATGTTATAATAAATTATGTGGAGTTCCCCACTTAAATGCCAATCTTGCGGGAGTCACTTAAGATGAGCGTAAAACCATCACCTAGCGAGCAACTTCAACAACTATTAGATAGTTATACAAACCTTAGCCAAAAATATGGTGATGATTTGTCTTTTGGCTCAGCAGCTTTACTATCCCAGGTACGTACATCTTTAGTCACAGCTATAGAACGTCTTGCACCCACTGGAACATACTACTATGCAAGTTTAAAAGTCGCCTTAGAGGACTATGGTTTTTATAACTGTGATATCATTCCAATTTTAGTCGGTATCGCTCAAGCATTAAAAATTGCATATGAATCTGGATATCTATATGACATTGAGGAACTAATACACGCTCAACTTTTCAGTGATTTTCTTGATATGGGCGATTATCTATTGAAGGAAGGCTATAAAGACCCCGCTGCTGTTATTATAGGTGGTGTTTTAGAAGAACATTTAAGGAAGCTTTGTCTGAAAAACTCAATCAATATCAAAACAAATGACCATTTCAAAAAAGCAGATGCGATGAATGCAGACCTCGCCAATTCCAACGCGTACAATCGTCTAGACCATAAAAGTATTACTGCTTGGCTTGATCTTCGTAATAAGGCGGCTCACGGTAAATATGATGAGTACACTAATGACCAAGTTAACGTATCACTACTGGGAATACGAGATTTCATCGCCAGATTCCCCGCTTGATTTCCAGTATTAGACACATTTAACAGACCCATGTTCGAAATACTTATACGGTAACGTACGCATGGAAGGGCAAACATCCCGATGTTTGTTCAATGGTGACTTGTTTGGTGTTCGACCAGGAACTTAAGTTGCAAGAGCGATTAAGCTAAGGCAAGCCTGCAAACACTATCACCAAGCCTACTGCTATCATTGCCACACCCAAAGCTAATAAACCAATCAATAGCTTCTTATTCATATGCAGAATCCTTTCCAAGCAGGTAGCTCGTATAATACTAGAACACTAAACAAAAGGGAAGGACTGGTGCTGTACTCAATAGCTAAGCATCAAGCATGCAGCATGGTGAATGCTATTCCGCAATAGGGAGAGTGAATGAAAAACGGCTTCCCTTTCCCAGCTTGCTCTGGACTGTGATTTTGCCGCCATGGGCTTCCACCAGCCGCTTGGCAATAGTAAGACCCAGACCACTGCCTCCGGTGACTCTGGCACGAGATTTGTCCACTCTATAGAAGCGCTCGAAGATATTAGGCAAATCCTCAGCAGGAATGCCTTCGCCAGTATCCGATACGCAAACCTCTACCCAGTCACCTTGTGTTGTAGCAGCCACATTAATAGTGCCTCCCTTATGAGTATAAGCCACCGCATTTTCCAGAAGGTTATGCAGCACCTGGTTGACCCGTTGCCAGTCAATGTTAACCAGTGGCAGATTATCAGGCAGGTCAAGGGACAGCGATATCTCCTTTGCTGCTACCTTGGGCTGCCAGGGAGTTACTGCCTGTTTAATTAACGTGGTGATGTTTTCTGCTTGATAAACCAGCTTCAGTTCGCCGGCTTCAGCGAGACTTAGCTCTTGGAGTTCATTAACCAACCGTGAAAGCAGAGCTGCCTCTTCATTGAGGGAGCGGATGGTAGCGGCATTTGGCTTCATCACCCGATCGCGAATTGCCTCCAGATAGCCTTGAATATTAGAAATAGGAGTTCTCAGTTCGTGAGCAACATCAGCAACCAGATTTCGTCGTAATTGCTCGGCATGCGCTAAGTCGGCGGCCATAGAGTTAAAGGCTTGAGCCAGTGCCGCAACTTCACCTTCGCCCTTTAATTGAACCCTCTGAGACAAGTCTCCCCGTCCCAATTGTCTGGCAGCCTTAGCAAGGACACCGATAGGTGACGTTATTCTCCGCGACAGGACAAAAGTCAATAGCAAAGCGATGGCGATTGCCAGCGAGCCTCCCAGGAGAAGAGAGCGATTGATTGACGTGGAGAGTCTTAGAAATGGAGCAACATATAGTTCTGCCTCTGGGTCAGAGCTGATGTAAACTTTTCCCAGAAACTGTGCTCCCAGGAACATCTCGAGAGGACTGTCTGATGAGTCAGTATAGTTCGTCCCTAAAAGTTTTCCCTTTGAATCACCTATGACTGTCCCGTTGACAGCGACCAATATAATATGTGTCCCGGAGACATGCGCTGTATCTTCAACTACGGACTGGACGTCCTCCCAGCTTCGTTCCTTCCAATAGTAGATATATAGCCTGGATTGTATTTGATCAGAGCGATATTGCGCACTTATTGTCTTATAATATTCTATTTCGACAGCGATGCGCTGACTGACAAAGAAATATATGGTGCCGACAGTCACCAATATTATCACTGCGAAAGTTACTGAGAGGCGAAACCACAACCGATGTATCACTGTTCCCCTTCGACAAACTTATAGCCGACTCCATATACCGTCTTTATATATCTGGGGTGGCTGGGGTCCGGCTCCAGCCTTCGGCGTAGGTTGAGTATGTGAACATCAATGGTGCGGTCGAAACCTTCGAAATCATAGCCTAAAGCCTCTTCAATAAGGCTTGCCCGGCTGAAGACTCTACCCGGCTCTTTGGCGAGAACTCCCAGTAACTTAAATTCAACACTGGTCAAATTCAGTGGCCTGCCGGCAAGCCACGCCTCGTGTTGCATAAAATTCATACTAAGTTCACCACTCTTAATCTCCTCAGGGCCACGCTCCCCGGGAAGACGTCTTAGCACTGCCCTCACTCGAGCCGCTAGTTCCTTAGGGCTAAAAGGCTTGGTCACATAGTCGTCGGCACCTAGGTCCAGGCCTGTTAGCTTGTCCTGGTCAGTAGTCCTGGCAGTAAGCATAATAATTGGTACATCGGATTCATGTCTCAAGGTACGACAGACCTCAAGTCCATCTATGTCCGGCAGCATAAGGTCAAGAACAATGAGGTCGGGGTAGCTTTCACGAGCCAGACGCAGAGCTTCAACACCATCATAAGCAGTTAGAACTTGGTAGCCGTCCCGGTCTAAGTAGAGCCTGACCAACTCTACAGTTTTTATATCGTCATCAACTACCAAAACCTTCTTGCCTGCCATCCCTAGCCTCCTGAAGATTCTTCAAGCCCTCTAATGTTATACCAGAAATGTTAAGAAATTAATATGAAATACTTCTTTCACGCAGACTTTTCTTAACAAATTGTACGAACTATAGCCTGGAGTAAACCGATACAATCCTCGTTGAGCAATAAACCATATGTTGTTGCCACCCCAGTGTTTTTAGATTGACATGATTGTATTGGCGGGCTATAATCCTTTCTGGAACAAGATATAAGGTATGGAAACGAAATCATCTCCAGACCCAGACCATAAACGGCGACGGATTGTCATTTTCGTTCGATGGTGGTGGGGCTTGCTTTAGTGTAGGTCTTTGATTGAGGCGTGTGTGCCCCACGTCCCACCGGACGTGGGGCTTTTATTTGTCGTGATATGGCCCAAGATTTTCCTTGGGAGGCTGCATTGGAAGTTTTGGATGAAGACACATTCAAGGAGTTGCTGGAAAACAAGCAATACAGGGCGTTGCGAGAGAGGCTAGCGGATTCAGAACCCACACATATTGCCGACCTCCTGACCAGCATCCCGACAGACGAAGCAGTGATAGCGTTTCGCCTCCTTCCGAAGAGTCTTGCCATTTCTGTTTTCGACTATATGGATGGAGCGTTTCAGAACCAGCTGCTTGAGGCGTTCAGTGACCAGACAGCGAGGAATTTCCTTGAAGCAATGCCACCCGATGACCGGACGGAGTTGCTGGACGAGGTACCCGCCAAGGTAGCCCGCAGACTATTACAGATACTCTCGCCTGACCAACGTCGCGTCACCCTGCAGTTGCTGGGATATGATGAAGAAACGGCCGGGCGTGAGATGACTCCCCTATTTGTAGACCTGCACAGCGATATGACTGTGACACAGGCTCTGGAAAGGGTCCGACAGCTGGCCATCAACCGGGAGACAGTATACGAGTGCTATGTCATGGACCGCCGCCGCTATCTTATAGGCACTGTTTCGCTCAAGGACCTGGTCATCGCTGACCCGAATGCCAGGGTAAGCGATATCATGAAACCAGACCCGCCCTTTGTCTCCACCCACACCGACCGCGAGGAAGTAGCCAGAGAACTTCGGGAGCATAACCTGCTGGCAATTCCCGTGGTAGATGCAGAACAGCGCCTCGTCGGTACCATCACCCATGATGACGTGGCGGACATCATAGAGCGAGAGGCCACCGAAGATATTTATCGCTTTGGCGCGGTATCTGGTACAGAGCGGGGTTACTTTGCCAGCCGTATCTTTGATGTTGTCCGGCGCCGGGGGGTATGGCTCTTATTGCTTATCGTGGTGAACACAATTACTTGCACTATTATTGCCCGGAATGAAGCGTTGCTTACCGGCGAGCTACTGATACTGGCTGCCTTTATCCCGTTGTTGATTGGCACCGGCGGGAATGTGGGAGCGCAATCGGCCACCGTCGTCATTCGTGGGCTGGCTACTGGGGAGGTGAAACCAAGACGGGCTCTGGCCGTGGTCTTGCGGGAGGCCGGGATAGGTGCTCTCCTGGGCATTGTCCTTGGTGCGGTTGCCCTGGGCTGGGCTTATGCGCTCGGCGGGAATCTGAAGGTGGCCGCCGTAGTGAGCACGACCCTGGTGGCCATCTCAGTAATGGCGACCCTGGCAGGCGGAGCTTTACCATTCATCTTCCGTCTATTCAAGATTGACCCGGCTCTGGTGTCCGCCCCTTTTATAACTACGATTCTGGATATATCCGGCGTGGCGGTTTACTTTGGGATTGCGCAGATAATACTGCGATTGTAATCAGCCCGCCGGGGCAAGATAGAGAAGTTTGGGGGTAAAGGGAAACTCGAGATGGCGAATAGAATTGTCGAAGGCCCAAGGAGAAAGTCGAGAATAAAGCGATTGCGGAAGCTGCGAATGTCGATCGCCAAAAAAGGACTAGATGCTCTCCTGCTTTCTCAACCGGAGAACCTCCGCTACCTTTCTGGATTTACCGGCTCCTCCGGATGGCTACTCATTTCAGGACAGAATGCTATTTTAGCTACTGACTTTCGCTATGTGGAGCAAGCTAAGGGAGAGTCACCAGATTTTGAAATTATTCAGACTAAGCAAGAGTTACGTGACTGGCTTCCTGATTTGGGGTGGCACAAATTAGGCTTCGAGGCAAATTGTATTTCTTACGATAGTTATCACAAGCTCAGCGAGGCAATAAAGACCAAGCAAGTTAACCTTGAGCTTGTTTCCACCACTGGCATAGTAGAGCAACTTCGCTCCATAAAAGAGCCCGGGGAACTAGGATTTATCACAAAAGCAATAGAGCTAACCGATGCTGCCTTTGAACAGGCAAGGGCAATAATTCGCCCCGGCATAACGGAAAAGGAGGCAGCCTGGGAGATAGAAAAATTCCTTCGCCAAGAAGGCAGTGAAGGACTGCCTTTTGAAATCATTGTGGCTTCAGGCCCAAATTCAGCTTTACCTCATGCTCGACCTACAGAAAAAATAATTTGCTCCGGTGAATCAGTGTTGATTGATATGGGAGCCAGGATCAACGGTTATTGTAGCGACTTCAGTCGCACTTTATTCTTGGGCGAGACAGACAAATCCCTACAGGAAATTTATAATATAGTTCTCAAAGCACAGACCACTGCCATAAAGGGAATTGAATCAGGTATGGATGCTTCGCAGGCAGACCGATTGGCTCGAAGCGTTGTTGAACAAGCTGGCTATGGAGATGCCTTTGGACATGGTCTTGGACATGGTGTTGGGCTAGCGGTACACGAATTTCCCGCGCTTGGTCCCAGCTCCTCCGATTCACTTGCAGATGGCATGGTTTTTACCATAGAACCGGGAATTTACCTTGCGGGAAAAGGTGGTGTTAGGATTGAGGATATGGTAGTTTTGAAAAATGGCAAGGCCAAAGTGCTTAGCAAGGCAAAGAAGGATTTGTTATTCTGACAAGGAGCAAAGGGAACGGAGTGACAATTCATTATCGATAACCACGGAGGTTACTAAATGATCGATGCCGGAGAATTGAGAAAGGGAGCCGCCATAGAACTAGATGGCGAAATATACCAAATTCTGGAATACCAACATGTTAAGATGCAGCAAAGGCAGCCTGTAGTCAAGTTGAAACTCCGTGGTGTTCGTAGCGGGAATGTCACAGAGCGGAATTTTCAATCCGGGGATAAAGTTACATCAGTATTTCTGGAGCATCGCCCAGTCCAGTACCTTTATAGCGATGGCGACCTTTATTACTTCATGGATAACGAAAGTTACGAGCAGATTATGTTAACTTCGGCTCAAATAGGAGAGGGCACCAATTATCTAAAAGAGGGCCTGATGCTAGAGATTCTGACCTGCAGGGGGGATACAGTAGACATAGAGCTACCCACTTCGGTAGAGCTCCAGGTTACGGAAACAGAGCCTGGCTTCAAGGGGGATAGGGCCACAGCGGGCACTAAAGCAGCTAAGCTAGAAACGGGAGCAACCATCCAGGTTCCTCTTTTCATTAATACAGGCGACATCATCAAAGTCAATACACGCACCGGGGAATATGTGGAAAAGGCTGGCTAATATCGCTTGATTCACCTTTCTCTTATCAGCAATTCTGGCTCCTTTCTTCAAAGGTTTTAATATACTGAGGCTCAATCAATTTAGCTGCAAACTTTAAGGAATCTGGTATAATCAAGTAACAGGTGAAAGGGACAGACTCTTCGGTCGCGGAGTTCACACCGAGCTCAGCCAAAGTGCTCTCTCAGAATGACAAGAGGGACAAAGCCCGGAATGCCCGAGAGGCAATAACAAGATTAGGTAAGCTAATTGATAAAAGCTGATTTACATATCCATACCTGCTATTCTATAGATTGTCTCACACCTTTGGAGAAAATAGTCGAGCGCTGCCTCGAGCTAGGCATAAATTGTATTGCTGTAGCTGACCACAACACCATTGCTGGCGCCTTAAAGTTAAGGGAAATTGCCCCGTTTAAAGTAATCGTTGCTGAGGAGATCTTAACGCCCCTGGGTGAAATAATGGGGCTCTTTCTTAGCGAAGCAGTTTCCCGGGGATTATCTCCCCAGGAAACAATATCTCGAATCCGAAGCCAAGGCGGTCTAGTTGGCATTCCTCATCCATTTGGCAGGTCGCTGCCCTGGAATGCTAACCCACTAACCTCGACAGAAGTTTTATCCCAGGTCGATATTATCGAAACTTTTAATTCTCGTACGCCATTTTCTAGTGGCAACGCCAGAGCATGGAAACTAGCCAAAGAGCAGGAAAAAGCTGCCAGCGCTGGCAGCGATGCCCATACTTTAGGCGAAATTGGCCGAGCATATGTGGAAATGCCCGAATTCGATGGACCTGACGACTTCCTAAATTCTTTAGCTCAGGGCAAAATATTCGGGCAAAAATCCAGCTATTTAGCCCATTTTGCTAGCACGTGGGCCAGGATAAGGAAACGTATATTGGGAGATTCTTCGCGGAGTTTGCCCTGAATGCTAGGAGATTGCTTCGCTCCGCTCGCAATGCAAAAAAGCGAAGGGCTCAAAATGACATGAGTGAGGAAGGTAAAGCGGGCTCTTGCTGAACATTGGTTGGTTTTCCACAGGGAGAGATGCAGCTGCCCGGCAGCTTTTGCAAGCCGTGCAGGATAAGAGCCACCGGGGCGACATTGATGGGAAAATTAGCTTCGTTTTTAGCAACAGCGAACCTGGCGAGGCGAAGGAAAGCGACCTGTTCTTTGAGCTTGTTCGAAGCTACAACATTCCTCTTATATGTTTATCTCACAGAAAGTTCAAGACTGCTAAAAAGGAAGAGGATTTGGGTATCAAGAAAGAGTGGCGTATCAAATACGATAAAGAGGTAAACAAGAAGATTGAAACATTTGCCCCCGACCTTTGTGTTCTTGCTGGCTATATGCTCATCGTGAGTGAAGAGCTATGTCAGAAATACGATATGATTAATCTTCATCCGGCACCCCCCGGTGGACCTACTGGTAGCTGGCAGGAGGTAATTTGGACGTTGATACAAAATAAAGCCGAGACAGCCGGAGCAATGATACACCTGGCTACCCCTGAACTGGATAGAGGTCCGGTAGTTAGCTACTGCCTCTTCTCTATTAAGGGTGAACCCTTCGCTGAATATTGGCGGAAGGACGACAAGGACATGCTGTTTCGGCTTATTCGCCAGCACGAACTTGCTAGAGAATTTCCACTTATCACCTTGACATTACAATCTCTGAGTCGGGGCGAGGTTGGCATAAAGAACAAGAGAGTAATTGATGCTCAAGGAAAGTTAATCAGTGGCTACAACCTTAGCGGCAGGATAGATGAGGAGGTGAAAAAAATCTGAGATGAACCTGATTTGCTTTGACCTCGAGGGACCCCTAGCTCTCCAGGATAATGCCTATGAACTGATGAAACTATTCCCCCGTGGCGGCAAGATTTTCGAAGTCATCATCCGTTATGATGACTATCGAGGGCTATGCTTTGATCAAGGAAATTGCTAAAATAACTACAAGGTGTTGAACCGTGAAGTTCATCTGTTTTGATCTAGAAGGTCCCTTGTCGCCTCAGGACAATGCCTACGAGTTAATGAGGCGCATTGATAACGGTGATCGAATCTTTGAAGTTATCAGCCGGTATGATGACCTACTCACCATTCAAGGGAGAAGAGGATACGAACCAGGTGGAACTTTAGCACTTATAGTCCCATTCTTAATCTATCACAATATTTCTGAGGATGATATGCGAGAGGCCTCAGAAGGGGCAACGCTTGTTGATGGCGCGCATGACCTTGTTGCTAAGCTCATTGACCGAGGATGGTGGATAGGTGATATCACCACGTGCTATGAACAATATGGCTACCCTATCACTCAACGAATAGGTATTCCTCCCGAAAATGTTTCTTGTACTCGTTGCCGTCTAGATCAATATCGTAGCGCATTCCGGGAAAAGGACTTCGCTGAGATCCGACAACTGGAGAAAGACATCCTGGCGATGCATAATGTGGCAGACGATAAGGAAATTGCAAGCAGGCTGGATTGCTTTTATTGGGGTGAGAACACAAATCCCATTGTGCGTAAGATACTTGTGGAAGTAAAGCCGATGGGAGGGAGAAGGAAGGCCGAAATGCTCAAGGAATTTGCGAGGATTAACCAACGATCCATGGATAGCATAGTTGTTGTGGGGGATAGCATTACTGATTCCAAAATGCTAGAGGTTGTCGATCGGGCAGGCGGGCTAGCTATTGCTTTCAATGCTAATGAATACGCCCTCAAGTATGCCACCATGAGTTTGGCGTCCGTTAGATTAGATGACTTGTGGATAGCTTTGGAAGCCTGGGAGAAAGGTGGCCGCCACACTGTTGAAAGAGTAGTCAAGGAAAAAGAGGTGGCTGGAGGGACAGGGGATAGAAAATGGTTCCACTGGATAGCTGGAGCAAAAGACTTAACTCAGGCACTGGAAATCCATAAAAGGATCCGACATCTGGTTAGAGAGGAAGCCGCCAAACTGGGCTAATATAGATTACTTACTCTCGCTTTCCGGTCTCGCGGAAGATCCACACGAGGGTAACAATAGCGATTATGGAAATGATGATGATGGTAATTAAGCCCGCTTTGCCCAGCCCACCGAATGCTTCGCCTCCGGCATAAACCGTAGCACTTGCCTCCATCCAGTCTGGCACACCAGCTATCATCCTACCAGTTAAAACTAAAAGACGCCTCAGCCCTTACAGACAACACCACTCAGGCAGGTTAATCTGACCAGACCCTGGCCGCTGTTAACCGTAGTGCATCCATTTTATTTCTTGGCTTGCTTGCTAAGTATTTCGTCTACAATGCCGTATTCCACTGCCTGTTCAGCGCTGAGATAGAAGTCTCTGTCGGTGTCGTGGGCAATCTTCTCCACCGGTTGACCGGTGTGCTTAGCTATGATGTTACGTATCATTTCCTGCATCCTCATAATTTCTCTGGCGGCAATTTCAATATCCGCCGCCTGCCCTTGAGCACCACCAACTGCCTGGTGCAGATGTATAGTCGAGTTGGGTAAAGCGTACCTTTTGCCTTTAGTCCCGGCGCAAAGAAGCACGGTGCCCATGCTAGCTGCTAAACCAACACAAATGGTGGATACAGGGCAGCGAAGAATCTGCATAGTATCGTAAATGGCTAAGCCAGCGCTGATAATGCCACCAGGGCAATGAATATAAAGGCTTATATCCTTTTCTGGGTCTTCCCTCTCTAAGTATAGGAGTTGAGCAATAATAAGATTGGCTATCTGGTCATTGATGGGCGTGCCCAAAAAAACGATTCTCTCTCTGAGCAAGAGCGAATATATGTCCAAAATACGCTCACCCCGAGCACTAGTCTCGGTCACTGTAGGAATTATCACTTGAGATATTGTTTCCATCATTCCCCCTTTGTCTTATTTTCAGCATTGCCAATGGCTATTTGCGATAATCGGTCCATCGTCTTCTGAGTATGCAGAGATTGTTCAATTGATTGCCTAACTTGGGGCAGTGAGAGGAACTGCCTTACTTTTTCCTTATCCTCAGCATCATTGGTAATCTCATCTACCTTATTATCTACCTCTGAGGAACTAATTTCAATCTTTTCCGCTTCAGCTAATTTCCCTAAGACAAGACCCTGAATAAGCCGCTTTTTCGCTATGGGACGCAGTTCTTGTTTAAGTTCTTCTTCTGTTTTACCACTTCTCTTCAGGTAATCCCCTAGCTCTCTAAAGCCCAGGCGCTGCGCCTCATCTCTAAGAAGTCCGGTAATTTCCTCGTCCTCCAAAATAGGGGGATAGTTTACCTCGCTGATTTCCACCAGAGCGTCAAGCGCCTTTTGCCTCGACTCCGAGCGATTCCTGGCCTCAGCTTTGGCCCTTAAATCAGCAGCCACCTTCTTGCTCATATCTGCCAGGTTATCATAGCCGGCACTCTGAGCCAATTCATCATCAAGCTCTGGCAACTGTTTCTCCTTTATTTCGGTAACAGTGACTTTAAAAGCGCCCTCTTTGCCACACATTTCCTTGATGGGATAGTCATCAGGAATAGTCAAGCTGAAAGTCCTTTCTTTATTTTTCTCAGCGCCCTGCAAATGAGAGGCAAATCCAGGCACAGGTGAACGCGAATCCTTATCCACCTCATATAATACGTCTTTGTGATTTAACCAGGGTCCCCCGTCCACATTGGCTTCGATGTCTATGGTAACTAGATCACCCAGCTCAACAGGGCGGCCTGCAGGCACCCACGCCCCTTGCCTTTCCCGGACCCCCTCCATGGCAGCAGTAACTTCTTTCTTGGCGATTTTCATTACGGGGCCGGGCTCCAGCCTTATGCTGTGGTAATCGCCAAGCTTAACTTCAGGTTTGAGAGACACTATGGCTTTGAAAACCAAAGGCTCAGTTTGAATAATTTCTATTTCTGATCTGGCGATGGGCTCGATTTCCTGAGACTCGATCGCCTGTTTATAAAGCTGTGGTATAAGACGCTCCAATGCCTCTTCCAACAAATTCTTCTTTCCTACGTGCTGCACCAGAATGGCTCGCGGTGCTTTTCCCTTGCGGAAACCAGGTATGGATACCTCGTTAACCAGGTGATGATAAGCCTCGTCCAGTGATTTATCTAACTCGCTGGCTTCAGCCTCAATAGTAAGGGCTGTCTGGCAATTCCCCAAATTTTCTGTGCTTACTTTCACGTCTTATTCCTTGTCATTGTGAGCGAAGAACCTCGTGCTTTAGCTTAAGGTTTAGCTCGTCAAGCTGATGCTTATTAACATATGAGGGGCTGTCCAACATCATATCAACGGCATTCTGATTTTTCGGGAAAGCAATAACCTCCCTTATGCTCTGCTCCCCGGCAAATAACATCACCAAACGGTCTAGTCCTATAGCAATACCGCCATGGGGCGGTGCTCCATATTCCAGCGCCTCTAAGAGACCTCCAAATCGGCTCTCCGTTTCTTCTTTGCTGTAACCAAGTAGGCTAAATATTCTTTCTTGAAGCTGACGATTGTGAATTCTGATACTGCCGCTGCCGAGTTCACACCCATTGCACACTACATCATAATGTTGACCATAAACCTTAGCTGGTTCTGTATCAAGAAGCAACAGATCTTCCCATCGAGGAGCAGTAAACGGATGGTGCATGGGTTCCCAACGATTCTCAGCCTCATTCCTCTCCAAAAAAGGAAAATCAACTACGAAGGCAAAAGCCAGCAGGTCAGCATCGGCTAGGTTAAGTCGCTGTGCCATCCCGCGTCGCAACTCATCCAGTGTCTTATTGACTACCTCCAGTTTATCAGCCACGATAAGTAAAAGGTCACCAGGCTTTGCTTCGAATCTACCGGCTATTTCTTCCAATTGGCGAGAGGTTAAATATTTAGCAGCCGCCGATTTTACCTCATCCAAAGTTATTGCCTCTCCTGTAAAAGCCATGGTCATTAAACCCTGGGCACCACAGCTCTTCGCTAAATTTATCAATTCATCAAGTTGATGGCGAGTATAATGACCACAGCCAGGGACACATATTCCCTTCACCTTGCCCCCATAGTCGATAGCCGAGCGGAAAACTTGAAAGTCGGTGTTAGCGGCGATATCAGATATATCCTTGAGTTCCAGGCCAAACCTGATATCCGGTTTATCTGTGCCATACTTCTCCATCGCTTCTTTATAGGAAAGGTAGGGAAAGGGCTCTAGTAATCGCATATCAGGTTTAGTAGCCCCCACAAGCGAGGTAAAAAGTTCCTCCATAAGCTGCAATATATCCTTTGCTTCGATGAAACTCATTTCCATGTCAAGCTGGGTGAACTCAGGCTGGCGATCTGCCCGGAGGTCTTCGTCTCTGAAGCAACGAGCTATCTGGAAGTACTTGTCAAACCCAGCTACCATGAGGATTTGTTTGAGCTGTTGTGGAGATTGAGGAAGAGCATAAAACTTGCCGGGATTGACGCGGCTTGGCACAAGGTAGTCCCTGGCACCCTCTGGTGTGCTCTTAATCAAAATAGGTGTTTCAATTTCAACAAATCCCTTAGCATCGAGGAAATCACGGATGAACTTTATCATCTTGTGGCGTAAGAGCAGATTGTCCTTCATCCTGGACCTTCTCAGATACAGGTAGCGGTTTTTGAGGCAAAGCGACTCTTCAACTTCCTCATCTTCACTTATGTACAACGGTGGCGTTTTCGACGGATTAAGGATGACAGCCTCTTTCGCTATGACTTCAACATCTCCGGTAGCCAATTTGCGATTCTCTGTCCCTTCAGGGCGGGGAGCAACTTCTCCAGTAACCTGAATTACATACTCGCTACGAAGCGAGCCAGCTACCTGGTATGCCTCTTGTGATACCTGGGGATTGAATACTACTTGGACTATACCTTCCCGGTCACGCAGGTCAATGAATACCTTCCCGCCATGGTCACGACGCCGATGCACCCAGCCAGCTAAAGTTGCCTTTTGTCCGGCATGGTTTTCCCTAAGTTCACCACAGTTATGGCTTTTGAGCAAGTATAGTCTCCTTTTCTGAATTGTCCATTATAGCGTATAAAAGGGCTTACTTTCAATTGAGCTAATTGTAGGAGGCTGTGCAGAAATGCAGTTGCTCAATTTATTTTACCCCACAAAATCTATTATTTTGTGGGGACCCCAGGTTGAGGCTTTCTAGAAAGTGCTCTCGTAGGGGAGGGACTTGTCCCCTCCCAATCTGCGGGAGCCCACAAGGGGCTTCCCTATAACCGCTTGTTAGGCTTGAGCCTCTGAAGGTTGGCCTATCCTTGCGATTGTGCCTTGCGAAACGGCGCACAAACTCTCCTTGCCCTCGTCAACCACGAATACATCACAACGGCAAACAGCCTGGGTCTTGCCCGAGTAGATGACTGTGGCTCTAGCAATCAAAGCCATCCCCTTAGCAGGCTTTAGGTAATTGATCTTGTACTCTGACGTCACAACTGCTGGACCAAGAACACTTCCGCCCACAAACGTAAGGGCGTTATCTGCAGCATAACTGATCACACCTCCGTGCACAAAGCCGTGCTGCTGCTTCAGTTTAGGAGTGATTGGAATGGTCAACTCAACCCATCCTGACGAATAGCCTGTTAGTTCTGCGCCAACAAGCACACTAAATGGTTGTGACGCCAAGGCCTGCTTTCCTAATTGCAATAAGTCATCCATGCTTGACCTCCGAGTATACAAAAAAGCTTAACTCCAAAATCAGCGGTGCTGTTAGCTGTACACATCAGATGGTTATTATACGTTAAATCCATTCAAGGTCTGTATCTGTTAGAGGACCTCCAGCGTTTCCCGTATTTAAAGTACCGGAGGGTTCCACCAACATCACTGTGCATTCTGTATCACAAATAGGTTTATGTTCGACACCTTTGGGGACAACTATCAACTCGCCTTTTTCTAATTCGAAAACTTTTTCACGAGTGGCAAGCTTCATTTGACCTTCTACAATGAAGAACATCTCATCTGTTTCTTCGTGGCTATGCCATATAAACTCACGTTTTGCCTTTATCAGCTTAAATTGGTAGTCGTTCAATTCGGCTATTAGCTTGTACTTATGTCGCTCTTTGATTAAACGAGCCTTTTCCTCAAGATTTACTACCCGCATTTGCATATTGTACCTCGCCTAACATTAATTTTTATACTATTTAAGTGGCAAAATTATATTGCATTCTTAGCTGCTTATCGATGCATTGAGCTAAGAAGTCACGGCTCCGCTAGTTCCCGAAGAACAGCTAACACATCTTGGTAAGGCACATCGCTACGGATTATTACTTTGCCGATATCTTGTAACAACACCCAACGAATTGCTTTTTCCTTGGTCTTCTTGTCTAACTCCATAGCTTTTGTTATCTCAGTCAAATCCAAGCCAGAAAAGACCGTGGGTAAGCCGAATTTCTGTAATAGGGCTTGTTGGCGCTCCACTGCCGCTGAAGGCAGAAGACCTAATCGCTGACTGAGCTTAGCCGCTCCCACCATGCCAATGGCTACCGCCTCGCCATGAAGAAATCGCTTGTATTGTGTAGCCGCCTCCAGGCCGTGAGCGATGGTATGTCCATAATTTAAGATGGTTCGTTTCCCTTCCCTTTCCTTTTCATCCTGGCTGACGACCTGAGCCTTGATAGCAGCGCTACGGGCAATAGCTCGAGTAAGCAGCTCCGGCTCCAGTTTTGTCAGCCTATCAACATTGCTCTCCAGGAATTGAACAAATTCCTCATCAAGAATCATGCTATGCTTGATAACTTCAGCCCAGCCTGATGTCAACTCACGTTGAGGCAGGGTGGTAAGAGTCTGACAGTCAGCCAAAACCAGGTTAGGCTGATAGAAGGCACCAATAAGGTTTTTTCCCTCAGGATGATTAACCCCGACCTTGCCCCCGATGCTGGCATCAACCATGGCTACCAGACTAGTCGGCACTTGTATCCAGGGCATGCCCCGCAAGAAGGTGGCAGCGACAAACCCCGCTAAGTCACCTACCATACCGCCACCCAGGGCGATGATAATGTCGTCTCGCTCCGCTCGATGCTCGACAAGGAAATCATAAATCTTGGTAGCATAGTCCATGTTTTTCGTTTCTTCACCCGGCGGCACTACAAAGGAATTAACAGCAAAACCAGCGTCCTTGAGGATTTCCTCAACTTTGCTGCCGTAAAGAGAGAAGACATTCTCATCGCTAATTACGGTGGCTGTGCCAGATAGAGCAGCTTGCTTCATCTTCTCTCCAAGCTTGTCCAATAAATCATAGCCAACAAAGACAGGATAACTTTGAGTCGTAGTCTCCACCACGCAGGCAACGTCATCATTAGCCTTTAGCTGCGAGCCTAATTTCCTCTCCCTTGACGGGAGAGGATTAAGGTGAGGAGGGTGAGCGAGGCGAAGCAATCTCCAAGCCCTTATTACCTCCTCTGCTACCTGGCTGATGTTTAAATTGTCGGTATGAACCGTCCAGTCAACATTAGCGTAGTAAGGCTGCCGGGAGGCTTTAAGTTGCTTGATGCGTTCCAGGGGGTTATCGTTAGCTAAAAGGGGACGAACTTCGGTCTCAGGACTACAAGCAGCCTCACGGAACAAGCGCTCATAGATTGTCTCAGGTTTAGCCTCCAGGCAAACAATTAACCCGGTTTTGGCAAGCAATTCGTAGTTTTGCGGATCAACTATGGCACCGCCGCCAATAGCTATGACTGTCTGCCTTTGCTGGCAAGCTTTTCTAATCGTCTCGCGTTCCAGTTCCCTGAACTTGCCCTCTCCATCTTGACGAAAAATCTCGGCGATGGGCTTGCCGGTCTCTTTAACTATCTCATCATCGGTATCCAGAAAATCCCAATTTAATCCCCTGGCTACCTCTTCAGCCACCAGAGATTTACCGGTGCCTGAGAAACCTGTAATAATGAGATTGGTTATTCGCTTGTCTAATTTCACCTAGTTATCTTCGCCAGTATATTGAAAAATCCAGATTAGAGCAAGAATTAGTTTTGCAGCGATTTTCCCCAGAGCACAGCTTATGCTATATTTTATGAATTCGAATTTACAATTACCCGAGAAAAAGAACAATGATCGTAAAAACGTTAGTGGTCGGTCCTTTTGCCTCTAACTGCTATATTGCCGGTTCATCCTCAACTAAGCAAGGGCTGATTATTGACCCCGGTGCTGAAGCTGAGATTATTTTAAGAACGGTGCACCAAACGGGATTGTCCATATCCTTAATCGTGGTGACCCATGCCCATATTGACCATGTTGGTGCCCTTCGCTCGGTTAAAGAAAGTACTAATGCCCAGTTTGCTATTCATGAAGCAGAGAAGGGATTATTGCTTACCGCGCCCATGCGTATGCTAACATCGCTCGGCCTCACCCCTGTTAAGTCACCCCCTAAGCCAGATAGGTTACTTAAGGACGGTGACCGCATAGATGTCGGCGACTTACACTTTGAAGTCCTTCATACCCCTGGACATAGTTCTGGTGGGATTTGCCTTCTAGGGCATGGAGTAGTCTTTAGCGGCGATACTCTATTTAATTTTGGTGTTGGCAGGACCGACTTTCCTGGTTGCAGCCACGAACGTCTGATGAAGAGCATTCGTGAAAAGCTTATGGTTTTGCCTGATGAAACCATTGTCTACCCCGGTCACGGACCGACCACCACTGTCGGTGATGAGCGCCGAGGAAATCCCTTTCTCCAGTGATTACACCTTTTAACCTGAATTTCCTATATAAAGCAAGTTGTACAAACAGGTTTCTATGGTAAAATAACTTCAAAAGCCCCTTGTTTGGCCACATTAGACGGGGCTAATTGGAAGAAGCCAATGGGTAAAAAGTTTAAATTGTGCTTTAACTGGCGTCAGTATTCTCTCCTGATAATCACCATCGTGCTCCTGGTCATGTTAGCGCTGGCCGGTTCTGGCCCTTCGATTGAGGATCTTTTAGCTGTTAAATACACACCGCTGCCCGGGGATGACTGGAAGGTGTCGACACCCGAAGCGCAGGGGCTGGATCCGATGCTGGTGGCGGAGATGTATTACAATGCGGCTGAATTGGAAACCATTTATAGTCTGCTGGTTATCAAAAACGGCTATCTGATAGCTGAAGACTACCTCAATGAAGGGTCGGTTGAGCAGAAGGATCGATTACAATCTGTGACGAAGAGTTATACCTCGGCGCTGGTCGGGATTGCACTGGAGCAGGGTTATCTGGCAAGCGTGGACCAGAAGATGCTGGATTTCTTCCCGGAAGTCGCCGACCAAATAACTGACCCGAGGAAGGAGCAGATCACCATCCGGCATCTGTTACAGATGCCGGATATCCCTGGGAGGAAACCGATCCGGCTCTCTGGGATGGCCTTTTATCGGGTCACTATCCGCCTCTCATAGAAGAATTCCCTCTCATCGCCGATCCGGGAACCGAGTTCCATTACAGCAATCTATCGTCCAACTGGCTGGGGATTATCATAGACCGGGCGTGTGGTATGAATCTCAAGTCATACGCTGAAGAGAATCTTTTCTTACCGATTGGCGTGGAGGTGGGCGAATGGGGCACGGACGCGGAGGGCCACAACAACGGCTGTGCGGATCTGCACTTGACGGTACGTGATGCGGCCAAGTTCGGCTTGTTATATCTCAACGATGGTGTATACGAGGGGAATCAGGTCGTTCCCGCCAACTGGGTGCATGATTCCCTGCAGAGGTACTCGGAGGATATCAATGTGACTGGCGGATTTCCGGCAAACTGGGGCCTTTCCTTCCGCGACGTCGGGTATGGCTATCAGTGGTGGTCTGCCAGGGTAGGCGAGCATCATTTCGACCTCGCGTGGGGACATGGAGGGCAGCTGATTGTTTTGCTGGATGAGTTCGACATGGTTATTGTCGTTACCTCTTACCCGTTTTGGCTGCAACATGATGCCGAGGCATGGAAGCATGAATTGGCTAATGTCAACCTGGTGGGTGAGTTCATCAAGTCCTTACCGAGTGAGTGACGAGTAGGCCAGAGTGACGTTCCGGCTGGCTAAGCGGTATTAATGATATTCCCCCTCGAAGGCTTCTGTTAATACTGCTTCGGTGTCGCTAATACCGCCTCATTTAACGGGGGATTGTGGTCGAACAATTAGGATAGGTTGCTCAGGTAATTACGGTAATTCGCCAGGCTCTCTTTTAAGTTATCACCGCCGAATTTGTCCAGGCAAGCATCAGCCAGGACAATGGATAACATGGCTTCGGCGATTACCCCGGCGGCCGGGACAACGCAAATATCGCTGCGCTCATAGTGAGCATTCGCTACCTTTCCGCTGCGAAGGTCTATAGAAGGTAAAGGACTAGACAGTGTAGAAATAGGTTTGACTGCCGCCCTGACTATTATGTCCTCGCCATTGCTCATGCCACCTTCGATACCCCCGGCACGATTAGTGGCATGTCGCCAGGGAAGCCCCTTCGCTTCGCTACGTGAATTGGGTTCGATAACGTCGTGAGCCTGCGAGCCTTTAAGCTCGGCTAAGGCAAATCCCGCTCCGATTTCCACTCCTTTCACGGCATTGATGCTCATTATCGCCTTAGCAATCCTACCATCGAGACGGCGGTCCCAGCTAACGTGGCTGCCCAGGCCAATGGGGCCACCGGTAGCAATCACCTCAAAAATACCACCCAACGTATCCCCATTAGCTTTAGCCTCATCAATGGCTGCCATCATCGCCTTTTCTAGTTCGGCGTGGGCACAACGGACCGTGGAGGCTTCTGCCTGTTGCCAATCTATAGAACTTGGTTCGCCTTGTTCCCAGTGATGTCGCCCAATCGCCACGGTGTGGCTATGAATAGTAATGCCAAACTCCTCCAGGAATCTTCGGGCTATAGCTCCGACAGCTACTCTGGCAGCTGTCTCCCGGGCACTGGCCCTTTCTATAATCGGCCTGATGTCTTTGAGACCATATTTAGTCAATCCTGCCAGGTCGGTATGTCCCGGGCGGGGACAGGTTACAGGCTCGACTTCTTTCTCTACCGGAGAAACGCTTAACTGTTCCTGCCAGTTTTGCCAGTCTCGGTTGGTGATAAAGATAGCAATGGGGCTACCTGTAGTAAGCCCATAGCGAACGCCGGCCATAATTTCAGCCTTATCCTCTTCAATCTTCATGCGGGGACCACGCCCGTAGCCCTGTTGGCGGCGCTTGAGTTCCTTATTGATATAGCCTTCTTCCAGGGGAAGGGCAGCGACCATTCCTTCCACTATGGCTACCAACCCCTTCCCGTGAGATTCTCCACCAGTAAGAAAACGAAATTGTCCCATTAGTTTTGATATAGAAATAGAGGTTGGGGATAGTTATGGCTTAAGACTTCCAACAAAACTACATCTTGGGCACTCAATCCCGATAACCTCACCTGTATAGCATTGGCAAATCCCAACAGCGACCATAGTGTAAATCTGGGTGGTTGATAATACTCCACTACCGCAGTCTCGAGGCCAGCCAGTTCTAATGCCAAATTTATGGCTGTATCCAGATCACCTAGCTCATCAACCAGACCCAACTCTTTGGCTTTGGTACCACTGTAAAGTTGCCCTGTAGCTAAACTTCTGACTTCTTCCTTGTTTAGCCCTCTACCCTCAGCTACCACATCGATAAATTGCTCGTAATATTCATCGACCATTGCCTGCATGATTTCCTCTTCCTCAAGCGTCAGTTCTCTGAATCCCCAGTACATGTCCTTATACTTGCCGCCCTTGAAAGTTTCTATCTGGATACCCAGCTTCTCCAAAAGCCCTTCGATGTTAACTAGCTGCGAGATGACCCCAATGCTCCCCGTCTGTGTGGTGGGAAGGGCAACAATCTTATCCGCTTGGGTTGAGATATAGTAGCCACCTGAAGCAACTGTGCCCCCCATGCTCACCACAATGGGCATTGTTTCCTTAACTCTTTCTATCTCCCAGAGGATCTCCTGACAGGGCTCTATTTCACCGCCAGGGCTATCTATATGCAGAACGATTGCCTTGACTGCTCTGTCTTGCTCCACCTTCCATAAATAATCACTCACCAATCCCGGGGTAATGCTTGAGCCAGATAACAGTGAAGAGTCCGCGCTGGTAATAGTCCCACTGAGCGGGATGACAACAATTTTACCTACCGATGGTCTGTTGGGGACAACGAGAACTAGAACCACAACCAGTATTGCCACAAGCAATACTATGCTCACGCCAATGATGATTGCCCTCTTTTTCTTCACTGTTTTCCTCCTGTCATTATTCCCTTAGCCTTATTAAACATTATGTCAACTGGAGCCTCCCTTCCTGTCCATAGCTTGAAGGAAGCCGCTCCCTGATATACTAACATAGGTAGGCCGCCAAGTATATTGGCCCCGGCTTTTTGTGCTAGCCTTAACAAGGGTGTTAGCCAGGGGTTATATACCACGTCATATACTAAAACTCCTTTAGGAATCACTTCGAGGCTCAAAGGTGATTGTCCTTCTTGTGAGCTGTCCTTCAGCCCTACTGTAGTGCAATGGACTATTAAATCGCAGTTGTCAAAAGTTCTGGCCGAGCTTAGATTCTGCCACTGAAAGGCAGTAACATCTGGCTCCAAATCCTTCGAGCTTGCTGAAGCACCTTTGATATACCTCACTAAATTCTCGGCCAATGCACTGGCTCGTTCAAAGATACCATCAGTAATAGACAGTGAGGCTACTTTCCTTTGTACCAGGACAAAACTCACTGCCCTAGCTACCCCACCAGCACCCAAGATGATCACCTGCTTTCCTTTAGGGTCAAGGTGCCCTTCCTTGTCTAGTGCCTCGATAAAACCATAGGCATCAGTATTAAAACCCAGAAGCTTATCAGCTTTTTTGACTATGGTATTGACAGCACCGATCGAACTTGCCAGGTCATCAACTTCATCTAATAAAGGTAAAACTGCCTCTTTATAGGGCACGGTTACGTTAGCTCCAACATTTTGAGGTTTTCTTAAATTATTCACTATGTCTTGAAGTTGGGCTGGACTTGTCTCCCAGGCTTCATAGCGAATATCAAGTCGATAATAATCCAGAGCCGCCTGCTGGAAATAAGGAGAGATAGAATGCTTAAGGGGATAACCGATGAGTCCTATGTATCTTGACATCGTTTAAAATCCTTCGCTATTGATCAGGGCGGTGGCTATCCAGAAAACCCTGGAGGATAAAGGCCGCCGCTACGGCATCTACTTCGGCTTTAACCGAAAAGCTGTGATTTCTGGCTCCTCTTTTTGCCCTGGAGCGTAGTTTACTTCCCTTGCCACCAGCCTCTATCATCAAGCGCTCGGCAGCTTTGGTAGAGAATCGTTCATCCCACAGTTTTACATCAAGCTGGTTGAGACTGCTTTGCTTCGCCTGCCATGACAATTTGTCAGCGAAATCTGTTACCTTACCAGCTTGTTTTCCCAGTTCGCCGTTTAAGCGGCGAGGCAAGCCAACTACAATGCACTCTGCCTTATATTGCTCCACAAGCTTGATAATCTCATTTATAAGGGCATCTTCGTCTTTACTGGCGAGCACGGTTAAGGGGGTCGCTAAAATCCCCTGGGGGTCACTTATGGCCACCCCGGTTCTCTTATCTCCGACATCTAGTCCTAAGCTGCGCATATCAAACCTTTTTAATCAGTTTATGGATCAATTTCAGGGCTTCGTCAATCTTGGCGGCATCTTTTCCACCGGCTTGAGCCATAGCAGCCTTGCCGCCGCCACCCCCACCAGTAACCTTGGCTACTTGATTAATAATATCGCCAGCATGCAACCCCTTGGCTATCAGGTCAGGAGTCACCATAGCCAAAAAGTTAGGCTTACCATTATAAACTGTAGCCAAAACCACTATGGCGCTCTTTAGCCTGTCTCGCAATGTATCGCCCATTTCCCTGAGGATAGGCATGCTCAATGCTGGCACCTTAGCAGCCAGAACTGTCACACCGCTCACCTGCTCAGCTCGCCCAGGCAAATCTTCCACTATTCTGTGCGATAGCTCCCTTTCCAGTGAAAACACTCTTTTGCGTTCTGCTTCAAACTCACTGATAAGGATTTTCACCTTGTTAGGAACTTCGTCAAGCGAGCCTTCTACTTCTTTGGCTACGCTCTGTAAAGCAGTTAAGCGAGATTCAATTAGAGCTTCAGCTTTCCTTCCCGTTACCGCTTCAATACGATGCAGTCCTGTGCCAATGCTGCTTTCACCGGTTATCAGAAATATGCCAATTTCTCCGGTTGAGCTCACATGAGTGCCGCCACAGAGTTCTTTACTTATTGCTGGCTCCCCGATTTCCAGCATCCGAACTTCTTCTCCGTACTTTTCTTCGAATAAGGCGATAGCACCCTCAGTGATGGCCTGCTTATAAGGGAGTACTTTTGCTTCTGCTTTCAAGTTCTGGCGTATCCATTCATTAACCTGCCTTTGAATTTCCTTGAGCTCTTCCTCAGTTATGGAAGCCATATGGGAGAAGTCAAACCTAAACCTTTCCGGCTCTACTAACGAGCCTTTTTGATAAACACGGCTGCCCAATGTTTGCCTTAAAGCAGCCTGGAGGAGATGGGTGGCGGTGTGGTTGCGGGCGATATCCAAACGGCGGGCGGCATCAACCTGGGCTTCCACTTCGTCACCAACAGATATGCTTTCTTTAACCACTTTTCCCCTATGTATTATCACGTCCGAAGGAGTTTTAATGGTATTTGTGACGGCTACTTTTCCCGTCCGGCTGTTGATTTCGCCGCTATCGCCTACTTGCCCGCCCATCTCACCATAGAAAGGAGTTCTGTCAAGAATCACGTCAACCTCACTACCTTCAGCCACACTTCGCACAGAGCTTTCGTTGGTTATCAAATCGCGAATCTTTGACCTGGAGCTGTATTTTTGATAGCCAACAAAACGTGTTTTCTTACTACGTGTGACTGTAAGCTTGCCCTTCACCTCTGCTTTGCCCTTGCTGTGACCACTTAACCTGGCCCTTTCCCGCTGCTTCTCCATCTCAGCCTGGAAACCTTCCCAGTCTATAGATAGGCCTTTTTCTCTGGCAATCTCAGCGGTTAGCTCTGGGGGAAAGCCATAGGTATCGTAAAGTCTGAATACCTCCTCACTTGTTAGCCCCCCGCTCCCGTGAACTGAAGCTTCGCCAATAAGCTTTTCCACCAAGTTAAGCCCGGTATCTAGGGTAGTAATGAACTTTTCCTCCTCAACTCTAATTACTTCGGTAATCAGGCTCTGATTAGCTATAAGTTCAGGATATGTGTGGCTCATTGTGCCAACGACAACTTCAGCCAGTTCATTGAGGAAAGGGTCGTTCAATCCTAGTTTCCTGCCGAATAGCGAAGCCCTCCTGAGTATTCGTCGCAGGACATATCCCCTGCCCTCGTTGGAAGGCATTACGCCGTCGGCGATAAGAAAAACAATGCCGCGCGAATGCTCAGCCACAATTCTAATGGCTTGGTCGGTATTCTCGCCCCGGCCGCATTCTTTCCCGGACAAGTGGCAAATCTGGTCTATTAGAGGGGAGAACAGGTGCGTTTCATAAGGGGAGGACTTGCCCTGGATAGCGGCTAAAGTCCTCTCCAGTCCCATACCGGTATCAATGTTCGGCTTGGGTAAAGGAGTGCGTCGTCCACTTTGGTCTTGATTATATTGAGTGAATACCAGGTTCCATATCTCGGAGAAGCGACCGCAGTCGCAATTGGGCTTGCACTCAGGTCTACCGCAGCCAAACTCTTCACCAAGGTCATAATGAATCTCGCTGCACGGCCCGCAGGGACCAGAATCACCAACTGGCCCCCAGAAGTTGTCCTCTTCGCTGAATCGCAATATTTTCCCAGCGGGGATGCCAACCTCTTGCCAACAGGCGAAGGCTTCATCATCGTCAAGGTAAATGGTTATCCAGAGACGCTCCTCAGGCAGTTTCAAATACTTGGTAACAAACTCCCAGGCCCACAAAATAGCTTCTTTTTTAAAATAATCACCGACACTGAAATTGCCCAGCATCTCGAAAAAGGTAAGGTGTTTGCTATCACCTACCGAATCTATATCAGTGGTGCGAAAGCACTTCTGGCAGGAAGCTAATCGCCGGCCGGGTGGTGTCTCCAATCCCAGAAAATACGGCTTAATTTGCACCATGCCAGCGCTAGTCAATAGTAAAGTAGGGTCCCTGTGAGGCACCAAGGAGGAACTGGGGATAATTTTATGTCCTCTATCCTGAAAAAAATTTAGAAAGGCTTGCCTAAGTTCGTCACCAGTCACTTACCTGTCACCTTCTTGATTTTAGAAGGTGTCAGCTTTAATGTCAATCAGGGTGAAAGAGAGCGTTTAGTAATGTCATTCGGACCTTGGCCATAGTACTAAGATTTCTCTTTATTTTTGAATTTCGGTGCCGAGGTTCTCCCCACCATAAATTTTTTGAAATGTTTTCCCACGTCCCCTATAATACAGCGTTAGTGGTAATTGTTGACCAAAAATTATCCTGGTACTATAACATAAGGGTTCAAGTTAAGACTGCGTTTAAGGCAGTACATGTCTATTGAAAGGAGCGTGATATGATTTCGTTTAGCCCAACAGAAGAACAGCAAATGATTGCGAGTATGGTAAAACAGTTTACCAGTGATGAAATGCGCAAAATCTACCGGGAATGCGACGAGAACGGTGAGATTCCTGATAGTGTTATAGATATTGCCTGGAAAATGGGGCTTATTTCCAGCAATATACCTGAGGACTATGGCGGATT
>Ga0315543_1000708_pt1 | contig 39339 bp, 30 predicted proteins | sample SalMarSW160210MG_2_FD_203098 | JGI IMG/M metagenome (GOLD analysis project Ga0315543, IMG submission 203098) | Salt marsh sediment microbial communities from the Plum Island Ecosystem LTER, Massachusetts, United States - Salt Marsh Sediment SW1601-210 ...
AGTTGTGCCTGTCAAAATCAAGTTCTCTGTAAGGCATTAGGTGTCTCCTTGTTTAAGTTGTTGAAAACCTTAGGATACACCTTTTGTCTTTTACACACTCTTAAAGATATTACCCACTCCACTGCTGCTGATGGCAAGGACTTGCTTGGACAAATTCCCCATCGTATCTTGAGTTTGTTACGTAAACACTTTGTCCAAAACTGAAGGATTGAATGAAATCATATCTTGACTGCATTCCTTGTTTCTTCACGCAGGCGTTGCGTGCTGGTCGGATTGCCACTGATGATGAACAACTGCTGAAGCGGATTCTCGATGAATTGGGCGCGATGCTGAGCCAAGTCTCTCTTGAAAGCACACCACCGGAAACAGGAAGATTGATCTACCGGATGGTAAGAGAGATCACGGGGAATGCTGATCCATTTCGAGAACTGAAACGTGAAAGCACGCAACAAGCCCTTGCACTGTACCCTTCTCTGAAGAGAACGATCGAAGAATCCAATGACAATCTGTTGACCGCAATCCGAATCGCAATAGCAGGGAACGTGATCGACTTCGGGGCGAGCGCCACCTTTGATATCGATACAGCAATAGATGAAGCATTGGAAAAGGATTTTGCGATTTGTGATTACGATACATTCAAGCGCCGCCTTGAAAAATCTAACAGCGTTCTTTACATTGGCGACAATGCCGGTGAAACCGTTTTTGACAGGCTTCTCATTGAGCAGATGAATAAGCCCGTTGTGTATGTCGTTCGAGAAACACCAGTCATAAACGACGCCACTGCTGAGGATGCAGTACAGGCCGGGCTTGATCAAGTGGCGACTATCGTGTCCTCAGGCACAGACGCCCCCGGTACAATTCTCAGTACCTGCAGTCCGGAGTTCAGACAGATGCTGGACAGGTCTGAATTCGTCATAGCTAAAGGACAGGGTAATTATGAAGGTCTTTCGGACGAAAACCGCTCGATTTTCTTCCTACTGAAGATCAAGTGCCAAATCATCGCGGACGATATCGGTGTTACCAATGGTGACATCGTGCTGAAGGGGATAAACGCATGAGCGACGTATGGTATTTGCAGATATGACGCGAGAGCTAACAGAATGTCAGACCTGGATTTTGACAAAGTAAAGAACCTAATGATATAAGCATTTAATTAACCCTAATATAAGGGAGGTGACATGATGACAGATAGAACCAGAATATCCAACAGGGTTTCGCAGATACCGAAATCAGCCATCCATGAGATGACGAGGTTATCAAAGGAGGTAGACGATGTGGCGTTTCTCTCCTGGGCAAAACCGACAGCGGGAACCCCGGAACATATAAGAGAAGCCGCGATTGTGGCCATTAGGAACGGCTATGTCGGCGGGTACTCCGAGAACGCCGGTCTTGTGAACCTGCGAGAGGCTATTGTTAAAAAGCTGAAAAGGGACAACAACATAGAGGCTGATATATCGCAGATTCTCGTTACGGTCGGCGCTATTGAAGGGCTCTCCGCCGCCATAATGGCGATAATTGATCCGGGAGATGAAGTCCTTCTGTTTACTCCGACTTATTCCACCCATATCCGGCAGGTCGTAATCGCCTCAGGAAAACCGGTATTGGTCCCCACCATTGAGGAAGATGGCTTTGCCCTCGATTTTGACGCTATCAGGAATGCAATCACTCCCAAGACGAAGGCGATCATCTGTTGCTCGCCCAATAACCCAACCGGCACGGTGTTCTCCGAGAAAGAACTCCGTGAATTGGCATCGCTCGCTCTGCAGCATAACCTCATGATCATTACCGACGAAGCATACGAGTACTTCATCTACGATGGTCTTGAGCACTTCACTATTGCTTCTATTCCAGAGATGAAAGGACATGTCGTTAGCTGCTATACGTTTACGAAAACCTACGCCATGACAGGGTGGCGCATTGGCTACCTGCACGCGGACGAAGCGTTGATTCCGCAGATTACAAAGGCGCACATCCCCTTTGCTATATGCGCCCCGGTAGTATCTCAGTATGCAGCGCTTGCCGCACTGGAGGGTCCGCAGGACTGCGTCTCAGAGTTCAGGGCACACTATCTTGCCGCTCGCAATCTGATGTGCGATCGCCTTGATGATCTCGATTCGGCTTTCGCATACCAGAGACCGGGCGGATCTTATCTCATGTTTCCGAAGATACTGTTGGAGGAAGGAAGAGATTCAATGGCCTTCTGCAAGGACCTTTTGAAAAAAGGCAGAGTGTCGACAACACCAGGAATAGCCTTTGGGCCGGCGGGTGAGAGCCATTTGAGGCTCTCGTTCTGCGTCTCCTTTGACGAAATCAACAAGGCTTTTGATAGGATGAAGACTCTTTACGCGTGATGTCAGTCACATAGGGAAGGTCTGGAACAGACCTGCCATCTGGTGCTAAGAGTTCAAGATAACTTGTCCGGAGCGTAGCTCTTATGGCGTCAACTCATTTGGAAGCGTGTAAAAAAAGGTGCGGTGCTTAGCATTTTTCTATAAACGTTCCACGTGTCTTTTTCGTTTAACCGTTGAAAGATTAGAAACAGGTTATTGTTGCAAAATTTATTCGGTCTATTATATTATATACGAGTTAGATTTTCTTGCTGAAGTACCGAGACAAAGATTATAACATATATAACAAGGCAGGTTATTATGCGTATGTTCGTCAGAGTTCTTCCGGTTGCATTGGCCGGTCTACTATGTCTACAGTGTTCGAAATCGACGGCGCCGGGTACCCCTCCTGAGCCGCATCGGACCCCGGCCGACCTAACGGCGAACGAATCAAACCTGATCGAATCGTCCAATCGCTTTGGCCTGAGGCTCTTCCGGGAAGTGGCAACGCGAGAAGACCCAGACAGTAACATCTTCATATCTCCCCTGTCGGTCTCTTACGCACTCGGCATGGCCTACAATGGAGCCGCAGGGGACACGCGTGACTCGATCGCTGCCACACTGGAGCTGGCTGGACTCACGGTTGAGGAGATCAACCGGTCCTATAAGAGCATGACTGACCTTTTCATCAAGCTCGATCCTGACGTAGTGTTTGACATTGCCAATTCCATCTGGTACCGGTTGAATCTTCCCATCAAACCAACGTTTGTTGAGCTAAACCAAATCTATTTTGACGCTCTGGTTCGCGAACTCGATTTTAACCAAGTCTGGGCTGCTGACACGATCAACAGCTGGATAGAAACGAACACGCATGGCCGAATCGACCATGTAATCGATTCGCCGATTTCCTCGTCAGTTCTCGTTTACCTCATCAACGCCATCTACTTCAAGGCAGCTTGGATAAACGCCTTTGACGCCGACTCGACGTACGATGCCAACTTTCACCTGCCTAACGGCGCCGAGACTCCCTGCCGGATGATGCCCAGACAAGACACGCTACGTTACTTCGAAAATGATCTCTTCCAGGCAGTTAATTTACCGTATGGCAACGATGATTACAGTATGTCCATTCTGCTTCCAAAGCCTACCGTCACTATAGAACAGCTAATAGAAGAGCTCACCGCTGAGAACTGGGCTGACTGGGTCGGCAGCTTCGGAATCGAATGGATCACTCTCGGAGTACCCAAGTTCAAGTTTGAGTACGAGGCTGGCCTCAACAGCGTGCTCAAGGCGATGGGGATGACTGTCGCATTCGGCGGCAATGCCGATTTCAGCAACATGATGACCTGCGGCGGCTATATCGATACGGTTATACATAAGACCTTTGTCCAGGTCGATGAGGAAGGCACTGAAGCCGCTGCAGTCACCGTAATTACAGTTTGTGGCATGCCGCCACCGATGATTCTCGACCGACCGTTCTTATTCATCATCCACGAAAATGTATCAGGGGTTATCCTGTTCATGGGCAAAGTAACCAACCCCATCTGGGACGAGTCGGCAGGATAGCCGCTTCAGTTTTTCAAAAGGGAAAGTAAGGACGAGAACCACGGCAACTTGGCAGCTATACCTGGCGCCATTGACGACGTTTTGAACTGAGACCTCAGGTCTCATTACTGGGCAACGGGCTTGTGCTCTCCATGGAAAAGCTACTGCCCTGCGGTGGCTGTCAAATCTGTAATACTTTTTGCCATTTGAAACAAAAAGCCCCTTGGGCTTCTCCTTGACTTTTTTGCCGAATAGGGTAATTTTCATTATGATGAGACCTGTTTCGGTCGATTAATGAACAGTTTTCTATGCCGATAAGTAAAACAACGACAGTGAGTTCAGAGGAGTTAGTGCCGCTATTCTCAAATGTTAAAAGAACCCACACCTGTGGGCAATTGCGGGTTGAAGATGTGGGTATAAAAATTCGCCTAAATGGCTGGGTGAACAGCTATCGCAACTTGGGGGGATTGTTTTTTATCGACCTGCGCGACCACTACGGTATCACGCAGGTGTTTATTGATCCCCAAACGCTTGATCCGGCCATGCTGACCGAGGCCAACCGGGCAAGGCATGAATTTGTCGTGGCGGTGGTCGGCGAAGTTGCCAAACGGCCGGAAGGGACAGCTAATCCCAGGCTGGCTACCGGCGAAATTGAAGTGAGAGTAGAACAGTTTTATATACTCTCTGAGTCCAAGACACCCCCTTTTGAGATAACCGACGAGTGCTCCGCAAGCGAACAATTGCGGTTGGAATTCCGTTATCTTGACCTGCGCCGCAAACCGCTTCAAGAGAGGCTTCGCTTCCGTCATGAGGCAACGCTGGCGGTTCGGAACTACCTGAGCAGTCAAAGATTCTATGAGATTGAGACGCCGATGTTAATTCGCTCGACTCCAGAGGGAGCGCGAGATTATGTCGTACCCAGCCGGGTCTCGAAGGGTAAGTTTTACGCCCTGCCCCAATCGCCGCAATTGTTGAAACAAATTTTAATGATTGCTGGCTTTGACAAGTATTTTCAGATTGCGCGCTGTCTGCGCGATGAAGACTTACGCTCTGACCGCCAACCGGAGTTCACGCAGATCGACCTGGAAATGTCGTTTGCCACTCCCGATGATGTTCTTGCTGTCGTAGAGGGACTGATGGCTGACCTGTTTGAAAGGCTGCTGGGTGTGGAGCTTGAGACACCGTTTCCCCGTTACACCTATCATGAAGTCATGCGCCGCTGGGGAATTGATAAACCGGACTTGCGCTTTGAGATGGAACTGGTTGATTTCACGGAAGTGGTGAAAGGTTGCGGCTTCAAGCTGTTTGCTGACAATGTCGCCTCAGGGGGGGTGGTCAAGGGAGTTGTTCTCAAGGGTGGGGCCGGTTATTCCCGAAAGCAGATTGATGACCTTACGGCGACGGCCAAGGGATATGGCGCCGGAGGGCTGGCATACATACTCCGCGCTGAAGCAGGAGACAAGTCACCCATTTTGAAGTTTATCGGCGAAGATGTCAAAGAAAAGCTCTGCCGTCAAGCGGGTGCAAAAGCAGGCGATGCCATCTTTATTGTTTCCGATAAGAAACTGAGAACCGAGGAGACATTAGGGCAGCTACGGTTGCATCTGGCCAGACAACACAACCTTATCAAGCAGGATGAATGGAAGTTCCTCTGGGTGACGGAATTTCCATTGTTTGAATATGATGAAGAAACCAATAGCTTTCAGGCTATGCACAATATTGTGTCGCACCCGATGGAGGAGGACCTGGCGCTTATTGATGAAGGATTTACCTCCAGTCTGGCAGGTTCGGATCTCAACCATCCCTGGAGAAAGGCGCGAGCGTTGCAATATGATCTGGTTGTGAACGGGATGGAGATCGCCGGTGGTAGTCAGCGGACCAATCGCCGCAAACTTCAGGAAAAGATATTTGAGATTTTGGGGATTGACCACGAGCATGCGGAGCGGAGGTTTGGCTTTTTGCTGCGGGCTTTAGAGTATGGCGCTCCCCCGCACGCCGGCATTGCCGCCGGGCTGGACCGTATAGTGTGGATCATGTCGGGCGCCGATTCCATGCGCGACGTCATCGCCTTTCCGAAAACGACTAATGCCATTTCGCTGATGGACGGTTCTCCATCGACAATTGACCCCCAACAGCTTGAAGAACTCGGCCTGGAGCTCAAGGAGGAACCTAAGGCTTAATGCCGCCCCGTATGAGTTCTACCCCGGAAGAAACAAGAACCCGCACATTTAGTGTCGAGGGGATCGATCAGCGGCTCCTTTTCGGCCAGAACGATGCCTTCTTGAGGGTTATTGAATCCCGTTTCATGAGCAAAATCGTCGCCAGAGGGGATGCCATTATCGTAGAGGGACCACCTGCTGATGTGGAGCAGGTCTTTCGCCTGCTGGGCGATCTTGTGACGAGAATCAAGCAGGGGGATTATATAACCGAGCACTACCTCACCTACGCTATCGCTATGGTAAGAGAGAACGGCTACGGACCGGCTGAGAGCATTTCGACAGAAGCCCTCTTGACTAGTTCTTTAAAGAAAGTAATCAAACCTAAGACCATCGCTCAGACACGATATGTTGAAGCCGTGGACAAGCACGACATGGTCTTTGTGATTGGTCCGGCGGGCACCGGGAAAACATATCTGGCTGTCGCCATGGCGGTCGCCGAGCTGAAAGCCAACAATGTAACTCGAATTGTATTTACCCGACCGGCGGTTGAAGCCGGAGAGTCGCTGGGCTTTCTACCGGGAGACATACGAGCCAAGGTTGATCCATATTTGCGACCGGTCTATGATGCATTGTATGACATGCTGCAACCGGATAAGATCCGTAAGCTTTTAGAAGTTGGCGTTATTGAAATAGCTCCTTTAGCTTTCATGCGCGGTCGAACTTTGAACGAGGCCTTCGTTGTGCTGGACGAGGCACAAAACACGACCAATGCCCAAATGAAAATGCTTCTGACCAGAATCGGAGAAAAATCCAAAGCCATCATAACTGGCGACATCACCCAGATTGACCTTGACAACCGATTCGCTTCGGGGCTTGTCAGGTCTCAGAAGATTCTCAAAGGTATTGCCGGTATTCAATTTGTTTATCTTACAGAGAAGGACGTTATCCGTCACCCACTCGTGCAGGACATCATTAGAGCGTATGAGAAATATGAAAAAAAACCAACGAAAGGAGTAAGGCGAAGTACGTGAAGTACTTTTTTGCCCTATGTTCTCGTTTCTCTTAAAGCTCAAACGCAAAATCCTAAAGCTTCTCAAGGTTCAAAGCGAAAGCCGTCAGCGCCCTGTCGCGTCGGTTCGCTCACGGACAATCAAGGTTTTGCTGCTGGTTGCGACAACCGTGCTCGTGGGGGTATTGTACCCCGGTGAACATCTCTACGAACCGCTGAATATGCCGCGCAAGGGAGAAATATCCCTTGAAGACATCATTGCTCCTTTCCAAATTGTTGTGTACAAGACTGAGCGGGAACTTAAAGACGAGCAGGAGCTGGTTCGCCTCTCCGTTCCCTATGTAGTTGATTGCGACACTACAGTCACCCTTGGGGTCCTGGCACATCTCAAAAGCTTCTTTGAATCCGTAGATTCACTAAAAAGAAGCACTAACCTGTCTAATCCATTGCAAACGGAAAGTATAGAAGAGACTATCTCGGCTAAGTTTCCTCTGCTGAGCAAAGCTGCCATTCTCCAGTCGCTCCAGAGAGATGACCTGATCGAGGTTTACCAACACCTTCTGAAGATTTATTCAGAGGAGATCTTCAAGGTGGGGGTACTGCTCGACCTGAAAGAGCTCCCTGATACCCGCGGCAAGAATGTTCTGGTCAGACGCGGCGAACGAGAGAACATTTATCCCCGGGATAAACTGCTTGACGGCGCGTTGTCCAACGCCCGCTTGCTGACAGCACTTAACCGTCTCAATGCAGTCGACTCAATCGATGTTGAGTATTACTATCTCATCGGTCGCACCTTCATCCGGCCCAACCTGAAGGTGGATATGGATGAGTATAACCGACGTGTAAGTCAGGAGCTGGCAGCCATTGTTGATGTTAAGGAGGTTGTCAACAGCGGCGACCTTATTGTGCGGTCCGGCACCAAAATCACCGAGCAACAGCAGCGGATCTTGCAGGAAATGGTTCGGTTGATGCGCATCCAGGCAGCCCAGAAGAGCAAGTTATTAACGGTAGCGCCTATCCTGGCGAGAATTCTTTTGGTGGCGGCCGCTTTTGCAGCACTATATCTCTTTCTTTGTTATTTCCGTCGGGAGATATTCAATTCGAATCCCAAGCTCCTGGCCCTCTTGCTGGTATTTGCGTTACAATTGTTCTTTATCGCTTTGGTTAATCGCTGGGAGCTTTCGGTCTACTTGTTCCCGGTAGCTCTCTTGTCTATGCTGGTGACCATTCTCTTTGACGCCGAGGTGGGAGTACTTTCAACGGTAGTCCTGGCACTGCTGTTGGGATTGATGCATCGCTTCAATTTTACACTGGCTTTGATGACGGTCGTGGTCGGATTCGTCGCCTGTTTTGCATCGCGAAGGGTACGGCAACGTTCCCAGTTTATCAAAATCATGCTTGCTGTGTCAGTTGCCTACGCCATCTTCATAGTGCTAGTTGAAAATATGAAGCTGACGCCCGGTTCGGAAGTCTTGACGGAGATAGGCTACGGCATTGTCAACGGTATTGTTTCGGCTTTTCTCACAATAGGAGTCCTGCCTGTTTTCGAGCTGGTATTTGGTATCACTACCGACATAACTCTCTTGGAGTTGTCTGATCTGAACCATCCCATCTTGAAACGATTAGCGCTTGAAGCGCCCGGCACCTTCCATCATTCGCTCAGTGTCGGCAATTTGTCTGAGGCCGCTACCCTGGCGATTGGCGGCAATCCCCTGTTAGCCCGCGTGGGTGCATACTATCACGACATCGGCAAGATTGAAATTCCTGAGTATTTTGTGGAGAATCAGTTGAGCGTCAAGTCGAAGCATGAATCTCTCACTCCGTCCATGTCGTCACTCATTCTGTCCTCCCACGTCAAAAAGGGTCGAACGTTGGGAGAGGAAGCGGGCCTTCCCGACGACGTCCTTAACTTCATTGAAGAGCACCATGGCACCATGGTGATGAGTTATTTTTATGACAAGGCTCTCAAGCAGGGCACTGCGGAATCATCCCAGGATAAGTTCCGCTATCCCGGTCCGAAACCGCAGACGCGCGAGACGGGTATTGCCATGCTGGCGGACGCTGTCGAAGCAGCCAGTCGCACACTTGACGAACCAACCCCGGCCCGCATCAACAACCTCATTCAGAGAATCATCAGTGACCGTTTCCAATCTGGAGAGCTTGATGAATGTCCGCTGACCCTGCGCGATCTCGCAAAAATAAAGGAGTCGTTTGCTCAAATACTTATTGCTGCGTTTCACCAGCGAGTGGTCTACCCTACGAAAGAGAAATCGGAAGAAGAATGACAAGGTTGCACGTATTCAAAGAGACTAAGATTCGAGTGCCGAAAAAGAAACTCTCAATCCTTTTTGAGGCTATTGCCAACAACGAATCCCACTCATACCATAGTGAAGAGATCAATCTCGTATTCACTACCGACAGTAAACTCCGCACCTTGAACCGGCAGTTTCGATCACGGGACAAGTCGACCGATGTGCTGTCCTTTCGGCTCGGTGAATCGACAGCTTACGACAGCATTGTGGGCGAGATTTATATTTCGGTACCAATGGCGAAGCGGCAAGCCCACGAATATCAGACTACCCTTTCCAATGAACTTCTCAGACTTGCCTGTCATGGCCTGTTGCACCTTTTTGGATATGATCATGTTAAGACCTTAGATTCCAAAAAGATGAAAGTGCGGGAAGACTATTATCTGGCGAGGTTTCGGAGAGTGTGATGTTTTGGTTAGACCTTATATCTTTCGTTGTTGTTATCGTTACCTATGCTACCGCCTATATAGTCTCTCTTTATTCGCTGGCTGTATACCTTGATCCGGACGAGGTTGAGACACTTTTCCCCAACATCTCTCCTGCCCGCCGCATCTTTCTGGTCAAACTGGCGCGGGATCCCAGGGCCTTTGTGCAGATAGCTGTCATTTACAAGTCATTTGCCTTGATTCTCATAACGGTGGCTTCGCTGCAACTTATATTCCATATTTCCGACGCCCTCAGGGTTGTCATCTCGATACTTTTGCCAGTAGGGCTAATTATCCTTTGGCTTTTATACATTTTCTTCGTTGAATTCCTTCCCCGACGATCATCCCGGAAAGCCATTAGTCAGCGTATGCCTAAACACCTGTGGATTATTACCATTATCTGGTTTCTCCTTTTCCCGATTGTTTACTTTTACCGAAGGGCGCTCAAGCGCGCCAAAGATGGCGAGATAGTTACAGAGGAGGAAAAAGACGAGATCGTGGAGCGAGCTATTGAAACCTTGGCGGAGCAGGCCGGGATCGGCGAGGCGATTGTCGAGGAAGATGAAAAGGAAATGATCGGTCAGATATTCCTGTTGGACCAGACCGTGGTGCGTGAGATCATGGTACCCAGGATTGATATTACCGGGATTGAGAAGTCGATAAGTTTTACTAATATTCGCAAACTGGTCCTCAAGGATGGTCACTCCCGCTACCCTGTCTACGACGGCACCATCGACAAGATCATTGGAATGGTATACGTTAAAGATCTCTTCAGCAGGATACCGGAACCGGGGGAAGAGTTTGTCATGGCCAATTACCTGCGCAAGCCGTACTTCGTTCCTGAGACAAAGGTCATAGGTGAACTGCTGCGGGAGTTCCAAGCACGGCGCCTGCATATCGCCATGGTGGTCGATGAATATGGCGGCGTGGCGGGATTGGTGACGCTTGAGGATATCATCGAAGAGATATTTGGTGAAATTCAAGACGAGCACGACTGGGAAGCGGCTGAGTTCACCAAATTGCCCGATGGTCGTTACCTTGTTAGCGCCGGCTTACACGTTGAGAAACTTCAAGACTATCTCGATACCGATTACGAGCAAGGGGACTATGATACCGTGGGCGGCCTCATATATGACCTGGTCGGCTCGGTTCCCAAGGAAGCACAAAAAATCAGATGGCATGACCTTGAGTTTGAGATCGACAAGGTAGAAGGCCAGCGGATCTTGTACGTCAAGGTGAGTCGGTGAAAAGGTGCGCTTGCCGCTTAGCAGGGCAGGTCTCCCCGAGACCTGCCATCCACCATAGGCGGACAGCCTCCAGGGGCTGCTGCCCTACCTCTACTTATTAAGTAGTTCTCTCAGGCGAAGAGCAGGTTCATAGTTCGGGTTGTACTGGAAGCATAGGTCAAGATAGCTCTCAACAGAATCCTTAGGGGCATTGCTTTCAAAGTAGGACACGGCGATACAGTAGTAGGCTTGATATAAAGTCGGGTCACGCTTCAATGCCCGGTACATTATACCGATTCCTTCGCTAAAGCGTCTCCGTTCTATAAAAGAAAGACCCCAGTTGAAGAAATCACTAGCAGACGGGTTGTGTCTTTTTATCCCCGCCGCAAACAGGCTGTCGGTTAAGTCATATTGCCCATGGCGAGCATAAAAAGCAGCGGCTTTGAAATAAGCCTGACCCATGAGCGGGGCAGCATTGAAGGCACGTTGATAAGCGGCGCTAGCGGAGTCAATATTTCCTAAGCCTTCATGTACATTTGCAAGATTCAAAAAGATCTGGCCCAGCTCGTTCGGCCTAGCTGCCAGCGTATCAAACCAATGGAGCGCCAGGCGGAACAATACCAAGGCGGAATCAAGATTCCCCCTTTGTTGCACTAACAAGCCAATGTTATTGTAGAGGCGGCCGTATTCCGGCTTGAGTTTGATGGCTCGGTTGTAGTTCTTGTCGGCCTCGTCATATTTCCCTAACTGGAACTGGGTGTAAGCCAGGTTATTAATCAAAGTCGCTGAAAACGGATAGTACTTGTCGGCCAGTAGGTATTCTTTTTCGGCGTTGACATAGTCCTCAAGCCGTTCATACTTGATGCCGTCGTTGAAGTGAATTTGAAACACGTTGGTGAATCCTTCTTTATAATAGAGACGATTCACCAGCACCGTCACCACTACAAAGAGCACAAGCGAGAAGCCGAGCTTTTTGGCCCCGATCTTTTTCAACCCTCCGACTAATCTTACCAGACCTGCTGAGGCAATGACGATCATGAAAGGTACCAGCGGCAATCGATGGCGGGCGGTCATCAAAAACAGGATGATTGAGGGTGAGTAAGCCACGATTAAAATGTACAGTGGCAAAAGCTTGGAGAAATCGTCTCGGCGAAGGTAAACTCCCACCAGCGTAAGCGGCAAGAGTACACCAAAGGGAAAAAATAGGGGGGTCTTCCAAAGCAGCAACGAATAGAGATGCGATTTCGTTCGCTCGTAATAAATGTCGGAATTGTCGCTATTTTCAAAGCCGTTGAGCAAGTAAACCGTTTTTTTCCACGAAAATCCCAGAAACTTGCCGGGGTTGTGAACGATAAAATCGACTGCCTTGCTCGTCCAGAACGAAGAGAGCTCCGCCGCGGAGAGTTCTCGGCCGGCCTCTTTTTCCGCGGCTGCTTTGGTGAGGGGAATAAACTGACTCCAGGTCATTGATTCGTCCATATCGACTTCAGGCATAACCATCGAGAGGCCGTTGGTGTACTCGTTGTTGCCGATATAGAAGTTTACTCCCCCCTGAGACGAAATGAGAATGAAGTCACCAGTGACGATTATGTTTCTGATAGTGACCGGTGCGATGACGACAACTATCCCTGCCAGCAGCATCAGAGGTGCTTTCATTCTGTGGAGAATGGGTGTCGGTCTTGAGCGTATCGCATAGAGCCAGAGCATCAAAAAGGGGACAACCAGCACCACGTTCGGTCGTGAAATCGCCGCTAGGCCAAAAACCAGCCCCGTAACCACCCATGTCTTGAGCGAGTGCGATTCGCGGTAGGTTACAATGCGATACATTCCCCAAACGAGCAGGAACAGAAACAAAACGGGAATGAGGAACATCGTTTCGTAGAAAAGCAGGGTGCCGTAAAAGGCGTATATAAAACCGGAGACAATAGCGACCTTCTTGCCAAACAGCCTATCGGCGAGACGATAGAGGAAGAAGGCAGTGCCGCCGCAGAGAAAAATCTGAAGGAGCTTAGCCCAGAATATAGAGCTGCCGGTGATCTTTACTAGTAAAGCCAGTAAGTATGGGTACAGCGGTGCGCGGAAATAGGCGCCTTCTCCCCAGAAGGATTTCTGCAGAATCTCATGCGCCCATTCCCAGTGCCACTTCTCGTCAACCATCGGCACCGAAAAACCGGGCTGCTGGCTCAACTCTAGGAGGTACACCAGCCGCACAAGAAACGCCACTAAGGCGACCAATAGCGGCCATTTGTATTTCTGAATGAATTCTTTCATTTAGCTATTGTTATGGGTGCTCCCACTTGCGAGAGGTTTACAAAGCCAAACCTTCTGAATTATCTCCCAACACTAAAGGGCGGGGCACTCGTGTAAGCAGTCTATGACCTACGATGCTGAGTCCCTTGCTATCTTTTCCGGGACCACTTCATCCCAACGAATTCCAACCAATTTGCCACTTTTTTTGTTAAAATAACAATATGGCATTTCGGATACAATGGCCGGTACGTAGAAAGACCAGGTCTCATAGACTGAATCTCTGGTATCTACACTCAGGGGTTCACCTATGATTGACACAACATCTTCTTTGGACATGCCAAGCTCAAGTTTCTCAAAATCCTCCTTGCTAACCCCCCGATGGTCAAGAATCCAATAATGTAGTAGAAGGGCAACGGCCAGAGCTGCCAACACTACCGAGATTAGCAAGACCTTCCAAGTCAACTTCGCTCTTTTCATCTTATCGCTTTTCCACCTCCTCGTCAGTACGAGCGCCCCACCCGCCTTTGGCGGGCTGCGGGTTTACATTCTTTATACTATTGACTTCTTCGAATTCCGCACCGCACGATTCCAGAGTATCAACGCTAACAGAGCGAACAGGGCCAATGACAGCCATGGCCCCGCACTGCCGGTCAGGGTATTCCACATTCCTTCATGCGCGTCATAAAACGACGCGTATCTTGACCACAGCATAAGAAACGCCACCCCTACGCCAATCAAGGCATCCCCCGCCACCAAGCCCGACGCGAAGAGGATTCCTCGCTCGTTTTTAGTCTTGTGCTCATCTTCACGCGACATTTTTTTAATAATCAAGGCGATAATGCCACCGGTCATAATCGGGGTGGAAAGAGACAGAGGTAGATAAAGCCCAATGGCAAAAGGCAGCGAGGAGATTCCTAAAAGTTCCACAGCAATGGCGATCATGGCGCCGACAAGAATCGGCGCCCAGGGAATGTTATGGTTCATCACGCCCTGAACAACGGTAGCCATCACGTTGGCCTGTGGAGCCAACAGAGGCGTGCGGCCAGTTGCTCCTTCCACAAAGCCAAAGACGTTATTGAGCAAGTAAACGAAAAGGCCCATCGCCAGTGCCGGAAACAATAAACCGATAAACTCCGTCAACTGCTGCTTGAACGGCGATGCTCCCAGCAGGTAACCGGTTTTCAGATCCTGGGCAATATCGCCAGACATACAAACGGCAATGCAAACGATTGTCCCCACAGACATTGCTGTGACCATCCCTTTGACGCCGGAAACGCCAAAGTAAAGCAATAATAGACAGGTCACCAGCAGCGTGGCGATGGTCATGCCGGATACCGGCGATGAAGACGAACCAACAATACCTACAATGCGAGCCGCTACCACCACAAAAAAGAATCCAAACAGGACCGCCAACACCACGCCGAGTAGACGTAGCTCCGTTCCCGGTAGAAGCCAGATGGCAATGATAATCCCCAGCACCCCAAGCATTACCCATTTCATCGGCAGGTCGCGATCGGTGCGGATAGCTTTCACGGTTACCTTCCTGCCCAGCAATTGCCCAAAGCCCTGGCTGAACGATGATATGATAACCGGGAAGGATTTGATCAGGGAGATAAATCCCCCCAGTGCCACCGCGCCAACGCCGAGGTACTTGATGTAGAAGTTGCGCAGGTCTGAGGGGTCCATTTCACTTATGGGGATGGTACCGGGGGAGATTATCACGCCGGGGATCTGGTCCCCAATAAAGGCTATCAGTGGCCCGATGCCCAGATATCCCAAGACCGCCCCGCCCATCATTAAAGCCGCTATACGTGGACCGATAATGTAACCGACACCCAGCAGGGCCGGGGTAGCGTCAATTCCAAGTGTGCCGCCTTTCATGACACCTTTGAGGCTGTAATTGACTGATTCTGACCAGCCCTTGAGCATGTTCATTAAAACTTTATATACCGCGCCGAGACCGATCCCAGTGAAGACCAGGTTGGCCTTTTCACCTCCCTCATCTCCAGCTATGATCACTTCCGCGCAAGCAGTACCCTCGGGAAAAGCCAGCTTGCCATGCTCACGCTCCACGAGGTACTTCCGCAAAGGAATCATCAGTAGGATTCCAAGAGATCCGCCGAGCATAGCCAGCCAGAATATCTGTGTTTTGGAAATCTCGTGGAAGTAGCCTGAGGCCGCCAGCTCCTTGTTAGCCGACCAGATGAAAAAGGCCGGGATGGTAAAGATTATGCCGGCGGCCAGCGACTCTCCGGCTGAGCCAATCGTTTGGACAATGTTATTTTCAAGCACCGTGACCTTTTTGAATAGTATTCGTAAGACAGCCATCGAGATGACCGCTGCCGGGATCGAGGCGCACACTGTCATGCCGAACTTCAGGCCGAGATAGGCATTGGCCATACCGAACAGTACCGAAATGATCACCCCCAGAATGATCGCTTTCCAGGTGACTTCGGCCACCGTTTCCTCTGGGGCAACAATCGGTTTGAAATTTTTTGAAGACTTGTCTGATTCTTTCACCTCACCTCCAAGCTAGTGGGTAAGTTTAACTAATTGTAATAAGTTAGGTTAACCTGCTGCGGTGTCAAGATATTAGTCGCCCGCCATTTCTTCTGACGCCATTTGACAAGCGGTCGGTCGATTATGTTTGGTCGAGACTCAGGGAGTGTCAAAGACTGCTGCAGCTTGAAACTGCTATTGCATCTTCCACCAAATTTCTAAGTTGGTTGATGATCTCTGACAATAGAGAATTGCCTTGACACTAGAGCAGCGAAAAAGATTGCTAAGAAACTAAGCTGGCCGTACATCCAGGCGGCATCGATCATAGTTGACAGGGTAAACAAGAATGCCCAGCCGTATAAGGCTAAAGTCGAGCTCTGCAACCCGTCTTGCACCCGTAACCAACCTACTCGTGCCAAGTGGAATTGATTGATTACAAGTGCAATGAGTCCCACTGTCCCAAGCAATCCCGTCTCCGCCAGGTAATACAGGAAAAGGTTGTGAGCCGTCATCCGACGTAAAGTGGGGAAAGTAGGAGCGAAATGTAAACTAGTAAATATTTCATGTAAATGCTTATACCCTCCCGGACCGACTCCAAAAATCGGATGATGAAGAAACGCTGTCAGGGCTTTCTTCCATAATTCAATCCTCCAGAGAAGTGTCCCCTGGGGTTTCATGCTGAGCAACTCATCAAAGCGGGTGAGCACCCGGGAGAAAATGCTGGACTTGAGCACGAATACCAAGCCAACCAGCACGATACCTATTCCTACCACAGCCTGTATTCGTCTTCTTAGATTCTCAGCGGATGTGCCCAAAGCACTAATACTCTTGACCCGGGAATGGGCAACTATTAGTACAAATAGTGAAGACACAAGTCCAAAGGCAATCGGAGCCCGAGACTGCGTAGCGATCAAACCACTCAAGATAATGACGGTTCCGACAAGGTAGTAGGGCGCTCTCTTTCGGGCAGCTCCGAGATAGAGGGCAAGTCCCACCGGCAGGGCGATCTGAGTTTGGTGTCCAAAGATAGCGAACGCAAGCCCATATGAACGCTCCTGACCCCCGGATACAATAAAAGGAACTAATACGTACACTGAGTGCAACACTGCCAGTACGAAAAACCAGTTTACCAGTTCCGAGATCGATACTTTGGAAATCAGGTGATACAGGGCAAGAAACGTGGCAAAAAGTACTCCTGTCGATAGCACATGGCGAATGGCCAGCGCTGGCCAAAACCCTAAAATCCCGCATACACTCAATGCTATGATGATATAGAGATAGTTGAATGAGAGCCGTGGCATGTGTCTGGGAACATGGTTACCAAGCAAAATATCCAACAAGGCTGCCAGGATAACGAGAGCAGCGCTGATATCCATAAGATATAGCGGAATCGATGGTACCAGCTCGAATTCAATGAAGAGTACGAAGACGTATTGGTAAAGAGCTAACCGCGGCTGAGTGATAATCAGCGCCGCCAAAGGAACTGCCGGCAACGCCAGAATAAGCAGATACTGTTCCTTAAAAATTAGGTAAATAGTAAGTGCGCTACATACAAGAAGGAAGGCTACACCATAAGCGGCCAGGACAGGTTTACTCATACGTCTCAGGCCATCCTCCACCCTGACCGAGCTGTTCATGCGTGGAAAGTATGGCAATCAGCGTCCTGAGTCAACCGCTCCGAATAGCACAAGACAAGCGTCAAGTAAGTTGCAACTGTAAGCATAATATTAAGTGGTGGTTGGGCTACCTCCTCATGTGCCGACTCATCTGCTCGAGTCCGACGAGGACATGAGTCGCGCTCAGAGTACTTCAACATTGTCGGATGCGAGGTCTTTCCTTGCTGAAAATACGAAAATTTACAGCCCTCAAACCGAGGTTTCTGTTTCGCGGGGGGCTACTCTCCACTCTCTCGTCCCTGGGTACGAGCTACTGAAAGGACCCCTTTGACTTTGCGCACCTTGTCGAGAATTTTGTTAAGGTGTGACAGATTGGATACCTCGATAACAAATTTCCCCACTGCAGTAGTGTCACGGGCTTGCATCTCCGCCGCCCGAATATCTGTGTTGGCATCGCCAATGGCCTGGGTGATGTCGCGCAGCATGCCTTTTCGGTCCTCAACCACCATTTCCAGTCGCACCACAAACGACTGGCCTTTGGCGGTATCCCAACTGACATCGATATGCCGTTCAGGAGATCTCGTCTGAAGGTCAAGGGCAATACGACAATCAGCCCGATGGATTGTTACCCCCCTCCCACGCGTTATGAAACCGACGATGTCTTCGCCGGGGATCGGCTGACAACAACCGCCAAAGCGGAACATCATATTATCAAAGCCATGTACCTTAACGCCTTTAGTACCGCGAAGACGCTCAATTACCCTGCCGACTAACCCCACCTCCTGTTTTTCCTCCTCGGGAGCTATCAGAGCCACGAGAGGTCGGGATGACATGGAGCCGTTACCGATTGCGGCCAAGAGATCCTCAACCGACTTTTTGTTCAACTGTTCAGCATATCCCTGCAGGATATCGTCGGCAGGCAGTTTGAGATGCAACTCACGCAGCTTGCGCTCGACAATCTCGCGACCCAAGGAGACAGCTTGCTCAAACCCTGACTGATTGAGCCAGCGTCGTATTTTGGCCCGGGCAGTGGAAGACTTGACGAGTTTGAGCCAGTCGTGCGACGGCACCCGGTTCGGACTAGTGATTATTTCAACCCTATCGCCGGTTTTGAGTTCAGTGGACAACGGTTGCAAGCGATTGTTAATCTTGGCGCCGGCACAGTGAATCCCTATCTCGGAGTGAATCTGAAAAGCAAAATCAAGCGGGGTCGATCCTTTGGGCAAGTGTATTAGCTCTCCGTTAGGCGTGAAGACAAAAATATCTTCGGAGTAAAGGTCAATTTTTAGGTACTCAAGGAAATCCGACGGGTTGGTCATGTCTTTCTGCCAGTCAAGAACATCTCGCAACCAGATCATCTGACGGTCAGATCTGCTCATTTGCTGCCGCCCTTCCTTGTAGAGCCAGTGGGCGGCAATCCCGTTTTCTGCAATATAATGCATCTTGTGCGTTCGGATCTGTATCTCCACCATCTTGTTGCGGGGGCCAAAGACCGTCGTATGGAGCGACCGGTAACCGTTGGGTTTAGGATTGGCGATATAATCATGAAAACGACCCGACACCGGTTTCCACATGGCATGAAGAATCCCCATGGCGTGATAGCACTCGCGTTCGGTGTTGACAATAATCCGGATAGCAAACAGGTCATAGATCTCCTCGAACAGTACCTTGCGAACCTTCATCTTCCGATACACAGAGTCGAGGTGTTTGGCCCGACCGTACACAGTCGCCTGAATGCCATTTTGGGGCAGCTCACTTTTCAGGGGTACTATAACTTCCTCAATATAAGCCTCACGTTCCTCCTTTTTTTCTTTGACACGCTCCACGAGATTAAAATAAACTTCCGGCTCGAGGTATTTCAGCGACAGATCTTCCAGCTCAACTTTAATCTTATTCAAGCCAAAGCGATGCGCCAGCGGACAATACACATCGTACGTCTCTTGAGCGATTCGTGCTCGCTTTTCGCGCGGCAGGTGCTCAAGTGTTCTCATATTGTGCAACCGATCGGCCAGCTTCATCAGAATAACTCGGATATCTTTGGCCATGGTCAAAAGCATCTTGCGAAAGTACTCGAGCTGCTGTTCTTCACGAGAGGAAAAAGGTACGGACCCTATTTTAGTAACACCATCGACCAGATCGGCAATCTCATCCCCGAACTCGCGACGTACGTCATCATAGGTTATGGATGTATCTTCAACAACGTCGTGGATCAGCCCCGAGGCAATGGTGGTAGAGTCCATGTGCTGTCCGGCCAGGATAAACGCTACCTCCAGGCAGTGTTCAATAAACGGTTCGCCCGACTGGCGTTTCTGTCCGGCGTGAGCCTTCTCGGAGAACTCATATGCCTTCCTGATGAGCGGAATATCAACGTTAGAGTTATAGGACTCTATCAGGATGATAAACTCAGCCAAATTCACTTTGCAATCTCTGCTCCGGTGAGTTTGCTAAATAGCGAGACAACTTGTTGGGTTACTTGTTCGACGGTGATAGTTTCCATGCAGTGACATTGTTTGGGAGGGCAATGACATTCAACCTCAGACGGCAGGATGACTCGGTGGTCCTCGCCCAACGGTCCCCATCGCTTTGGAGACATGACTCTCCTGCCGGGATACAGCCCCACGACTTTGGTGCCGACTGCTGTAGCCAGATGCAAAGGGCCGGTGGAATTGGCAACTACAACCGTCGCCAGCGACAAAACGGCGGCCAATGTCCGTAGGTCTGTTTCTCCAGCTATTTTCTTTACCCTGATACCCAAACGGGAGCAAATGCCGTCGATCATAGAGCGTTCCGGTTCGGAACCGGAAAGAACCACCGTAAGATCGGACTTCGTCAGAACCTCATACAAACGAATGAACTTCTCCACCGGCCAACGTTCTGCTGACCCACCAGAGCCAGGGTGAAGGACCACGAACCGGCCCTTTACGCCTGCTTCCTTCAGGATTCTTGAGGCATAATTGATCTCTTTCTGGCGAAGGTAAACCCGGGGAGGGGTAATGGTTTCCCCGTCTTTGAAAAATTGAAGGAAGTCAAGATTGTATTCAAACTCGTGCTTCTTATTGGCCTTGCGACTGTGAAAGAGGTGGTAGTTGAAAAAGACTGAGTGGAAACGGCCCGCCGTCCCAATTCTCACCGGAATTTTCGCTTCATGAAACAGACAGGAGATACGCCGATCTGGGTAGAGAACTATCACCGACTGATACTGGCGCTGGGTTATTCTCCGCAAAAGATCCTTTTTATACGGCTTGTCGGTTGATAACTGGTCGTTTTGCACTCGAACGATGTTGTCGATCTTTGGATTATTCTCAAGGACTGGCGATGCGTACAGCGACGCCAGCACTTCAATCTGACACTTCGGGTAACGAACCTTCATGGTTTCTATAAAAGGGAGCGCCAAGATCAAATCCCCCAGCCGGTCGCTGCGGCTGATAAGGAGACGATCACCCGGCTTGACTACGAGCTGTTTATTCACGGTTGGTCACCTTTACTGAGGATCTCTTTTTTTGTTATGTCACGCAATTTGGCATATTTGACGAGGACCGCAATGGCCGACATAACCGAAATGATAAACCCTTCAATACCATCTCGAAATCCCTGCCTGGAAATATAGTGCTTAAAGAACGACACCGGCGGTCTGACGACAATGTCAAACCAGCTTGGTCTCTTGCCATTCCGATGCGCCTCTTCAGCGCCCAGGGTGGTGTAGCGGTTGAACTTGTCAAGGTAATGCTCCAGGCTCGGATAGCTGTAATGCCGTAGCTCACCCATCAAATGACCTGTTTTCCCCTCAAGAAGCACCTTTTCATGCACAATAACATTGTTAAAGTTTCCTTTGGCTTTGAGAAAGAGACGTAGCACCAAGTCCGGATACCATCCGCTGTGGCGAATCCACCGCCCCAGGAAGTTGGTCTTCCGCGGGATATAGAAGCCCGCATACGGGGTTGTTTTTGATAGAATGCCTTTTATCTCAGCGGCAAGTTCAGGCGATACCTCTTCGTCAGCATCGATGGATAGTATCCATGTTCCCATTGCTTGGTTCACACCTTCCCGTTTGGCATAACCGTACCCACGCCATGGCTGTGAGCACACCTTGGCGCCGTAGCTTCGGGCAATCTCAAGCGTTCGATCAGTTGAATTGCTGTCGATCAGGATAATTTCTTCTGCCCACTTGACCGAATCCAGACACCGAACGATATTTTGTTCTTCGTTCTTTGTTATAACAACTACAGAGAGACCCATCATTGCTCCAAGACTGCTTTATGATCAACGACACGAATGTACGTGTTGAAGACATCATCGACGGATATATCAAAGATGTTGTCATCATTGCCGGAGACCACCGTCCCCACTTCTTGATCATACGGACGCCACAATTGAAAATTCTTCATATAGCGGCTGTACAACCCTACTACCGGCACCCGAAAAGAGCGAGCAATATGCACCAGGGAGGTGTCGGGGGTAATTAACACGTCAAGTTTGCTGATTAGGGCCGAGGCCTCCGTCAAATTCAGATCATCTGGAATGAGGTGCACACGATCATTGAACCGGTGGCACAGCCGTTCTCCTCGGCGACGGTCAGCGGGTACCGTGAAGAGAATCACCGTCCAAGCGCGATCGTGATTTAGTATCCTCTTTACCAACTCGACTGATTTTTCTTCGGCCCAGATACGGGTGGGCGAGCCTGCCGACAGGTTAAAACCTGCCTTTAACCCTTCAGGGGTCTCTTTTGAAAGCTGCTTCATAAATCGGTCAGCCTTCTCAAGCGAGTTCTCATCAAGAAACGGCGGGGCGTAGCCAGAAACAGCGCTGCTCTCAATTCCCAAAGCGATTAAAAGCTTCAGGGTGTTGTCAATGATATGGCCAGTGTTGCCTCTCCGATGGTCATAGTTAAAGTCGTAATACTCCCGGAACTTGACTTTACCGACACCGATGCGGGGTTTCCCCGGGGCTGTCAACTGCGACAGGAATAGCGCCGTCACCGAATCGTCACAATTCATGTCAACGATACAGTCGTATTTCTCCCGACGCATCGCCAGCATCTCTTTCACGTCTCGCCAGGGTCTTTTATGGTACAGAAAAATTCTGTCAAAGCGGGGATCATTTTTTATGACCGAGCAGTTCTTAAGCGAGGCGAGAATGGAGATTTTGATATGCGGGAAACGTTCTTTCAAACCGTCAAACACGGGTAACGATATCACCATATCGCCGATTCTTTCCGGACGCAAAAACAACACTTTGCTCAGGGTGCGGCCGTCAAGGGGTTTAAACTCCTTGCGTCCCTTTCTCAAAAACGGTTTGAACAGGGCAAAAAAGAGAGACTTGCCCTTGTGCTCAATTGGTTTTAGCTTGTTCATGGATGACTTGTCACTCTTGAGAACTTTGTCAGATACCTTTCAACTCTATCGATCATCGTTTCCAACTGGAATTGCGAACGCCACCGCTTTTGACCAACTAAGCCTAACGATTCTCTTTTCGATGGCGATCCCAGAAGTTGTAGTGTGGCGGCGGCAAGCTGTTGAGGATGGCGCGGCTCTATGAGCAATGCTGTCTGGCCCTCAAGTACCACTTCCGGTATACCGCCGGCCCGGCTGGCTACAATCGGCAGTCCTGCCCACATCCCCTCAATCAGGGCGTTGCCAAACGGTTCCTCAATGGAAGGATGAATCATAAGATCCGCCCCGGCTAAATCCCCGTCAACATCGTCAAGCATTCCTGCCAAGACGAAGTGCTTCTCGAGGTTGGACTTGGCGATTTGCATTTCGAGCTTATTGCGCAACGGTCCATCTCCCAGAAATAGAAAGACCACCTTGGGATAGGTATTAACGATCTCAACTGCTGCCTCAACCAGGTAGCCGTGCCCCTTCTGTTCTACGAATCTTCCGACCGTCACCGCCACCACGGACTCCTCTGGCAGGCGGTACTTGTGCCTGAGCTCGATGACAGCTTGCGATCTGGGGCGGACAGAAGGTGTGTCCTCCCTGCCTCTCGGAATTACCTCAACCATATCCGCGTCAATGTAACCAAACTTTGTGATCTGTCTTTTCAGCGCCTGCGACGGGACAATAACGCCGTCCAACAATTTGGGTGTAAGATAGCGATGAACCAGAGTGTTTTTAGTAATGTCCAGACCAACCGACCAGATCACGCGGGGACGACCCTCCAGGCGAGCCGCCAGCCCTCCCAGACGGATATCCTTGTTGAAATTGACCGTTATGATATCGATGCTGTTCAATGAGAGATACTTTTTAAGCCTCGTTATCGTTACCGGGTTGAAATCGCCAGAAATGTCGAGCTCAAGTATCCTGATGTCTTTGCTGGTGTTTGCAATCCTGCGCAAGAATTCAGAACGAGGGTGCCCTGCCACCGTTACCTGATGACCGCGTTTCGCCAAACCTGCCGCCGTAAGCCGAATCCACTTTTCCATCCCTCCGTAGGTTTCTTTTTCGATGGAATCCAAGAAAAGAATATTCATGGGTTATCCCTGAACTGCAGAGTGTAGAGACGTTCGTAAAGGCCGTTCTGTGCCAGAAGTTCGTTATGCTTGCCGCTCTCAACAATACGCCCCTGGTCGATTACTAATATCCGATCGGCGTTCTTTATCGTGGAAAGACGGTGAGCGATGACAAGGGTGGTCCGATTGGTCATCAACCGGTCAATCGCTTGTTGCACCAGTATTTCAGACTCGGTGTCCAGCGCCGAGGTGGCTTCGTCAAAGATCAAAATCGGGGGGTTCCTCAAGAGGGCGCGGGCAATGGCAAGGCGCTGCCTTTCTCCCCCAGAGAGCATCACGCCGCGGTTGCCGACCACGGTATCGTAGCCGGACTGCAATTCAACGATAAACTGATGGGCATTCGCCATCTTGGCCGCATCAACAACATTCTCAGCCGGAATCCCATCAAGGCCGTAGGCAATATTGTTGCGGACAGTATTGTTAAACAGATACGTCTCCTGCGTCACAATCCCCATCAGACCCCGCAGCGACCTCAGTGAGAGCGTTCTAATATCAATTCCATCGATAGCGATCCTCCCCTGTTGAGGGTCGTAAAACCGAGGGAGCAAGTCGAGCAAAGTGGATTTGCCCGCCCCTGACGGCCCGACCACTGCCAGAACTTCGCCCCGTTTCACCTCAAAGGAAATGTCTCTCAACACCTGATCACTGCCGTTGTAGCTGAAAGAGACATGGTCATACGTAATACCGCGGGAGAACTCACCAATCCTCCGAGCGCCAGGTGGGTCAGCGATCCGCTCCTTGGTATCCAGGACGTCGAAAACACGTTCTGCGGCTGCCATCCCCTCCTGCAGTTTGATGTGAATCTGGCTGAGGGACTTTACCGGCTTAATCATCGAGAACATGGCCAACACAAACGTCAGGAAATCGCCCGCGTCAAGCTCTCCGCTGCCGGAAATTATCCTGGAGCCGGCAAACAGTAGAATGATCACCCCCGCCACTGTTGCCAGGGTATCGTTAATGGGAGAGGCCAGATGGCGGATGCGGGTCATGCGCAAAAGCGAACGGAAATACTCGTACGTGGCCCGCAAGAACTTCTTTGTCTCAAACTTCTCCATCGAGAAAGCCTTCACAATCCTGACGTTGTTGACAGCTTCCTCGAGAATCGAGTTTACATCCGCCATTCGCTCCTGCGACCGCGTAGAATACTTACGGAGCTTTTTTCCGGTAATCCATATGAAGCCAAATACCACCGGCATGATTACCATCGATAGAAGCGTCAGTTTCCAACTGAGAAGAATTAGAAAGACAAAAAAGACCACCACGAGAACTGAATCCGTCACGAGGCGGTTGAACCCAATATCGATTGAGTCGTTTAGAACCATGACATCGTTGGTGACACGGGAGATGACCTGACCGGTGCGCCGGCGATGAAAATAGTCTAGAGAAAGACACTGATATTTCTCAAAAAGTCGGTCGCGGAAACGCCGGATGACTGACTGCTGCACAAAGGCCATGAAGAACCCTTGAAAATACAAAAACAGATTCTTAGCGATAACGACCACCAGAATCAGCCAGCAGAAATTGACCAGGGTCTTTTGGCGGGTCGGAGCGGCAACGAGGCCGTCGATGAACCCTTTCATTGAATCTTTCACGTTACTAACCGACGCTGAGAACCCGCGCAACAGTCCTTTGACGCTCTCTGCCGCGGCGCCGCTTTCTGGTGCCGTTTGTTGGACAGTTGTTTCGCTGTGCGGCAACACGGGAAGACTCTCCACCTGAAACAACGTCATCAAAAGCGGGCCGACCATCCAGACCAGCAACCCGGACAACAGCGCATGCAGCGCCGCCGACAGCGATGCGGTCACCAGTTGCTTCCAGTACGGCTTGATAACCGAGAATGTCCGCCTGTATAGATTCACTCGATTGTTTTACTCCGCTTATAAACTTTCAATATCACGGATTTTCCGCTCCAAGTCAACCCGTATAACTCTGTTCAACTCAAGGGATTATACGCACAGCATCGTCGGGGGGCAGCACTTGAAATTTATTTAAAGGCACTCGTGCCCGCTTTTTGTATTCTCGTCTGCGGGCTTTGAGACTCACACCCTGACCGTCGTCAAACACAAAACTGCGTATTCGCCAGCCAGCCGGCTGCCAATCATATTGAAGTTCTATCCGCCAAGGGCAATCCGGCAAAAGGATATTAAACCTTGGTCGTTTGCTGTTGCTATAGTCAGATTCTACGCTGACGTTCCCTATTTCTCCGATGGAATCCGGCAGCGAATCAAAAAGACTTAGAAGATTGAAGTCGGGCACTCTGTTGGGACACTCCACCGTCGTAAAGAGGTCGCTTAGCAGCTCGTACAAGTATTCATTTGAGGACGGGAAATAAACTTCCAGCGAGTCAGCCGTCATTCTCCCTTTCAAAGCTCCCTTTCCGAGGTAAGCCCGACCGCCAAGGGCTATCACCGAATCAGTTTGAAAGATCTCGAGTCGGAATGTGGTCGGCTTGCCGCGACGCCGGAGCCTGGCATCAAACAGGTAAGCTTCCACCTCAACTTTCTCCTGCATAGCTTGCTTTCGCTCTTCAATGGCGACATGCTTTCTGTAGCCCGAACCGCAACCGGCCAGCAGCAAGAATACTGCGAGGGCAATACCAAGGCCTTTGAATTCAACCATCCTACCCAATCGGTACGCCGGCAAAAAGATAAACGAAGAAAGAAATGAACGGGCCGAGAATTACCCAGAACCCGCCCACTACGATCAGTACTATGAGTATCAAGGGGGAAATCTTATCAAACTGGTTGAGGGTTGGTTCCATTTCGGCTGGCAGCAGGCTTCGCAGTATATGGGAGCCATCGAGAGGAAAGAGCGGAATAAAATTAAAAAAGGCTAAAGAAACATTTATCATAACGGAGAAAAACAGAAACAGATAGACTGCTTCCGGCAAGTTCATTGACGTATTGGTAACAATGCGAAAAAACATGCCAAAGATAAAACCGAGTCCCAGGTTGGAAAGCGGCCCGGCTGCCGATATCCAAAAGTCGGCCACGCGCGGGTTGCGAAGGTTAAAGGGATTAACCGGCACCGGCTTGGCCCAGCCGAAGCGGAAGCCGGAGGCGAACATCATAATGGTGCCAAACAGATCGAGATGAGCCAGCGGGTTTAAGGTCAACCGTCCCCTATCGCGGGCCGTCGTATCGCCGAATTTGAGAGCCGTCCAGGCATGAAAGAACTCATGCACCGTGAGGGCAAATAAAATAGCCGGGGCGGCGATTATCGCCCGCTGTATGAAGTCTTCACCAAACAAGTATACCACCCTTGTTTAGGGTATTACATTACAAGAACAGCACTCACGCGTAGATGCCTCGAAGCTGGATCACCTCAAGTACTCGCGTGATGGCTACCATGAAAGCGGCAATCCGCATACTTACCCTGTGCTCTAATGACATCTTCAGCACATCGTCGAAGGCAGACACCATCTTCTCTTCCAAACGGCGGTTGACTTCCTCTTCCATCCAGAAGTAACCGATGCGGTTCTGTACCCACTCGAAATACGATACTGTCACGCCACCGGCATTGCACAAGATGTCCGGTATGACCAGAACCCCTTTCTTTTCGAGAATGGCGTCAGCCTCGGGGGTGGTCGGGCCATTGGCACCCTCAGCCAGAATCTTGCATTTGACCTTGCGAGCGTTTTTGTCCGTTATCTGGTTCTCTAAAGCGGCAGGAATCAGAATGTCTACATCGGCAAAAAGGACATCCTCCGGTTTGACCTTCTTTACTCCGGGAAAGCCAACGACTGTTTTCTTTTTCTCAACGTACGCAATAAGCTCATGGATATCGATACCGTCCGGATCATGGATAGCGCCGTTAACATCGGAGACATAAACAAATTTCACTCCTAAGTCGTGCAGCAGCTTGGCCGAAACGGAGCCGACATTGCCAAACCCCTGCACCGATGCCGTTGCTCCGTTCAAATGAAGCTTCAGATGCTTGGCGGCTTCGCGAGAGGAAATCATCACGCCGCGGCCGGTGGCTTCCAGCCTGCCACGTGAACCGCTCAGGCTTATCGGTTTACCTGTCACTACCCCGGGCACTGCGTGGCCCTCACGCATCGAGTAGGTATCCATAAACCAACCCATGACCTGTGGCCCGGTGCCCACGTCAGGAGCCGGGACATCAAGGTCAGGACCAAACAAATGCATCATGTCGGCTACGTACCTGCGGGTCAGTCGTTCCAACTCTCCCGACGACATCTCATGTGGGTCACACACAACACCTCCTTTGCCGCCGCCGAAAGGGATATTCACCACCGCGCATTTCCATGTCATCCACGAGGCCAACGCCTGCACCTCGTCCAGAGTGACATCGGGGTGATAACGGATACCCCCCTTGGCTGGGCCACGTGCAATCGAGTGCTGAACCCGATAGGCCGTGAACATCTTGTATGCCCCATTGTCCATTTGCACCGGAAGGTTGACAATAGTACTCCGCCGGGGGGCTTTCATGAATTCCCGCAGGGAGCGGTCAAGGTTCAGCTTCTTAGCAGCGGCATCAAACTGTTTCATCACATTGCCAAACACCGAGATCGGCATGCTAATGTCCTTGTGCTGGACAATGCTACGGGGATGCCTGACTCTTTTTGATTTTGTAAGTGTTTTTGTTTTATGGATAGGAGTTCTTGCCATTACGATCGATCCTTTGCTGTAGTTTTAACATCATCGTTGCTTGGAAACAGCTTTTGAATCCTCATCATAAAAGCGCCACGGACGCTCATTGCCGACTTTGATGCCGATTCTTTCCGTCTGCTTTATGTTTGCGATCACCGCAGAACGGTGTTCAAGATACAGCCGGTGACCGGTCAAATCAAGGCCGTTCTGGTCTCTAGTGAGGCCAAACGAGCGGCAGAACTTCCCCGGTCCATTCAGCAGTTTATGTCGCTCATTACCGGGAGAAAGTCGTCTCATGATCTGCTCTCCTTCGTCCGGCTCAGCGGCTCGCACAAGCACCGCTGCCGGAAGGCCTTCGGGTTCAGTGACAAAATTCAAACAGTGGTACATCCCATAAACAAAATAGATATAGGCAAACCCCGGCGGGCCGAACATAACGTAATTCCGCGGCGTTCGGCCCCGAGCAGCATGACAGGCTGGGTCGTTTTCCCCGATGTAAGCTTCGACCTCAACTATCTTCGCCGACAGTTTTCCCAACGGAGAGTGGTAGATAATGTATTTGCCGATAAGCTCCGGCGCCACCTCGAGGGTAGGTCGAGCATAAAACGAACGTATCAGCTTGTGGAACTTTGCTATCGGCATATCATAAGGACATTATTCAGTCTTGTAGGTCAGGGCAGATGAGGACATCTACCGCCCACAAACATGCCGGTGGCAAAGGGGTCAGTTGGCCCTCATCAGACGGCATACCCACCTTTCAGAAACGGGTTGTTGTTTCGTTCGGCGCCCACCGTTGTCTTCGGGCCGTGTCCGGGGAAACATACGATCTCGTCCGGCAAAGTGAGAATCTTGGTCTGAATGGAGTCGATAAGTTGCTCGTAAGAAGCGCCGAGTAAATCAGTGCGTCCGATGGAACCGTAAAACAGGGTGTCTCCGCAGAAAAGTATCCCTTCGCGCTCATCAAGATAGCAAACGCCGCCGGGAGTATGACCGGGAGTCGACAGCACTCGCAGGGTTATCGAGCCAAAGGTTAAAAGCTGTTCATCGCTGACGAAAAAATCAGCCGGCGGCGATTGGACCGGATGGCCGTAAAACTCCGAAACAATATCGGAAGGATTTGCCAGCAGAGCCTGATCATCTTTGCCAACGTAAAGGGGTATTTGATACTTATCCTTTACCACCCCCACGGCGGCGATGTGATCACCGTGGCCATGGGTAAGCAGAATCGCCCGAAGTGTGATGGCAAGCCGGTCTATGGCTTCAAAAATGAGTTGTTCATTCCCCCCAGGATCAAGTACTACGGCGTCTTTTGATGCCTCATGCCAGTAAAGGTAGCAATTGACCTCAAACGGTCCGACAACAATAGTCTCTAATCTCATTATTGCTCTCCAAAATACCAGCCAAACAGGTGTTGTCAACCGCCTTTTGCGGCCTGTATCCCAAGGACAGCTTGTGAAAAAAATAACGAAAAAAGGCAAATCTGTTTGACCCAAGGCAGGTAAAAGTATATATTTTACCGTCTGTACAATTGAGGAAGAATGGAATGTTGATCGCTGAATTAAAATGTAGAGTGCCGGAATTGAAAAGCCGGATCGACAAGTTAGCGAGGTATCTTTGACCTCGAAAACAGAACCAGAAGGGTCAGTGAGCTTGAGCAGGTAACCACCAAGCCAGGTTTCTGGGACGACAACCAATCGGCTCAGTCTCTCCTTCAAGAAATCTCCGTACACAAGAAATGGATCGAATCCTACAATAAACTGGACGTGGAGCTCAATGATATTGAGGAACTGCTGGACATGGCTGACCCTGACGAAAATAGCGGCGACGCCGAGGAGCTCGAAAAGACTCTTGATAAGCTCACACAGCAGGTTGAGAAGTTTGAGTTCTCCGCCTTGCTTTCCGGCCCCGATGACCATCGTGAAGCCATCCTGACTATCCACCCCGGTGCCGGCGGCACTGAGTCTCAGGACTGGGCCGATATGCTGTTCCGCATGTACAACCGGTGGGTAGAACGCAAGAACTTCAAAGCGGAACTAATGGACTATCAACCGGGTGAAGAAGCCGGTCTCAAATCGGCCACTCTCCAGGTCAAAGGTGAGTTTGCGTACGGCTTTCTCAAAGCTGAATCGGGCGTGCACCGGCTGGTGCGCATATCGCCCTTTGATGCTAATGCCCGGCGACATACTTCATTTGCCTCAGTATACATATACCCCGTTGTCGCGGGCAACACGGACATTGAAATAAATGAGGACGAAATACGCGTGGATACTTACCGCTCCTCCGGGGCGGGCGGTCAGCATGTCAACAAGACTTCCTCGGCGGTTCGCATCACTCACATTCCAACTGGTATCGTCGTTACCTGTCAGTCGGAACGGAGCCAGTACAGAAACAAAGAATCAGCTTTTACAGTTCTTAAGGCCCGGCTCTATCAACTTAAAAAGGAAGAAGAAACCAAGAAGATGGAAAAGTTTGAAAAAGCCAAAAAGAAGATAGAATGGGGCTCCCAGATCCGCTCGTATGTCTTCCACCCGTACAACATGGTCAAAGACCACCGTACGTCAGTCGAAACGGCCAATGTACAAAGTGTTATGGATGGCGACATAGACCACTTTATCGAAGCCTATTTGGCGGATCCCAATCTTAATGACAACCTGAGCCGCTTTCAACACCAAGGGTGTGCGTAACGGCCGTGAGAGGAGTCATGTATGAACGCTCTATCTAAGATAAAAGACAAAGCCAAGGCTAAAAAACGGCGTGTCGTTCTCCCCGAGGGAACAGAACCCAGAATGATCCAGGCCGCTAAAAAAATCCTCGCCGAGGGAATCGCTTCGGTGACGCTGCTTGGTGATCAGCGGGAAATTGAGAAGCTGGCCAAGGAACACGGCTTGAACCTCGGCAAAGTCGAGATTATCAACCCGTCGCATTCAGCCAACTACAACGACTATGTGTCGGAGTTTATGGCCATCAGGCAGGCGAAGGGAATCACGGAAGAACAAGCCAAAACTTCCATATCCAATCCTTTGTATTTTGGAGCGATGTTGGTGCGGCATGACAAAGCTGACGCCTCCGTGGCCGGTTCCATCAATACTACCGGCAACGTCCTGCGCGCCGCAATCCAAGTGTTGGGTCTGAAAAAAGGGATTAGAACCGTGTCGAGTTGCTTTCTGATGACCATTCCCAAATACCGGGATGAGCTGAACAAGGTGTTCTTTTTTGCCGACGGCGCCGTCGTTCCCAATCCGAACGCCGAGCAGTTGGCGTCAATTGCCGTCTCAACGGCTGAAACTATGAAAAACCTGCTGGAGGAAGAACCAAAGATTGCCATGCTCTCCTTTTCCACCAAGGGATCGGCCAAACACAAAGATGTCGACAAAGTGCTCGAAGCACTTGAGATACTAAAGAAAAATCACCCAGAGTTGAAGGTTGATGGTGAATTCCAGGTTGACGCCGCTATCGTACCCGAGGTTGCAAAACGGAAAGCCCCTGATTCTGAAATCGCCGGTGAGGCCAACGTGCTCATCTTTCCTGATCTGGATGCCGGCAATATTGCCTACAAACTGACCGAGCGGTTGGCCAACGCCACAGCTACCGGCCCGATTATTCAGGGTCTGGCCAAGCCGGCCAACGACCTTTCTCGGGGTTGCTCCGTTGATGACATTGTTGACGTGACCGCCATTGCCATACTTATGAAAGGATAAACTGGCGAGCGATCGCAGCTGGCAGCAAGCAGCTAGTGGATATTGTGAGTTGGTTGGCAGGAAAACACGAGTAATGATAACAAAGATTGATTGACTTTTCTTAGGTTGGGATGTTATTATTCGCTTCAAAAATAGCTTTTGGGCGACAGGATAAGGTCGCCCTTCATCATTTTGTAAGGAGAGTATAACCGTGAGTACCCTTATTATAGTCATCATTGCCGTCGTAGTTATTGCTGTGGCGATTGTAGTGGTTGTCCTGAAAAACTACCGCAAGGTCGGACCAAACGAGGTGTTGATCATCTCCGGAGGAAAGAAGCGCTCAGTCACTATGCCGGATGGGACGACACGACAAGTAGGGTATCGCTTCCGCATTGGTGGTGGTACATTCGTGCGGCCGTTCATCGAGCAGGCCCAGATTCTTCCTCTGGAGATCATCCCGATGAATATTCAGGTTGAAGATGCCATCTCAACCAACGGGATCCGCTGTACGGTACGGGGGACGGCAGAAGTGAAAATAGCAGGGGATGAGGGCTCGATTCACCTGGCTGCCGAGCAGTTTTTGGGCAAGCCGCTGACCGATATCCGCGACGTGGCGCTGCGCACATTGGAGGGTTCGGCACGAGCCTTCATCGGTACCATGAACCTCGAATCCTTGAACAAGAATCGTAAGGATTTCACCGGCAGAGTGTTTGAGGATGTCAGTCCGTATTTCTCCAATATGGGCTTGAAACTACTCTCCTTCAATCTTAAGGAAATTACCGACCCCTCGGGGTACCTGGAAGCGCTGGGTAAACCGCGTATCGTGGAAGCGCGCCGTGACGCAGAAGTCGCCGAGGCGCAAGCCGCCCGTGATGCGATTATCAAGTCGGCTGAAGCGAAGAAAGAAGGAGACATAGCCAAGATTATGGCCAACACCGAAGTCGCTGAGGCTAATCAGGATTTCGAACTGAAAAAGGCAGGACTGCAAACGGATTTGAACCAGAAGAAAGCCGATGCCGACTTCTCGTATGAGCTGGAGCGACATAAACTGAATCAGGGATTGAAAACCGAAGAGGCCAAGGTCAAGCTGATTGAGAAAGACTCTGAGATTGAACTGGAGAAAAGGGAAATAGAACGCGTTGAGCAGGAACTTCAAGCCAAGGTGCGCAAACCAGCCGCTGCCGAGCAATACCGTTTGGAAGCGGAAGCCAAAGGGATGGCTGAGGCTAAACGCATTCAGGGGATTGTCGAGGCTGAGCTTGTTGAGAAAGTAGGCGAAGCGGAAGCCGAAGCTTTGCGCAAGAAGGCCGAGTCATGGAACGCTTACTCGCAACCGGCCTTGTTGCAAATGATCTTCGAGAAACTTCCCGACCTGGCACGCGAGATGGCTGCACCGATTTCCCAAGTAGAAAAGATCGTGATGGTCTCTAACGATGGGAAAATGGGAACCTCCAAAATCACCGGCGAGATAGCGTCGATGATGGCCCAGTTGCCCACAGTTGTGAAGTCGCTTTCCGGATTTGACCTTGAGGAATGGGTCAGAAAACTAGCTGATAAAGAAAAGACAGAGAAGACTAAACCCCCGCAGCAGGCATCATCAGCTAGTAGCCCAGACAAGGAATAAACGATGATCTCCAACAGGATTGGCCGTTTAGAGCTTTCTCCTACCCTGCGTATCAACGCCAAAGCCACGGCGATGAAGACCGAGGGGATTGACGTCATAGATTTCTCCGTCGGCGAACCGGATTTTCCCACACCAGAGGATATCAAAGACGCCGGGAAAAAGGCCATCGACGACAATTTCACCAGGTATACGGCCAATGATGGAATCCCCGAACTCAAGGAAGCTATTCGCCTCCGATTCAAAGAAGACCATGGCCTGGAATACCGGAACAATGAAATCATCGTTTCCTCAGGCGCCAAGCAGAGCTTGTACAACCTGTTTGTTTCGATTCTCAACCGCGACGAAGAGGTCATTATCCCCGCACCGTTCTGGGTCTCCTATCCGCAGCAAGTTCTAATGGTCAAGGGCAAACCTGTGATCGTGCCTACCCGCGAGGAAAACGGTTTCCGCATTACCCCGAAGGAGCTGAAAGCTAATATCAATTTTAACACTAAGGCGCTCATCATCAATAATCCATCCAACCCCACCGGCGGAGCATACACCCGCGAGCAGTTGCAGGAGGTCTGTGAGATTGCAGTAGCTGAGGGGTTGTTGATCGTCGCCGATGAGATTTATGAAAATGTCATCTATGATGATTACCGGTTTTGTTCCGTGGCGTCGCTCGGAGATAAAATAAAAGAGAAGACTGTTATCATTAACGGTGTCTCGAAGTCATACTCGATGACCGGTTGGCGAATTGGATACGCCGCTGGGCCACGCGAGATTATTGCGGCCATGAACATCGTACAATCGCATACTACTTCCAATGCCAACTCAATCGCCCAAAAAGCGGCAGCGGAGGCACTATCCGGCCACCGGGCGGAAATCAACCGGATGGTTGCCGAGTTTCAGACACGCCGCAATTATATGTTAAGTAAACTCAGACGCATCCCGGATATTTCCTGCTATGAGCCCCAGGGCGCTTTTTACCTCTTTCCGAACGTCTCAGCGTATTACAAAACAGAATACGGCGGCATGAAAATCCGCAACTCGTATGGCCTGGGATACTATCTACTCAAGGAAGCGGCGGTCGCTGTGGTTCCGGGAAGCGCCTTTGGCGCTGAAGAGAATATCCGTCTTTCGTATGCTACCTCCATGGAAAAAATCGAAGAAGGCACCGATCGTATCATTGAGGCTATGTCAAAGTTGCAGGAATCGCCGAAATATAAACGTGTTGCCTTGCAAAATGTAATGACTCACCCTCGAGGGATAACCGAGGTCGAAACTAAAATCTCTGTGGAGGAACGCGACGCGCTGGTGCAGGAAGCTGAAGCGGCTCTTCCTTATGACCGTTACTTTGAGTGGAACGCCAATATCAACGGCATTATCATCCAGTTGCGTACCAATGTTCCGCACCTTTATGATTTCTGGGTCGAGAATTGGTATCCGGCTCAGCTTGAGTCTGACCTTGAGCCTCACGCTATCATCTATGCTGTCGACGGGGTGCCCGGTCGGAAGCCCTATGCCTATTACAATCCGGCCACGAAAACAGCAATTCTGTTTAACACCACATATTACGGGCAGGTCAGAAGCTGGGCTTTGGGTATAGTGGCCCAGGCCAGCGAACGACTGCTGGACGTCCACGGGATCCGTGCAGCGTGCCTTGATTATGGCGATCATGGCCTGGCCTTGATAGGCTCCAAGGGGATGAAACGCGGGTCAACCTTCATCCGGCTCTTGGAAGACGATGACGCACGTTTTTTAACCAATGACTGGATTTTTGTACGGTATCGAGGGAACGAGGCGATTGCTGACGCTCCTGAGCGAAAGTTTTATTTCAAGACTGCCTACGCTAAAACTTTTCCACGCTACGCACGCATCTTCGACCGCAGCAAATGCGAAAATGTAGTGACCAAGCGGGCCGACTGGACGAACATGAAAGAACTGGAAGATGAGTGCCCGCTGGATTTAGGTGAACCGTACTGCTTCTGGGGAGCGGAGGATTCACGCGCTCTGGTTGACCCGGCATGGATCAGCGGCCCGCATAGATACGTCAAACGATCCCGATTGAAAACCATTGTCATGCTTTGTTACGAACCTAATGCTCCGGCAGTGGAGAAACTCGCCGAGGTTGACGCCCTTGACTTCATAACTGAAGGGAAGTACCGCCTGCCAGGTGAAGCAGGGATGACACCGTTCAAGACGCAGCCGTTCTTCAATCCATACCTGTTGGCTTCGTCTGTAGATCAAGAAGACTTGCAGCGTCGTAATTTCCATCAGCTCTTCAGGGTAGCCAAGGCGTATAAAGTAAACATAGCGGCAATTTCACCGGAAGCGCTGAAGTCGCGAATCCGAGATTTGATAGTTTAGGAGGTCAGCTTGGCAAATACGTTGGGTATTATCAAACCGGACGGCGTGCGCCGTAAGCTCGTCGGCAAGATAATAAGTAAGATAGAGGACGCCGGCCTGATTCTGAGAGGCATGAAGGCCTTGAGGCTCACCAGAGAGGAAGCCGAAAAGTTTTACGCTGTGCATGAAGGAAAGCCTTTTTTTAGGTCTTTAGTGGAATTTATGACTTCGGGGCCGATCGTAGTGGTGGTCATCGGAGGCCATGACTCAATAGAACGCTGGCGTGACCTGATGGGAGCAACCGACCCGGCTAAAGCTAAATACAATACGATCCGGCGCGAGTATGCCACCTCGATTGAGAAAAACGTGGTGCACGGGTCGGACAGCGTGGCTACCGCCAAGACTGAAGTGGCATTTTTCTTCAATGAAGATGAAGTTCTGCCTAAGGAATAGACAAGATGTCTGACTCACTCTACGATATCGAATTTTATGCCCGATTCAACCGGGACTTGCAGCGTCGTTTGAACGGACCCAACATCAAGGATGTGAAGTTGGAAGACCTCCGTGAACCGGCGCTTCAGACCGGCACGCAAACGAAGTTTAACTCCTGGGGCTGGCGCTCGGCCGTCTCCAGCCGCATCGCCGAAAAGACGGTCTGCTTGGGCTCAGAAAAAATCCGCGAATTCCATCTGACCGACCAGAAGAAACGAATCATTGCCGACGCACCCACCGAGCTGGATAAAGTCCTGCACTTGATGGAGACATTACCGTTAGTTCGGTTGCGACGCCAGATGGGACAAAACTCGGAATATAACCCCAAATGCAACCTGTACATGTCGGTGGCCGATCTGAAAAACTACCGCCTGGCCTACATGTGGGGCCATACCATGGGACCAGTAACCAGAGACCCCGGGCCGGAGTTCACCCTAATTCACATTCCCGAGGAACACCACATCCGCCAGCAGGCGTTGGTCTTGGCCGATCATAATCTAACCCTGATACTCGGCTCGGACTATCTCGGTGAGGACAAGAAGGGGTTCCTGCGCAACGGTATGCTGGCAGCAGACGCTCTGGACATGCTGGGTTTGCACGCCGGCACCAAGGTGGTCATTATACGCGACGCCCGAACGAATAAACTGAAAAAGTATGGCGTGTTTCTGTTCGGCCTGTCGGCGACGGGCAAGAGCACCTGGTCGTGTCACCAGCTTGGTTTGGACTGGTCAAAAGGCGAGCGTACTCTCGTTTGCCAGGATGACATCTGCTTCTTGAAAAATGACGGCTCGGCCTATGGCTCAGAGCAAAATTATTTCGTTAAGACCGACGTGGATAGCAAGCTCCAGGAGGCAATGTACAACGCGTTAGTGCACAAAAGCGCTCTGTATGAAAACGTGATGATCAACGCCGACGGCTATCCTGATTTCCTCGATGAAAACCTCTGTGGGAACGGTCGCGGCGTCATCATGAGAAAGCAGTTGAAGATCAACCGGGGGCACTGGCCGTTTCCCATGAAAAATATTTGGTACCCGTCTCTCAATCTGCCTCCGCTCGATGAGCTGGACGGCCTGGTCTTTGCTTTTATCACCCGCCGCAATACAATCATGACCTTTGCCCAGCGTTTAACCCCGATTCAAGCGGCTCTAGCGTATCTTTGGGGCGAATCAAGCCACAGCTATGCTTCCAATCCGGCAAAAGCCGGTGAATCGGTGCGCACGGTCGGGACCGACCCGTTTATCGTGGGCTCGCGTGGACACAAGGTGAACCTTTTCTATAAGATCATCATGGGCTTGGCTTCTAATTACCCCGGCAAGGTCTTTTTCTACCAGTACAACACCGGCGGCATGGGTGAAATTATTGGACAGAGCGAAAAGGGCGGTCCAAAGAAAGTCGTGCGCAAGACCGAACGCGTGCCGATCGATACAATGGCTGCCATTCAGCGCGGCGATTTGCGCGGCACCAACCAGTACCGCGAGAGCTTTCTGGGCACCGAAGAGATCGTCTCGGCGGAAGGCGCCGATCTGAGTTCGTACGTGCCGGAGAAATACTATTCCCGCGATCAGATCGATGAGTACTTGCGCGATTTGGTCAACGGTCGGCGCAAGTTTACTGAGAAGGTTGCTGAAGAAGGGCTGATGCCCGAAATCATCCGCGCGGCGGAGGAATCGTTCAGTATTGCCCCAGAGAAAGAAACCAAAGTTTTCATGCCCTCTAACAGGAAAGAAGCTCCTCCACCGAAAGAGAAGAGCAAACCCGTCACCAGGCTGACAGATTGGAAGCCCAATCCACGGTTAGTGCGCGACCGCGGCTGGCGGTATGGTTGACAATTAACCTGAAACAGCTGGCCCGCTAGTTTACGAGAACTTAGAAGAGATCGATAAAAATGCCAACTTACGAGTACCGTTGTGAAAAATGTGGCCATAAGTTTGAAGCCTTCCAGACTATGAGTGAGCCACCGGTGGAAAAGTGTCCCGTATGCGCCGGGAAAGTGAAGCGCATAATCTCCGGCGGAGCAGGGTTGATATTCAAGGGCTCCGGGTTTTATATTACCGACCATCGCAGCAGGGAATACAAAGCCGCTGCCAAGAAGGAGCGAGCCGAGACTTCAAAAGTCTCTTCAACAGGCTCGTCACCTGCGGACACGTCAAAATCTTCCTCACCGAGCGGTTCAAGTTCGTCCACGAAAGTTGCAGCAAGGTAAAGTAGATCAAAGTCCTAAATTTTTAACATTTGTTGCTCTATCAGGTCTTGCTGCTGTGGGCGGTCCATCCATCTCTGGTTGGTGTGTGGCTGGACTAATGCTTGTAGTATGTAAACTGAATAACTATATGAGACCGTCCACCGCCCGCAAAAAAAAGGATGCCACCGGCAGGGTAGTTTAACCGGCGGCATCAGGGAGGAACCACAGTATTAACCAATTGCTACATTGGTCATGCTTTTCGTGGACTTGATTATCTATCTACACTTGCTTTGGCCGTCTCCTATTTGAAAGCAGCGAATGTTGGGGTTTTCTCTCCACGATACTCCACCAACATCGTCACCCTGAGCGGAGAGGCTGTGTCATAATCATGAATGTTAACCACATAAGCTCCATAAACTGACTTTGCGAGGAGCGCAGCGACGTGGCAATCTCTTGTTACGGAAGCAATTGCACCACTGAGATCGCCACGCTCCCTTCGGTCGCTCGCGATGACGCTGTATTGCGACACACCCTCGGAGTCGAAGGGTGA
>Ga0315543_1000713_pt1 | contig 39242 bp, 35 predicted proteins | sample SalMarSW160210MG_2_FD_203098 | JGI IMG/M metagenome (GOLD analysis project Ga0315543, IMG submission 203098) | Salt marsh sediment microbial communities from the Plum Island Ecosystem LTER, Massachusetts, United States - Salt Marsh Sediment SW1601-210 ...
GCCATGTTCCCGATAACTGCGTGCTGGGCGATAGTGTTACAGTTGCTTCAGGAAACATATTGGATAAAGGTACCCTGGTCTGGCCGGATGGCTATGCTGAGTCAAATGCAACTCAACCCTAAGTATCTGTACCATGATTTGGCTAACCCCCACTTTAAATCTGATGGTCAGCAAACACACCAATTGAACAAACGTTCCGGATTTGATCCCTAAAGCCAGAAGGAAGTTTGAGTTTATATGTGTCCTATTTGTGGTATTGTAAATCGGAATGATGAAGACGTAAGCAGCCAGATACACTCTATGATGACTACCCTGGATAGCAATATGTCTGACGGGTCCTGGCTTGTTTCCGCGGGAGTATCACACAGGTGGCAAAGGGATGCTCAGGCGATAAGAAGACAGGCTCTGGGTCAGGTCTCGTTTGCCACCAGGGAGCAGGGCTCAGAAAGGCCTGGCTTTAATCACAGCGTCAATTTGTCCGTGCTTTATGAGGGGAATCTCTATAATAGTGAGAATCTAAGATTGAGCCTCGCCTCGAAGCAGAAACCAGCTAGCGGAAGTACAGCCGAGATAGTAGCTTACTTACTGGCAGAAAGATATCAAGGCAACCTGGTTGATGCACTAAAACAGGTGTCGCCTATGCTCGATGGCGAATTCTGTCTGGCAGCAAGTGACGAGAAGCAAGTAGTGCTAATGAGGGATTTTGCCGGCCTCAGGCCGGCATTCTATGCCGAAAACAACGAACTTTTTGCCTTTGCCTCAAGGAAGACGGCTCTGTGGGAGATAGGGATGCGTAATGTAAGACCCCTACGAGCAGGAATGATTGCCTCATTTGGCAAAGATGGCATTATTCTTGATGAAGCCTACCCATTGAGCAAGATGAACATTCAAGTGACCATCAACGACCTGGTTGAGGCTGTTGACAGCTACTGCGCCCTGCTTAAGGAGGCTGTTGAGAGGAGGTTACACAAGGTTAAAAGGGTGGCGGCGCTCGTTTCAGGAGGCGTAGACAGTTGTCTGATAGCTAAGCTTGTCTCAGATATATCTGCAATGAGGGGCATTGAGGTAACCACTTATACTGCTGGCGTAGAGGGGGCGACTGATATTGAATATGCCGAGCGCTTTGCTCAAGAGCTAGGGCTAAAGCATAAGGTAAGAAGGCTGAGCCAGGATGAGATTGAGTCATACATACCCCGAGTAGCTGCTGCTGTTGAGGAGAGGGACTTTGTACAAATTGAAGCCGGTATTGGAGTCTATGCCGCGGTGGAGATGGCAAGCCAAGATGGTTTCAAGGTAATCTTCTCCGGTCAGGGTCCAGATGAGCTATGGGGAGGCTACAGCTGGTATCCTCAAGTTATTGCCAAAGATGGCTATGACGGTCTTTTACAAAATATGTGGGGTGATTTAGAGAGAGCCGATGTGGAGACCTTTGATAGGGAGAACCGGATTGCTATAGCGCATGGGGTGGAAAAGGTGTTCCCTTACGCTGACATCGAGGTGGTCAAGCTGGCAATGAGTGTATCGCCACGCCTCAAGATTACCTCTGCCGAAGACAGGATTGGCAAGCATCCTCATCGAGAGGCAGCCAAAAAGCTTGGGTTACCTGCACAATATGCTGACCGAAGTAAAGATGCAGCCCAGCATGGTACGGGAATTCATGGTACCCTTGACGCAATAGCACGCAAGAATGGCTTTACCCCTGAGTTAGTGGAGCATGTTGGGTATGATAGTGATGAAGTGAGTCAGGAGAAATTAGCCAGTTCCACCCGTTACGGCTACCTATATGCAGAAAAAGAGCTCTGGCAGGTGCCTCAGCACGTTCAGTTCTTCTTTGACTCAGTAGCGTACCGGAGTAACCTGCTCAATGAGGAGGAAAGGTCAAGGATAGAGCAATTTCTAAAAAAGACAGGTATTTGATTAAATCAACGAATGACGCCAAGCTGGGATTCGCTCATGGGAAGGGTTAAGCTTGATGAAGTTGAAACCAGTTATTTTCACCGACCTTGATGGCACACTGCTTGATTTAGAAACTTACTCTTATGACGCAGCTTTGCCATCCATAGGGCATTTACGAAGCCAAGAGGTTCCTATTATCTTCTGCTCGGCCAAGACCAGAGCTGAGCAAGAGGTATATCGAAAAGAGCTGCAGATAAACGACCCCTTCATCGTGGAAAATGGAGGGGCGGTCTTCATTTCTCAAGGCTATTTCCCGTTTGATTTTGAGTATCATAAAATTGAGGATGGTTACCAGGTAATTGAACTCGGTATCCCCTATCACCGAATCAGAGAGATTCTGGCACAGATAAGGGATGATACCGGGCTCAATTTTAGAGGTTTCGGTGATATGAGTGCGGAGGAAGTGGCATCGTTGACGAGCTTGGATCTCGAGGCCGCACAGCGAGCCAAAGCCAGGGAATATGACGAGACCCTTAATCTTGAGGGAACACCGGATGAGATTAATAGAGTGTTAAATGCGATAAAGAAAACAGTCCTCAATTATACATCTGGCGGCCGTTATTATGACGTAACAGGACCTAACGATAAAGGTAAGGCCACACGAATTCTAATCGATTTATTCCGTAGTAAACTAGGACAAATAGAGACCATAGCCATAGGTGATAGCCCCAATGACCTACCTATGCTCTCAGCAGTGGACATCCCCGTCTTGGTACAAAAGCCGGGAAGGATTTGGGAGGAGATAGATATACCTCATCTCCACAGGGTGGAGGGGATTGGCCCTGAGGGCTGGGCAAGAGCTGTTGAGGAAATAATCGCACAGGGAATGGCTTAGTCCTCGGAGGTCAGCAGGGAAAGCTGGAGTAGCTCAAATTGGCCTTTGCAATGAAATAGGAACAAATATGGAAAAGATCTTGTCATACCTCAAGTCAGCGGCAAGTCATAGGCTCAAATACTTTAAGAACAAGAGGAATCTCTTTTAAGTTTCCAGACTCCACTGAACTCATTATTCTACTCAAAACTCCGACGGGGTATAGCACTAGCAATCGGAACACAGACTCATATCGTTTTCACATGTGATGAACCGAAGCTAGGTGGAGCGGGAGACGGGACTCGAACCCGCGACACCCTGCTTGGAAGGCAGGAACTCTACCACTGAGTTACTCCCGCGAGACTGAACTTATTTTACCTCAAATCTTACAGTTGGTAAACAAGAGAAGGGGAAACTGCTCGATAACCTCATTCTGACTGAGGAGTCTCGCTAAATCGCGATAAATCAGGGCAAAGAGTCTCTGGGCCTACTACAAATCAGGTATTATGTCCCCAGAATAGATGTCATAAGCGAAGATTGACCAAAGACTATCTTACATATAGTTTATGGTGCTCAAGACCCTGACATGCGGCATCTCAGCATCCTTGATCTTTATTCCTTTCGAGACCAGATTCTGACTTTCCATTTTGATTTTCCCTCTGTTCTCTGCTATTCTTCTGATAGAGGTGACTGCCATGCCGCGAACGATTCAAGCAATCTACGAGAACGGTGTCCTTAAGCCCCTGCGTAAATTAGACCTTTCTGAACAGCAAGCAGTGGAAATTCTTATTCTGGAAGATGACTTGCCCCCTTCCCGTATTGCTGAGGTTGCTGGCAAGGCAGGCAGTTACAATTTCCTCGGCCGTTCTGGCGAAGACATTTATACTGCCGAAGACGGGGAAGGGCTCGATTGACATGCCCCGAGTTCCTCTCAAGCATAGAAAAAGCTCATTCGTCGGCTTGGCAGGGTCAGTCCGCCGATTCAGGATCAGCTGGATAGACGCCTGAGAGATGCCCTCGGGCTCTAGGTAAAACCTGCTTGGAAGGCAGGAACTCTACCACTGAGTTACTCCCGCGAGACCGAATCTATTTTACCTCAAATCTTACAGTTGGTAAACAAGAAGAGGGTTTTGCACCGTCACGTCAGCCTCAACAGCGATGCCTGGTAAGCAGGTCATAAGCTATTTGTCCACAAGGGTCAAATGCTCTTTAAACTCCGACGGGGTGATAGCAGCCTCACAGCTCGTTTGTATCTGACTCTAATATAGATAATTTGAAACAAAAACTTCGCGAAATACGGAAGCCATCTGTGCTTCTGCTGTTTTATGTACGGGATGCTCAAAATAGCCTTTCAAGGTAGTTTCACTATCAAAATCCATAAATAGAGCTGCAGCATATCGTGCTTTGCCTCCTGCTTCAGATGCTTGACCTATGAAAACATTTTTTGTTCCTGGAATTTGCTTCACCGTTTCCACAACCTTCTTTGCCAACTCACCTTGCTCGTGCTGACCTACTTCAGCCTTGAAATTGACCATGACAATATGCTTCAACATCTGTAGCCTCCTGCAATAAGCTTAGAATAGCTTCATTATACCATCCTGCCTGTCTATCACTTACCTCGAGCCTCCATCACGGAGGTAGTGAGCAATGCCTGCATAGACCCATCCTTTCCCATCCGCCATCTATCAGCATATTAAACTTCCAAAATCCATGCCTGGGCAGCAGGTCAAAGCTAATTTGTTCACAAGGCAAAGCTATATGTTCACAAGGCAAGGGGGTGTCCCTGGGGACATTGGTGCTACCTGCGCCTTGGACTACACGAAAGGCAGTAACACTGAAATCATGGTTACTTTTCTTTTTCTACAATCTGCTTCTTGAAAACTGCCAACCATTGCATCTGAGTTGCTGGCTTCTTTTCTTCCAGTCTCTTCAAACAAACCAGTTCCCAGCCCTCTTCTCCAAGAGAATTTAAATACCCTGGTTTTGCTAACTCTTTAAAGCTGTATTTTTCTACATGATAATGCCACTTGCTCATTTGATTGTACCTCCTTCTTACGCAACTCAAGCATACTGTATCACCCAAGCACAGTCAATGTCTTGGAAAGCTCTGTATTGACGTGATTGACATCCACTACTGCGAGTGCTACCTACGCCTAGCCACAAATGTGTTGGCTCGTAGAAAAATCCAGTCAGTACCGAGGTCTTGGTCTACCCCTTTTAGATATTTCCCGACTTCTCTGTACCCAAACTCTAAGTTGGCTGTTGCTATACCCGCCATGGTGTGCTTTGGTATGACAATTAGGACAAAGTGCAATCAGGTTGCTTAGGTTATTATTGCTGTTGTCGCCATCTATATGATGAATATGTGGGCGAACATCCTGCCTGCAATCTGGATTTTCACATCTATCCCTTGCTCTCTGCAATATCTTCATCCTTGTATACTTCGGCATGGGTTCACGCCCAGAAGCCTCCGTTCCATACACTATGCTTTCACCAGCCTTTTTTGCTGTCCTAAAAAGTAATCCACGAAACGCTGGGAATCGGTATATGGAAAAAGCTAATATCGCCACTATAACCCCAACTATTATCCAACCCAATACTGGGTTCTCTTTCCACCAAACCGCTATCAATGCGTATGCCAGAAGTGCGACAAATATCAAACCTGCCCAAAATTCTGTCCTAATTCTCTGTTGTCCCTTTGGCATTGGAGTTCCTCGTTTATCAGGAGTATACCACCGTAACCATACTGGGGGAAGGTCAAAGTCTGAATCGTATAGAAGTTCAACTTGTGCTCTATTGCTACTGCCTTCTTTGAAGACTGAACATTAAGGACAAGATAAGCAGAGCATAAGAATGATATGGGGATGTTTGATTATATATTCAGTCGGGTTGGTGAACCTTGAGCATGGTTGAAAGATAGGAACTGTTAGTTAATTAGCCAAGTTGTTTGACCACCACTGGTTGAGCAATTTGAATAAAAGCTTTCCCTAAGTGGTTCTCAATTATCTTAAAAGCATTTGTGCCAGATAGAGTATGAATGCAAGCATGGTGAACCGATAAGACTGCATCCTGCAAATCAGGGGCATCTTCGAGGGATTTCACTTCAAGTCCAATCTGGTGGCACTTATCGAAGGAAAGATGTCTTGCATGTGACAATGTGAGTGCATGGTCACCAAGCTCTTTCCATATTCTATCAACCCTTGCATTCTTATTTCTTTTTCCCTTGAACATTCCCGCTAAAAGCCATTGCTTAACCATCTGCTCAGACCATCTTATAGCCTTTTCACACTCACCAATAAGTGTTGGGCTATATTTAGCAATAATCGGTTGCCAAACCGCTATTTTGAGCTGGTCGCTTTTACACTCATCAAAGGCTCTTTTGAATTCCTCAATAACACCATGTGCTGGCAATCCTCTAAGTTGTGGGTCGACTGGACCTAGACTACTATGCTTGCCCATTAAGATTTGTTTGCAGGCACAAGCAATCATTGTGCCAGCAGAAAGAGCCAGTTGTGGAACAAATGCCCTAATGTCTGCACCGAACATCGAATGCAAGTAGTCAACAAGTGACTCAGTAGCGGCAGTTTCTCCACCTGGTGTATGTAACACTAAATCAAGTCCCTTAGTACGGTCAAGGTTATGTATAGCATTCATGAATCCATTCTTATCGGCATCATTTACTTCTGTTCCCGATATGCCAGGTTTCTGGAGCCAACCAGAGTAGTATATAATGATATTACGCCCTGTAACCTCATGTAGTCGCTTCAGGTAATCCCTGCGGACTAAATCATAAGTGCTTGATTTCTGCTTGTCTTGAATTTCGTTTAGTATATCATTCCAATCTGGCAATTTCTTCCTCTTTATTCTTCTCTCTTGTTCCTGTTGTACTTCTTATGAAAAGAGTAGTCGTTTTTTCCCCTTCCTCTGAGTCTACCAACCTTCTATAGAACTGACGCTGTTTTTCAGACGATAAACGCATTAACTTAAAGGCTCTGTCTATTTCTCTTTTGGACAAGCTACCACACATATTTATCTTCACCCTCAGATAATATAGTCCGCTATTGAAGCATTGTCAACAAGATTAGGCAATAATAGAGCAAGAGAACCAACATTGACACCCACTACTGCGGGGGATAGAATTTTGGCGTGTATCCGGAGGTGACATATGGCTGAGATTTGGTATACATGTGAATTTTGCACCCTCAGGTCGGCCCCAACAGCGACGCCTAGTAAGCAGGTATTCAAAGCTAGATTGTTTACAAGGCAAAGCTGGTTGTTCACATATTAGCAGGGGGGTGTCCCCTAGGGACATTGGTGCTACCTAAGCCTAGCCACGAATATGTTGGATCGTAGAAAAAATCCAGTTAGCCCTGAGTTGAGGATAACCGCAAACGATACGGCAGCGAAGCGGTTTATGGATACATTTGAGTGAGTTGCATGGCAGGCACATTTAAGCCCTGCGCCATGTATATACTCACCTTCCTCCAGTATTTGTTCTGCAATTCATCGACGTAGATTTGCACTGTGTAGCGGGTTTTTGATTCTATATGCTCCACTGTGCCCTGTACGCACCAGCTATATTCGCCTGCTTTAAGGTCGGCCAGTGCGCTTGGCCCAGTAGCCACCTTTGTGTAGGTCAAGCCTACGGCAGCGAAATTGTATCCCGTGACGTCTTCCAGGAAGCTCATCGCCGGAACCTTAGCATTTGGCACGTTGGAAACACATAGACCGAGGAACGATATCAGTACTATTACGGATATCGTAATGACAATGATTCCTTTCTTCTTCATTTCTACCTCCTGTCATAGTGTCTACGTCGCTTTGCCATCGTGTCCTCCGTAAACCCAATTGGCTCATCTACTCATCAGCCACAGTATACATCGTAATCGTAATAGTGGCACTTGCTGATGGCTGGGCTAACCCAATAACAACTCAACAATCCTGCCTTACTTAATTGTAGATTATGAATACCTCCACCGTGAACTTTCCCTTATGCTAGTACAGTCAGGCAATAGAATTCTCATGGCCTCTCTTCTCTTACTTTGCCAGAGCAATGCGGACATGGTTCAAAATGAAAATAAGTCCACCAGGACACACCCTTACCACAATTCATACACTTGTGATTGTGAAGTCCAAGCCATTCACCCGTGGACTGGAAGTGCTGTACAGCTTTTTCAAGCTTGGGTAGGAGTTGAATCTTGTACTTCTCAATATCACTTTTGCCCCCATAAATCCTCATTGGATTCTCTTTGTCAGGGATACATAAATACCACGCAATCTCAGCCGTCGGTTCTACTAGGTGAGCAAAGCGTTTCTCCCAGACCTGTTGGTCAAATTTCTTTATCTTCCAATTAGTGAAATCACCGAACATAGTGGCCAGAAAGGTTTCGCCATAACCCTTAGTGTCCGAGGGATAATCACAGGTGGCAGCAAAGTATCCTATGTGCTTTCCTCCAGCTACCAGACTGTCTGCAGAAGTCGCTAGAAGTTCTATTTGCCGAAGTTGAACATAGAGGTCTAGAATATTAACCCAGCCTCGTAACTCTGCAGGCAATTTGTTCTTCTCCGTGCCAATAAAATGTAGAGCGGGAAGTAGTTCGTCCACTTTTGAGATACTTTTCACGGACATAAGCTTCTCTCTCTCTTCGGCAGTGAATCCTTTCTTGAGCCTCTGCCCACAGGCACTGCAGTATGCAGCACCTTCACCTACTTCATTTCCACAACTAGTACAAAATGGCATAGCTTCACCCTTGACTCTGATCAGTGGGTCACAACCCAACTGCTGAAACCTCAATCGGCTGTGATACACCAGTAACCGTTGTGTTCTGACCAACAGCTAGTTCAAACTGCTGCTCACCTTCAGGCGAATTGACGAAAACAAGGCAATCAACATTACCCACATTCTGAATCATAATTCCGTTATCTAGTTCAGTTACGGAAATCTCCAATGTAGTCTGTGGAGTACAAGATAAGCCAATTAAGGCAAGGACAAGAATACAGCTTAGGAGTAACCTTTTCATCGGTTGGCTGGTCTCCGATGGTATTTTAGCATGATAGTAGCAATTTTAGGTTTCTAGCGTGAGCATTTGCTCTGGAGTGAGATTACCTCAATGCCTGAACCAATGAATTCAAGTTCAAGGAGAACGGGCTGCAATAAAATCTTCTGTCAGTTCTGTTGCCTCATTGAGATACTCACCAGCCAGTTCAAGTTCTGATGTTGCCTGGTCCATCAAATCGGCATCCAATGTATCTATCCCTTCAGTCATTAAGTCCACATAACTATTAAGATGAGACATAGCCTGTGTATATTTGTAGTTAATAGCAGCCATAGAACTAGGGGGCTCCATTTCCAGTGCTTCATCATATAGGAGTTTTATTACGGTAAACTCAATAGCTACATCTAGTATCCACTCATCATCGAGAATCTGTGGATTCCCCATCAAGTCGCTGAGGTTACCCAGTGCTTCACTAACCCTGCTACTATGGTCCGACATGGTCGCAGCGTAGTTCTGCTCGCTGACCGTTAGAGACGGAGTTTCAGAAGGAATGCAGGTAGATATGGCAGCAATGATTATGATGATAGCTACAATTGAGCCTACGATGCCTCCTGCCAACTGGCTCTTTGTTCTCTTCGGTTTCTCAGCTGGCTTCTCCTTCTCAACGGATGCTTCAAGTTCCTGAATATACTTTTCTTTCTCTTCAGGAGTAAACTCCTTCTTGAGTCTCTCGCCACATTCAGGGCAAAACTTGATTCCTTCGCTTACTTCTTTCCCACAATGAGAACAAACTGGCATAGCTCTATCTCCTGTCACTTTGATACATCATATGAGAGTTAAGAACATAAGTCAATACACCTCTTTAGGGTGTTTAATTTCTCGGCATCACCTGCTCTATCAGCATATTAAACTTTCAAAATCCATGCCTGGGTAGCAGGTATTCAAAGCTGGATTGTTCACAAGACAAAGGGGGTGTATCCCTAGGACATTGGTGCTACCTACGCCTAGTGGGGATACGATTGGCTCGTAGAGAAATTTAGTCAAGCCTGAGATTCTGACCACTCTCTCTTCCTGAGACAAACGAATATTTGTGGAAGAATCCCAAGTAGGGGGAGAAGAATATTTACAAAAGGATAAGGCTCTAACGAAAATAGAGCGGGAAAGACAAAGTACACATCAAAAATTATAAAAAGCAAGAGGCAAAGGCTTGAAGCGAAGCATAGTTTCCAATATTTCCTCTTAAGGCAAAAGACCCCACCAGTAATAAAAAATACAGCCGAAATAATAATGACGGTCAGTTGCAGAGCAAGGGGGTAGTCATGATGAAAACCCCACTCACTCACAAAACCAACAAAAAAGCCTATCGTTGTCACACCAAAAATTATCAACATAATACCTGCTGCTTTTCTCATTCTAGCCTCCCTTCACATGACTAAAATCTGGAGAGTAGATATTCAAATATAGAGCCTTTTTCATAGCGAGTTACAGTCTATGCCAAATATTGCAGAATAGCATCTAACTTGATTAAGAATAATTCTCTCCTGACTCTTGGACCGCCAAACAGTCGAGAGTACATTGAGGGAATATCAGGTCCCTTAATCCAGGGGTCAGGTATGCGGAAATCCGACACATCAATGCCTGTTTGTTCGAGCTTATCAAGTGCAGAATGATACTCGGCGATTAATGGACTTTCTATATCACACAAATTATATTCGAGACTCTCTTTAATTGCCCGCAATGAAGCAATGGCTCGTTTGCGGTCATCATCCATGTCCATATTCTTTCTTTGCCGATTATATCTATTGATTGAATTATACCATCAGCCAACCTTATAGGGAAGACATGAATAAATAGGACATGAACAAATAGAGCAAAGGAACGCACTACACCATAATTGACACCCACTACTGCGAGGGATAGAATCTCGGTATAATGGGAGATGGCAGTATGATATTTCGTGGTAAAAAGCTATCTGACATAGAGGAGCAAGAGCTTCAAAGACTTGTAGATGACCAATTTCAAGAGCGAGATACTGTTGAATATAAAAGGGATATATATGGGAACTCTGATGAAGATAAACGGGAGATGTTAAAAGACATAACCTCGATGGCAAATCATCGCGGGGGATACATTGTTATTGGCATTGAAGCAGATGGTGAAGGAATCCCAATAAATGTGATTGGCGTTGAAGTAGACGACTATGTGGAGCGTATCAGAAGTAGTTGCCTAGACAATATAGACAAAAGAATAGTAGGCTTGGATATTGAGGACATATCTCTGAGTAATAACAAGGTTGTAATAGTAATCTCCATCCCAGAAAGCATCAACGCACCTCATATGGTGACCTATAAAGGGCTTAATCAGTTTTGGAAGAGGCACGGTCGACAAAAGGAAAAGATGATAACTCATGAGATTGGAGAGGCTTTTGACAAAAGACTGTCTAATCTAAATCGCCTAGATCGCTTTCTATTCCTCAGAAAAACAGAGATACTTGAAAACATTGGTGAGAAGACCTTTATGGTCATATCATCTTCACCTGCACTGCTCTTGGATGAAGCTATATTGTCAGTTCGTGACGAGAATCTTCGTGGTTTGATACGAAATATTCGACAATCGCCAAGCGGCGTCGGTAGTATTTCATGTGGGGAGCCATATCCCACCATTAATGGATTAAGGGCGGACAGAAGCACACCTTATTACCATCACAATCCTCCACTAGAAGAATACATTGAGGTATTCACTAACGGTTTCATTGAATACGGTAAACTATTCGAATTTGGAGTAGATGGTCAGTCTAGAAGGTACTTTGCTGGTGTGGCAGATACAGCTTTAATTGTTAACTTCATGGGGTTTATCCAAGAGGTATATAACCAGTATTTACCATTAAGACCGCTAATTGTGAACTTCACAATCTACAATGCCAAAGATATGTATCTAGCAGCTAGTCATGGTGACCCTGACAAAGATAGATTAGTAAGGTGGCAAAAACAGCATCTTGAATTGGGGAAGTTCTACACTGACAATATATCTGAAGAACGGAAATCACTGACTAAAGCAATCTGTGACCGTCTCTACCAATCGTTCAACCGTGAGAAATGCAATCAATTCGATGATGCTGGAACATTCAGAACCAGATAGCATAATCAGCACTACCTATATAAACCCATCCCTATCCGTTGCCTCACCACCGCTTATTATATTTGAGTTTCATAATGTAGAATAGTATAAGTATGTTAAGAGGAAAAAGTTGATGGAATTAAGTAAAGTTTTACAGGTTGTCGGGTTAGTGTTAGTTACACCCACAGTAGTTAATATCTTGTACCGTTTTATCATTATGCTTAGTGTTAGATTCGTAAAATACATTCGAGGAAGCAAGATTAATGGTGCTCCCATAGGTATTTTTGTAGCCAGGCGATATTTGCAAGGTCTCAACATAGTTCGCAAGCGAAAAGGAAGGAGAGAAACGCTAGTCAACATATTTTATACTTTGGCGGTTTGTTTAATTACCTCGCTCCTTCTTTTATCTTTAATCTCCTGGATACCAATCAATCATCCATTAATTAGCTGGATACCAATTTGGTTAAAGATAGTTGCTAGCATATATGCTTTTATCATGATAATACTTGAACCACTGTTTTTTGCTATTTGGGATTATATATTAGTAAGATTCCCACCCATAAAGAATTGGGCTTTGTCCTTACCGACTCAAATAGCAGAAAGGAATCTTAAGAATATTTTATCAGTGTATTTCAGGATAATGCTTGTGAATCCACCTAAAAAGCGTCCTCTAGTCAAATTACTTGTGAATATGGCGATTATCATATTTAGTCCCTTTGCAGGGTTCATTATTGTGGCGCAATATATACTTCTACTTACATTGCACTATGTTATACGCAGCAATAGAGCAAGAGAGGCTATGGTTGTAATTGGCGCCATACTTATAGCTATTGGTATTATAATAGGATAGCTATTTCTTAAATGTTAAGGAAGGGGGGCGGTAGCCCCCCGCCTTAGATAGTAACCGTTTTGTCCCATATCCTATCCGCTTCCCCATAGCGGATTAGCTTCGGAAGCTAGAATTGTATGCAAGAGGTGCGCCATAAGCCTGGCTTCAGCAGCGCGGCTTTACGTTATCTTCTACCCACCCTACTATCTTATCGAGAGAGGTGCCCGGTAAAAATATTTCTTTGATTCCAAGTTTCTTAAGTTTGGGAATGTCTTCTTCGGGAATGATGCCTCCACCGATGACCATCACATCATCTGCTCCGTTGGCTTTCAGCAACTCGAGCACCCGCTTGAATAAGTACATATGAGCCCCGGAGAGAACGCTCAGCCCGATCAGGTCGACATCCTCTTGTAATGCGGCAGCGACAATTTGCTCCGGCGTCTGATGCAAGCCGGTATATACCACCTCGAACCCGGCATCCCGGTAAGCCCTGGCTATAACCCTTGCTCCCCGGTCATGCCCATCCAGGCCGGGCTTGGCCACTAAAATCCGTATCCTTCTTCCTGAGTTCGCCATATTGTCTTTACCTTTAGATAGCTCCTTTTAGGCGGGGACAAGCCCCGCCACTACAGGGCGAGGACGAGCCTCGCCACTACTTCATAACTCCCCTGACCCCTCTTATCTTAAGAGGGGAAATCTTCGGCTGTTCGTCCCTTCTCATCCCCACCTTGGCGGGGACAAGTCCCGCCACTACATAGTATTTCTCAAATTGCACCCTCACCGTGCCTCACCCTAACCCTCTCCCTTCGAGGGAGAGGGAAGACTATTCATGGGAGAGGGAAATTTTCGGGAGTGGAGTTCAATAGAATCCAGGGTCGCGATACTCTCCGAAAACATCTCTCCAGACATCACAGATTTCCTGCTCGGTAGTGTATTCCTTTACTGCCTCTATCACATAGGGCATTAAGTTTTTGTCCGTCCTGGAAGCAGCGCGAAGGTCGCTCAAAATTTGGACCACCTTGCGGTTATCCCTCTCCTTTTTTACTTCCTGCAACCTGGCAATCTGCTTTTCCTCGACCTCTTCATCTATTCTTAGTATCTCGGGAGGAGCCTTTTCTTCAATAACATGTTTATTCACTCCCACCATGATCTTTTCCCCGTTATCTATTTGCAGTTGGTAATGATAGGCAGCATCGGCAATCTCCATTTGGGGAAAACCCTTATCAATGGCAGCAAGCATGCCTCCCATATTGTCTATCTTACTGATGTATTCCCAGGCCTTTTCTTCCATCTGGTTGGTCAAAGACTCTATAAAATAAGAGCCGGCCAGCGGGTCTATGGTGTTGGTAACACCTATTTCATCGGCGAGGATTTGCTGGGTGCGCAGAGCAATGGTAGCAGCAAATTCAGAGGGCAAAGCCAGGGTCTCATCCAGAGCATTGGTATGTAGAGACTGTGTCCCACCCATAACTGCTGCCAGAGCCTGAGTGGTGGTCCTGACAATATTATTGTAGGGCTGTTGGGCGGTTAGAGAGCAACCTGACGTTTGAGTATGGAACCTCATCCACCAGGAGCGAGGATTCTTAGCTTTGAATCTATCTCTCATAATTCCAGCCCACATCCTTCTAGCTGCCCTGAACTTGGCAATCTCTTCGAAAAAATCGAGGTGAGAATTAAAAAAGAAAGAAAGACGAGGGGCAAAGGAATCAATATCCAGCTTCTTTCTCTCAATGATATCCTGGACATAAGCTATCCCATCAGCCAGGGTAAAAGCCAATTCCTGGATAGCGGTGGAGCCTGCTTCCCGAATGTGGTAACCGCTAATGCTTATAGGATTCCACAGGGGAACATGCTGGGTACCGAACTCGATGGTATCGCTTATCAGCCTGATTGATGGCTCGGGCGGGAGCATAAATGTCTTCTGGGCAATAAACTCCTTGAGCATATCGTTTTGAATCGTGCCCCCGATTTTATCCCAGCTTATCCCCGATTTTTCAGCAACAACCAAATACATTGCCCAGAGTACGGAGGCAGGGGGATTGATAGTCATAGAAGTAGTGACACTATCCAGAGGAATGGCATGAGTCAGAATCTCGAAATCTCTCAGGGTGTCAATTGCCACGCCACATTTCCCACACTCACCTCTAGCTCGAGGCGAATCGGAATCATATCCCATCAAAGTGGGGAAGTCGAAGGCAGTGCTCAGCCCTGTCTCCCCTTCCTTAAGCAGGTGATGCCATCTTTTGTTAGTATCCTCGGCACTGCCCATCCCGGAGAACATGCGAAAGGTCCATTCCCGCCCTCGATACATTGTGGGTTGGCACCCTCTGGTAAAGGGGAAAATGCCGGGATAGCCGATATCCTTGGCAAAATCCAGGTCCTTGATATCTTCCGGGGTATAAATTTCCTTTATCTCAAGGTCGGAAACGGTGGAAAATCTCTTTCCCTTCTCAGCCTTTTGTCTTTTGGCCTTTCCTGCTTCCTTCTCCCATCTCTTCTTACCCTCCCCTACTTCTTGCAAGGTTTTCTCTGTAAACATAATTAGCCCCTCACTTTACACCCAATACATGGCGGGCAATTGTCCACCTCTGCATCTCCGAGGTTCCTTCGTAAATCTCAGTTATTCTCTGGTCACGGTAGTAGCGTTCCACGGCAAAGTCTCTAGTATAGCCATAGCCACCGAATATCTGAACGGCTTTGTGGCAAACCCTGTGAGCTGCCTCGGAGGCGAAAACCTTGGCCATTGCCGCTTCCTTAGGAGGAGCGTGTCCTTCTTTCCTGGTTAACCAGGCAGCCCTGTAAATCAGCAACCGGGCTGCATCTATGTCCGTAGCCATATCGGCAATCATCCACTGGATTGCTTGAAGGCGAGCGATTTCGGCGCCAAATTGTCTCCTTTCCTTAGCATAAGCCACGGCAGCATCATAAGCAGCTTGAGCAATACCCAGTGCTTGAGCAGCTATGCTGACCCTGCTGGCATCTATACCTTCTAAAGCTATCCTGAAGCCTCTCCCCTCCTCTCCTAACATATTAGCCACAGGTATTTTACAATCATCGAAGATAAGCTCCGTTACCGAAGCAGGGTGCAGTCCCATTTTTCTTTCTAGCTTGCCCACAGAGAAGCCCTTAGTACCTTTGTCCACGACAAAGGCACTGATGCCACGATAGCCCAGCGATTTGTCCTTGGTAGCAAAGGTGGTCACAAAATCAGCTTCAGCACCATTACTTATGAAAATCTTCTGACCATTCAGAACATAATAATCGCCTTGCCGGGCGTATTTTGTTTCCATAGCCGCGACATCACTGCCAGCCATAGCTTCAGTTAAGGCGAAGGCCACTATCGCCCCATTGATTACACGGGGAATATAGTGCCTTTTCTGCTGTTCAGTGCCATGCATGACGACGGGATACATACCCAGGCCAAGGCTAACGAGATACGCCACACCTATACCGGCACAGGCACGGGAAATCTCCTCAGTGGCTATGGCAAAGGTTAGTTCGTCCCCACTTCCCCCATATTCTTCAGGAAAGTGAACGCTATGCAAGCCGGCGTCAGCCATCTTTTTGACGACATCATAGGGGAACTTTTCCGTCTCATCCCATTCAGCAGCGTAGGGTTCGATTTCCCCGGCACAAAAATCCCGCACCATTGCCTGGAACATCTTTTGTTCTTCGGTAAGTTCAAAATCCATTTTAACTCCTTTACAGGCCGTCTAAAGACCTCTTTTTATTGAAGGGCAACCAACGACCATTGATTAACCCCAGCATCTTTGACCCTTTGTTTTTTGAAGGCTATCGGCCACTTTCGACTAATTTTTTTGCTTTCAGTGCCGATTTTACACTTCAGCCCCAACCAAGGTCAATTTTCCCCTGTATCCCAGCACAGACGATTCCAATCATTGACGGATAGAGCTTCTTGTATTAGACTTACATTTCCAGTATGCATATTTTAGCAAATAAAAGTGAGGGCACCTGGACTTGGCTTGAGTGCCCTAGTTTTATGCCTGTACAGGAGGGAGAGCTATGGATTTAGTCTGGATCTGCATAATAGCGGGGCTTGTGGCGGCTGGTGTAGTTGCATTCTTCGTGCGCTATGTTCTAAGGCAAGACCAGGGCTCAGACAGGATTAAGGAGATTTCCAGCGCTATTAAAGAGGGGGGACTGGCGTTTATTCACAGGGAATATCGCACATTGGCCATTGTGGTAGTGATAATAGCCATTGTCCTAGCGGTCATCCCCAGTTTGGGTTGGAGATTGAGTGTAGCTTTTGTCTTTGGCGCTCTATGTTCTATGGGCGCTGGCTATGCCGGCATGAATATGGCACTCAGGACTAATGGCAGGACCTGTGCTGCGGCACAGAAGGGGCTGAACCAGGGGCTAAGGGTTTCTTTCCGGGGTGGAGCGGTTATGGGGCTGACTGTAGTGAGCATTGGCATCATAGGGCTATCTGTTCTCTATTTTGCATGGCATGACGCTCCCAATTTCCTGTTTATCATTCCCGCTTATGGCACCGGTGCTTCACTGGTAGCTCTTTTTGCCAGGGTAGGCGGCGGCATCTTCACCAAAGGGGCTGATGCCGGCTCCGACCTGGTGGGCAAGGTGGAGGCGGGGATACCGGAGGATGACCCCAGGAATGCTGCGGTCATCGCGGATAACGTGGGCGACAATGTTGGCGACGTGTGCGGCATGGGTGCTGATTTATTCGAGTCTTATGTTGAAACTGTCATTGCTACCATGACATTATGTACTGTTGCTGCGGTAGTTGGAGTGGTCGGTGATATCAAAGCTGCTTGGTATCTACCCATGCTAATCATGGCTGGAGGCATTGTAGCTTCCGTGATTGGCTGTTTTTTGGTCAGAATAGGGGAGAAAGTAGAAATGAGTGCTCTCCTGGGAGCTTTGCGCCGCGGCACGTTAGGCGCCACAATACTGGCGGCAGTATTTGGCTTTTTGGTAATTTATTTTCTTGATGCCAGTTTAAGTCTTTTCTGGGCGATGCTTGCCGGCCTTGTAGCTGGTGCCTTGATAGGGGAAAGCACGAATTACTTTACTTCTTATGCCTTCAAGCCGACGCAGGAAATCTCTGAAGCTTCCACCTCCGGCGCCGGCGCTACTATAATTAGAGGCTTTGCCACCGGTCTGATGAGCACATGGCCACCGATAGTCTTGATAGCCATAGCGATTGCCGTAGCCTTCCAGTTTGGCAGCTTCTACGGTGTGGCCTTAGCTGCTGTTGGCATGTTGTCTACCCTGGGCGTGACACTGGCTACCGATGCTTATGGACCTGTAGCCGACAATGCTGGAGGTATAACCACCATGGCGGGGTTACCAGAGGAGGTGCGTGAGAGGACCGATGCTTTAGATTCTCTGGGCAATACCACCGCTGCCACAGGCAAGGGATTCGCCATCGGTGCTGCCGCTTTGAACTCCTTGGGTCTAATTCTTTCTTTCGCTCTAGCTACAGGGATAGTAGCTATTTCCGCAGGCAAGATAGTAGTGCCAACACCGGAAGCGTTTAGTTTGCTAAGTGCGCCGGTTATCATTGGCGTACTACTAGGCGCCCTTATGCCTCCTATCTTTTGTGCTATGACCATGAAGGCAGTTGGTATAACTACGGCGGCAATTATAAATGAAGTTCGTCGGCAATGGCGTGAGATAAAGGGCTTGATGGAGGGGACAGCCAAGCCCGAATATGGCAAGTGCGTGGATATTGCCACCAGAATAGCATTGAGGCAAATGTTGCTTCCTTCCATAATGACTATAATTGCGCCTGTGATTGTGGGAGTGGTTCTGGGCAAATATGCCCTTGCTGGCTTTCTTATTGGCGCCCTGGCTACCGGTTTCATTCTGGCTATAACGTTAAACAACGCCGGCGGCGCCTGGGATAACGCTAAGAAGTGGATTGAGTCCGGTAAGTTTGGTGGTAAAGGCTCAGACGCTCATAAAGCAAGCGTCGTTGGAGATACAGCCGGCGACCCCATGAAAGATACTGCCGGGCCGTCCTTGAATATAATGCTCAAGCTAATGTCGGTGATTTCACTGATGCTGGCACCGGTAATAATGCATTTTGGTGGTCTGATTTAGCAGGTTTAACGGGGCAGACACTACTAAACCTTGAAGTACCTGCCCCGTTAAATATACTGCCTTTTAAAGCTGGTCATTGATGGTGCAGGTACGGAGGTAGATACCCAGATTCACTCAGTCAAGCCGGAAATTCTTGCCACTCCCTTCTCCTGAGACAAACAAATATTAGTGGGATAATCCCCCCAGCTATGAAAAGGTAAATTAAGGGACCAAAAAACCAGGCCCATAATAGATTCGCAGAAAAAGCGAGCAGAAGGCTTGAAATGAAACATACTGTCCAATATTTTCTCATAAGGCAGAAGACCCCGCCGGTAATAACAAATACATATAAAAAACCCATGAGTAGGTTAAAAGTAAGGTGATAATAGCCTTGAATACCACGATGAACAAAAATGCCCATCATTGTCACACCCAAAATTATCATGATAATACCAGCCGCTTTTCTCATTCTAACCTCTCCTTAATTATAACCAAGCCTGTCAAGATGGACTACTCATTAAGTACTTCAGGCATTGCATCTGACCATTTGCATTTTGGTAGTTTGATTTAGCCGAGAAGGGCGGTAAATCCTAGCGATTTAACAGGATTCCCCTATCTCCCCCTAGGAGGTTGCCTTCGGCATCTATCCCCTGAACATAAGATGCGGTTTCGTCAAGTATAAATCTACTGGCTGCCCAGGAGATGAGGACCCCTCCGCAACCATCCTCTGAGATTGAGTACCAGCCCCGGGAGTTCAGCATGGCTATGGTGCCATTAAGTCCCCACATTTCTCTCCCCGTAGCATCTAACCTCTGAGCTCTCTCATCCCACACGCTGATAGCCCCACCAAAACCATCGCTTACTACATGATGATAAGTGCCTTTCCAAACCTGAATAGCATCCCCAGGCCACAATTTATGGCCATCAGCATCTACCCTTTGGGCACAGATGCCTCGTTCTTCCACGAAAAAGATGATGGCACCGCCTGCACCATCATATACTATTTCAGGGTCATACGGTTTTGTTGGTCCGATACGAATGGGCACACCATCTGGCCCCCACAATATATTACCCTCGGCATCTACCCTTTGGGCATAGATATCTGAATCACAGAAACCAATGCCGTCCTCACTTGGTATGTTCCGCTCAAAGGCGATTATGGCTCCACCTGAGCCGTCACCTGCTACCTGAACGTCATCGGCAGGGCCACCAAATACCTGTACACCACCGCTCTCCCACAATATATTTCCCTCAGAATCTACCCTCTGAGCGCAAATAATGTCCTGCCCATAAATGGCCTGAACAGCGATGACCCCGCCTGAATTATCACTGGCAATGTCACGACGCGAGGTATATCCGAAATGGTTTAATGACACTCCATCTTCGCCCCAGGGAAGATTGCCTTCAGCATCTATCTTCAGAACGGACAGGTTCTCATAAAGGTCATTAAAGGCAATAATAATTCCTCCCGACCCATCAGGTATTGCCTTTTCAACGGCTGGTACGTCCCTTTGCCATTGAACATTCCCTTCAGAATCAATTTTAACAACACGAGTTTGTGCGTATGGTGGTCCCCCCTCTGGTTGTCGAAGGGACTCCCTCCAGATAACAATGGCACCTCCTGAGCCATCGCTTACTGCGTATAAGCCAAATATGCCATACCCACTTTTGTAACCACTGCCAATCAATATACCCTTTTCTCCCCAGAGAAAATCTCCCTGAGGACTTATTCTTTGAATATAAAAGTCATGCTTGCGCAAAATTTTGTAGACTTCATAAATAACTATAGCACCACCCGAATTATCGCTGGTTATAGCAGGACAGCAAACCGCTGGGGGATAGGCCCAGTAGGCATAACCTGCAATAAGCAAGATTACTACAACCAATACTGAGATAATAATCTTGCGCCGCATTGTTTCCTCCCCACAAGGGCCAGCATTACCCACATATTACATCATATTATATGTCCACGGGGCAGGCACTTCAAAGTTTAGCAATAGTGCCTGCCCCGTTAAGTATACTGCCTCTAGTCCTTTAAAGCCTTCTTTTGAGAAAGCCCGAGCACCAATGTTACAATAAAGCATCATGCCAGATGCCATATTCATCAAGGGCGCCAGAGAGCACAACCTTAAGGACATAGACATCGTTATCCCCAGGAACAAACTGGTGGTTATCACCGGTGTTTCCGGCTCAGGAAAAAGCTCTCTGGCTTTCGATACCATATATGCCGAGGGACAGCGCCGCTATGTAGAGTCTCTTTCTGCCTATGCCCGCCAGTTCCTGGGGCAGATGGAGAAACCGGACATTGATTACATTGGAGGACTTAGCCCGGCCATATCCATTGACCAGAAAGGGCCGCCTCATAATCCGAGGTCTATTGTGGGCACGGTGACTGAAATCTATGATTATCTTCGTCTTCTTTTCGCCCGCATTGGACACCCCCATTGCCCTGAATGCGGAAGGGAAATCTCGCGTCAGACAGTGCAACAAATTGTCGACGCCGTTCAGGAAATACCTCAAGGTAGCCGCATCATGATTCTGGCACCGCTGGTCAGGGACCGCAAGGGTGAGCATCAAACGATACTTAAGGATTTGCAGAAGGCAGGGTTTGTCAGGGTTCGAGTTGATGGGCAAATTTACGACCTCTCCGAGGAATTTCAGTTAGATAAGAATAAGAAGCATACCATAGAGGTAGTAGTTGACCGGCTTCAGATAGAGCAAAACGAAAATGCCACTCGCCTTGCTGACTCCATTGAGACAGCATTAAAACTGGGGTCGGGCGTGGTGCTGGTTAAGATCCTTGACGGGGAGGAGTTGCTTTTCTCGGAGCATTTTGCCTGTGTCTATTGTGGCATAAGCCTGGGGGAAATTGCTCCCAGAACATTTAGCTTTAACAGCCCCTACGGCGCTTGCCCGGCTTGCACGGGGCTGGGCTGTAAACTGGAAATTGACCCTAACTTAGTCATCCCCGACAAGGGATTGAGCCTGGCTCAGGGAGCTATAGAGCCATGGGTAAGAAATGGACAGGTCAGCACCTGGTACAGCAGCATACTACAATCCCTGGGTCGCCGCCACGGCTTTTCTCTCTCCACGCCAGTCAAGGAGCTTAGTGAGGAACTAGTGCATTTGATTCTCTACGGTGACGGGGGTGAACCAGTTTCCGCCACATACGAAGATCGTTATGGCAGAATGCGCCAGTACTACACGAATTTCGAAGGCGTCATACCATATCTGGAGCGCCGCTATCGGGAGACGGGTTCTGATAGTATCAGAGCGGATATTGAGCGCTATATGGCATCCAACCCCTGCCCCGCTTGCCGGGGGAAGAGGCTGAAACCAGAGTCTTTAGCTGTCACTATTGTAGACAAAAATATTATGGATGTTACCTCCCTGCCTGTCACACAGGCTTTAAATTGGGTGGAGCAGCTAGGTGACAAAATCAGTCCTCGGGAACTTACCATAGCCAAGCAAATTATCAAAGAGATTCAGGCCCGGTTGGGCTTTCTCAGAGATATAGGCCTGAGCTACTTAACCTTGGACCGTCCTTCGGCAACGTTGAGCGGCGGTGAGGCCCAGAGGATTCGTTTGGCTACCCAGATTGGCAGCGGGCTTAGCGGTGTCCTTTATATTTGTGATGAGCCCACAGTCGGTTTGCACCCTGCCGATGGCTCCCGGCTTATAGTCACGCTGAAGCGCCTCAGGGACCTGGATAATACCATGATCATCGTAGAGCACGATGAAGCTATGATGAGAGCTGCCGACCACATTATTGATATGGGGCCCGGGGCCGGTAAACAGGGGGGAGAAATTGTTGCCACAGGGACACTTCAGGATATAATGGATTGCCCTCAATCAATAACGGGGCAGTACCTCAATAGGACAAAGCAAATTCCCCTGCCACTTGAGCGACGCTCTGACTCGGGAAAATGGCTAGTGGTCAAGGGCGCCAGGGAGAACAACTTGAAAAACATCGATGTCCATATCCCCCTGGGCAAGTTTGTTTGCGTCACAGGTGTTTCTGGAAGCGGTAAAAGCTCTCTCATTAACGAAGTCCTATATAAAAGACTGGCCCGCCTCTTCTACCGAGCTAAGGAGAGACCAGGTGAGTGTGATGGTATTCTGGGCACTGAGTATATTGATAAGGTGGTTAACATTGACCAATCACCGATTGGTCGCACCCCGAGAAGCAACCCTGCCACTTATACCGGGACATTCACCCCTATTCGAGAACTTTTTGCCACTGTTCCTGAAGCTAGAGTGCGTGGTTATCCACAAGGACGCTTTTCCTTCAACGTAAAGGGGGGAAGATGCGAAGCCTGTCAGGGAGCAGGCTATGTTCAGATTGAGATGCAATTTCTGCCCAATGTCACTGTCCCCTGCGAGGTATGCAAGGGGAAAAGATATAACCGTGAAGCGCTGGAAATCCACTTTAAAGGAAAAAACATCTCCGAAATTCTGGATATGACCGTGGACGAAGCCTTGCTCTTCTTTGACCACTTCCCTAAAATCAAAAACAAGCTGGAAACCCTCCGAGACGTAGGTTTGGGGTATATTTGCCTGGGGCAGCCAGCACCGACCCTTTCCGGAGGCGAGGCCCAGCGAGTAAAACTAGCTACCGAGCTATCCCGCCGCTCTACAGGCAAAACGCTTTATATACTGGATGAGCCAACTACCGGCCTTTCCTTCTCAGATATTGCTTGCCTCCTAAAGGTGCTACAGCGCCTGGTGGATTACGGAAACACGGTAATTGTCATTGAGCACCACCTGGATGTGATGAAAAACGCCGATTGGATTATCGACCTTGGCCCTGGGGCTGGTGACGATGGTGGCTACCTTGTGGATGCCGGCACACCTGAGGAATTGACCCAAAACGATGCCTCTTCCACCGGGCAATATCTACGTGGTATATTATTAACGCAGCGGGAAAAGGTATTGACATGACATCAAGGCCCAACAGGGACGAAATTCTTGATTCCATCCAGGGCAATGTCCAGGATAAGAATATGATTAAGCATATGCTAGCCACCGAGGCTATTATGCGGGCTTTGGCCAGGAAGTTGGGAGAGGATGAAGAAGAGTGGGGCATTACCGGGCTCATCCACGATATAGATATGGAACTGGTTGAGGGTGATATGAGTAGCCATAGCAAATTGGGAGCTGACATCGCCCATGAGCTTGGAGCCAGTGAGACTATGGTCCATGCTATTTTGTGCCATAACGAAGCTCATGGCGTTCCCCGAGAAACGAAATTGGATAAGGCCCTTTTTTGTGCTGACCCCCTGAGCGGACTTATCACCGCGGCTGCCCTGGTTCGCCCCGATAAACTAAGCGGATTGACCGCTAAATCGGTAGCGAAACGCTTTCGCGAAAAAAGCTTTGCTGCTGGAGTCAATCGGGAGCAAGTGGCTCAGTGTCAGGAAATCGGACTGGAGCTGGAAGAGTTCATCGATCTGGGAATTGAAGCTATGAAGGGAATCGCCTCAGAGTTGGAATTGTGACATATTTGAATTTTGGCAAATTTTGCAGTGTGACCTTAGGGCCGCACTACATTTTTGAATATCCCTTGCTTGGAAGTAGTACCCCTGTGATTATTATTTCAGATTTGGCATATGTCTAATCACTCGGATAGCATAGAATTTTAAGCTGGGACTAACCTCCCATCCTCTTCACGACCAAATCCCTATTGCAAACAGATTGATGTATTTGGTATAGTTGACCATATTTGATTATGAATAGAGCCTGAATTTTTTAGCCGGGTAGGGAAGGAAGTAGGTATGATAGTAAGAAGAAAAATCGCTCATGGAAGAAATAGAACCACCGCACAAAGAGTTAGCAGCGCTACCTAAAAGCGGAGAGATATACAATGCCCTCCTAGCATCCTCCCGGGATGCCATACTGGGAATGAATCGCAAAGGGACAATAATATTCTGGAATAAAGGCGCAGAACAAATTTTTAGCTACTCAACCGACGAGATACTGGGCCAGCCAGTAACCAAGTTGATGTCGGAGAAACACATAGAGGGTCACACAAAAGAACTGACGGATTTCTTGGGCGGAAATTACGGGGGAACAGGGATCATCGAATTTGAAGCATTGAGGAAAGATGGCTCTACATTCCCCGTTGAATTGTCTTTATCCACTTGGCAGCAAAACGGCAAATTTGTGGGACTTGCCATCGGAAAGAACATCACCGAGCGTAAACAAATGGAGCAGGCACTCAGGGAAAGCGCAGAACGTTATTGCAATCTCTTTGCGAATTCCTTGGAAGCAGTTTTTTCTGCGGACATCGAAGACAATATTTTAGTGGGTAATAAGGCGCTTGAGAAACTGTGTGACTACTGTCTGGAAGAATTAACCGAGATGAAGCCAATAAACATTCTCTCTCCAGAAAATAGGGAATATGTTTCCCAACAAGTAGAGAAGATACTGAGTGCAGATGAACCTATATCCAGTATAGTGCATGAAATTTTCAGGAAAGATGGCAAAAGGATACTGATAGAGCAGTACTTAAATTTCATCAAGAAAAAAGGCACAATCGTGGGATTTCAAGATTCTTACATAGATATCGCCGAGCGCAATAAAACGGCGGACCAATTGAAGAGTTCTCTTATCAACCTGGCAAAAATCGTTTCTCGCGTGATTGAATCTTGTGACCCATATACGGCGGGGCATCAACAAAGAGTAGCTGAACTGGCCTGTCTTGTAGGCGAGAATATGGGCTTGGCTGAGGATATGGTTGAGAGGCTCTATTTCAACGGATTGCTCCACGACATCGGCAAGATTTCCATCCCAAGGAGTATTCTCACCAAGCCGGGTGAACTAGCTGAGGAAGAATGGGCTCTTATTCGTGCCCATACGAAACAAGGTTATAGCATATTGAAGGATGCAAATCTTCCCTGGCCAGTAGCCGACGCAGCGCTGCAACACCACGAACGGCTAGATGGCTCGGGGTATCCTGACGGTATCACAGGGGATAAACTAAGTCTGGAAGTCAGCGTTCTCGCTGTCTGTGATGTGGTGGAAGCTATGAGTTCCCATCGTCCTTATCGGCCAGCAAGGACCACGAGTGATATTCTAAAAGAGCTCAAAGACGGCAGGGGAACAAAGTACAATGTCAGTGTAGTGGATGTGATGCTGCCGATGATTGAAAGTGGGGAATTTAAGTCTATTTGGAATCGTAGAAATTCAAGGAGCACGGCTACAGAAGGTCTATGTCCCTAACGACGTCAATGAAATTTTCAAAGGGTTTATATTTAAGATTGTTCTCTCTGCAGTACGCCAGCAGCTCGCCTGTGGCAAAAACATGGTGAGCGTATTTTGCTGGAGCAACATCGGAATCGCCATTCCCCATATATATTACCCCGTACCCTAGCTTTAGAAACGATTTGATATATGCCTCCTTAAAACCGTCCTCTAATCTTTCGCCATCCGGCCCCACATATTGGACTTTCATTCCTTCAGGGTGGAAGGAAGCTTGCGCAGCATGCACTTCAATGTTCTCCAGCCCCAGGTCTTTCAGCACAGCCTTTATGTAAAAATCCAGACCGTTGCTCACAATAACAAATCTGAAGCCTTTTTTTAGACAGTAATTCACCAGTTCGTGAAGCCCAGTTCTCACTTTAACCTTGCCTTTCAGCGCCTCAAGCAGCGTAGGTTTATCATCTTTTACCATGGCAAAGGCCTTAGTATTGAACTCCCCTACAGATATCCTGTGCTCCTTATACTCCCGCAGCAGTCGTCGCCAATCTCCCTGAGCAAAGGCATCTAAAATAAAAAAGCTCGCATCTTCCTCGGTAACTGTACCATCGAAATCACATTGAACTAAGGTTTTCATCGTTGACATTCCACCGTAATCTCCCGATTCTTTTTAGCGCTCAGGGACAAATGTAGTTAGATTAGCACACTATGCCAGGAAGATAAAGGCTAAGTTCTCTCCACCAACATGTAAATTGACAGCGTCCATTTTGGAAGCTATCATTTATTCTCCGTGGGAAACATAGAGCGTACTCCGACACTTGCTGAAGTAGCTGACGCTTTTCTATCGCATTTACCTCCGGAAGAAAGGGGGAAAATACAGGCAGAGATATCTAAATTCGTCAGATGGCTTGGCTCATCCAGGCATGTGAAGGACATCAGCCCTGTGGATGTGGCTAGCTATGGCGAACAGATTATCCCATCGGCGGCTAAACCCATCAAATCCTTTCTTGCGTACATCCGGAAAAAGGGATTCAGCAGTATAAATTTAGCTCCCCACCTCAGGGCGAAAAAAACTTCTTCAAAAACAGCCGCAGTTTGGCAGAGTGGTCAGGCCCAGATTACCTTAACTGCACAAGGCTACGCAAAATTAGAGAAAGAATTAGCCAACCTGAAAAGTCAACGCTCCCAAGTTATTGAGGAGATACAAAAAGCAGCCGCGGACAAGGACTTTCGAGAAAACGCTCCCCTGACAGCAGCCAGAGAGCAAAAGTCACATTTGGAAGGGAGAATCAAGGAGTTAGAGTCAACCTTGAATCTGGCTAGGATAATGGGGGCAGGCCAGGATACATCCAGGGCAAAATTCGGAGACACAGTAGTGCTTCGTGATTTATCCTCAGGTAAAGAGTTCAGCTATACATTAGTCGACCCACGAGAAGCAAATCCAGCCAGGGGTAAACTTTCTGTTGCTTCCCCTTTGGGCAAAGCAATCCTAGATAAAGAAAGGGGGCAAACAGTTGAAGTTGTCGCTCCTGCTGGTACCTTCTGCTGCCGCATTGAAAACATTATGGCCCTCTCAACAGAAGGAAAAGTGAGCCCGCAGTGACATAAGGAACTGACGGGTGCAAACGAGTAAGACGGGGCTTAAGCTGTGCTAATCTTCGTCAGCTTTGTCTGTGAAAAGATTTTAAAGTTTGTTGATTCGTATGACGTATGGCATAATGAATTAAGTCACAGGAAAGGGAGGGATCGCATAGTGGTCTAGTGCGGGCGCCTGCTAAGCGCTTACTCCGAGTTATCGGGGTCGAGGGTTCGAATCCCTCTCCCTCCGCCAAAAGGTCGAAGAATTAAATCATTATTCAGCATGAACCATTCCCTGGTCAGACATAGGCATATAGGTTATCTGCCAGTCCTTTTATCCTTCTCTACCGGTACAGTGACGACGTCCACGCCTTGATCAAGCCATAACCTGGCTGCTCAGGTTTATCAAACTCTGGCCTTTGCTGCAAACTTTATCGCCCTAAGATGCAGGGCCCTCTATTAACCGAAGATTATAAATTGACTGCCCGATCCAGGCAACGCTTCCACCGAGCATTTACCCAACCCTGTAGTTCGTTAACCTGCTCTTCGGTAATATTCTTGAACCTTCCCTGCTCCATGAGATATTCTCTCAGTGGCCTCAAGTTATCCCTCTTGGCAATGGATGCACTCGCCGAAGTGAGGCGGAAAATGCCGTCTTCAACCTCATAAAGTATCACCCATCCCGTTTCCACCGCAAGCTTGCCGATCTTAATAGTATCACTGAAAGGGAACGACCATCCCGGGGAACAGGGTGTGAACACATGTATGAACCTGGTCCCTCGTATCATCCTCGCTTTCCTGACTTTTTCGTAAAGGTCTAGAGGATAAGAAGCATTTGCAGTAGCAACATAAGGAATGCCATGTGCCTCCATTATGGCTGCTATGTCTTTCTGGTTCTGCTGCTTGCCCAGAATAGGCGTAGTACCCGAAATCGCACCCAGTGGCGTGGAGCCTGAGCGCTGATTGCCGGTGTTCATGTAGCCTTCATTGTCGTAGCAGACATAGAGCAAGTCAGTTTGCCTTTCAGCAGCGGCGCTCAGCGCCTGGATACCTATATCATGTGTCCCACCATCACCAGCGATTGCCAGCACGGTCAACCCTTCTTTGCCCAAGGCTTTCAGCCCGGCAACCAAGCCGGTAGCTGATGCCGCGGTGGAGGCGAATGGCGTATTTACACAGGGGACAGTGACAGATGTTACAGGATACATGCCATGCAGTACTGTGAGGCAACTAGCTGGCACGGTCGCAATAACCTGCCCTTCCAGTGCTTTTAGAATGTGACGATAAGCGAGCGACAATGCGCAGCCAGGGCATGTCCTGTTACCCGGCAGGAGATATTCCTTCTCGGTCATATTGACAGCAGTAGTCTTCATCGTGTAAGCCTTCTCAAATGGCACATATCCATTCGGGATATTCTTTGTTTAAATCGCCCTCTCTCACTGATAACAGCGATTTGTTTACCGCATCTACCATCTCTCTTGCTTTAACATCACGACCACCCAGTCCAACAATGAAGTTTCGTATTACCGCTCTTACGGAACTTCCGTAGAGGGCTGATTTTATCTCCGAGCAAGTAGCTCCTTCCAAGCCATAGCTGATATTCTTATCGAAGATCACAACAAGGCGGGATTTTTTCAATGCCTGGGCCACATCTGACTTAGGGAATGGCCTGAACACTCTCAAGCCCAAGACACCCACTTTGTGCCCAGCCTCCCGAAGCATATCTGCGGCTACTATCGCCTCCATTGCTAAACTGCCCATGGCTACAATAACTATATCGGCGTCATCCAGTCTGTCTTCCCAGAACATACTGGCATAGCTTCTGCCAAATAATTCACCGAATTCTCGCCCCACCGTGGTTATCGTTTCTCTGGAGTTCTGCAACGCCTCTTGAAGAAGATACCTCAGTTCCATATACCCATGGCAGAGCACGCCTTCAGCGTTAACCCTGGGATTGGCCAGAGTCACAAGGTTATAGTTTTTGGGGTTGGCCGGGTCCAGTATCGTGTGTGGTTTATACGGGGGCAGAAACCTGTCCACAGCCTCCTGTGCCGGGACATCCACTGGCATTTCAGTGTGAGATAAGACATAACCGTCGTAGCAGACCATAACCGGGACATAAACTGACTCAGCGATTTTATAAGCCTGGATTATCGAGTCCAATATCTCCTGATTGTTTCGAGCGTATATTTGTATCCAACCGGTGTCTCGTTGGGATATAGAGTCCTGCTGGTCATTGAGCACATTCCAGGGTGCTCCAATAGCGCGGTTTACGCAGGCGAGGACCACTGGAAGACGTGCCCCAGCAGCCCAATGTAGCATCTCATGCATATAGGCCAAGCCATGTGAACTGGTAGCAGTAAAGGTTCTCGCTCCTACCATAGAAGCTGAAGTGCATACGGCGAGGGCACTGTGCTCACTTTCAACAGCAATGTACTGGGCATCGAGTTTCCCTCCTTCGACAAATTCGGAGAGCGTTTCAGTGACTGGTGATTGGGGTGTAATAGGATAGGCAGCAATTACTTGAACCCGGCTGAGTTTTACCCCCTGGGCCGCAGCATGATTGCCATCAAGTATCCTAGTGATAACTCTTTTGGCCATTTTTTTGCTCACAAAAATCACTCAATCCGTCTCAGTGGGACAGAATTTCTCTTCACGTACCATGGTTATAGCATGTGCTGGACATACCTGCGCGCATATTCCACAGCCTTTGCAGTAGTCCATATTTATCTGGATGGGTATGGTTTTACTAATAACAGCATCTGGACAATAGAGCCAGCATAGAAAACAGGAAGGCTTGTTTTGTCTAACTGGGAGGCACTTTTCTTGGTCTATCACTGGGAATGAATCGCGCCATTCACCTGTTTTACCTGCTTCGCCAACAGCCGGTGATGATTCACCGCATATGTGTTGGCAATTTCTGGTTCCCATGGCTTGCTGTTACCTCATTTCTTCGAGTTTAGTTATCTCGTAGGTCTGTGCAATTGCGGCGAGATTAATACCTACCTCGCTGTTGGAGAATCTTTCTCTTATTGCCTTCTCTATACTTGCCATGCCCACCGCTTCGGTAGCACGGATAAACGCACCCAGTATCGCTGTATTCACAACCGTGAGGCCAGCGACTACCAGTCCCAGGCTTGAGCATACCCCAGTAGCATCAGCAGTAGCGATGTTGAAGTCGCCTCCAAGATCAAGCTCCTTTGGAGGTCGCCAAGAATTTACGATGAGCCATCCTCCTTTGACTAGCCCGCTGGTTACTTCCTCGTATTTCAGCAGGGTGTGGTCTAGAACTACCACCACATTGGGGTTTTCTACCTGGGATACTACCATGATTGTCTGCGGGGAAATCCTGGTTGATGCACTGACCGGAGCACCTCGCCTCTCAGCGCCGAAAGATGGTGCAGCAGTTACTCCCTGATAGCCTTCAAGGTAGGCTGCTTGTGCCAAAATCTTGGCTGCCGTTATAGCTCCTTGACCACCTCGCCCATGCCACCTAATTTCATAATAGTCTTGCATACACAGATGTTATTTTTGTGATTCCGTCAATCTCAGGAGACTATCGTTTCTTGCTCCAAAGGCAACTAGCTATATTGTATAGACCATTAGCTGCACGTGTCAAATATAAGTCACAGTCTAAAATAATTTGCCACCAAAGAGCAAAATCCGTTACGATTTTGCTAGCAGGCTTCGGCGTGAGTTCAGCCGAAAGCTCAGGGCAAACAGACTAAGTCTATTTTCACAGAAAAGTTGAGAAACCCTGGGATATTTCCTTTTAAATTTTCTGCCGGGCTACTTTAGAGGCCTATCAGCTTTTTGCCCTCATCCAGTAGCTCTCTTGCCCTTTCCAGGCTTTCAGCTTCAGAGTAGATGCGGACCAGCGGTTCTGTACCGGAAAAGCGGATGAGCAGCCATGACTCATCGCCGAGGAAGAAGCGAAAACCTTCGGTGGTATCTACTTTGTTCACTTTTGAACCGGCTATGCTGGCTGGGGAACTGGAACTGAGTCGGTGCAGGATTGTCTGACGCTTAGCTGCGGAAATATGAAAATCCCTGCGGTCATAATAGTGAGGTCCAACTTTGCTGTAAAGGTAGTCCAGAAGCTGGGACGGTGTTTTTCTTGTTTTTATCATAAAGTCAAGGAAGTAAAGCCCGGCAAGTATGGCATCTCTTTCCGGGACATGACCGCGAAAGCCATAGCCGCCGCTTTCTTCGCCACCAATAATGGCATTTTTCTCCATCATCAAGGGGGCGACATATTTGAAACCCACCGGCGTTTCGTAAACAGGCACATCAAAGAGCTTCCCCAGGCGGGAAAGCATCATGGTGGAAGTTAATGTTCTTATCATGGCGCCACGCTCACCACGAACCTCCAGGAGATATAGACAAAGCAAGGCAAAAACTTGATGCTGGGTTAAAAATTGTCCCTTTTCGTCTACGATGCCAATACGGTCGGCGTCTCCATCGGTAGCTAAGCCTACGTCAGCCTTTCGCTCAACGACCAACCGGGAAAGCTTGGTCAGGTTTTTGGCAATTGGCTCAGGCTGAATTTGGGGGAAGGAGGGGTTTCTTTCAGCGTTAATTTCGGTAATTCTCAAGTTACCACCTTGAAGGACTGCCTTAAAATAGCCAATGCCAGCACCATACATGGGGTCAACCAGGATATTTAATTTCTGGCGGCGCAATTCTTCTATATCAACAAGGTGACTAAGATGCTCGAAGTAAGCAGGAGAGATGTCCACATAGTCAACAGCTCCTTTCTTTAAGGCCCTATCCAGAGCAAGCCTTTTCACCCCCTCTCTCCGGCGGGTGAGGGAGGCGATATTTCTTTCTATCTGAGAAGTGACCCCTTCTGGAGCGCTAGCCCCATCCTGAGATTTGTATTTGAATCCGTTCCATGAACCAGGGTTGTGGCTGGCAGTTATCACAATAGCCCCCGCGGACTTAGTAGCCGGGACAGTAAAGCTCACCACTGGCGTAGGGGCTGGCTTGAGGCAGAGGTGAACTTTGATATCGTTGCCGGCTATCACCTCAGCAGCGGCGGCGGCAAAATCCTCAGAGGCGAAACGAGTATCATAGCCAATGACCAGGCTTTGTTTATCGAGCCCATTTTGCTTGAGATATTCCGCTACGGCCTGAGCACAGATGCGCACATTGTCGAAGGTGAAATCCTCGGCGATAATCCCTCGCCACCCATCGGTGCCGAATTTGATTGAATTAGTCACAATAATTTCTTCGCTCCACTGTATTCACAGTCGCAGCAACCGGGGGGAATTTCAGACTCCTATCGGAGTTCTACGTCAGTTCAAGGACAACGACGTCTCTAGTTCACGACATCCAATTGCGTTTCCGGTGTGTACCCGCTCCATATGCGAGCCCTCCACCATCCGAGTCCGCCTGAACAGCACCTACACCATAGAAAGCCTGGACTCGGGGTATGTTTAGCTAAGCTCTCCATAGGCCCTGCGACCATTGCAGGAGATTTACTACCGGATCGATGAGCGCCTCCCTGACAACTGCACGCAGGAAATCGTTCCTCGCTATGAAGTCAGCCACAGGGGGACTGAGCCTGTAATAAGCCTTCACAAATCGCGAACCGATGGCATTCTTCAGTAATACCTGGTCCCGGAAATCGCGCAATATGTCAAGCTGACTGGCTGTTTCTGTGCCATAGGCCGCGGTCGCAATGAAGCAGAAACCCCCCGTCGGCGGCCAAAAACCAATCTCATCGAACCGCACTTCCCCCCCCTCGTCCCAGCCAGTGCCCAGAAGACGGATTCTTACACAATTCGCCCCCACTGATGACTGCATCGTGTCAGTCTTCCTTTGTACATAGATGCCGTTCGTATCGTTGGCAGACAGCTCTGTTGTCGGACTCAGTTGGGTCCCATTCACTCCCATCCAGAAGTCGATAGCGATGACACCAGTAACGTTGCCGGAAACATATATCCATCCCCAGGCCTCAAATGTCACCGGCATGGTGAGATTTCCGATACTCAACCACTGAGTAAGTGTGCCACCGTCCCCTGTTATCCGGGCGGTCCAATTACCTACATAGATTGGGCCGGTATCTACGCGCGTAGCGTTTCCGGTCAGGTTCCATGCGTACGGGACTTCTCCTGCTCCCCCCTCGAAGCTCTGGTTACAGATCATTCCTCCGGCACTTACGTAGCCGGAGGGCAAGAAGATCAAAACCCCAGTCACGATAAGCAAAGCTGCCAGCATGACCCTGATATGTCTACTCATATCCCACCTCCTCTTGTAACAGTTTAACTTTTCCAAAATCGTAGCTCCTAGCAATATTATATCATCTTTTACGCATCGTCAAGATTTTGCAAGAATTCCGTTAACATTGGTAAATTGGTAAAAAGTTAGCAAAATGAGTGATAGTGGCTCACCACCAACCCCACACCATTACCTAATAGCAGGCTGATAAGCCAGAAACCCCTGAGGCGGTTTTTGAAAAAACTCACCTGTTACCAATCGTACTATACAGGCAAGATTTTTAACAACTGAATAGTGGAAGGAAGAAAAAATTTCAAACACTCAACGATAGACTTCTCAGTCCATCGACCGACCTAGGAATCATTAAGCTTTTCACTTAGACTCCCTAGAAAGGAGGTGATTCAGCCACACGTTCCCGTACGGCTGCCTTGTTACGACTTCGTCACAGTCACCAACCCCACCTTAGGCGACTGCCTCTTGTTAATCACAAGTTAGCCCATCGACTTCAGGTGTTGCCGGCTCCCACGGCGTGACGGGCGGTGTGTACAAGGTCCGAGAACGTATTCACCGCAGTGTAGCTGACCTGCGGTTACTAGCAACTCCGACTTCATGCAGGCGATTTCAGCCTGCAATCCGAACTGAGGATGATTTTATGGGATTAGCTCCGGATCACTCCTTGGCAACCCTTTGTATCACCCATTGTAGCGTGTGTGTAGCCCAGGATATAAAGGCCATGCTGACTTGACGTCATCCTTTCCTTCCTCCTTGCTGTACAAGGCAGTCTCCTATGAGAATTTAACATAGGACAAGGGTTGCGCTCGTTGCGGGACTTAACCCAACACCTCACGGCACGAGCTGACGACAGCCATGCAGCACCTGTGACAGCTCCTGACTGGATACAGGTCGTCGTCCTTTCGGATTCCTACTTCTGCCATGTCAAGCCCTGGTAAGGTTCTTCGTGTAGCATCGAATTAAACCACACGCTCCGCTGCTTGTGCGGGCCCCCGTCAATTCCTTTGAGTTTCAGCCTTGCGGCCGTACTACCCAGGCGGGACACTTAAGGCGTTAGCTTCGACACAGAAGGGGTCGATACCTCCTATATCTAGTGTCCACCGTTTACGGCGTGGACTACGCGGGTATCTAATCCGCTTCGCTCCCCACGCTTTCGAGCCTCAGCGTCAGAAACAACCTGGGAAATCGCCTTCGCCACTGGTGTTCTCCCCAATATCTACGCATTTCACCGCTACACTGGGGATTCCATTTCCCTCTGCTATTCTCAAGTCCCTCAGTATCAAATGACGCCTTCTGATTGAATCAGAAGATTTCACATCTGACTTAAGGAACCGCCTACGCTCCCTTTACGCCCAGTAAATCCGAATAACGTTCGCCTCCTACGTATTACCGCGGCTGCTGGCACGTAGTTAGCCGAGGCTTATTCCTTGGGTACCGTCAGAATTCTTCCCCAAGAAAAGAGGTTTACAACCCGAAGGCCTTCCTCCCTCACGCGGTGTCGCTGGGTCAAGCTTTCGCTCATTGCCCAAGATTCCTTGCTGCTGCCTCCCGTAGGAGTTGGGGCCGTGTCCCAGTCCCCATCTGGCTGACCATCCTCTCAGACCAGCTACCGATCATCGCCTTGGTAGGCCATTACCCTACCAACTAGCTAATCAGACGCAAGTCCCTCTTCGAGCACCCTAAGGCTTTAATAACAAAGCATTTGCTTCGTTACCACATGGGACATTAGCTTGCCTTTCGGCAAGTTATTTCCCACTCTAAGGCAGGTTACTTACGTGTTACTCAGCCGTCCGCCACTAGGTTACAATCCGAAGACTGTAACCCCGTTCGACTTGCATGCATAAGGCGCACCGCCAACGTTTATTCTGAGCCAGGATCAAGCTCTCCACTCAAAATCTTCCTTCCACTATTCAATTGTTAAAGTACTAATACACCAATATTTTATAGCAATCTCTCTTCCTTGTCAACTTTTCCTTTGGCTCCAAGTACAATAATACCTTCTCATGGTGTCAGGGCAAGTTTGACATTAAGGAAATTTTCCATTATATTTTACCATAAATTCTTTATACGGCCCCGTGGTGTAGCGGTTTAACATGCCACCCTGTCACGGTGGAGATCAGGGGTTCAAATCCCCTCGGGGTCGCTTCTTTAATACATGGTTTAACAGCCCTTCATGAAGTTAGCCTTATCGCTTTGCTTTTTGAGCATGCGGCTTGTAGCTACAACTTCAGCAAGGCAAGCGGCGTTGATTAAAGACTAGGTAACAATTCGCTACACTGTTGTTTCACGCGATAATCAATAATCCAACCAATGTAAAGGCAGCGATAGGTGGCAGAGCCGGCATCGGCTTCCCTTTTAAAAATATCGCTTGAATCACATAGACGCTGACCAATCCCAGTAATCCGAGTACCGCAATAATAGCCGCTGGAGCTAGACCTTGGGCAAAATAAACTGAGGCTGTAAGCAGACAAGGGAAGGCAATGTCGCCACCACCCAATATGGAGTATTCCCTAGCGGCGGGATTCACCTCTATTATCTTCTCCCGTTTTTTCAAGTTGAAGTTCCATTCAGAATAGTTTTTGGGAATGATTAGTGCCGGCAAGGCATTTATTTGCGATAGCCTGTCTGCCATCCAGAGCATAAACCTGAAACGAACCGCCAGGAAATCATAGATGGCGAGTGCCAAAATAATAGCCATCGCGGTCCATGGCGTAATAAAGCGACCGAAAACTGCTCCTAGACTACTAACCGCCAGAATCAATACCAGGTTATGTAACCAGACAAGTGGTATCAAGAACCAAAATGTTCCAAACACGACAGCGATGGCGACAGCTAGTGGAAGGGGCAAGTAGAAGACAGTTGCGATGAAGGCGCCCCAACTAAACAGAAGGGCAAACAAGAGTCTAAGAAAAATCTTTAAAGCTTTAAGTGGAATCTTGGAGAGCGTAAGTCCAAGCACGGCCGCCGCCGCAAAAATATAGATTAAAATCGGTCCCAACGCTGAATGGACTGGTACCTCGATAACATCTCCATCCGGTAATGTCACTTCCCCGGGCCACCAGGATATCGGCGCGGATGGCTGGGTCGGTATATCTATATCGTTTTCTTCCAAGAATGGGTCTATACGAGGAGCAACAAGAAGGATGAGTATCTGAGCGACGACAAAAAGAAGAAGGCCCAAATAGACCGTATTCAGCTTTACCGGCCTCCTTGTGCTCATATAGGAGGTATTTTACATCGAAGAAGGCCCAATGTCGAAGTATAACTGTGACCAGCAAACCGGGCGAAGAATGGTTTGAGTGAGTGTGTAAGAATGCAAATCTGTTATGTACAAGGTGCGAAATTTTGAACTGGCAATGATCTCATGCTAGCTTCATCAGGTATTTCTCGTAATCGACAACCTGGTACTTCTTGTCTCGAGCAATGACCCTGAAATTTTCTCCCTCAAGTAGTCTCTTATGCGCTTCTTGTCCACCGGGGTATTTTCCATTCAAAAAACCATCTGCTTTGAGCGCCCGCCAGTATGGTATGTCTAGTGACTTACCTTCCCTTACGGCTTCTTCCACCGCATTGGCCGCCGTCATTATGAAAATCCCGGTGGTTAAAGAGCAGCAAGCTTTCACGCCGTGATTCTTGGCTATTTGCTTGCATATTTCGACAATCGTGATAAGCTTACCTTTCGGTACCTGCTTCATAATTGCCACTACTTCAGATGGATTCACCAGGACGACGCTATCACCGACTTCGGCACCCATCTTATGCACGGCATTGTAACAGGGAAACCCTTCCTCCAGGCTGAGCACCTTAGGGAAAGAGGGTTTGTCCTTCAATTTCTCCTGCCAGGTTTCTTCATCAGTTCTCCTCCCAGCGATATCTTTGCTTCTTTTGGCGCAGCTTATCGATACCACAATTAAAACAGATACCATTGTGGCAACATATCACCCCACCACACTCAGGGCATCGCCACTTCTCTTGCTCTCTTTCAAGGAATTTATTAATACCATTATCTCTGATGTATTCCAGGTTCTCAATCATGCTCATATGGTAAAAAGTGCGGTAGCGCTTGTCGAGAGTCTTTAGCCGTCGGCATGGGAAATCCCCGCAATCGTAGCAAAACCGTACCAGTCCTTTTCCTAGGAGATCACACTGTTTTTTATAATAGCAATTCTTGCCTCGTGGCAGGCAGCCGGCGCAGTACGTCTTCCCAATTCCCTTCTTTTTCAGATCGTTTTTCATCGCCAGGTAGCTAGCGCACAAGCCGCAGTTCATCCCACAGGGAGCGATTAGTTCTTCATTCATGGCTTCCACAACAGTAATATACAGGATTTTAAGCGACATACACCAGTTCGCTAATAATCAATCTATATCAGCGTTGGAGTGAGTAAGTTGCACAAAATCCCGAGTTATGTGCAACGGCAATATAACACCTCTCCCGGTGCGTTAAGAGATGCCAGGCAAATTGGCCAAGGGATTGTTTGGCAGCACAATTAGTTGACGCGAACCCAATAAAAGGTTATTATTAATATGCAATGTTTTGCATTTATTATAACAACGAAATAAAGAGGAAAAATGGACTATACATTAATGATAGGTGGCCTTGCTCTTGTCTTAGGCATCCTTATTGGGTACTTTGTCAGGCAAATAGTAGCCAACCGGGATATTCAAAAAACAAGAAAAGAGGCACAGAACTTATTAGATGAGGCAACAACCAAGTATAATGAGCTACTCCGTGCAGCTAGAGAAGAAGCTATCAAGGTTGGCAACGCTGCCGAGGCGGAAAGCAAGGAACGTCGCCTTGAAATACAACGAATAGAAAAGCGTGTTAACCAGAAAGAAGAGGCGCTGGAGCGGAAGTTAGAGGCTGTAGAGCGGCGTGATCGTGATTTAGATAGCAAGAAAAAAGATATTGAGAGGACAACAGCTGAACTTCAGGCAATAAGAGAAAAGCAGCTGGCAAAATTAGAATCCATCTCTGGCACATCTAGTGAAGAAGCAAGAACTCTCTTGCTTCAAGAGCTAAAACAAGAGGTTGAAGAAGAAGCCTCGCAACAGGTTAGGGTGTGGGAGGCGCAAATAAAGGAAGAAGCTGATGAAAGGGTTCGGGATATTCTGGCCACAGCTATTCAAAGGTGTGCTACCGATGTTGTTTCGGAAACTACAATATCCGCTGTTCCCCTGCCTAGTGACGAGATGAAGGGGCGGCTCATTGGGCGTGAGGGACGCAATATCCGAGCTCTGGAGCAAGCTACTGGCGTTGATCTTATCATTGATGATACTCCGGAGACGGTTACCATCTCCAGCTTTGACCCTATGAGGCGTGAAGTAGCTCGCCTGGCCTTAAGCAAACTTATCCTTGATGGGCGCATTCACCCAGCCCGGATTAAGGAAATAGTGGACAAAACCAAAACAGAGGTTGAAGCTACTGCCCGTAGTGAGGGTGAGCGAGCTGCTTATGAAGCTG